>Ga0310690_10000026_pt1 | contig 324539 bp, 255 predicted proteins | sample AusTroGonzalo_MG_2_FD_207661 | JGI IMG/M metagenome (GOLD analysis project Ga0310690, IMG submission 207661) | Bovine rumen microbial communities from tropical cattle in Woodstock, Queensland, Australia - Gonzalo_04 (v2) (version 2) | ecosystem: Host-associated > Mammals > Digestive system >...
CCTGCGGCAGCGAGCTTGCCGGTTCCTGCGCTCAGAATCTCCACTCCCTTGTCGGTCAGGCCGATACGCGCGCCGTAGAAGGCTATGCTGCCGTCTTCTGCCACGGTTCCGGTAGATTCGGTGGTACCCTGGAATTCAACCGGCAGTTCGAGTTCCTTGCCGTCGCGCACTATGTACAGTGTAGCCTTGTCGCCGGGGTGGAAATTGTTCACGATCACCTGCAGGTCGGAAGGAGTCTTGATGTAGTTGTCGTCCACCCTGAGCAGAATGTCACCCTTCTTGACTCCGGCTTTCTCGGCGGCGCCGCCCTTGGTAACATCCATCACGCAAACGCCGTCCAGTGAGGAAAGGCCGGCGTCTTTAGCCATCTTCTCGGTGACGGGAGACATGGAGATGCCCAGCTTGGCACGCTTGACGGAACCGAAGTCGATGAGGTCCCCGACGATCTTCCTGACGATGTTGGAAGGTACGGCGAAAGAGTATCCGGTATAGGAACCGGTGGTCGAAATGATGGCGGTGTTGATACCAACCAGCTCGCCGGCCTTGTTCACCAGCGCGCCCCCGGAGTTGCCGGGATTCACGGCCGCATCGGTCTGGATGAAGGATTCGATCTTGAATTCCCCGTTGTAGTTGGGCATCGAGCGGCCTTTGGCGCTCACTATGCCGGCGGTAATGGTAGAACGGAGCTCCTCTCCCAGAGGGGAACCTATTGCCAGCACCCATTCGCCGAGCCTCAGTTTGTCGGAATCGGCAAACGTAAGCGTGGGCAGGCCGGCGGCGTCGATCTTTATCAGGGCGACATCCGTTGCGGGATCCGTTCCGATTACGGTGGCCTCATAGGTCTTGTTGTTGTTCAACTGAACCTCTATCTTGGTGGCGTTCTGTACCACGTGGTTGTTGGTCACGATATAGCCGTCCGGGCGAATGATGACGCCGGAACCCGCACCCTGGCGCTCCTGCTCGCGAGTCTGGGGCTGGCCCTCGTCGCCGAAGAAGAAGCGGAAGAACGGATCGATCATATACTGCTGCTGATACTTGACGGTAACTTTGACATACACTACCGCCTCGACGGCATGTTCTGCGGCATAAGTGAAATCAGGATAGTCAGACAGTGACAAATTGACAGTCTGCGCCGTCTTTCCCTGCTCGGTGTAGACAGTGGTCGTCGATGGAGTAGGGGTGGCCGCTTTGACGATACCATAGGCTGTCAGGCCGCTGAGGACGACTGACGCCAGAACTGTGAAAAGATTTTTTCCCATATAATCGTTAATTTAATTTTCCGGCCTAGTAAAAAGTCAAAAGGTATGCCAAATGTCACGTTTTTTTTCTATTTTTGTGCGATTATAATAATTGTATTGTATGGAATTCATTGTTTCTAGCGCAGAACTGTTGAAGGGCGTTGTCAACGTCTCCAAGGCGATTCCCGCCAAGACTTCCCTTCCCATATTGGAAAACTTCCTTTTCGTCCTGGGCGACGGCAGGTTGGACATCACGGCCTCCGACCAGGAGCTCACCTTGCGCACATCGGTCCCCGTCGAAGTCAAGGACGGAGGCAGCATAGCCGTTCCGGCGCGTCAGATCATAGATTTGCTGAAGGCCCTGCCCGATCAGCCCCTCGTCATCAAGACCAAGGGCGAAGGCTCCTTCGAGTGCATCTGGAACAACGGTAACTCTTCCCTTCCGTTCTTCCCCGCCGCCGACTATCCCGAAATCAAGACCGTAGGAGATGACGCCGAGAAGGTTGTATTCCCCGCCCAGTCCCTTGCGGACGGCATCAGCGGCACCATCTACGCTACCGCCGACGATGAAATGCGCCCTGCCATGAACGGTATCTTTTTCGATATCGACACCGCCAGCACTACCCTGGTGGCCTCCGATTCGCACAAGCTCATCTGCTATACCACAGATGACGTCCAGGCAGCCCAGAAGTCTTCCTTCATCCTGCACAAGAAAGCCGCCGCAGTACTCCGTTCCCTTCTGGAGAAGGGCGAGGGCGAGGTGGAGCTCCGCTTCGATGCAAGCAACGTGGTGTTCAACTACGGCGCCACGATGATGGTATGCCGCCTTATCGTCGGCAAGTATCCCAAGTACAGGGATGTGATTCCCCAGAACAATTCCAACATTCTCCGCATAGACAGGGTTCAGCTGCTGAATACGGTGCGCCGCGTTTCCGTGTGCGCCAACAAGGCGTCCAACCATGTCAAGTTCAACCTGGCCCCCGGTCAGCTGGAGATTACCGCCCAGGACCTCGGTTTCGCGCTTGCCGCTTACGAGAAGCTTGAGTGCGATTATGCGGGAGACAATCTGGCAATAGGTTTCAAATCCTCCTTCCTGGTGGAGATCCTGGCCAATATGAGCTGCGAAACTCTTGTGATGAAATTCATGGACGCACGCAGGGCCGCTCTCATCATCCCTTCGGAAGAGGAGGCCGCAAGCGAGAAGATCTGCGGCATCCTGATGCCAATAATGATTTCTTAAGATATGGAACTCAATCTTCAGAAGCCCCTTCTCTTCTTCGATATAGAGAGCACGGGGCTTTCTATTCCTGTTAACTCCATAATAGAGCTCAGCTTCGTGAAGGTCTTCCCGGGCGGAGAAGAACGCATAAAGACCTGGAAGATAAAGCCCTGGGACTACGAAAAGGGCTGCCAGCGGCCGATAGAGCCGGAAGCCTCCAAAGTAAACGGGGTTACGGACGACATGCTGGTCGACTGCCCCACTTTCTTCGAGCTTGCGGAAGAGATTGCAGAGTGGCTTAAAGACAGCGATCTGGCAGGTTTCAATTCCCAGAAATTCGACCTTCCCATGCTGGCGGAGGAATTCGAGCGGGTTGCACGTGCCGGCAAGAAACTGGACGTCGACCTGCACTCACCTCGTATGGTGGACGTGCAGAATATCTTCCACGTCATGGAACCGCGCAACCTGAGGGCCGCCTACCGCTTCTATTGCGGCGGAGACGACTTCGAGAACGCGCACACGGCGGAAGCCGATACTGTAGCCACCTATAAGGTGCTCAAGGCCCAGCTGGACCGCTATCCGGACCAGCTGAAGAACGATGTGGAGCACCTTTCCTCGTTTGCATCCCGCAAAGCCGTCGATTTCTCCGGCTGCCTTGTCTATGACGACAACGGCGAGGCCGTCGTAAACTTCGGAAAGCACAAGGGCAAGACAGCCAGGCAGGTATTCAACTCTGACCCGTCATATTTCGCCTGGATACAGCAGGGCAGCTTTACCCTCGACACCAAAACTCAATTTGAAAAACTGGAAGAACAATTCAAGCTCGAAAGGCTTGCTTTGAAATGGCAAAACTGATCCCCGTCTACACTTGGAACAAGAGCGTACTCAGCTTTAATAAACAAAGCGACAGGCTGGCCAGGCAGCCCTGGTTTCAGGGCGTATTGCTTCTGGGCTGCGTGGTACTTGCCATGCTGCTGGCCAACCTCCCGTTCACCAGGCATATCTACCATGCCGTGCTGGAGACCAGGCTGCAGGTCCATATGGCAAGCCCCGATGGCGCCGTCGACCTGCTGTTCCCCCGCGATCTCACGATAGAGAAGTTCATCAACGACATATTGATGGTGGTGTTCTTCTTCACGGTGGGACTGGAGATACGCCGCGAGGTGGCCCACGGGGAGCTTTCCAACCCCAGAAAGGCCATGCTGCCGGTGATCGCAGCCTTCGGAGGCGTAATCGTCCCGGCGCTTATCTATATCGCCGTGAATCACGGCACCGCCGCCTCAAGCGGCTGGGGCATCCCGACGGCCACGGATATCGCCTTTGCGGTCTGTATATTATCGGTACTGGATAAAAAGGTTCCGATATCGCTGAAAGTGTTCCTCACCGCCCTGGCAATCGCGGACGACCTTATCGCCATCCTGGTGGTAGCGCTGTTCTACGGCGGCAGCATCAATCTGCATCTGCTGGTATTCGCGCTGATGGTTATCGTCTTTACCCTTTTCCTGCGTAGGGTGGGAGAGAAGCACATGTTCCCGTACATCTTCAACGCCATACTGGTGTGGGCCCTGTTCTATTACAGCGGGATACATGCGACCATGTCGGGCGTTGTAATGGCATTCCTGATTCCGGCTACCTCACGCTACAACAGGGCGCAGTATTTCCGCAAACGCAACCGCTATATCGCAAAGCTGGACGAGTTTGACGGGATGGACGACGAGCCCTTCCCCAATGGCCCCCAGAAACATTGTCTTCGCAAGCTGGAAAGCATTGCGCACGGTTCCATGGACATGAGCTACAGGGTGGAGCACGCTCTTACGCCATGGGTCAACTTCCTGATTATGCCTATATTCGCACTTGCCAATGCTGGGGTGGAAATCACGGACGCCTCTTACTTCAACATTTTCTCCTACGATCAGGCTCTTGGCAGCGTGTCTATGGGCGTCTTCGTGGGGTTGCTGGTCGGAAAGCCTGTCGGAATCACCCTCTTCAGCTGGCTGGCGATCAAGTTTAAGATAGGAGCGATGCCGGAGCATGCGAACTGGAAAATGTTCTTCGCGGTCGCCTGTCTGGGAGGCATAGGATTCACGATGAGCATCTTCGTAGATACGCTCTCCTTCGGCGACCTGCTGCCGGACGTCACCGAGCATCTCCGCAATGCCGGAAAGATAGCCGTGCTTATGGGGTCACTTGCCGCCGGAATCCTGGGCAGCCTGCTTATCACGATAGTAAACCGTATAGAAAGCAAAAGAACGCAGTAAACCTGCGTTCTTTTGAGCCACTCATCAGGCTCGAACTGACGACCTGCGCGTTACGAATGCGCTGCTCTACCGACTGAGCTAAAGTGGCTTGGGACTGCAAATATAGAACTTTTCTGCGAATCCGCAAAAAGGGACTATCAAATAGTTCCCTGTTCCAGCATTGCAGTCGCTACCTTCATGAAGCCGGCGATATTGGCGCCCTTGACATAATCGATGCTGCCGTCGGGCTGGGTGCCGTACTTCACGCAGGCCTCATGGATTGAGTTCATGATGAAGTGCAGCTTGTCGTCGACCTCCTTGCCGCTCCAGCTGATGTGAGAAGCGTTCTGGGTCATTTCCAGGCCGGAAGTGGCCACACCGCCCGCATTCACCGCCTTGCCGGGAGCAAAGAGGATACCGTTGTGCTGGAAGAAGTGGATAGCATCGGGCTGGCATCCCATGTTGGAGACCTCGCAGCAGCAGATACATCCGTTGGCCTTAAGCTCCTTTGCATCCTCTACCGAAAGCTCGTTCTGGAAAGCACAAGGGAGTGCGATATCTACGGGAATGCTCCAGCTCTTCTTGCCGGGAGTGAACTTGGCCTTGTCGGGGAAACGGGTTGCCATATCCTCAACGCGGTCGCGGTTGGATGCGCGCATGACGAGCATATAGTCAATCATCTCCTTGGTGATGCCGTCGGGAATCTCGCAGACTCCGTCGGGGCCGCTGATCGCGACGACCTTGGCGCCCAGCTCGGTAGCCTTGATGCAGGCACCCCAGGCTACGTTGCCGAAGCCGGAAACCGCCACACGGCAGCCCTTGATATCCTTTCCAGCCTTGTGAAGCAGGTTCTGGGTGAAGTAGAGGGCGCCGAAGCCGGTTGCCTCGGGACGCAGGATAGAGCCGCCCCAGGTGCTTCCCTTGCCGGTCAGCACGCCGGTATTGTACTCACGGGCGAGCTTCTTGTACATGCCGTAGAGATAGCCGATTTCGCGGCCTCCTACGCCCACGTCGCCTGCAGGGATATCCTGGTCGGGACCGATGCACTGCCACAGTTCCATCATGAAGGCCTGGCAGAAACGCATGATTTCATCGTTGCTCTTGCCTTTGGGATCGAAATCGGATCCGCCCTTTGCACCTCCCATAGGAAGGGTGGTAAGGGCATTCTTGAAAGTCTGCTCGAAACCGAGGAACTTAAGCATGGATGGGGTAACAGCCCTGTGGAAGCGAAGTCCGCCCTTGTAGGGGCCGATGGCGCTGTTGAACTGGACGCGGTAGCCGGTGTTGGTCTGCACCTCGCCCTTGTCGTCCACCCAGGTCACGCGGAATGTGAAGATACGGTCGGGTTCGACCATACGCTCCACGATCTTTGCCTGCTCGAACTCGGGATGCTGGTTATAAACTTCCTCCACGGATTCCAAAACCTCCTGTACCGCCTGGAGATATTCTTTTTCTCCTGGATACTTGGCCTGGAGACGGGCCATAATGTCAGTAGTTTTCATCACAAAATATTGGTTATCAGTTATTCAACTTCCCATGTGGAGCCGCTGTGAAGCAGCTCGTCCACACTGTGTATCCTGGACTTGGCCATCACGTCCTTCACCTGGTCGCGTACGCCGTCGTCGTAAGTAATGTCTTTCACGTCCCTTATGACACCGAGGGCCACTGGATACTGAGGTCCCTTCATGTCGGCCAGAGCCATCTGGATTCCGATATTGTCGGCATGCGAATCGTGCACCAGCACATCGTCGAGGGTGAATCCGCCCTCGCCTATAGTCACCACGCGCAGAGCCTTGCCGTCGTAAACCAGACCCTTGTCAGAGTTCTTTCCGAAGACCATCTTCTCGCCGTCACGGAGCACGATGGTGCGGTCGGCGCGGAATTCGGGATCGGATATCGACTTATGGGCTCCGTCATTGAAAATCACGCAGTTGGTCAGCATTTCCATGACCGAGCAGCCGTCGTGCAGGGCAGCGGCGGTCATGATCTCCTCGTTCAGCTTCAGCTCCACGTCCAGGGAACGGGCGAAGAAAGTACCCTTGGCACCCAGAACAAGCGAACCGGGATTGAAAGGATGCTCCACCGTACCGTAAGGGGAAGTCTTGGTAATGGCTCCAAACTTGGATGTAGGAGAATACTGCCCCTTGGTGAGACCGTAGATCTGGTTGTTGAAGAGGATGATGTTAATGTCGATATTGCGCCTGATGGCGTGAATGAAGTGGTTGCCTCCGATTGCCAGGGCATCTCCGTCACCGCAGGCCTGCCATACCGTAAGCCATGGATTGGCCACTTTGATTCCGGTGGAGATTGCCGTAGCACGGCCATGGATGCTGTGGAAACCGTAGGTATCCATATAATAAGGAAGGCGCGAGGAGCATCCGATGCCGGATACTACCACGTAGCGTTCCTTCTCATAGTTCAGGGCCTGGCTCACTTTGGGCAGGGCGCGCTGGAGCGCCGCCAGTACGGCATGGTCGCCGCAACCGGGGCACCAGCGGACTTCCTGGTCGGATTTGAAATCCTTGAATGTCAGAGTTGCCATAGCTAAACCTCCTTATTGATTGCGTCCACGAGTTCGCTCACGAGGAACGGCTGACCCTGAACCTTGTTGTACTGTAAATAATTGAACTGCGGAAGACTGGCGCGCAACCAACCGGCAAACTGGCCGCTGTTGAGCTCGCAGACGAGAATCTTCTCGAACGCCGAGAACACTTCTTCGGTATTCGACGGCAGCGGGTTGATGTAATCGAAATGCACGTAGGAGACGGCGTCGCCCACTTCCTCCACCGCATTCAGCAGATGGCCGTAGGTACCTCCCCATCCCACTACGAGCAGCTTGCCTTTGGCAGGGCCGCGGAGTATCTCCAGCTTGGGAATGCAACGGGCCACGCGAGCTACCTTTTCCGCACGCTCCTTCACCATCATCTCATGATTGGCGGGATCGGTGGAGAGCACTCCGGCATGGTTCTTCTCGAGACCGCCCACACGGTGCTCGAAGCCCTTCTGCCCGGGGATGGCCCAGCGGCGCACAAGCGTCTCGGGATCCCTTTCGAACGGCTGGAACTTCGTTCCCTCGTCCAGCACTCCGGTCACGAAAGGAGGCTTGATTTCGGGATAATCCGCCATGGCGGGCACCCTCCAGGGCTCGCTGCCGTTCCCGAGAAAACCCTCGGAAAGCAGCATCACCGGAGTCATATGCTCCAGAGCTATCTTGGACGCATTGAATGCGGCATCGAAACAGTTGGATGGAGAATGTGCGGCGATTACGGGCATAGGGCATTCACCGTTGCGGCCGTAGAGGGCCTGATTGAGGTCCGACTGCTCGGTCTTGGTAGGAAGACCGGTTGAAGGGCCGCCTCTCTGTACGTCGACCACCACCAGGGGCAGTTCGGCCATGACGGCCAGTCCGAGGGCCTCGGTCTTAAGCGACAGTCCGGGGCCGGAAGTGGTAGTGACAGCGAGGTTGCCGGCATAGCTGGCGCCTATCGCGGTGCAGATTCCGGCGATTTCATCCTCGGCCTGAAGAGTCTTGGCTCCCAGGCTCTTGTGTATTGCCAGCTCCTCCAGAATGGCGGTAGCGGGCGTAATAGGATAGGAACCGCAGAACAGCGGCAATCCGGATTTCTCAGAAGCGGCGAGAAGGCCCCAGGCGGTAGCCTGATTACCGGTGATATTCCTATAGGTACCGGGGCGCTTGTTCCTGGACGGAGCTATCGTATATGTGTTGGGAATGGCCTGGATATTGGCGGCGTAGTTGAAGCCGTCGTTCAGGACCTTCTTGTTGGGCTCGATAAGTTCGGGATGCTTCTTGGAGAACTTCCTTTCCAGATACTGGTAGATGTACTCCAGCGGACGGCTGTAAATGTAACAGGCCATGCCCAGGGTGAACATGTTCTTGCATTTTAGCACCGTCTTGGCATCCAGGCCGCTTTCCTTGAGAGACTCCTGGGTGAGAGTGGTAATGGGCGCCACTATCAGGGTGCGGTCCTCCACCTTCAGCTCCGTGAAAGGATTATCGGTCTTGAAGCCGGCCTTCTCCATGCCCTTTTCGTCGAAGGCGTCGCCGTCGACCAGAATCATGGCAGTAGGCTTGCACCATTTGGCATTGGACTTGAGCGCGGCGGGATTCATCGCCACCAGCAGGTCGCAGAAGTCGCCGGGAGTGCCTACCCCCTCGCTTCCTATATGGACCTGGAATCCGGAAACGCCGGACACGGTGCCGTGGGGAGCACGTATCTCGGCAGGAAAATCAGGGAATGTTGCCAGTTCGTTGCCGTAAATCGCAGACATATCTGCGAAAAGAGACCCGGTGAGCTGCATACCATCTCCCGAGTCTCCTGCGAACCTGATCACAACATCCTTTAAGTCAATGACTTTGTGTTGCATCTTATGTGGTTTGTTTTAACTGTCTATTGAGCCTGCTGTTCGGACTTGGCCTGAAGCTCCCTCTGGAGCGACTCCAATGTCCTGTCGTCGGGGATACCGAGAGCCTTGCGGGCGGCAGAAGTGAGGTCCGTGCTCTGTGCGGGATCGATATAAAGGGCCGTAGTCTGGTCAAATACATAGATGTAGCCGCCTTCCTTGGCGAGCTTCTCCAAAGCTTCCTGGGCCTTCTTGTAGATAGGAGCCATAAGCTGCTGCTGTTGCTGCTGAAGTTCGGCCTGAACAGTCTGCTGGAACTCCTGGATACGCTGCTGTATGTCGGTAAGTTCCTTCTCCTTGGTTTCGCGTATAGCCTGGGTCCATGTCTGGGCCTTCTGCTGATACTGCTGGTATTTGGTGTTGAACTCATCGGCCATCGCCTGATAAGTATCGGCGGCCTCCTTGCTGGAAGCGTCCATGGTGGCGCGGGCCTGGTCGGCCTCGGGCATCAACTGGACAAGCTCGCTGAAATTGACGTGAGCGAACTTCTGCTGTGCAAAAGCAGCTGCGCTTATCAAAGCCAATGCGGTAAGCAAAATAATCTTTTTCATATTGTCATACTTTAAAATTGTTGTCCTATTACGAAATGGAACTGACTGCCTCCGGATGTGGCGTCGTCGAAGCCGTAGCCCCAGTCGACACCCAGCAGTCCTATCATGGGGAGGAAGATACGCACGCCGACACCGGCGCTGCGCTTGATCTGGAAGGGATTGAAGTCCCGTATGTCGCTCCAGCAGTTACCGCCTTCGAGGAATGCAAGCACGAATATCGTGGATGAAGGCTCGAGGATGACGGGATAACGGAGCTCGACGGTAAACTTGTCGTACACATTGCCGGCATAAGCGGAACCGGAAGTGTTGTACGGTGTAATCTTCTGAGGTGTGAGACTGTAGTTCTCATAACCGCGGAGGGAGACAATTTCCGTACCATAAGTCATATAGCCGGACATACCGTCGCCGCCGACGAGGAATCCCTCGAACGGAGAATAGCCCCAGTTGCGGTTATAATAGCCCAGATAGCCGAACTGCGCACGTGTCATGAGCACGAGGTCTCCGACAAGTTTGGTATAGGTCGCGGCGGAGAACTTCCACTTGTTGTACTCTATCCACTTGTAGCGCTGCTGTACCGTCCAGTTGTCGTACTGCACGTCCATAGGGCCGATAGGCTTGCCGTCGCGGCTGTAAATCTTCTGCCCGTCGGCGCCGTAGTCCCACTTGCGGAAGAGGGAGAACGGAGGAGTGAGGGCCACCGAGAGCGAGAAGTCCGAGCCGGAACGGGGATAGATCTGCTGGTCGGTGGAGTTGCGCAGCAGGTTGACAGTATAGCTGATGTTGTGCGAAATGCCGGTATCGAAAATGAAGCCGTAGCCGCTCCAGTCCTTCAGCTTGTAAGTCTGCCAGCTGAGTCCGTTGTAAAGCACGAAATAGTTGTCGGGCCACTTGAGGCGGGTACCCAGGGACGCCGAAGCGCCGAATACCTCCATCTGCCTGTCGTTGCTCAATATGCCCAGCCACAGGTTGGAATTGGTGTAGCGGGTGTAGTATCCGGAAAGGTTGAGCGAAGTAGGCTTCTTGCCGAACAGCCAGGGTTCCACGAAGCTGGCGGTCAGGGCCGTGTAGTACTTACCGTTGGTCTGGAAGCGGAAGGCCAGGTTCTGCGCATCTCCCAGAGGCACGGGACGCCATGCCGTCTTGTCGAACATCCTCCTGGTGGAGAAGTTGTTGAAGCTTACGCCCACTGTGGCCACGAACGTGTTGGCTCCCCAGCCTCCCGAAAGCTCCAGCTGGCTGGAAGGCTTCTCGGTCACGTTGTAGATGATATCCACCGTGCTGTTGAGCTGGTTGGGGATGATGGAGTAACCCTTTGTGGGATCCGCTATGGCCTCGGGGTCGAACTGGCCCAGGGATGCGATTTCGCGGATGGAACGCTCGAAGTCGGACTGGCGGAAGAGATATCCGGGACGGGTGAACACCTGGCGGCGCACCACCTTCTCGCTGGTCAGGTCGTTGCCGTTGATGACTATGTTGTTGAGCGTGGCCTGCTTACCCTCGGAGATACGGAGTTCGACATCAACCGAGTCGTGTTGGATATTTGTCTCCACCGGAGTTACGTTGAAGAAGAGGTAACCGTAGTCGCGGTAGAGCTTGGACACGTCCATCTCCGTCTGCTTGCCTCCTCCGTAGAGGCGCTTTTCCATTGATACCACATCGTAAACGTCTCCTTTCTTTACCTGCAGCACCTCGTTAAGGGCGTCGGTAGGATAGACGGAGTTGCCGGTCCAGGTTATGTCGCGGAAATAGTATTTGTCGCCCTCTTCGAACACCAGGTCTATGGCAAGTTTTTTGGGCTCGATGTAATAGATGGAATCGCGTACCAGACGGGCGTCGCGATAGCCGGCCTCGTTGAAGGCGGAAATGACCGACTTCTTGTCGTTGATGTATTCTTTCTCGTTGAACTTCTTGCTGTTGAAGAAGTTGTAGATCTTGTTGGACTTGGTCTTCTTCATGGAACGGGCGAGCTTGAAGTCGGAAACGTGCTCGTTGCCTATGAAGTTGATGTCCTTGATGCGGATACGCTCTCCCCTGTCGATGTCGAAATTGACCGTGATGGCGTTGCGTATGACGGAGTCTTTCTTGGCCTCGGTGGTGACGGCGGCGTTCAGGAAGCCCTTTTCGGCATAGTAACGCTTGATAATATCGACGGCCGTCTTTTCCACGTACTCCGAGAACTCGCCTCCCCTCCTGAGATTAAGCCGGTCCTGAAGGTCCTTCTTATCCCCGGACTTGATTCCGGAGAAAGTCCACCTGGATACCCTGGGGCGTTCCTTGATGACGATTTTGAAGTATGCGGAATCGGCGTTCGCGCTGAGGTGGTCGATTTCCAGGGACACGTTCTCGAAATATCTCTGCAGCCACAGCCTCTTGACGATTCCGGACACGTCTTCTCCGGGAACTGTAAGTTCCATCCCGGGTTGCATGCCGGTGAGCTGAATAATCTGCCTGTCGCTGAAATAGCTGTTCCCTTCGACGCTGACACCCCCCACAATGTATTTCCTGGGGTGCGTGTAATCAATCTCCACTGCATTCTCCTGCGCCTTGAGGGCGAAACAGGAGCAAAGCATCAGTACAAGGACAACTATATATCTTTTCGTCATCTTTCAGTGATAAGAGCGCAAATATACGGGAATTATTTGACTTTTCCGAAACGTCTGTCCCTTGAAGCAAACTCTTCCAGTGCGGCCAGGTACTCCTGCTTTCTAAAATCAGGCCAAAGTGTGTCTGTAAAGACAAATTCTGAATACGCCAGCTGCCAGAGCATATAATTGCTGATGCGCAACTCCCCGGAAGTACGTATCATAAGGTCCGGATCGGGTATTCCTGCAGTTGCCAGATAAGGCTCCAGGTCGTCCGCGCCGTCGGCGGCCATACGGCATGCAGCCTGCTGAATGTCCCATTTTCCGCTGTAGCTGACGAAGATGATGAGCACCATGTCGCTGCATTCGGCGGTCATAGCCTCCATATCATCTATGCACTCGTTCACATCCTTCGGGAGACGCGCCCTGTTGCCTATTACCCGGAAACTGATGCCGTTCTTCTTGAGGCTCGGCATCTCGTTCTTCATCGACCTGATCATCAGCGACATAAGACCCGACACTTCGGCTTCGGACCGGTTCCAGTTCTCCTCCGAGAAGGCAAAGAAAGATATGTACTTGATGCCCAGCTCGCGGCTGGTTTCTACGATAGCGCGTACGCTTTCCGTCCCTTCCAGATGACCGGCCAGCCTTTCTTTTCCGCGCTTGCGGGCCCAGCGGCCGTTACCGTCCATGATGAATGTTACGTGGGTCGGGAGTTTTTCGGGAATAATCATGTGGTCAATGGTTCATGTTGCGGACGTCTCCGCCCCAAAGAAGCCGGGCGCGGAGTGCCTCTATAAAGTTGGATCCGCCCAGTTCCACCCGCTGAAGGGCTTCCGGAACCGCTGCGACGTGTATTTGCGACGACGCCGGCACCAGGTAGCCCCGGTTGTCAACGGTCAGCCGCACCTCGCTGTCGCGGGACTGGAAGGAGATGCTTATGTCTGCGCTGTCCGGCACCACAAGGGGGCGGACGTTCAGATTATGGGGCGCTATCGGGGCGATTATCAGCACGCGGGCATCGGGAAGGCAGATGGGTCCTCCGGCACTTAGCGAATAGGCGGTGGAACCGGAACTTGTGGCCACCAGAAGTCCGTCGGCCCAGTAAGTCGGCAGGGGCCTGGAGTCCACGGTGACGTCGATTCCCAACATAGGGGCACCCTGCCTCATCACGCACACCTCGTTAAGGGCTAGCTGGGGACCGTCTGCCTTGCACCACCCCTCGGCACACAGCATTCCACGGCGGCGCACGGAATAGTCTTTGCGGACGAGAGCGGCCACGACATCCTCCGGTTTATTCTCGGAAAGAAAGCCCAGACGGCCGAAATTGACACCCAGCACGGGCAGGTCAAGGGCGATGGCAAGTGCAGCGGCGGAAAGGTAGGTGCCGTCTCCGCCGAAGCTGAGCAGCATCTCGGTGCCCTCAGCCACATCTTCCCTACTGCGTACCGGGTTTACTTCGAAGCCTTCCGCGCCCAGGTCGGCAAGCAGCCCGAGCACTCTGGGATCGAGTTCCAGGCGGCTGTCTTTGATGTAATATGCCAGTTTCATATCAGGCTTCAAATTTAGCACATTTTTTGATATATTTGCAGCTATGATTCGACTGAGCGTCAACATTAACAAGATAGCAACACTGCGCAACGCGCGCGGAGGGAACATGCCGGACGTGCTCAAAGCAGCCGTCGACTGCGAGCGCTTCGGTGCCCAGGGCATTACGGTACATCCCCGGCCGGACGAGAGGCACATCCGATATGCCGACGTGAGAGCCCTCAGGCCGCTGATTACCACCGAATTCAACATAGAAGGCAACCCCATCCCCCGTTTCTGCGAACTGGTCGCCGAGGTGCGCCCGGACCAGGTGACGCTGGTGCCCGACGCCGAAGACGCCATCACGTCAAACGCGGGTTGGAACACTATTGCCAATCGGGAGTTCCTCACCCGTATCTGTTCATATTTCAAGGACTTGGGAATCAGGGTATCCATATTTGTCGACCCCGACCCGGAAATGGTCCGGGGAGCCGCCGCCTGCGGAGCCGACAGAGTGGAATTATATACCGCAGGCTATGTCGAACGCTTTCCGGCGGATCCAGACGGAGCGATAGCACCTTACGTAAAAGCCGCAGAAGCCGCGCGAGAATGCGGCCTGGGGCTGAATGCCGGTCACGACCTCAACCTCAATAACCTAAACTGGTTCGCCCGTCACATTCCATGGACCGACGAGGTGTCCATAGGCCATGCGATTATCTGCGATGCCCTGTACATGGGGCTGGAGGGCACAATAGGCGCCTATCTTGAAGAGATTCGGAAAAAATAGTTACATTTGCAAATTGCAACTTAAGAAAACAAACGATAAAATGAAAAAGATTTTTGTAGGCGTCATCGCCATTGTTCTGGCCGCCCTTACCGGCTGCAACACCAACAACGCCCCCGCCGAGAATAATGAGGGCGCAGCCAAGATTGCTGCCGGCTCAATCGTGTATTTCAATCTCGACAGGGTGCTCAACGAATACGACATGGCCAACGACCTCCGCAGCGTAGCAGAAACCAAGGTCAACAGCATCAATCAGGAAGTGAACCGCCGCGGCGCCAAGCTGGAGAAAGACTCCAAGACCTTCCAGGATAAGATCAACAAGGGCCTTATGACCCAATCAGTGGCCGAAATCCAGTACAAGAAGCTTCAGGAGCAGCAGGAAAGTTTTAACCAGTATGCTGCCCAGAAGCAGAGGGAAATCGCCGAGGAGCAGTCGGTTATGATGAACCAGATCGCCGACGCCATCAAGACCTTCATCGACGAGTTCAACGCCGAGAAGGGCTACGCCATGATTCTCACCACCCAGGGTGACATCCTCCCCGCTCCCGTGGTGACCGCCGACGAATCTCTGGACATCACCGACGAGATTCTCGAAGGCCTCAACGCCGCCTACGTCAAGAGCAAGTCCGAGAAGAAAGACTGACGCTCCCTTGAAAATCGCCATCCTGTCCTGTTTCTATCCTTTCAGAGGAGGTTTAGCCCAGTTCAATGCAAGCCTGCTTGGCGAACTGAGCAAGGAGCACACGGTCAAAGCTTTCAACTTCAGCCTGCAGTATCCCGACATCCTCTTTCCCGGTAAGACACAGTACGTTACGGAAGGTGACCCGGCCGTGCCCGTAGAGTCCGAGGCTCTGCTGAGCACGGTCAATCCTTTTTCCTGGTACAAGACAGCCAGGGCTATTCGCGAATGGGGCGCAGACCTTCTGATCATGCGCTACTGGATGTCGTGGTTCGCCCCGTCCCTTGGCACCGTGTCCCGTCATGTGGGTCCGAACTGCAAGGTCGTGCCGATTACGGACAATGTGATTCCCCACGAGCCCCATTTCTTCGACAAACCCCTCACGAAATGGTTCCTGAAGGCTGCCGACGGCTGCGTCACCCTGAGTGAAACCGTCGCCCAAGACCTGCTGCGATGGAAGCCGGATGCCCGCTACAAAGTTATCCCCCATCCGCTCTACACCCACTTCGGGCCCAGACTGCCCCGCGAGGAAGCGGAGAGCAGGCTAGGCCTGGACAGCGGCCTCAAGACACTGCTGTTCTTTGGACTGATACGCAAATACAAGGGCCTCGATATACTTCTTGAGGCTTTCCGGGAGTTGCCGGACGACTACCAGCTGCTCATAGCCGGCGAGCCCTACGGCGACTTCAGCGAGTACGCGCAGGCCATCCAGAGCAGCCCTAACAAAGAGCGTATCCATTTGTTCGACAAATACATACCGGATTCCGAGGTGCCCCTTTACTTCTCCGCCGCGGACGCAGTGGTGCTCCCCTATCGCAGTGCCACCCAGAGCGGAGTGGCCGCCAGTTCCAACTTTTATGAGGTGCCCATGATCGTCACCGATACCGGTTCGCTGAGGCAGGATGTGGAAGGACGAGGCACCGGAATAGTGGTGGACAGGGCCGAGGCGGAATGCGTCCGGGAAGGCATTGTACGATTCTTCGGCACTCCCGGACTGAGGGAGAAATGCATTGAGAATATACGCGAAGAGAAAAAACGTCTGTCGTGGTCCGAATTCTGCAAGAGTTTGATTAGTTTTACCGAATCGTTATGAAACGATACCTGATTGCCGTGCTTCTGATGATGCTGGCGCTGCCTTTCAGCGCGTCGGCTCAATGGTACCTTTTCCCCGGAGGACGCAACTCAAAGGACAGTCTTGCGGTTAATACGAACGTCGATTCACTTGTAACGTCCGTTCCCGACAGCAATGCGGTAAAGGTATTCAGGGACAGTACCGTCTCAGTACAGTCCGACGAAGTCGCCGTGGCCGACAGTCTGACCGTGTTCGAGCAGCCGGTCACAGTTACCAAGGTATCGCTTATCCTGCCGCTCAAAAGCACTTCTACCCCCAACAGCAACTTCCTGGATTTCTACTGCGGTGTCCTTCTGGCCGCAGATGAGCTCGGAGACGAAAGCCACAGGATCGACCTGAACGTTTACGACTCCACGGTCGGACTGCCCACTTCTTTAAAGCTTTACGACAGCGATCTGATTATCGGCCCGGTAAGCGTGGAAGACATAGAGCGGCTTGCTCCCAGACTGCACTGGAAGTACCTTGTATCGCCTCTGGATCCCAAAGCGGCGGCACTGACCGACCGATACAACATAATCCAGGCGCCTGCCGGATGGGAGGCGCAGGTGGATGACCTGATACGCTGGCTAGCCGAAGACCGTCGCGAAAGCGATGCAGTGGTACTGCTCCAAAGCGCCGACGAGGCTGGAGGCGAAATCAGCCGGCGCATGGCCGAGAAACTCGGCGCCAGCGAAATCCCTTACGAGATCAGTTCTACCCCCTCCTCATACGAAGAAGGTGTAAGGGGTAGCTGCCGTTTCCTGATAGCGTCCGAGAACGAAGAATTCTGCACTACCGCCATCAGGGAAATCGCTCTTATGAACCTCAGGGGCGGCCACAACGTCGTTTACAGCACTTCCAAGCTGCGCGGAATATCCGACCTCGAGACTGAGAGCCTCCATGCAGCCGCCACCAGGATCACGGCCAGTTACTACGCCGATCCAGGAGACCTGGAAGTACGCACCTTCTCGGAAAGATACCGCAAGCTCTTCAAGGGCGAGCCGAGCCAGTGGTCGTTCCAGGGATATGACCTCATGAAATATTTCGGCACCCAGGCGAAGGAAAAGCCGGCTTTCTGGGTCGAAGAACTGTACGTAACTCCTGCCAGGGGCCTCCAGACCGATTTCAACTTCGACGCCTCCGGGCGGAACAACAAAGCGATCCGTCGCCTGAAATACAACGCTAACAATACCATTTCAATAGTCAGATAGATGGAAAAAGTCAGATGCCTCATCATCGGCGGCGGCCCCGCCGGCTACACGGCGGCCATTTACGCCTCCCGCGCAGCCCTCTCCCCCGTGCTTTATGAAGGAATGGAGCCGGGCGGGCAGCTCACCACCACAACGGTGGTAGAGAATTTCCCCGGTTTCCCGGGAGGAGTGGATGCCAACGCCCTGATGACCGACATGCGCGAGCAGGCCGTGAGGCTGGGAGCCGATATACGCCGGGGTGCCGTGAGTGCGGCGGACCTGTCGCAGAGGCCCTTCAGGCTCACCGTCGGCGGCAGCGTCGAGATTGAGGCTGAATGCCTTATCATCGCGACCGGCGCCACCGCACGCTATCTTGGCCTGCCCTCCGAGCAGAAGTTCCGCGGGCTGGGAGTGTCTGCCTGCGCCACATGCGACGGCTTCTTCTACCGCAAGAAAGACGTAGCGGTAGTCGGAGGCGGCGACACCGCCTGCGAAGAAGCCACCTACCTTGCCGGACTCTGCCGCAAGGTCTATATGATAGTACGCAGGGACGTTCTCCGGGCCTCCGCCGCCATGCAGGAGAGGGTAAGGAATACGCCCAATATCGAAATACTCTGGAACTGCAACACCCAGGAGGTTCTGGGCGACTCCTCAGGCGTCACCGGCGCCAGACTTGTGAGAAAGGACGGAGAGGTCTTCGACATTGCCGTCGACGGCTTCTTCCTCGCCATAGGACATCATCCCCAGTCGGAGCTCTTCTCTACCTGGGTCAAAACGGACGAATCCGGATACATCGTCACCGACGGCCGCTCCTCCGCAACTAACGTCGAGGGAGTTTTCGCCGCCGGAGACGTGCAGGATCCGCATTACCGTCAGGCCATTACCGCTGCCGCATCGGGTTGCAGGGCGGCTCTGGACGCAGAAAAATTCTTGAAACGATGAAACAGCGTTTATTACTGGCGGCCGCAGTGCTGCTCGCGGTTTTCGGCGCCTGCAAGAGCCAATACGAGCTGCTGCTGGAGAGCAACGACTCGGAGGCCAAGTACAAGGCAGCTTTCGAATACTTCAGCGAGGGCAAATACAGCAAGGCCGCCCAGCTCTTCGAGACACTTTCCGTCATTACCAACGGAACCTCCCGGGACGATACCGTTCAGTACTACTGGGGCCTGAGTAACTACCGCGCCAAGGATTACTATACCGCCGAAACCAATTTCGAGCAGTTCATCAACAATTATCCCCGGAGCAGTTTCGCCGAGTCCGCCGCCTTCCTCCGTCTGGACTGCCTCTACCGTTCCACATACCGCTACGAGCTGGACCAGACACCCACTTACAAATGCATTACGGCCATCAGCGAGTACCTTATGAACTACCCCGACACGGAGTACCGTTCGGTCTGCGACCGTATGCTGGACGACCTTAACGACCGCCTGGACCGCAAAGCCTACGAAAGCGCCTACCTTTATTATAAGATGGAAGATTATCTCGCGGCCCGGGTAGCGCTGCGCAACGTGCTTAAAGACAATGCGGAAAACCGCTACCGCGAGGAGGTGCTGTTCTACACGGCCATGGCGTCCTACAAATACGCCGACCTGAGCACCCCGGCCAAGCAGAAGGAGCGCTTCCTGGTATTCTACGACGACTACTATAACTTCATCGGGGAATACCCGGAGTCGAAACTGCGCCCGGAAGTGGACAGGCTGTACAAGAAGGTGAAAGAAAAATATTGAAACTTTGCCTTTACGGCAGTTCGTATTACCGATATGGAAAACAAAGTACCCAACAACACCATTACGAGGGATATCAAGGACCTCGCCGCCCCTACGGGCAATATTTACGAAACTGCAGTCATTCTCGCCCAGAGGGCGAACCAGATAGCACTCGCAGAGAAGAAAGAGCTCAACAAGCGTCTCGAGGAGTTCCGCAACGAGCGTGACACCATGGAAGAAACCTTCGAGAACAAGGAGCAGATAGAAATCTCCAAGTACTTCGAACGCCAGCCCAAACCCGGCCTGGTGGCCATCTCTGAATTCCAGGAAGGCGAACTTTCCTTCCGTTTCGCAAAGGCTGACGGCAAGACCGAGTAATTTCGGGCGATGCTGCGCAGTCTCCACATACGCAATTACATCCTCATAGACTCTCTGGACATCAAGTTTCCGGAGGGTCTTGTGATCATTACGGGACAGACCGGCGCCGGCAAGTCTATTCTGCTGGGCGCCCTCGGCCTGCTGGCCGGCGACAAAGCCGAACCGTCGATGATCAGCGCTGGTGCCGAAAGTTGCGTCGTGGAGGGAGAATTCGACACGGAGGACGGCCTGCGCATAGTGCGACGGGTAATCTATTCTTCCGGCCGCTCCCGCAGCTTTATCGACGACTGCCCTGTGCAGCTGCAGGAACTCGGCGCCCTCAGCGCCCGCCTGATAGACATCCACTCCCAGCATAACAGCCTGCTGCTCACCGACAAACAGTTCCAGCTCTCTATTCTGGACCACTTTGCCGGCAATGCCTCCCTGCTGGAGGAATGCCGCAAGGCCTGGAAAGAGATGGGAGACTGCCGCCGGCAGCTGGAAGACGCCCGCGAAAACCTGAAAAAGGATACTGCAGAACACGATTACAACGAGGCGCAGTACAAGGAACTCTGCGCCGCCGCCCTTAAGGATGACGAGCTTCCGCAGCTGGAAGAAGAGCAGAAGGCGCTCGCCAACGCCGAACAGATACGCGAGCACCTTGCCGAGGCTCTGGAGCGCTTCCGCCCCAGGGGGCAGGAGAGCCTGAGCGAGTCGCTTAGGGAGGCAAGGAAGGCGCTGGAGCATGCCGGCCGTTTCCTGCCGGACCTTCAGCAGCTGAGCGAAAGGATAGAATCTGCCAGAATCGAACTGGAGGACATTTTCTCTGATGCTGAGGACACGGCGGAACGCATAGACGTGTCCGGAGAGCGTCTGGAGGCTGTGGAGAGCCGTCTGTCGCTGCTTTACCGCCTGATGAAAAAGCACTCCTGCAGCAATATAGAGGAGCTGATCGCCGTCCGCGAGCGATACGGTTCGGCCTTGAACGGGTCTGAAGAGCTTGCGGAGCGCTGCGCAGAACTTGAAAAGAAACTCAAGGAACTTGAAGCCGCCTACGACGACTGCTGCGGCCGTCTCTCTCAGAAGCGCCGCGCCGCCGCGCCAGGTTTCGCCGGGGAAATAGAGAAAAATCTTCACTATCTGGAGTTGGAGCGGGCCTCGTTCGAGGTGGAGCTGCTCCCTTCCGCCCCCGGTGCGGCCGGCAAAGATTCAGTCTGCTTCAAATTCGCCGCCGACGGAGGTGCCGACACGGACGTGGCCAAGTGTGCATCGGGCGGAGAAATTTCCCGTATCATGCTGAGTCTCAAGGCTATGATGGCCCGCTTCAAAGGCATGCCGACACTGATTTTCGACGAAATCGACAGCGGCGTCTCCGGCAGCGTGGCAGACAAGATGGGCTCCATGATATGCAGTATGGGCAGCAGCATGCAGGTCATTTCCATCACCCACCTCCCGCAGGTTGCAGCCAAGGGCAACGCCCACTTCGTGGTCAGCAAGCAGTTCAATGCCGAGGACGGAAGAAGCGTTTCCGGCATTCGTCAGGTAGAAGGCGAAAATCGGATACAGGAGATAGCCCGGCTGCTCAGCGGCGCCAGCATCACCCCGGAAGCCCTGGCGAACGCCAGGTCGCTGTTGAACCAAAGTCACTGACGCGCTATGGCAAGGTCGAACAGGAAACCGAAGGATATGGAGACTTTCAGGAAGCTGCTCAAATCGCACGACCTGAAGGCCACGCCCCAGCGCATTGCGGTGCACAGCGCGATGATGGATATGATACACGCCAGCGCCGATATGGTTTATGAAGCCATACTGAAAAGCGGAGCCTGCAACATTTCCCAGGCTTCCGTGTACAACATCCTTTCCGGGCTTGCGGACGAAGGCATCTATGCCAGACGGATGAGCGCCAACAACAAGATGCTTTTCGACATCAATTCGTACCGGCACATACACCTCTACGACACCCGCAACCACGAACTGATAGACGTGGAAGGCGACGAACTGCTGGCGGCCGCAGAACAGGGCCTCAGGCACAGGCGCTTCCGCGGTTACAAGATTGACGACATTGACATACAGATACTTTGTCATCCGACCAGAAAGAAACTGATATGAAACGTATAGCGACAGGAATACTTGCAGCCGTGCTGATGCTTTCGGCCTGTTCCCGGATTCCGGACATACTGTACCGGACCTTCCTTTTCGGGAGCATGGACGGACAGACCGTCATGTACGGAGACGACGGACGCATATACCATTTTAACAATACGGACGGAGTCGAGAATATCCCCTCGTCCGGGCGCGTAGTCGCCTACCTGGACGCAATCAGCCTTCAGGAAGGTACAGACAACGATTACGAGGCGTCCCTGCTGGAACTCTATCTGCCCCTGTCCAAGGATCCCGTACTGTGCTCGAATGACGAAGAAGAAATCGCCCTTGGCAAAGATCCGATAAACATTTCCAACGGTATTGTTTCGGCCGGTCACCTGAATCTGGTGTGTTCATTTTATCTGAGCGATGAATCGGATCCGGAGAAACACGTGGTCAATCTGCAGGTGGTGCCGCTGTCCTCCCCCGACTCCCTGCGCCTGGTGCTACGCCACAACGCCACAGACGACTTGACGCTGACCGACGAGCACGAGTTGAGCGAACGAGGCTTCTACGCCTCCTTCCCGCTCGACAAGAGTATTCCCGAGGATAAGTCCGACAATCTCATACTGGAAATCAGATGGTTCTGGGACGGCGCCTGGGAGAGCAACTGTGTTAAATACGAACGTAAAAAGCAAGAATAATGAAAAAGCTGCTGGTTACCGTTCTGATCGTTATTTCGGGCTTATGCTGCAGTTGCGGCACAGGCTCGTTCAAGGACATCAAGGTCAATCATTGCGACCTGGTGTCCGTCACTCCTCGCGGACTGTCGGCCTTCGACGCCCTTCTTCAGCTTAATCTGGACAATCCGGCGCCGCAGGTTACGCTGTCCCAGATGAGCGCAGTGATTCGGCTGGACGGCACGCCCTGCCTGCACCTTTCGGCGGACGACATTACGATACAGCCCCGTTCGGTACTCGACTATAACGTCGTCTTCCACGGCACTATAGACGAGAACTTCAACCCCTTCGCCCTTATACCGTATCTGCAGAAGCGTGAGCTTGAGGGACTTACCATAGATCTTGGCTTCCGCGGCACGCTCCGAAGCGGTCTCGGCAAGTATTTTGAATATAAGGACATTCCGGTTAAAGATATAATGGGCAGCCTATGAAACGCGCAGCACTGATTCTGGCCCTCGCGGCCCTTTCCTGCTTTGGCCTCCGGGCTCAGGAGCAGCGGGACAGCGTGGTCGTTTACGACGTCTTCGAGAACCTCTCGGACAAGCTTACCGTAAACCAGAGCCTCGAGATTTACTCGGCAGTAATCGCACACGTGGAACGCAACGAGAAGCGCAGCGCCTCGGGCCTGGCCGACCAGACCTACCGCATCCGTATCTTCTTCGACAGCGGCCAGAACGCCCGTGCAGCCTCCGAGGCTGCCGCGGCACGTTTCCGTAATTCCCATCCCGGAGTATCCGTAACCCGCAGCTTCACCAATCCTTTTTTCAAGGTGACGGTAGGTAATTATTCCACCAAGGCCGACGCTGCCGCCGCACTTCAGTCAATCCAGCGGGAATTCCCTGCTGCATTTATAGTTAGGAACTAATGCTCAAGACCGGACTCGAACTCAAACAGCAGCAGCGGCTCTCGCCGCTCCAGATTCAGACCATCAAGCTGATCCAGATGCCTATCCAGGAGCTGGAGCAGAAGGTGCGTGCCGAACTGGAGAGCAATCCCGTGCTGGACGACGAGCCCGATCCGGAGAGCGACAGGGAGGTGCGCGACGTGTCCATCGACGCCATAAAAGAGGACGGAGACATCCCTGCATACCGCCTGAAGGTCAACAACTGGGGCAAGGACCCTCGCCCGGAGTACAATACCTTTTCCGTTAAGGAAGGATTTACCCAGAGTCTGGAAAGGCAGCTGGGTTTCCGCAACCTTACGCCACACCAGCATCAGGTTGCTTCTTTTATTATAGGTAGTCTCGACGACGACGGCTACCTGAGAAGGGATATCGATACGCTGGTGGACGACCTGGCCTTCCGGGCCAACGTGGAGACCACGGCCGAGGAGGTGGAGGAGATGCTCCGCATCATACAGGACTTCGAGCCTGTGGGCGTGGGAGCGCGCGACCTGCAGGAGTGCCTGCTCATCCAGCTGCGCAACCTCAGGCAGACGCCTGAAGTTCAGACGGCCATACGCATCATTGACGAATGCTTCCCGGACTTCTCCAACAAGCATTTCCAGAAGATATGCTCCCGTCTGAACATTAGCGAGGAGCAGCTCAAGGCGGCTTTTTCCAAGATAGTCAAACTGAATCCTTCGCCCGGAGGACAGGTGGATGATTCCTACGTGGACCAGTCGCAGCAGATAGTGCCCGATTTCATTCTGGACGAGCACGACGGGGTGCTGGACTTTACCATGCCTCGCTTCAACGTACCGGAGATCAGGGTGAACAAAAAATATGCGGACCTGCTGCTGGAGGCCAAGGGTTCGTCCGAAAGGGCGCAGAAGGAAGCCGCGGCGTTCGTAAAGCAGAAACTGGACTCCGCCAAATGGTTCGTGGAAGCGCTCAAGCAGCGCCAGAACACCTTGTCCAAGACCATGCGTGCCATTCTCGACTATCAGCACGACTACTTCCTCGACGGTGACGAGAGCAATCTAAAGCCTATGGTCCTCAAGGATATAGCGGAGATTACGGGCTTTGATATCTCCACCATCAGCCGCGTGGTGAACAGCAAGTTCATCGAGACGCATTTCGGCATCTTCCCCCTGAAATACTTCTTCTCCGAAGGAATGGAGAACAAGGAGGGCGAGGAGGTTTCCACCCGCGAACTGAAGAAGGTGCTGCAGGAGTGCGTGGACGCAGAGGACAAGAAGAAGCCGCTCACCGACGAGCAACTGGTTGTGGAAATGGCCCGCCGCGGCTACAATGTGGCCCGCCGCACCATAGCCAAGTACCGGGGTCAGCTCGGCATCCCTCTAGCCCGCTGGCGGAAAGAAATATAAAACTGAACATACTTCAGAAACGGCGACGCAGTCTTCTGCGCCGCTTTTTTTGTGCCTGTTGATAACTTTGTGGAAAAAATTGTAAAGAAATGTAACAAAGTGGAAGATTTTTCGTATCTTTGCAACTGCGTATAAGAATTATTATGGTCACTTTTTACGGGAAATATCCAGCCAAGATCGACGACAAGGGGAGGATTGTCTTCCCTGCCGCCATCAGGAAGGATATGCCGGCGGGTGGCGATATGAGGTTTGTAATCAAGAAAAGCATCTACGACACCTGCCTGGAAATGTACACTTTTGAAGAGTGGACCAGGCAGGCCGACAAGATCAAAGAAGGTCTCGACTTCTTCAATCCCGACCATGTGCTCTTCTGGAGAGAATACATGCGTGACGTGGACATTGTAGAGCCGGACTCCAAACTGGGACGTATCTCCATCTCGCGTGAACTTCTTGACGCAATAGGTATTACCAAGGAAGTGGTATTCTTCGGCGTTGGATTCAAATTGGAAGTTTGGGCGAAGGCGGCATTCGAACAGTCCCGCATCACTAACGACAGTTTCATCTCAATTGCCAAGAGCCTCTCCCGTAAATAGGAGAAGCAGGCAATGAGTGAATACCACAATCCCGTACTACTTAAGCAAAGCATAGACGCCCTGGTCCTCAACCCGGACGGAATCTATGCCGACGCTACTTTCGGAGGCGGCGGACACTCCCGCGAGATACTCGGACGCCTCTCCCCGAACGGCCGTCTTATAGCCTTCGACCGCGACGCCGACGCCGCGGCGAACGCCCCTGAAGACGGCCGTTTCAAGCTGATACACAACAACTTCAGGTTTATACACAACTATGCTCTAATCGAGGCCCCCGACGGTCTGGACGGAGTGCTCGCCGACCTTGGCGTAAGCTCCCACCAGTTCGACACCGCGGAAAGGGGTTTCTCTTTCCGTTTCGACGGTCCCCTCGATATGCGAATGAATGTGCAGGGCGCTAAAACCGCTGCTGACATTGTCAATTCTTATACGCAAGAAGAATTGGAAAGGATCTTCAAAATCTACGGTGAGGTGGACAACGCTCGTAAGCTTGCGGGACTCATCGTTGCTGCACGCTCACGGGCGCAGATCCTCTCCACCGGCGACCTCGACAATGCCATTGCGGGAGCCCTGCCTTCTTTCGCCGAGCATAAATACCTGGCCAAGGTTTACCAGGCCCTCAGGATAGAAGTCAACGAGGAGATGCGCTCACTGGAGAAGTTCCTCCAGGGCGCAGCCAAATCGCTCAGGAAAGGCGGCAGGCTAGCCGTCATCACCTACCATTCCCTGGAAGACAGGATGGTCAAGAACTTCATCCGCAGCGGCAATACAGAGGGAACTGAAGAAAAAGACATCTACGGACGCAGCAGCTCCCCGCTCAAGGCGGTCAACCGCAAGCCCCTGCTGCCCGACGAGACCGAAATAGAAAACAACACGCGCGCACGCAGCGCCAAGCTGCGCATAGCGGAAAAGATATAGGCAATGGAGAAGACCTGGAAAATACAGGACATTGGCACCTGGCTGCACAACAGCTTCAGGGCCATCCTGAAGGGCGAGTTCCTGCTGCGTCTGGACGTAGGCAGGTACTTCATCCACATTGTCTATACCTTTTTCCTCTTTGCCATGGCAATCTGGATCTCCCTCCTGATAGAGAACACCATGAACAAGGTGGAGAGAAACAAGGCGGTGCTGCACGAGCTTGAGATAGTAAACACCCAGAAGACCTTCGAGGTGGTGAGCATAAGCAGGCGCTCCTCCGTGAACGCCATGCTCGAGCAGATGGGATCGAAGGTGACCGAGCCCCAGAGCCCGGCAACAGTATTAAAATGATGGAAGCGAACAACGGCATAGTCAAAAAGAACCGCGACCGCATAGGTGTCATACTCTATGTGGTGTACGTGCTGTTGCTCGCGGCATCCGTCCTGCTGTTCGTCAAGATAGTGGGCATCCAGATACTCTTTAAGCCGGACGCCAAGATCCAGCGCGCCCTTACCCCCGCAAGCCGTGCCCGCTCCATAGAGCCGGTTCGCGGCAACATCATCGACTGCGAAGGCCGGCTGCTGGCTATGTCCTGCCCCACCTACCAGATAGCCATGGACTGCACCGTGATGCGCGAGGAGTATGCAAAAGACCAGAAGCACGGAGCCGAAAGGGAGGCGGAATGGCAGCAGAAAGCCAGGGCGCTCAGCGTCGAGCTGGCAAAGGTCTTCCCCGAAAAGAGCGCCGACGAATACTGGAGGCTTATCATCAACGGCAGGTCCGGCGGCAAGAAGTACCTGCGCCTCGGCAAGCCGGTGGACCGCAACGTTTACAACAAGGTATGCACCTTCCCTCTCTTCAAGGAGGGCAAGTACAAGGGCGGCCTAATCGCGGAGCAGCAGAACATACGCATCTACCCCTACGGAAAGCTGGCCCGCCGCACCATCGGATTCGTGCGGAACAACCGTTCCGACGTAGGCAACACCCATGTTGGCCTGGAGGGCAAGTACGACCAGGTTCTGCACGGGCGCGAGGGCAAGGAATGGACCAAGCTGACCGATTCCGGCCGCGTGCTGGACAACGACAGCACCAAGACCCGCCCCCAGGACGGCAAGGACATCCGCACCACCCTCAACATAGACTACCAGGATATAGCCTGGAGGGCCCTGTACAACGAAATCAAGGAAGAGGCGGACCTGGAAGGCGCCTGCCTCGTGTTGATGGAGAGTTCTACCGGAGCCATACGGTCCATGGTCAACCTGTACCGCGACGCGGGCGCGAGCGACTTCGAAGAGGTCAGCAACCTTGCGATAGGCCGCGCCATGGAACCCGGTTCCGTCTTCAAGACCGTAACCCTCATGCAGGTTCTTTCCGACGGGCACATCAAGAGCCTCGAAGAAACCATCCCGACGAACCACGGTGTGATCAAGGGCGTCAAGATCAACCCGGACGTGCACATCATGGATTACGAGCGCATCAACCATACCTCCAGCATCTCCATCCTGGACGGCTTCAAGATGTCCTCCAACTACGTTTTCGGTACACTCGCGGTCTCCAACTACGCCAAGAAGCCCATGCGCTTCATAGAGAACATACACAGCTACAAACTGGGAGACGCCTTCGACTTCGACCTGGCGGGACTTGCCACTCCGACGATCCCCTCGCCCAAGGACAAGAACCGCTACTGGAGCCTGAGCGACCTGGCCGTAATGGGCTACGGCTACGGCACCCGCGAAACCCCTATGCACATTCTCTGCTTCTACAACGCCATCGCCAACAAGGGCAAGATGATGAAGCCTTACCTTGTAGAGGACATCGAGCAGAACGGCATAGTGATAAACAAATACGGTCCCGCGCTGATGTCCACCGTATGCAGCAAGGCGGTGGCTGACACCATTACCAGGGCCTTGAAAGCCGTTACCGAAGAAGGAACTGCCCGCAGGCTCAAGGACGCAAAGCTTACAGTAGCCGGCAAGACGGGAACATCCTTCGGCACCTATGCCGGCGGCGGCTATACCGACGAGTACGGCAGGCACAAGTACCAGGGCACCTTCGTGGGCTTCTTCCCCGCCGAAGACCCCCGCTACAGCGTGATCTGCACGGTATTCAGCAAACCTACATCAAGGCAGTTCCAGGGTGGCGGAATCCCTGCCAGGGCGATCAAAGCACTCGTGAACGAACTGTATAACATAGATCCTGCTTTCAGACCTACATTAATTGCAGCCAAATGAAACTCGCAGAGATAATAAAGAATTGCGGCGTAACTGCTGTCCAGGGCCCCGCGGACATAGAGATCACTTCCGTGACCAACGATTCCCGGAAGGCATGTCCGGGCTGCCTCTTCGTGGCCGTAAACGGCTGCGGAAACGACGGCAGGGCGTACATAGGAAAAGCGATAGAGAACGGTGCATCTGCCGTCATGTACGAAGAGATGCCCGGTCTGGGCGGGTATGACGCAACCGCAGTGGTCGTGGAGAACTCCCGCAGGGCCGTAGCCTTTGCCGCAGACGCCTTCTACGGGCATCCGAGCGGCAAGCTGAAGCTGGTGGGCATCACCGGAACCAACGGCAAAACCACCACCGTAACCCTGCTCTACAATCTGTTCCGCGGCCTCGGCTATGAGTGCGGACTTCTCTCCACCATAGCGAATTACGTGGGCCCGAAGCGCATGGAGACCGCAAATACGACCTCCGACCCCGTGACCATCAATTCCCTGCTGGCCGATATGGTGGACGCCGGATGCGACTACTGCTTCATGGAGGTCAGCTCCATAGGAGTCGAACAGGACAGGGTTACAGGGCTTGAGTTCGCCGTCGGAATATTCTCCAACCTCACCCACGACCATCTCGACTACCACGGCACCTTTGCCGAATACCTGCGCTGCAAGAAGCTCTTCTTCGACCGCCTCTCCCCCAAAGCGACGGCGATTACCAACATCGACGACAAGCACGGCGAGGTGATGCTGCAGAACACGGCCGCCAGAAAGGTGAGCTACTCCTGCAGGAGCGTCGCCGATCACAGCTGCCGCGTGATGGAGGAAAGTTTCGAAGGCATGCTGCTGCGCATAGACGGGCAGGAAGTATGGACGCGGCTTATCGGCGGCCACAACGCCTACAACCTTCTAGCCATCTACAGTACCGCCGTCGAGCTCGGAGCCGACAGGGACGAGGTGCTGGTGGCCCTGTCCAGGCTGGAATCCGCTCCCGGACGTCTGGAAACCATTCACGGCCCCCGCGGACTCTGCGCCGTCATCGATTACGCCCATACCCCTGATGCTATGGAGAACGTGCTGAAGACACTGAGGGAAGTAGCTCCGGAGAAGCACCTGGCCTGCCTTTTCGGCTGCGGAGGCGACCGCGACCGTACAAAGCGCCCCGAAATGGCGGCAATAGCGGAGAAATGGGCCGACCGCGTATTCATCACCTCCGACAATTCGCGCACCGAGCGCACCGAAGATATACTGGAAGACATTCGTAAGGGCTTCAGCCCTGCAGGTCTTGCCAAGGCGGTATTTATCGCTGACCGCAAGGAAGCGATACGTGCAGCCCTTATGCTCTCTCCCGACGGCAGTACCGTGCTGCTTGCCGGAAAGGGTCACGAGAACTACCAGATAATAGGCACCGAAAAGCGCCATTTTGATGAGAAAGAAATTGTAACCGAGATATTTAAGCAATGCTCTACCATCTCATAGACTGGCTTGCAAGCCGTGGAATTGACGTGCCCGGTATGGGCCTGATGCATTACCTGTCGTTCAGGGCGATGCTGGCCGCCGTATTCAGTATGCTCATAGCTTTCCTGGCCGGCGGAAAGATCATCGGCTGGCTGCGGAAGCACCAGATCGGTGAAACCATCCGCGACCTCGGGCTGGAAGGACAGATGCAGAAGAAGGGTACGCCTACCATGGGAGGACTGATTATCATCATAGCGCTCATGGGTTCCGCGCTGCTGGTCTGCAGGCTGGACAGCATCTACACTATATTGCTGATGGTCACCACATTGTGGTGCGGAGGCATTGGTTTCGCCGACGATTATATCAAGGTATTCAAGCACAACAAGGAAGGCATGAGCGAGAAGGGCAAACTTATCCTGCAGTTCGGCCTGGCTCTCTTCGTGGCGCTTACCGTCTGCATCAGCCCCAATATCCCCACCGACAAGCTCATCACCACGATCCCCTTCGTAAAGGCTCACGAGTTCGATTACTCCTGGCTCTCCCCCTTCAGAGGGCAGATGGGAGTTTACTGCTCCTGGGGCATCTACATGCTGATGATCATATTCGTCATCCTGGCATGCTCCAACGGCACCAACCTTACCGACGGCATGGACGGCCTGGCCTCCGGCACCTCGGCTATAGTGGGAGTCGCGATAGGCGTGATGGCATGGCTCAGCGGTGACGTGATCGATGCCAGATACCTCAACATCATGTATATACCGGGAGCCGGCGAGGTCGCGATTTTCATGGCGGCATTCGTGGGAGCGCTTATAGGCTTCCTGTGGTACAACACCTTCCCGGCGCAGGTATTCATGGGAGACTCCGGCAGCCTGACCATAGGCGGCATCATCGGAGTGAGCGCCGTGCTCATTCGCAAGGAGCTCATTCTCCCGCTGCTCTGCGGCATCTTCCTCATGGAAAGCCTGTCGGTCATTATCCAGAGGACTCACTTTAAACGTACAAAGAAGAAATACGGAGAGGGCCGCAGGGTCTTCCTCATGGCTCCGATCCATCATCATTTTCAGAAACAGGGCATTCCCGAGCCGCGTATAGTAACGCGTTTCTGGATAATAGGAATAATACTGGCCGTCTCTACACTGGCCGTACTGAAGATAAGATAATTATGTCAAGGATAGTGGTTTTAGGAGGAGCTGAAAGCGGCATCGGAGCCGCAGTGCTCGCGAAAGTCAAGGGATTCGACGTATTCCTGTCCGACAACGGGACGATAAAGGAAGACTACGCCCGCACGCTGCGCGAATGGGACATTCCCTTCGAGCAGGGCGGACACACTCCCGGTAACATCTTGAACGCCGACGAGGTGGTCAAGAGCCCCGGCATACCTTCCACCGCCCCCATGGTTCGCGCGCTCGCGGAACAGGGTACGCACATCGTGTCCGAAATCGAATTCGCATCCCGCTACGACAAGGCCAAGAAGATCTGCATCACAGGTTCCAACGGCAAGACCACCACGACCTCCCTCATCCACTACCTGCTGAAGGAAGCCGGCCTCAACGTGGGCCTGGGAGGCAATATCGGCAAGAGCTACGCCATGCAGGTCGCTACCGAGCAGCACGACTATTACGTGCTGGAAATCAGCAGCTTCCAGCTGGACGACACCTACGACTTCCGGCCGGACATCGCCATCATCACCAACATCACTCCGGACCATCTGGACCGTTACGACCACAAGATGGAGAACTACGTCCGCGCCAAGTTCAAGATCGTACGCAACCTCCGTCCCGAAGACTGCTTCATCTTCGACTCCGACGATTCCATCACCATAGAGCACCTTAGCAAGATAGTGCTCAAGGCCAAGATGCTCCCCTTCACTCAGGAGAAGAAGGACCTGCCCCAGGGCGCCTGGCTCGACGGAAACCGTATCGTGGTGCGTTACGAGCAGAGCGACAGCGAGATCTACCTGAACGAGCTGGCGCTGGGCGGCAAGCATAACGTTTACAACTCCATGGCGGCCGCGCTGGCGGCAAAGGCCTCCGGCATAGACGACGAGGTGATCCGCAACTCCCTCAAGAGCTTCTCCCCCATCGAGCACCGCCTGGAACCCGTGCTGAGCATACGCGACGTAATGTATATCAACGACTCCAAGGCCACCAACGTAGATTCCGCATGGTACGCACTGGAGTGCCAGACCAGGCCCGTCGTATGGATAGTAGGCGGCACCGACAAGGGCAACGACTACAGCGTGCTGAACGAACTCGTGCGCGAGAAAGTCAAGGCGATAGTATGCCTGGGAGTAGACAACAGCAAGATACACGCGGCCTTCGAGGGTATCGTAGGGGCCGGAAACATAGTTGACACGAAGAGCGCCGAGGAAGCGGTGCAGACCTCCAGCCGCCTGGCCAGCCCCGGCGACGTGGTGCTGCTGAGCCCCTGCTGCGCCAGTTTCGACCTCTTCCAGAACTATGAAGACCGCGGAAAACAATTCAAGAACGCCGTAAGGAAACTGTAGTATGACGTCCAAGAAGCGCACAGTCTGGAATTTCTTCGACCGCATCGAGGGTGACAAGGTGGTCTGGATCATCGTGCTTATGCTGATCCTCATCTCCATCGTCTGCATTTTCTCCTCGACCTCGCGTCTGCTCGAAGGCAGCCAGACCCGACTGGACATAGTGAAGAGCCAGCTCTTCATTGTGGCCGCCGGACTCGCGCTCATCATCGTCTGCTACAACATCAAGAATATTAAGATATTCCGCTGGCTGTCGCAGTGGGGCTTCCTGTTAAGTTTCGCCCTGCTTGCGCTTCTGCTTTCCAAGATCAACACTCCGATAGTGCGTTCCATAGAGCTCAACGGCGCCCGCCGTATACTTCAGATAGCCGGCGTACAGGTGCACGTGTTCGAGGTGGTGAAAGTGGCCATGGTCCTCTATCTCGCCTGGGCCCTGGACGCCCTGAAGAAGGGCGAGCTCAGGGGGCCTGCCAGCACCATCTGGAAAAAGATTATCTACATCTACGCCCCGTTCCTGGCTACGCTGCTCATGATACTCCCCGGTTCCAATTCGGCGGCCGTATTTATCGGAGGCATCATGTTCCTGGTGATTCTGCTGGGCGGCGGCAACCTCAAGGACATGGCCGTCCTGGCCCTTGCGGCCGTGGTCATACTCGGCGCCTGCTACGCCATCTATGAAATAAGCGACCACAAGGCAATGGGACGTATCGGAACCGCCATCAGCCGCATAGGGGCCCACGACGACTGGGAGCAGAAGGTAATTGACGCTAAGGAAGGTTCGAGGGAGTACTATGAGGCCCTGGACAAGATACGCCAGCCGTACAGCGCCAAGATAGCGATAAAGGAAGGCGGAATACTCGGCAAGGGCCCCGGGCAGAGCACCCAGCGCTACGTGGTACCGGATATTTCGGAAGACTACATGTACAGCTTCATCATCGAAGAATACGGCCTCTGGGGCGCCCTCATAGTGATTTTCCTTTACGTGTCGCTGATGGCGAGAGGCTCCATCATAGTAAGGAACTGCGGCAAGGACACCTTTGCCAAGCTGAGCGTGGCCGGACTCTGCCTGCTCATTACCGGACAGGCATTCCTGCACATGTTCGTAAATGCCGACATAGGCCCTATGACCGGCCAGACCCTGCCCCTTATCAGCCATGGCAATAGTGCCTTCCTCTGCTTCAGCCTGGCATTCGGTATCATCCTGTCTTTCAGCCGCATAGCCCAGCGCAGGATAGAGAAGGAGCAGCGTGAGGCCCAGCCTCTGCTGGAACTCAGGCAGAACGTCAGCAATGGCCTGGAAGACCTGGACAGTTTCGAGAGCGGCAGGACCGACGATCTGGACTCCGAACTGCATGAAGCGCTTAACGAAGAATTGAACGAATATGACTTATAGGAAACTCAGGGTAATCATCAGCGGAGGCGGCACCGGGGGACATATTTTCCCGGCGGTCTCCATCGCAAAGGAGCTCGTGAAGGTGAATCCGGAAACCGAGATTCTCTTCGTGGGAGCCGAGGGCAAGATGGAAATGGAAAAAGTCCCTGCAGAGGGCTTCCGTATCGTAGGTCTGCCGGTAGTCGGACTGCAGCGTCAGCTCACTCTCCGCAACGTGGCGAACGACCTGCTGGTGCCGGCCAGGTACCTCGGCAGCATACGCAAGGCCCGTAAGCTCATCAGGCAGTTCAAACCGGAAATCGCAGTGGGCGTGGGCGGATATGCCAGCGCTCCCCTGCTTAGGGCCGCCACAGCAATGCGGATTCCCGCCCTCATCCAGGAGCAGAACGGCTTTGCCGGCTTGACCAACAAGATGCTCGGCCCCCGTGTGCAGAAAATCTGCGTGGCCTATGAAGGCATGGAACGCTTCTTCCCGGCAGACAAGATAGTCATGACCGGCAACCCCATACGCCCCAGCATGCACCCCTACGGTGCAGCCGAGCGCGAAGAAGGGCTGAAGCTCTACGGCTTCGATCCGTCGAAGCGACATATACTTATTATCGGTGGAAGCCTGGGCAGCGGCACCCTCAACAACGCCATGAAGGCCTGGATAGAGGCCGGCTGCCCCGGAGGCGAAGATGTGGAGATACTCTGGCAGTGCGGAAAATACTACAAGAGCGGCATAGACGCCTTTATGGAAGGACGGCAGCTGCCTGCAGTGCGCTACAGCGACTTCATTGCCCGCATGGACCTGGCTTACGCCATGGCCGACGTAATCATCAGCCGCAGCGGAGCCTCCTCCGTATCGGAGATCTGTGCCACCGCCAAGGCCGCCGTGTTCGTTCCCTCCCCCAATGTTGCGGAGGATCACCAGACGCACAATGCAATGGCCCTGGTACGCAAGGACGCCGCCCTGCTGGTACGCGACGCGGATGCTGCCGAAAAGCTTATGCCTACAGCACTGGAGCTGGTTCACGACAGCGAAAGGATAGCCGTCCTGGAGAAGAACGCGGCCGCGATGGCACTGCCCGATGCGGCACACACTATAGTTGACGAAATATACAAGTTGCTTGGAGAATGATGGACAATAAGCTTAAATATGTCTATTTCATAGGGATAGGCGGAATAGGAATGAGCGCGATAGCCCGCTGGTACAAGTTCCGGGGCTACGAGGTGAGCGGTTACGACCGCACGCCCTCGCCGCTTACCGCCGCCCTCGAAAATGAAGGCATAAGCGTGCATTACGATGACGACAGCAGCCGCATCCCCTCCGACGTGGCTTCTACCCTTGTCATCTATACCCCCGCCATCCCCGCCGAGCTTGGAGAGCTCCGGTTCGTCAGGGAAAATGGCTACAGGGTAGTCAAGCGTTCGCTGGCACTGGGCGAAATCACCCGCGACCAGAGCTGCCTGGCAGTGGCCGGGACCCACGGCAAGACCACTACGTCCACGCTGGTTGCCCACATCCTTACCGAATCGGGCGAAGGCTGCTCCGCCTTCCTCGGAGGCATCTCCAAAAACTACGGCACCAATCTGCTCATGAGCAGCTCTCCTGCAGTCGTAGCCGAGGCCGACGAGTTCGACCGTTCCTTCCTCCAGCTGCACCCCGACATCGCGGTCATCACCGCGATGGACGCAGACCACCTGGACATATACGGAGACCTGGAGCACGTTCAGGAAGCTTTCCGCGAATTCGCATCCCAGGTGCACGAAACCCTGATTCTCAAGTACGGACTGCCCATCGGCAAGGATCAGGTAAGCGCCCGTATATTCAGCTATCACTTCGACAATCCCAAGGCCGACTTCCACGGAGAGAATCTGCGGCTTGGAGACGACGGACACTATACCTTCGACCTGGTGTATCCGGGCGGCACCCTCAGCGACATACGTGTGGGCGCTCTGGGCTGGGTCAATGTGGAAAACAGCGTCGCCGCGGCGGCAGTATGCCTCTGCTACGGCTGCGACGGGCAGAAAGTCCGTCACGCCATAGGCAGTTTCATGGGAGTCCAGCGCAGGCTGGACGAGCATGTGAACCTGCCCGGCCTCAACTATATCGACGATTACGCCCATCATCCGGCGGAGCTCGCCAGCGCCATCAGCTCGCTGCTCGGAATCTTCCCCGGACGCAGGATTACCGGCATCTTCCAGCCGCATCTGTACACCCGCACCCGCGACTTCGCCCCCGAATTCGCGGAGGCCCTGAGCGCCCTGGACAAGCTGATCCTGCTGGACATCTACCCGGCACGCGAGGAGCCTATCCCCGGAGTTACTTCGGAAATCATCTTCAAGGACGTCACCGCTCCGGAGAAGATGCTGATACGCAAAGAGGAGCTCATGGATGTGCTGGAGAAAGAAGAAATAGACGTGCTCTGCACCTTCGGAGCCGGCAACATAGACCGCTTTATCGAACCCATTACCGAACTGTTGAACTCACGTAAATAATGATCCAGGCCCGTCATATAGCATTCGTATCCGTGCTGGCTCTGCTGCTGGCGGCTTTTGCGTTCCTCGGAAGCTGCGCCCGCAGGGACAGGTCGGCCGTGCTGTGCAACGCGCTGGACATCCAGATAAAGGACGAGTACGAGTTCGTGACGCCGGAAGACGTGAAGGGTTTCCTGGACAAGAAATACGGTGTATATCTGGGCGTACGCCTGGACAGCCTCAAGCTGGACCGTATGGAGAAGCTGCTGGAGGAAAAGAGCGTGGTGATCAAGAGCGAAGCCTGGACAACCAGGGACGGCGTGCTGCATGTGAGCATAAGGCAGCGCAGGCCGGTACTGCGGTTCCAACGCGGAGAGCAGGGCTTCTACATAGACAGGACCGGTTATGTATTCCCCCTGCATAAGAGCTATACTGCGGAAGTGCCTTTGATCGAAGGATCCGTTCCGCGGACGGACAGCGAGGACTGGGAAGCCTGGGCTACCGGAGCCATAAAGCTGGTGGAATACGTGCAGGGCTCGAGGCAGTGGAAAGACCGTATAAGCAAGATAAGCGTAGGCCAGGACGGAGACCTGGAGCTGCGCATGGCAGAAGGCAAGGAGAGGTTTATTATCGGATTCCCCGACCAGCTGGAGAGCAAGTTCTCCCGTATAGGAAAGTACTACTCCCACATCGTACCGGCTAAGGGGGAAGGCTATTACAAGAGCGTGAATTTGAAATATAACAAACAAATAATATGCAGGAAAGATATATAGCGACAGTCGATCTGGGGACGTCGAAACTCGCTCTCTGCGTAGCAAAGGTGACGGGAGACAACGTCCAGATCATCTACTACAAGGAGAGGCCTTCGGACGGAATGCGCTATAACAGCGTGTACAATCCCCGCCGGGCCGCAGTACCTCTGAGGGCGGCCATAGCTGAGGCCGAGGACGAACTGCAGATAAAGATTCTGCAGGTGGTCGTAGGCCTGCCCCGCTACAACGTGAGGCAGGAAACCGCCAGCGCGAAGCTTGAGCGCAGCGACGCCGCTGTGCTCATCGAGGACGAGGAAATCAGCAACCTCAAGAGCATGGCTCTGGATTCCTACCCTCTCACCAACAGCGAGACCGAGCTCATTTACGGAGCCGTGCCCCAGTCGTTCTCTACGGACGACGTGATAGGCAGCGAAGAAGACGTTGTAGGCACCAGCAGCGACACTCTGGTGGGCAACTTCAAGATCTTCGTCGGCAAGAAGAAAGCGGTCCGCAACATCGACGTCATGCTCAACGACGCCGGAGTCGCGCTTGCCCAGGCTATCTTCCCTCCTGCAGCGGTAGGAGAGGCCGTACTTAAGAACGACGAAATGGCAAACGGCGTGGCCCTGCTGGAAATGGGAGCCGGAGTCACCTCCGTATCCATCTACCAGGGAGGCATCATGCGCTACTTCGGCCACATTCCTTTCGGCGGCAAGAGCATCACCACCGACATCCGCCTGGAATGCGCCTTCGACGACAGTCTTGCCGAGAACATCAAGCTCGCCTTCGGCGCCTGCATGCCGGAGAAGCTTCAGACGATGGGAGACAAGATCCTGCAGATCAACGACGAAGAAAACGGCACATATGAGAACCTGCCGGTAAAATATCTTTCCGAAATCATCACCGCCCGCTGCAAGGAGATTATCAACGCCATACTCTTCCTCATCCAGGAGAGCGGTTATGCAGATCGCCTGCGCTGCGGCATAGTTCTCACCGGTGGCGGCGCGAACCTGGCGAACCTGGCCGGAATGATAAAGGAGATGTCGGGTTACAACGTCCGCGTCGGCTTCCCCCTGGCCAGCAAGTTCAGCTCCGATGGTTGCCCCGGCATTGGCGAAGCTGAGGCGGCCACGTCGGTAGGACTGATCCTGGAGGCGGCTTCCGACCCCTACCTCAACTGCATTGAGGAGGCGGTAAAGCCCGAGCAGCCCGCCGAGCAGCAGAACGTGCAGCAGGCTCCCGCCGAAGATGATACGGCCAAGAACCGCGAGACCCTTTTCGGCGACGACGAATTCGACAAGGTGGTTCCCAAGAAGATAGTCAAGGAGCCTCGCAAACGCAAGCCAGTCAAGACTCCCCCGCCGGCAAAGCAGCCTAAGGCTCCAAAGGAAGAGGGCACCCTCCAGATAATATGGCAAAGGTTCAGCAATCTGTTTGACAATACACTCGGAGGCTTGTACGACGACATGGGCGACAACAGTAAAGAAGAAGGAGGACAATAGATATGTTCGAGGATTTTAACATAGACCTCAGCGCGACCACCCCCACCGACTGGAAGCGCTCGGACCAGTTGATCAAGGTCATAGGCGTAGGCGGCGGCGGCTGTAACGCGGTCTCCTACATGTACCGCACGGGCATAGAAGGTTGCAGCTTCGTTGTCTGCAACACCGACTCCCAGGCACTGGAGTGCAGTCCGGTTCCCGTCAAGATTCAGATGGGAGCGGGCCTCGGCGCCGGCACCAACCCTATCAGGGGGCGCAACGCCGCCATCGACAGCCAGGCCGAAATTGAAAAGAAGATTATAGATACGGGCACCAAGATGCTCTTCATCACCGCCGGAATGGGCGGCGGCACCGGCACGGGAGCCACTCCTATCATCGCCAAGATGGCCAAGGAGAAAGGCATACTCACGGTTGCCGTGGTCACCCTCCCCTTCAAGAACGAGGGTGACAGGGCCATGTCCCGCGCCATAGACGGCATACAGGAGCTCGAAAAGAACGTGGACTCGCTGCTTATCATCAACAACGAGAAGCTCTACAACCACTTCGGCGACAAGCTTACGCACGACGCCTTCCCGAAGGCCGACGAGGTGCTTACCACTGCCGTCAAGGGTATAATAGAGATTATCCAGAAGCCCGGCTACATCAACGTCGACTTCGAAGACGTGATGACAATGATGAAGGACAGCGGCATGGCCCTTATGGGTTATGGCGAGGGAAGCGGCCCCAAGCGTATCGAAGATGCGGTGCGCCAGGCCTTCGAGTCTCCCCTGCTCAACGACTTCGACCTCAAGACCGCCAAGAACGTGCTGGTCAACATAACCTGCGGCAAGAACAACCAGGGTCTCACCATGGACGACATGTCCGAGATCAACCGCCGCATAGACGAATATACCGGCGGCGCCAACAATTTCAAGCGCGGCCTGATATGGGACGAGGACCCCGCAGTGGGCGACCATATCCATATCACGTCCATAGTTACCGGCCTGAAGTTCATCGACATAGTCGGTTCCCGCCGGGACATGGGCAACTACATAATGATTACCCGGGACTTCACCTACGACAAGAACGAGGCCGCCAGCACCCGCGGCATAAGCCTCCTGGAAGACAATGTAGGTTCCCGTATAGGATACAGTTCATCGGACAACCTGAGGATATTCCGCTTCGACCCCGAAAAGAGGCCGGCGCTCCTCGTGTCCGACAGCGACCTGCTTTCCGACCTTGAAAACATCCCTGCAATCAGAAGATCATGAAAAAGACAAGAGTTCGTTTTGCACCGTCGCCTACCGGGCCTCTGCACATGGGAGGAGTCCGCACGGCACTGTACAACTATCTGATAGCAAAGAAGAACGGAGGCGACTTCATACTCCGTATAGAGGATACCGACTCGCACCGCTTCGTGCCTGGTGCCGAGGAGTATATCATCGAGTCCCTGCGCTGGTGCGGTATAGTTCCCGACGAGGGCCTGGATGCTTCCGGAAAGGTTGCAGAGCAGGTGGACGAAAAAAATCCGCACGCCCCGTACCGTCAGTCCCAGCGCCGCGGCATCTATCGCAAATATGCCGAGCAGCTGGTCTCCGGAGGATTTGCATACTACGCCTTCGACACTGCCGAGGAGCTGGAGAAAGAGCGCGCGGCGGCCGAATCTGCCGGGCAGACGTTCATCTACAATGCCTCTACCCGCGGCAGATTAAGGAATTCGCTGACGCTCGGCGCCGAAGAGGTCGCCCGTCTGCTGGAGGAGCGCAATGACTGGACCATCAGGTTCCGCATGCCTGCCGACGAGAGCGTAGAAATGGACGACGAGATACGCGGACACATAGAAGTCAATACCTCCACGCTGGACGACAAGGTGCTGTGGAAACGGGCCGACGAACTGCCTACCTACCACCTCGCCAACATCGTGGACGACCACCTCATGGAGATCAGCGACGTGATCCGCGGCGAAGAGTGGCTCCCATCCCTCCCCCTGCACTACCTGCTTTACCGTGCGTTCGGATGGGAGCGTCCCCGCTTCGCTCACCTGCCCCTGCTGCTCAAGCCAGTGGGTAACGGCAAGCTGAGCAAGCGCGACGGCGACAAGATGGGTTTCCCCGTGTTCCCGCTTCAGTGGACGGCCCCCGACGGGCAGGTTTCCCGCGGTTACCGCGAAGACGGTTACTTCCCCGACGCTTTCGTGAACCTTCTAGCCATGCTGGGATGGAATCCCGGCACCGAACAGGAAATCTTCTCCATGGAAGAACTGATTCAGGCTTTCTCGCTCGAGAAGGTCGGCAAGTCCGGGGCCAAGTTCAACCCCGAAAAGGCAAAATGGTTCAATAAAGAGTATCTGCGTATGCGCAGCGAATCCGAGCTGGCAGCCCTGTGGATGCCAGAGCTCAGGGAGCGCGGCGTGGATGCTTCCGAGGAATATTTGCGTGAGGTAGTGGCGCTTATAAAGGAAAGGGCGACTTTCGTTTCCGATTTCTGGAACATCGCCTGGTATCTGTTCGTGGCTCCTTCGGAATATGTAGAGAAGGATGCTGCGAAGTTCTGGAAGGCCGAGAACGTGGCCATGGCGCGCGAAGCGCTGGAAGCCACCGGTTCCGCTTCCGAGATGGAAGAATACATACGGGCCAAAGAATGGCCCATGGGCAAGGTGATGAATTGCATCCGCCTTGCGATTACGGGTTCGTCCAACGGACTCGGTATTGCTGATATAATGCGTTTCATAGGCCGGGAGGAGGCGCTTGGTCGCTTCCACAGGGCCGAAGAGCGGTTATTATTATAATGACGGGGCACGGGCTTTGGACAAGGTCCGGGTCCCGTTGCCGACTTACTTTCCCTCCCGGCTACTGTTAGTTAGTGGCTTGTTCTGAACAGCCCGGGACCGGTTGAAGATCTGAATCTGCGTTTTTCTAGGGTTTTTGCAGTAAGGATCAGAAACCGGTCCCGGGGTTGTTTTTTACAGTTTCAAATCATATAATTATTCCTTATCTTTATAGGCCATTATTAATGAAACTATGTACCAGTTCACCGAAGTCGCCCCCGGCAAATACGTCCTCAGCCTGGACAATCATGTAGAAATCGTTGAAGCCCTGAATGCATTCTGCATCGAGAACGATATATTCAGCGGCAGCGTATCAGGCATCGGGGCCATTAACGAAGCCACATTCCGCTTCCTGAATCCGGCCACGAAAAAGTATGTGGACAAATCGTTTGCCGAGCAGATGGAGATTACCAACCTTACCGGGAACATCTCGCAGAAAGACGGCAAACCCTATCTCCACCTGCATATTACCGCCAGCCGCAGCGATTACAGCTGTATCGGCGGGCATCTGCTCTCTGCCCGAATAAACGGCGCGTGCGAGCTTGTAGTGGAGAATTACTGGGACAGCGATCCCATCGGCCGCCGTTTCGACGAGGAAACCGGGTTAAACCTATATGAATTCTAGAGTATGACTTTAGTGATGATAATCGAGCTGCTCATAGTGCTGGCGGCTCTCTATGTAGGCTCCCGCTACGGCAGCCTCGCCCTCGGCGCCATTTCCGGCATTGGACTGGCCATTCTGGTCTTCGGTTTCGGGCTTACTCCGGGAACCCCTCCCACCGACGTAATCTACATCATCATCGCAGCCGTCACCTGCGCCGGCACGCTTCAGGCCAGCGGCGGTATGGACTGGATGATACAGGTGGCCGAAAGGACGCTGCGAAAGCATCCGGAGCACATTACCTTCCTCGGGCCCCTGGTAACCTTTTTCCTGACGGTACTGGTCGGCACCGGGCATGTGGTCTATACTATCATGCCCATCATCTGCGATATCGCCCTCAAGAAGAACATACGCCCCGAGCGTCCCTGCGGAGTGGCATCCATAGCCTCGCAGGTCGGCATTACCTGCTCTCCCATCGCGGCGGCGGTAGTGGCCTTCGTCACCATTTCCAACGCCAACGGCTTCATGGTTTCCATCCCCCAGGTGCTGATGGTAACCATTCCTGCGTGCCTGCTCGGACTGATGTGCGCCGCGCTGGCATCTTACAAGAGGGGCAAGGACCTCGACAAGGACCCCGAATTCCTGAGGCGCAAGTCAGACCCGGAGATGTTCGCCTACATGTACGGCAACTCCGCCACCACCCTCGACAAGACCATTTCCCGCGAGGCCAAGGCCTCCGTGTTCATTTTCCTGGGCTCGCTGCTGGTCATCGTGGGCTTTGCCTTCTTGCAGATGCTGCATGCCGCCGACGGACGCACTCTCGCCAAGGCGGTCAATCTGCCCCAGATGAACATCTGCATTCAGATAATCATGCTGATGGCCGCCGCTGCCAATATCATGTTCTGTAAGGCTTCTCCCAAGAAGGCTGTCGGCGGAGCCGTATGGCAGAGCGGCATGGTCGCAGTCATTGCCATTTACGGAATCGCCTGGCTGGCGGACACTTACTTCGGCAACTACATGGAAGAGATGAAATCCATGCTCACGGGACTCGTGACCAATTACCCCTGGAGTATCGCGTTCGTGTTCTTCGTGGTCAGCGTGCTTATCAATTCCCAGGGCGCAGTAGTGGTGGCCATGCTGCCTCTGGCCTATGAACTCGGCATCGCGGGGCCCGTGCTGCTCGGCGTGCTGCCCAGCGTGTACGGCTACTTCTTCATCCCGAATTACCCCTCCGACATCGCCACCGTCAACTTCGACCGCAGCGGCACCACGGTCATCGGCAAGTACCTCCTGAACCACAGCTTCATGATGCCCGGACTCATAAGCACCATCGTGGCGACGGTAGTCGGCTACCTTATCACCAACGTACTCTTCCCTGGGTACTTCGCCTCCCTGATTCAGTAGGCCACATTGATTATCAGCTGTTTACGCACATTGACCTGGTTGCTTTTCACCAGGTCAGAAACGGTATTTAGCTGATAATCAGGGGGGGGGGACGGGGCGTTTTTTGCATGTACGTGAACAATTATTATATTTGCAGGATATAGCAAGTTTGAATGGTGCTTTTAAACATCCTCATAACGGTCTTTCTGGCGCTTAATCCAGTGCTTCCAAGCGAGCTTGGAGACAGCGTCCGGGTACGCCCGGGCGCCGACAGCATTGCCGTGCCGGTCTCCAGACCGTTACTGGGCATCAGCACCAACATTCCCTACGATATAACCTGGATCCCCGGGTACGGAGTAACGTCCATACCCAGTTTCAGCCTTGAGTTCTATCCGAGGAGCTGGAAGAATTTTACTATCGGAGCGGACGTGGAATGGCCTATGTGGAAGCATAAGGACACCCACCGCTACATGCAGATCAACAATATCACCCTGTGGACTCGCCGTTATTTTCGTACGCGCGCGTGTGAGGAGGACAGCTACAACGGCTTCTATCTCCTGGCCAACGTCAACGCAGGGCGTTTTGGCATAGGGCTTAACGCTAATAAAGGATGGCAGGGAGAAGGCCTCGGCGCATCACTGGGCGCAGGCCACAAATGGACATGGGGCAGGTTTTTCGTAGATGCAGGTCTTGCACTAGGATACATATACATCTGGTTCGATCCGTATGTATGGGGCGACGACGGGACAGGATGGTACTATTACGATTACACCGACAACCCTGACGATTTTAAAAAACGCCAGCCCACGATACATGGATTCATTCCCACAAGGGTTTATGTTTCAATAGGTTTCGACCTGGCGGCAAAGGACAGGAAAAAGAAATGAAGCGGAGGAAGTACATACCCGTTCTGGCAGCGCTGCTCTTGTTGGGCGGCTGCATGATCGAACCTCCCCTTCACTTAAGGCAGGTAATGAACGTCATCGTTAGCGTAATATGGAAGGCGGAAGTGTATCCCCAGGGCCTCAAGCCCGACGGGGTAACGCTCTACGTATTCCGCAACGACGAGTTCTACATGCGGCAGACCACCTCCAACGTTGACTCCTGCAGGGTGCATCTGGTGCCCGGAATATACCAGATATACGTGATGTCCCAGAGTCCGGAGGAGTTCTGGACCATGGAGTTTAACAATATGGAAGACATCGGGAACGCATACATACGCCTGAACGACAACTCATTAAGCTGGGTCGACCAGAGCCCCGACTCACCTCTGGTACTCAACCCCGAACTGCTCACCGTGGGTGTTTCCGACGAGTTCGAGGTCACCGAGGAGATGATCGAGGACATCAAGAACGGAGACTATGTTGTTGACGAAGATGCGGGAGACGGATATGTGCGCTTCTACACCCTGAGAGTGCCCGTCACACCCATGAGCGTCATTTCGCAGTTCTGGGTATCCATCTATTCGGCAAACTCTGACATGCTTAAGTCCGTCCGTGCTTCGACCAGCGGCATGGCCCGGACCTTCTACATCACCAAAGGCGTTACCGGCGATGAAGAATGCACCCAGGTTATTACCAGCTGGACTCTCGACATCGACGACCCGGAGACCAAAATCGGCCACCTGGACGGTGTCATCACCACCCTGGGTCTGCCCCGCGGCGAGATGCCCAGCGTGCAGCGTGACTCCACTCTCAATGTCGCAACCCTGCTTGTGGACAACAAGACTGTCGAGCGTTATACCTTCTTCGTGGGCAACAAGATCGCCCTTGACGATCCCGCGCCCGAAGGATATCTCCACCGCTACCGGCTTGTTCTGGGCACGAAGGAAAACCCCGTCATTACGCCCTCGATTGTGGAGCCGGAAGAAACAGGCGGTGGTTTCGTAGCCGGAGTCTCGGACTGGGACGAAGAAGTCGAATCGGATATAGTAATTTAATTTTCACAACATATAAACAACTATTTATCAACTATTTATTTCATTAAAGCTTTATGAAAAAATTCTTGTTAACCGCGGCCACAGCCGCTCTCGTTCTTCTCGCAAGTTGCGTCAAGATTGAGAACCACTCACCCAGTGCTGCTACCCAGCATGCCATTGGGTTCTCTAACTACACGCCCAAGTCCCTGACTAAGGCGAATGACACTTACGTAAGCAGCACGACTCTCGTGTCCGGAAAACAGTTTGCTGTTTATGCATGGCAGACCAACTACGGTTCCTTCCTTACCGCCAATCCCGGCACCCCTCAGTTCATGAATCCTGCTGTTGTCAACTATCTTGGCGACGACACCGACGGTGACGGAAACACCTACGATGCTACGCGTTACTGGCCTGCTGGTGACGAGCCCGCAAACCTTTCGTTTACTGCGTATTATCCCTACGGCGGCGCAGGCATTACCGCCCCTGCATTCAATGCCAACACTGTTGGTGTCTATGCATTCGCCGCCCAGAGCGCTTCCGCCGACATGGTTGATTTCTGCGTTGCAGATGTTGTGAATGACCAGACCTATGGCCATACCAACGCCAGCCCGACTTACCCTCAGACTGTACACTTCAACTTCAAGCATCAGCTTGCCAAGGTTCAGTTCCAGTTCAAGAAGGCAAGCGGCCTTGGAGCTACTACCGTTATCGAGCTTGTTGATGCAGAACTGCAGAACATCAAGACTACCGGTAACCTCACCGCCACCTTCACCCAGGCCGGCACTCCTGCCGTCAACACTCCCGGTACAACAGCTACCGCATGGAGCGCCAGGGCAAAGGCGGGAACTCCTGTCGTTTACGAAGTCACCCTCAATCAGGACGATCCTGAATCGGCAACTCCTATTGTCCTTACAGAGACCCTGTCCACCGTGCACCAGGACGACATTTTCCTGATGGTTCCTCAGACCATGGTCGTAGCCGGTGACGCCGACGAGGATTCCGGTTCAACCTGTGTCGCAGCCGATGAGCAGAAGCTGGTCGTCACCTGGAATGTCAAGGTTTACGACAGCGCAGCCAACGCCACCGCCAACGCAGGCACAAGCGTCGGCACCGCAGGACTGCTGTCCCTGACCACGAACACCGCTGCCCTTTCGTTCAAGAGCGACCTGAAGACCAGTGATTCCGACGATACTCCTGTTGCCGGTATCAACTGGGCCAAGAACAGCTTCACCACGTACAAGATTACGATCGGTCCTAAGCCTATCTGGTTCACCGCTGAGGTTACTCCTTGGGCTACTGAAGCATCCGGTTACTTCAACGTCAACTAATTAATCTTTTGCCTGTGCGGGCCTGACCGCCCGTACAGGTGCCACTAGATGAAAGGAAGATTCGTCATATTGATTCTGGCCGCGCTCTTCGCCGTAACCTGCTCAAAGATTTCGCAGGTTACGGCAGATGACCCGTGGATTGACCTTAACGGAGACAAGCCGGTGAGGTTCGATTCCGGGGTGCTGACCAAGACCAGTTTGCCGAGCAACACTTCCTTCGGTGTATTTGCCTTCCTTCAGAACGGTGTCATAGGCTCCTACACCGGCCGCTGGGCAGACCTTGCTTCCAAGCACTGGAAACCCAACTTCATGTATAACGAGGAGGTGGATTTCGACGGAGCAGACTATTCTTATTCCCCCGTCCGGTACTGGCCTTCGAACAGCGAGAACACCATCACGTTCTGGGCATACTGGCCCTACAACTCAGACGTCTCCATGGTTAATTCCAGCGGACTCTCCGATTACTCGGCCAGCTCCGAGGGGCTTCCCAACATCCGTTACACCGTTACGGACGGAAAGACCGACTTCATGGTCTCCGACGTGGTGGCAGACCAGTCCAGGCCCACCGTTAACAGCCCTGTAAACTTCACCTTCCATCACGCCCTCAGCAAGATCGACTTTACGGTTCTTAAGGATGATGCAGGCGACGACTTCGAGGTTCACCTGAGTTCCATCAGCCTGGAGGACATGTACCTTACAGGCATCAACCGCAGCGACGGGTGGACCAACCACAGCGGCGGCCTGCGTTCCCTGACCGCTTACAGCGGCAGCCAGACCGTGACCGCTTCGGAAACTGCCGTTTCCGGTTCTTCCGTAATGGTCATCCCCCAGGCTCTGGAAAGGCCTTTGCAGGGAAATGCCGTTATGCTCCGCATCGTTTATACGCTCCGGGGCGCAGGGATGTCGACGACCAAGACAAACGCCAGCCTGATCGCCCTTACGGGCAGTTGGGCACGGGATACTCACTATACGTACAAGATTACCATCACCCCGAATCTCCCCATCGAGTTTACCGTCAGCTGGACGGACTGGGGCGACGCGGAGCATTATTTTATGAGCAACTGACGATGAGCAACCGACTTACCGCATACGTCCTTTTCTGTTTCCTGCTGCTTTCCGGCTGCGGGAAGGACCCGTATGCGGGAAAGGATGCCGGACCTATCTCTTTCTCAGCCACTACTGAGTCCGTCTCTGTGGAGACCAAGGGAGAAAAGCCGGAAAATATCGGGGAGCTCATTGATGTAGGCAAGGAAGTGAGCGTTTTCGGCGTCCGCATAGAAGGACTCACCTCAACGAAGATTTTCGACAACCGCAAGCTCATCTGCGAAGCCGTTCCCGATCCTGCTACGCCGCTGGTGGAGTATAGCAGCGTCTGGAGCTATACTCCTCTCGAGTACTGGCAGAATACCGGGGAGTACTACTTCTCCGCCGTGTATCCGTACGATTCCGATGCATACGTGGATAACGATTACTTCCTCCACGTATCTTACCGGGCCGGCGACAATAAGGATCTGATGGTCGCACGAGCTTACAGGGATGTGACTGGTTTAGACGGAACGAATCCGGTTCCGCTTGTGTTCCGGCATGCGACCTCCGCGGTCCGTTTCCTCTTCGGAAAATCTTCGGCCTCCGACGCGGATGAGTACAAGTTGACTGATTTCCGCCTCGAGGGCGTAGCTCTCAGCGGCTCATTGAAGGTTTTGTCCCAGTCCGAGTACAACCCCGTCATCATCCAGAGCAACTGGACCTGCGGACCGGCAGGCAACCTGATCAACTGGACTGCGGCCACGACCGGAGACAGGGTTACGGTGGTACATCCAGACGACTCCTCCGATCCCGATGATTATACAGCCGCGCCGGATTCGCCCTCCGGTTGGTTCTATATGGTTCCGCAAACCCTCACCGCCGCTTCCGCCGTACGCTTCTCAGTGTCCTACAACGGACAGACGCCGGTGACGACAGTGCTGAGCATCGAGAACCGCGACGGTGAACCGGGAGCGGACGTATGGGGGCCGAACCGTGTTTACAACTACTACATCACCCTCAACCAGAACAGTATAGACCTGACGGTGACTTATACGCCCTGGGACGAGACACAGGTAACGACGGATGATTTTATGTTTGAAGGATAGTATGAGAGCCTGTAAGTTCATATTGCTGCCCGTGCTGCTGCTTCTGGCACTTTCCTGCCAGGAGGAGTTGCGCCCGGATCTTTCCGGGAGCAGCGATATCGTGCTCAGGCTGAATTCTTCTGCCGCCATCCACATGGATACCAAGGCGACCGACCTTCAGGAGGGTCTGCGGTTCGACAATGTGCTGGTTATTCTGACGGACAATACCGGCAAGGTAGTAGGACGCGTGAAAAAGAGCTATCCCTACGTTCCCGGCGTGGACGACATACAGACGGCCGCCGGCGCATCCCCTGAGGAAGATGTCATCAAGTTTGAAGGCCTTCTTCCCGGAAACTACACCGCTTACGCTTATGCCAATTATGACGCGGAAGACTGGCAGGACGACACCGTGACGGACGAAGAATATACGGTAGCCGTCAACGACGAGCACTTTGATACCAACTATCTGGACAGGGAATTGCAGTCGTTGAGCGGCACGGCGGTTCCCAAGGAGCCTGCCGCCTCCCCCGCTTCGTCCTCCATGCTCCTGACCGGCAAACTGGACATCGCCCTCGGCCTCACTCCGGCGGAGAGGACGCTTTATCTCACCAGGCCGGTAGTCAGGTTCAAGGTAACCGTCAATAACCACACGCCTTATTCAGTGACCGTTGACGAGCTCTCATTCAGTCATTTCAACCCCGACCGGGCCTACCTGATCGACCACAGTTCCAACGGGGTACCAGGCATACCTTCGGGCGTTGTTTACCGGGCTCTGCCCGCCTACGACACATCTTCTCCGGAGACGGTCACCAGCAACAACGAAAGCTGCGTTTACAGCACCCTGCTGTACGAAAACGCTTCTCCCAATGCGTACAAGGTATTCGCTACCCTTAAGCTTAACCGTTACGCCGTGGATCCTTCTCTGAACGATCTGGAACTGTCCCTTGGAGAGCGGGCTTTCGGCCCCATCGACCACGAAACCCTCGAGGCCATGGATGAAAACGAGTCGGTCCGTGTACTGGTGATCAATCCCCGCGAAAACACTCGCTCGGGACGTATTTATTACGGTATCGGCGACACCGGACTCGCCTGGGAGAGCTGCGGTTACAATACCACCAGTTACTCTTACAACGATTTGTTCGCCAGAGCGAATGCCATTTTTGAACAAGTGGCCTCACATACTTATGCAGGCTTTACCTATACCGGACCGGCCAACAACAAATCCGGTTTAGCCGGATGGACCGGCAATGCCTTGGATTCTCCTTCTCAAAGCAACGTGTTCTGCTATACCGGTGCGCGCAACACTTATTTCCGCACTCTGACAAAAACCGGAGGCTTTTATTCGATTGACGGACTGAAGATCGACCAGACCTCGGGATCTTCCATAAACAATTTGTTAATCGTGCCCGGCAAAGTCGTGTCAGGCAAGGTTCCCAAGAATACTCCCGCGAGCTATTTGGTGCGCTTCGTCAATGGCTCGAATCAGAATCAGAATCTGAAGTCCGACTGTTCGTGGAATGCAACTGAGGTGGAGAAAGCCAAGGTTTCCAGGCTTGTCTGGGACGCCGGGAACAATCAGGACCATCAGTTCATACTGTTCGGGAAATACTGCACGGGCGGTCTCCTGAACCGCATGCTCAAGGAGAATCACAAATCCGTCCCTCTGACTTATATGTCCAGGAACGAGGAAGTGAACGTAATTATCAATGTGTATTATGCGGACCAGGCCGGTGAACTGGACTTCGTGGTTGACAATTCCGACTGGTATGTCTCTCCGACAGCCGTTTCGCATATATTTGAATGACAGGAAACATGAAACTGCAGTGTATTAAAGTATTCCTCCTTCTGACCGCAGCGCTGTTCTGGAGCGCCTGCGTCAAGGATCTGCCTGAACCGTCAGAGGGCGGGGAAGGCGGAATGGTGGACGTAGTACTGAGTTTCGGCTCGCCTGCCAGCACTGACGTTACGGTGAGCACCAAAGGAGAGCTGGGCATTGTCCGGGAGAGCAACGTATTCAACATGTACGTGCTTATCTTCTCGGGAAACGCCGACGGCAGCAAGAAGCTTTACGGTCATTACTTCGACGGCAACAATCTCAACCAGAGCTCCCTGTCCAACTATTGGACGGTCGAGAACATGGCCACGAAATCCAGTCCGGCCACTAACGGCACCCTTCATATCCGCACCACGCAGAGATCCGGCTGCACCATAGTCGCCGTCGCAAATATGAACCCCAACGACCTGGACGTTTCCGCCAGCCTCTTGTCTACTGTAACGACATTCGGAGACCTCAAGGGTATCATTGCCACCCAGGTGCGAAGCGAAGTCGCCGCCAACTCCGGCTACTTCATGATGACCGGGAAGGTGGACAATGTCAACATCGAAGGGGATACCGAAGATTCCGACGACATCAGCAAGAAGTCATTGGTTCTCAAGAGGCTGTACGCCAAGGTCAAATTCAACGTCCGTATCAAGAAAGGAGCCCCGATCAGCGATTTCGTTCCTGATAAATGGGAAGTCTTCAATGTCCCTACCTGCTGTTATCTGCTGGAAAGGACAGGAGCGGACTGCGATGCCGCGAGTTCTCCCGAGGAGTTCTTCTCCACGGGGGAAAATGGCTTCGAGACGGAGACCCTGACCACCGATTCCTCCGACTTCTACGCCGACGGTAAGACAAAAGTGTCCTCCCACGGGTTCACTTTCTACATGATGGAGAACCGTCACGCACCGGCACCCGGTATAACGACCTATGCCGACAGGGAACGGCAGCAGAAGAACAACCAGACCACCCACGAAGGCTACTGTACAACCACCAACGGAGATTACGTCTATGCCAGCCCGTACTCTACGTATGTAGTACTGACCGGCAAACTTGTAATGAGGACCAGTTCGAGCGGCAACGACAATGCCACTCTGGACGCTTCCGTCAGGTATGTAATCCATCTGGGCGATTTCTCCACCGACGTCACCGACTTCAATACCGAACGCAACCATTGCTATGAGTACACCATCTACATCAATGGCGCCAGCGATATACGCACGGAGGTCGAGAATAACGACGGCTCGGCCGGAAGCTACGACGAAGATGAACCGGGAGCGACCGGACGCGTTGTGGTCGCCTTGGAAAAATTTTTCGACAGCGACTGTCACTACAGTACCCAGGTCATCTCCTTCCATGCCGCATACATGGACCCCGAGAACATCAGCTGGTACGTAGAAACGCCGTTCAACCCCAATGGAATAGGTCCCGAGGACGTCGGCGACGACCTCTCCCAGATTGACTACAAATGGGTGGAGTTCCGCCTGAACACCAAAGACCCTTCGACCGGATTATATACGGACAAACGGGTAAAATACAAACCGCACGACCCTCCGGCGGGTGCCGGCTGGTCCTGGCCGCCGAATTCGCAGATGAAAGACAGGACTATGTATGTCAATCAGCTGGTCGATTACCTGAAGGCTCAGAAAGAAAAGTACGACAGAGGCGAAACGGACCACGAATTCGACAACGACACCGGTGAAGGCGGGCCCAAGATCTCCGTCACCGCTTTTATAGACGAGTATTACTACACGAGGAATCCTATAAGCGGCGAGTACGATCCGACTCTTTGGAAGATGGTTGTCAATCACCCTATGCGGCGCCTGCATATCCTGGCATCGTCGGCAAGGTCTGCAGACGGTGAGAGTACGCTCATAGGCTCTTCCTTCACCATTCAGCAGCGCTCTATCCAGAGCATCTATGCGGTGCAGGAGACTGCAGACCTCCACTCCGCCTGGGGCATGGAGTACACGGACGACAACTACGAAACCGGCCTTGCCGACTACTGGAGGAATAAGAGCTGGGAGGACTGCAACAATACCAGCACCACGAACGGCCGTCTGAATACTCTGAAGCTTTGGGGCGTACTGAATCCCGACGCAAGCGTGAACCCGACGGAAAGGTATTGGGAAGACTATCTGAACCTCTACGGTACCAATGAGACGGCTCAGCTATGGGATACGGAGGACCCGGACAACCCGGACCCCTCGGTTTATGACTACAACTATCTGCGATACAGTTGCCTGTCCAGAAACAGGGACAACAACGGAAACGACATAATCGATGCCGACGAGATACGGTGGTATATGGCTTCGGACATCCAGCTGATAGGTGTATTCATGGGCGCCTACGGCATCGAGGGCGACGCACGCCTGTACCAGAAAACCGCTGCCGAACAGGCCGGAAGCGGAACCTCCTGGCGCCAGCACATCATCGCCAGCAACCGTTATGTCTTCCCTGCCGGTTCCTCCGAATTGAATTCGGACGAATGGCGGAACAGCAACAAGTATCCCCGAGTCATCTGGGCGGAGGAAGGTATTACCGGCAGTAACCTGAATTACTCCGGCTCGGGACAAACTCCCAAATTCAGCACCCGCTGCATACGCAACCTGGGATACATTATGGACGGAGGAGTGAGGAAGGATATCACGGAAGCGGAGTCTGAAGATCCTACCGTCCAGCCGGACCAGTACATCACCGCCGTGCGCAAGCACCTTGAGACTGACGGATCTGTTACAGAAAACTATACCGGAAGCTACGACGACAACACGTTCTACTCATTCGACTGCTCCCGCATCAACCTGGCGTCACTCCGCGAACCGGTCGATCACGAACTGGTAGGACACGACGAGTTCAGTAAGATGGCCTGCCTGTCCAGTGCCTTCGAAACGGCTCCGGTGTCCGCATCCTCCACCATAACCATCTCCAGCAGTTACACATTTAACGGAACGACTTATAACCTGAACACCTATAAGGGCATGAACGATTACCTGGACGCCAGCTTCGGCGGAATGGATCAAAACTTCAGTCCCTGCCCTCAAGGATACAGACTTCCGAATATCCGCGAGATGGCTATCATCTGGAATATCCTCTCAACCTATACGACCGGAGATTCCGCTTTCCTGGGAAGCGGCAGCACCACCATCCCCTCCAGAACCCACTGGTCCAAGGGCCCGGAAGGCACCGACAAGGTCCACGACGCCTGGGGCTGGGGCATGATCAACACCAAGATCCTCATGGCTAATCCCGCGAGCAACAACCACAAGATCACCAAACCCCGCTGCGTCAAGGACCTGTAAGCCAGTCAAAGAGAGCAGAGGTATCACAAAATTGTGATATAATCAATAAATAAAAAGAGGGGCTGCAGTAATTGCAGCCCCTCTCGTGCGCGAGATGAGACTCGAACTCACACAGGTTTTACCCCACTAGCTCCTGAAACTAGCGCGTCTACCATTTCGCCACCCGCGCATAGGTTGGGACTGCAAATATACAACTTTTTCAGAAAATATATGATATTGTCAGAAGAATATCATTGGGGAGTACGAATAATTTTTCTCCTCCGTCTAGCACCCTTCCGCATTTCTGACACTCGTAGGCGATATATTTATCGTATCCACCCCACAGCCCGCAACCGATATCCAGGTTAAGGTGTGTATTCAGCATAAACGTGTAACCGGCAGCCAGTGCCCCTCCAAGTCGGTCGCCCTCCGTGAACTGCCTGGAGCTGAATCCGCCTTTGCTGTATTCCTGCCATTTAAGTTTCCCGGAGAGCCACCAGCCGGAGTATATGTGCCACGGCCAGAAGCGGGCGCCCGCATCCAGGCTGCGCTGGCGGTCCGCGAAGCCGGAGCCGCTTTTCTCATAAGTAAAAGGATTGTACTTCACTCCGGCATTAAGAGTCCATTGCCGGGCAATGCCGTAGGACGCCTCTAAATTCAACGTCCCCAGATTCACGTAGTCCAGCACATTGGTCGCAAGGGCGAAGTTCTGGGCTGAAGCTACTGCACACAGGAGGAGTCCTGCGGCCGCCGACAGTATTGCTTTACTTTTCATATCTGGCAAATGCTTCTAAAATGGTATTCTTGAACTGGGGATAGTAGCTGAGCAGCTTCTGCTTGAGCACATCATAGCTTATAACGTCCGAAGTAAACATCGGAGCCAGCTTCTCGAGCCCGAGTCCGCGCTCGTCGAGGTACATGAGCATCTGGGGCGAATAAAGCCTCTCCCCCATCACGTCGTGGGAAGATGTGTAGTGCCTCTGGTAAAGGACGGTAGTGCAGTAATTCGAGTAGGTATGGACTATGTCGGCATACGATCCCACGCCGCCGTTGCCATTGCTGCTTCCTATGCTTCCGAGCAGCTCGGCAAAAGTCATCATAGCCGTCTCCCCCACCTCCGATATCACGTATTCCTGCCACCAGTACATTCCCACCTGGGCGAAGTGTCCGGCCTGTGCGAATGCCTTGAGAGCACGCTGATAGGCCTCGTTGTAGGACGAACAACCGTCGATGCCGTAATAGATATCCGGCTGGACGATCTTGGCGATGATGGTATAGAGCCCCAACACCTCATGAAGAGGGTTGAACGTTTCCAGCAGGACCCCGTGGTGCATCATGATGTTGAAACTGCTGCCCAAAATCGGCACGTCCCATATTCTCAGGTCCGTCGGGGGTAAGGGAATATCCCCGGAGGACTGTTCGCACGCCTGGTAGTAGTCGTAGCCAGCATTGTTCACCACGCAACGGGTAAAGAGATAGTAATTGGAATAATTGTCGATGGTAACGCTGCAACCCTCCGCCGGCTGTGACCCTAGAGTCGAGACGGACGCCGGCACCAGAACGAAGTTCAAGCCCTGGCAGAATCCCTTTATGTTCTTGAACATCAAGCGGTAACGCAATTCCGTGGAATACGTCCTGCTCATCTTGTAGTGACCGTCTTCGTCGGTATAGGCCATGGCTACCTTTACAAATGAATTGCAGCATACGCGTATGCCTTTCACCCCTACGGGCTCGTTGGAAAAGTCAGGGTCCGAGATCTTGATATAGCCCTCAGGAAAGCAGACCTCATCACCGGCTTTGGTCCGGGGAGCCAGCATGGAGGCATTGCCGCTGAGCCGGAAAGCTTCCCGCTCAACCTCAAACCAGTCGATGCCGTCCGCCTTGGTGACGGGGTCGTGCTCCGAGAGATAGCAGTCTTCCAGGCGCTCGTACCGGATATTCTTTGGAAATTCGAAGTCGACCGGCACCACTGCATACTGCCATGTAATGTTGTTCTCCGGTATCTCAGGGTCGTGGTACCAGTCCCCTTCCCTGACTATCCGGTAATCCAGGGGGTGGTCCAGCATGACCACGCCCTTTTCCGCAAGCAGCTGCATGTCTGCCTGGTCTTTGGGCAGGAAACGGACATAGAAGTCGGTAGGTTCCAGGTGACCTGTGGCTTTGGTCGAAGGATAGAGCGAGTTCAGAGCCTTGGTCATGTTGTCCACCGAGTATGGGTCACTTAACTGCTCACCCAGCACGATCATATCGTGCGATAATTCCGTTTCTTTCTCCGTCCCTTGCCTGTCCACATCAAGGGAGATTCTCTCAGAGCAGGCAGACAATGCCGCCGCGGCAACGATGGTTGCGAAAATGAAATTTTTCATAGTTTCCAGTTTTGGTTCTGGTGCAAAGTTGCAACTAATTAGCGGTTTCTCACAATTTGCAACACTTAATTTCAAAACCGGCCTCCCGCATACGCAGAAGGCCGGTTCCGAAATGCCAAACCTATAAAAAAAGCCGGATTTTTAGAAGTATTTTACCTCCTTGCCCTCGATGGCGCTCACCAGGCTGTTGCCCAGACGGCTAACACCGTAACGGAGGAGCTTCTTATTCATCCATTCGGGGCCGAGAATCCGGGACGCTATTCCGTAGTAAAGAACCGCGTCGTTGGCATTGGAAATACCGCCTGCGGCCTTGAAGCCGACGCGGCGGCCGGTAACCTCGTAGAAACGGCGTATAGCCTCGCACATCACATAAGCGGCTTCCGGAGTGGCGTTGACTGCAACCTTGCCGGTAGAAGTCTTGATGAAGTCGGCACCGGCTTCCATGGCGAGGAACGAGGCCTCGGCAATCTTCTCGGGAGTGGCCAGGAGGCCGGTCTCGAGTATGACCTTAAGCACTACCTCACGCTTCACGGCGGCTGCGTCCTTGTCTATTGCCTTCTTCATGGTCACTATCTCTTCGAATGCACGCTCCTTCTCTCCGTTAAGGAAAGCGTTGAGAGCCAGCACTATATCGATCTCGTCGGCGCCAGTCTCCACGGCCAGTTCACACTCGCGAACCTTTACCTCCAGAAAACTCTGGGCTGAAGGGAAGCAGCTGGCCACTGTGGTTACATGTACCTCTGGATTATTCCTGCGGCTGCGGACAGTCGCCGCAAAATTGGGATAGACGCAGATAGATGCCGGTGCGGGATAGCCGGGGAAAGCCTCCGGCAGGCCGTTGACCTTATCGACCAGCTTACTTACCGACTCAACTGTGTCGGTGGGGGAAAGAGTGGTCAGATCCATAATGGAGAAGGCCAGCTTGAGCACCTCGGGGCTGCTCAGTTCAGCAATCTTCCCGGATAACTCCTTGATGCCGGCGGCAATCTTCTCTTCATTCGGCGAGTAGCCGTATTTCTCTAAATAATTCATAAAAAAGTGGTATTACTTGGTTATTAATATGTCTTCTTCGGCCATCTCGATCCTCTTGGTCGGCAGGTTCCGCTTTCTGTGCACGTCTTCATTACGGTCCGTGCGGGGCTTCCGCGAGTCCCGCAAAAGCGAATCCCGCACTAAAGAGTCGCGCACAATCGAGTCGCGAAGCACGGCAACCCGCAGCAGCGAATCCCGGAACAAAGAGTCCCGGCGCAGGGAATCCAGGGCAAGGGAATCCAGAAGCGGCAGGGTATCCAGGTCGGGCCTGCGCCACAGCAGGGTATCGGCATCGAAGTCCTTTTCTAAGTAGAAGCCTTCTATTTCGGCATTCTTCGCCCTTATCTTGTCCAGTTTGTCGTACAGCCTGCGGTAGTTGTCCCTTTTGATCTTAAGGTCCGCGGCCGCATCCCTGAATATCCTGTAGAACTTCTCGGGGTCCTTCAGGTACTTGCGCACCGACGCGTCGTAATCCTCGAAAGTGTAGCCGTAACGCTTCAAAATGGGATCGTAGAAGAGCAGAGTGTCCGTCTTCCGGCGTTCGGAGTTATGGTCCGTCAGCCACTGGTCCGCCAGGAACATTTCCTCATAAATGAGCTTGAGGGTATTCCTGGGGATGATGCGGGGACGCCCGACGCACGAGGCAATCAGGACGAGCGCCGCAAGGGCTGCCACTATATGACGGACCGTACGCATTAACGAAGTTCGGCGCCGAAGTCTTTGCGGAACATCTGGAGCAGCCTGTCCATCAGGTTCTCCGTATCCTGGTCGGTGAGAGTCTTCTCCTCGTCGCGGATAACGAAACTGAGGGCGTACTGCTTTTTGCCGGCGGGAATCTTGTCTCCGCGGTAGACGTCGAAGAGGCCTACCTGACGCAGCAACTTCTTGGCCTGCTTGAAGGCGGCGTTGCGCAGGTCGGCGTAGCTGACGCTTTCGTCGAGCAGCAGAGCAAGGTCGCGGCGCACCTCGGGGAACTTAGGCAACTCCTTGAATCCCACCTTGTTGCGGGAGACGAGCTCGAGCAGGGCAGGCCACACGATCTCGGCGGCGACAACCTGCTGCTTGATACCGAAACGCCTGCAGAGGGCGGGATTGACTATGCCCATGGAAACCAGCAGCCCGCCTTTTCCGGGCACCTTGTAGGAGACGCCGTCGGAGAAAATGTCGGCCGGAGCGGGTTCCGCCCACATCTGGTAAAGGTCGGCGCCGTAACGCTTCAGCAACAGTTCCACATAGCCCTTGAGCTGGAAGTAGTCGCTCTTGGCAGGAGCGGCTTTCCAGGACTTCTCCGGCGTGCCGGCAAGGGTAAGGCAGAAGCAGCTGTGCTCCTCATACGCCTCCAGCTTGGTGGCGTCGCGTCCCTCGAGCTTGCGGTACACGTTACCGTATTCGAACATCTTGAGCGCGCCCACCTGACGGTTGAAGTTGTAGGCCACCACCTCGAGCGCGCCGGGCAGCAGGCTCTGACGCATCACGTTCAGGTCCTGGCTGAGAGGGTTGACAATATCGACGCACGCGGAAGCCGGGAAGGTACTCAGCTGGGTATAGTAATCCTTCTTCGTGAGGGAATTGTTCATAATTTCCGTGAAACCGTTGGCGGCCAGGAAATTGGAGATATGGTTGCGCAGCGCCTCGGGATCCGGGTCGGGGGTCGGTGCCACGGACATCTTCATGCGGGCGGGAAGGTCTATGTTGTTGTAACCGTAGATGCGGAGAATCTCCTCCACCACGTCACACTCGCGGTACACATCCACCATGTAGGACGGAGCAAGCACAGTCGCACCGCCGTCACGCCTGCTCTCGAAGCTGTAATTCAGGGCCTGCAGGATGCGCTCAATCTCGGCATCGCTGACCGGCTTCCCGATGAAGTTGCGTATCCTGTTGTAATCCAGTTCGATACGCTTGCGCTCTGGAGCCTTGGGGCAAATGTCTATCGGCTCTCCGCATACCGTTCCTCCGGCACATTCCAGGATGAGCTGGACCGCACGCTTAAGTGCATACGGCTGCACGAAGGGATCCGCTCCCCTCTCGAAACGGAAGGAAGCGTCTGTCTGGAGGACTTGGCTCTTTGACGTCTTGCGGACGGAGGCCGGATCGAAGTAGGCGCTCTCCACGAATACGTTGACGGTGGAATCGGTAACTCCGCTGTCTTCTCCGCCAAAGACGCCAGCTATACACATGGGGCCGACGGTATCGGCGATAACCATGTCGGAAGCGGCCAGCTTGCGCTCCATCCCGTCCAGCGTCCTGATAATCTCACCCTCCTTTGCGCGGCGTACAATCACCTTTCCGCCGCGGATCTTGTCTGCGTCGAAGGTATGCAGTGGCTGGCCCAGTTCGAAGAGTATGAAGTTGCTGATATCTACGATATTGTTGATGGGCTTGCTGCCTATGCTGAGGAGGCGTTTCTGGAGCCATTCGGGCGACGGGGTAACCTTGATGCCGCGTATAGTGATGCCGTCGTAGCGCGGTGCGCCGTCGGAGTCCGCAACTTCTACGGGGATAGCGCCGTCTTTGGACGCTGCCTCAGGCATCCGGGCAGCAGGCATCTCAAGCTGAGCGGCCACTCCGTTCTGGACACACCATGCGTACAAATCCCTGGCTACGCCCCAGTGGGAGGCGGCATCCACACGGTTGGCGGTGATTTCGTACTCAATGACAGCCTCGGTCTTAAGATGCAGGAATTCCTTGGCGGGAGTGCCGGGAACGGCATCCGCCGGAAGCACCATGATGCCGTCGTGGCTGGAGCCTATCCCGAGTTCATCCTCGGCGCATATCATGCCGAAAGACTCCACTCCGCGGATCTTGGATTTCTTTATCTTGAAGTCGCCGGGAAGAGTCGTCCCTATCTGGGCGAGCAGGACCTTCTGACCCGCCGCCACGTTGGGCGCTCCGCAAACCACGGTAAGAGGCTCGCCTGAGCCTGGGTTCACGGTGGTGATATGGAGATGATCGCTGTCCGGATGCGGTTCGCATGTGAGCACTTCTGCCACCACGACGCCGGCCAGTCCGCCGGGAATCTCTTCGCTCTCCTCCACTCCGTCCACCTCTATACCGATGGAAGTCATAGCCTCCGCCACCTGAGAGGGGGTGAGGTCACACTTCAAATAGTCCTTCAACCAACTGTAACTGAGTTTCATATATCTTCAGGATTAAATAGCGCCGCGACGAAGGAATCCTTGTCGAACGGCTTTATATCTTCAATTTTCTCGCCAACTCCGATAAAACGCACCGGAATATTGAACTGGTCGCTCACACCGACCACCACGCCTCCCTTGGCGGTACCGTCCAGCTTGGTCACCACCAGGCCGGTGATATCGGTGGCGCGGGCGAACTCCTTAGCCTGGGCGAATGCGTTCTGGCCCGTACTGGCGTCCAGCACCAGCAGCACCTCGTGGGGGCCATCGGGCACCACCTTGCGAACGGAGTTGCGTATCTTGGTGAGCTCGTTCATCAGGTCCACACGGTTGTGGAGACGTCCTGCCGTATCGATCAGCACCACGTCTGAGCCGCGGGATACGGCAGACTTGACGGTGTCGTACGCAACGGCGGCGGGGTCGGAGCCCATCTGCTGCTTGACTATTTCCACACCTGCACGGTCGGCCCAGATATCCAGCTGGTCGACGGCAGCGGCACGGAAAGTATCGGCAGCGCCGAGCAGGACTTTCTTGCCCTGCCTCTTCCAGTAGTGCGCCAGTTTTCCTATGGTGGTCGTCTTCCCTACTCCGTTCACACCCACTACAAGGATGATGTGCGGGTGGCCTTTCAATTCAGGGCCCGAAGGGGTGTCGGGGATCAGGGCGGAGATCTCCTCGCGCAACATGCCGCGGAGCTCCTCCTGACTCATGTATTTGTCGCGGTCCACCCTCTCTTCCAGATTGTCGATAATCTTAAGAGTGGTGTCCACGCCCATATCGGACTCCACAAGGGCCTCTTCTATAGAATCCAGGGTATCGTCGTCAACCCTGGAGTGCCCTGCGATAGCCCTGCCTATCTTCTGAAAGAAACTAAATGCCATAACTTACAAATGTACCTATTATTCATAAAAAAAGCAACAGCGCTATCGCAGCGACAATAAAAAGACCGGCCGGCAAATCTGCCGGCCAGTCCTGAATAAACTCGTAAAAAAGAATTACTTCTTGTTTGCGAAGAAGTCTTTAGCCTTTTCGGCTTCCACCAGCTGCTCGGTGAAAACATAAGCGCCGGTCTTGGGGGATTTCTCCATACGGATGCACTTGACCATGCTCTTGGCACCGGCCTTGGCGGCGAAGGTTGCAACGGCTTTCTTTGCCATAATCTAATCTCCTATAACTTATTTGATTTCACGGTGAACAGTGACCTTGCCGAGATAGGGGTTGTACTTCCTGCGCTCGAGACGGTCGGGGGTGTTCTTCTTGTTCTTGGTAGTGATGTAACGGGAGATGCCGGGTACACCGCTGGCTTTCTGCTCGGTACATTCGAGGATGACCTGCACCCTGTTTCCTTTTGTTTTCTTTGCCATAGTACTAAAAATTAAACAAGGTTAATCAATCCTTTCTTCTGGGCATCGCGAATGGTGGCCTCGAGGCCGTTCTTCTCGATGATCCTCATGCCCTTGCAGGACACCTTGAGGGTGATGTATCTCTGCTCCTCCTCGCTCCAGAACCTCTTGTTCTTGAGGTTGAGGGAGAAGTCGCGCTTGGTGCGGAGTTTGGAATGGGCAACATTGTTACCTTTCATTCTCTTTCTTCCTGTCACTTGACAAACTTTTGCCATAACTATCTGATTTTTATTGTTTTCTTAAAACGGGTCGCAAATATCGCTCTTATTTCTTGGATTTCCAAATGAGGATTTACAGAAAATTGAAGAATCTGCGCCACCTGATATTACTCGGGAATTTCCGTCCCGCATCGGTGGAGAGCCAGATCACTGCCGGACGTCCGACTATGTGGTCTTCAGGAACGAAGCCCCAGTACCTTGAGTCCAGGGAATTGTGCCTGTTGTCTCCCATCATAAAATAATAATCCTGCTGGAAAGTATAAGAGCCCGCCTTGACTGCAGCTTCGACATCCGAATGCTCGTAATCCCTGATGAGGCGCTCGTAGAGCGGAAGGTTTTCCTGGGTGATCTCCACGGTAGCTCCCTTGCGGGGAATCCACAGCGGACCGAATTCGTCCCTGGACCATGTGTAGTCCGGCGAGAACGGGAAAATCTCCCTGTAGTCCGTCGGTTCGGTCTGCAACGCCGGCGTCACGCTCACTACGTTCTTCATCTCCTGGACTTTCTGGAGCATCTCAGCCGTCAGAGGCAGCTCTGGATAACCCGGAAGCGTCGGAGAGAAATGCAGTTCGTTGACGTTGAGTCCAAGCTGGTCAATCACTTTGGGATTGAGTTCCCTGCCGGTGGTAACCACCTTGTAGCTCAACTGGACGCCAGGCCAGACGGTCTGCTGCTCGCCGTTCACCCACACAAGGCCGTCACGCACTTCCAGGGTATCTCCGGCAACCGCCACACAACGCTTTACGTAATGGTCTTTCTTATCCATGGGGCGGACGATGACCGGCCCGAAGGCATTGACCGCCGCCTCGCGGCCCATAAAGCGCACTACTGTGTGGTAGTCTTCAACAGGAGCCTTGGCCAGCACGCTGTCCCCGTTGGGGAATCCGAACACTACACAGTCTCCCCGGCGGACATTCCTGAAACCCGGCAGACGCCTGTACTTCCACTGGACCGAAGTCGAATAGGATTCGCTGCGACCGATGACGTTGTGCGTGAACGGGATTGTCAGGGGTGTCATGGGGAGCCTTGCTCCGTATGTCAATTTGCTGACGAAGAGATGGTCTCCGGTATAGAGGCTGCTCTCCATCGATGAGGAAGGAATCTTGAAGGACTGGAACCAGAACACGTTGATGAGCGTAACGACAACCACTGCAAAAAGAATGGCGTCCACCCAGTCAAGTATCCAGTTGAGAAACTTGCTCTTGGTCCTTATCTTCTTCCTCGGGCTCACTTAACTTTCTCTTATTTTACAGAATTGATGATAGCCTCGAACGCCTGAGGGTTGTTCATCGCCAGGTCGGCGAGCACCTTGCGGTTAAGGCCGATGTTCTGTGCGTTGAGTTTGCCCATGAACTGAGAATAGGACATTCCGTACTGACGTGCGGCTGCATTGATACGCTGGATCCAGAGGGCGCGGAAATTGCGCTTCTTGGCCTTGCGGTCACGATATGCATAGGTAAGACCTTTCTCGTAGGTGTTCTTTGCAACTGTCCAGACATTCTTTCTTGACAGGAAATTACCGCGGGTTCTCTTGAGAATCTTCTTGCGGCGTGCGCGTGAAGCGACTGAGTTGACTGATCTAGGCATAATTCAATACTTTTAGAGAACCAACATTTCTTTTACCCTCACATAGTCGGCCTTCTCCAGAAGGGCGAAATGATCGAGATTTCTTTTACGTTTTTTGGTCTTCTTGGTGAGGATGTGGCTGTGGTAAGCATGCTTCCTCTTGATCTTTCCCGATCCGGTAAGCGTGAAGCGCTTTTTGGCACCGGAGTTGGTTTTAAGCTTTGCCATTGTTGTAATAATTAATAAGTTAATAATATAGTATCCGTATCACACGGATTTATTTCTTTTTCAGCGGGGCCAGCATCATGGTCATGCGCTTGCCTTCCAGCGTGGGCATGTTCTCCGCCCTTCCGTACTGCTCGAGCTCGACCGCAAAGCGGAGCAACTGCTTCTCGCCCTGTTCGGCGAACATGATGGAACGGCCGCGGAAGAATATGGACGCTTTCACCTTGGAGCCTTCCTGCAGGAACTCCTGCGCATGCTTGAGCTTGAACTGGAAGTCGTGCTCGTCGGTATTGGGGCCGAAACGGATTTCCTTGATGACCACCTTGGCGGCATTGGACTTCATCTCCTTGGCCTTCTTGCGCTGCTGGTACAGATACTTCTGGTAATCCAGGATCTTGCACACGGGCGGATCGGCCTTGGCGCTGATTTCTACAAGATCCAGCTCAAGTTCATCTGCAAGTTCCATCGCCTTCGCGATGGGCCAGATGCCCGGCTCGGGGATATTGTCTCCCACAAGTCGCACCTGCGGAGCAGTTATCTGCCCGTTGATGTTGAGTTCGTTCTCGTCCTTCTTCTGACCTCTGGGGTCTGGACGGCGGCCTCCGGGTTTGAAGGTCGGCTTTGGTCTGTAGGGTCCTGCCATCAAGCTAATTCTTCAGCTACCGCTGCGTTAATATACTGTATAAACTGTTCCACAGTCATAGTGCCCTGATCGACACCCTCCCGGCGTACGGAGACGGTGCCGTCAGAAGCTTCTTTTTCACCGACAATCACAATTACAGGCACGCGGAGAAGGGAAATCTCGCGAATTCTCTTGCCCAGTGTCTCGTTGCGAGAGTCTATGGAAGCGCGAATATCGGAATTTTTTAACAATTCGCAAACTTTTTCTGCATAATCTGCATATTTTTCGCTGATTGGCAGCACTTTAACCTGATCCGGAGAGAGCCATATCGGCAGATGTCCGGCAGTGTGCTCGAGTACTACTGCAGTGAAACGCTCCAGGCTTCCGAAAGGAGCGCGGTGTATCATCACGGGGCGCTGCTTGCTGCCGTCGGCGTCGGTGAACTCCAGTTCGAAGCGCTCGGGGAGGTTGTAGTCCACCTGGATGGTGCCGAGCTGCCACTTGCGGCCGATGGCATCCTTCACCATGAAGTCCAGCTTGGGGCCGTAGAAAGCAGCCTCGCCGAGCTCCACCACGGTCTTCAGGCCCTTCTTTTCGGCAGCCTCTATGATAGCCTTCTCAGCCATGTCCCAGTGCTCGTCGGAGCCGATGTACTTCTCGGTATTCTTGGGATCACGCAGGGAAATCTGGGCCATGTAGTCCGTCATCTTCAGGGTCTTGAAGACATAGAGGATGAGGTCGATAACCTTCTCGAACTCCTCTTGTAGCTGGTCGGGACGGCAGAAGAGGTGGGCGTCGTCCTGGGTGAAGCCGCGAACGCGGGTCAGTCCATGGAGCTCGCCGCTCTGCTCGTAGCGGTACACGGTGCCGAACTCGGCGAAGCGGAGAGGCAGGTCACGGTACGAACGGGGAGCGCTGCGGAAAATCTCGCAGTGATGGGGGCAGTTCATGGGTTTGAGCATGTACTCCTCCCCTTCCTGCGGGGTATGAATGGGCTGGAAAGAATCCTTGCCGTATTTGGCATAGTGGCCCGAGGTAACGTAGAGTTCCTTGCTGCCGATGTGGGGAGTGACCACGGGCAGATACCCCATCTCGGCCTGCTTGACGCGGAGGAAATTCTCCAGGATGTTGCGCATCACGGCGCCGCGGGGCAGCCAGAGAGGCAGACCCAGGCCGACGCGGGAGGAGAAAGTAAACAGCTCCATCTCCTTGCCCAGTTTACGGTGGTCGCGCTTCTTGGCCTCTTCCAGCATCTGGAGATACTCGTCCAGCATGCTCTTCTTGGGGAAGGTTACGCCGTAGATACGGGTGAGCTGCTGGCGGTTCTGGTCGCCCTTCCAGTATGCACCGGCGATGGCGGTCAGCTTAACTGCCTTAATATCATCGACATGCTTGACGTGAGGACCGCGGCAGAGGTCGGTAAAACAACCGTTCTTGTAGAATGTGATGGTACCGTCTTCCAGGTCGTGGATGAGTTCCACCTTGTAGGGGTCGCCCTTCTCGGTAAAGTACTTCAGGGCGTCCGCCTTGGAGACCTCGCTGCGCTCGAAAGTTTCTTTGGAGCGTGCCAGTTCGATCATCTTGTCTTCGATCTTCTTGAGATCGGCCTCGCTGATCTGCCTGTCCCCCAGGTCCACGTCGTAGTAGAATCCTGTTTCTACGGCAGGGCCTACGCCGAATTTCACGCCCGGATACAGGGCCTCGAGAGCTTCGGCCATAAGGTGAGCGGATGAATGCCAGAAGATGTGTTTCGCCTCGTCCTCTTCCCAGGGACGTATGGTTCCATCGGTAAATGCTATAGTCAACATACGATTGTTTTAGTTTGCAATCTGCAAAGTTACAAAAATTATCTATATTTGTGCTATGAAAGATAATACGTTTCAAAGCAACAGCGTCTGGAACGACGCGGCCCGAAGCGGACTCGTCCTGGGCCTCATTTCCATCGCATACATGGTAGCGAACTCCCTCATGGGCAAGATCGAGGCATCCGGCGCCGGCGCGGCCGTCATCAACGTGGCCGGAGTACTGCTCTGGGTGTTCAAGCTCTACATCTGCATCAAGCTGATGAAGACCTTTATGCTCAAGTTCGCCGAAGACCGGGACGACGTCACCAACAGGGACACCTTCCGATTCGGCACTGCTACCGCCCTGCTCTCCGCCCTCCTGTACGCAGGCTTTTCGCTTGCCTGGATGCTCTTCGTGCAGCCGGACTCGCTGAACGAAGCTATGGGCGCCTCCATGGAGATATACGAGAACTACATGACCGAAGACCAGCTCTCCTCCATTCAGGAGCTCCTGCCCAAACTGCCCACCATCATCTTCTTCATCAACCTGATCTGGTGCTGGCTGTTCGGCACGATACTGGCCGCCATCTTTTCCAGCAAGATTCCTCCGCGGAACCCCTTCGCCGAGGTCAATAAAACTGATAACGAATAGTTTATGGACATTTCCGTCATAGTGCCGCTGCTAAACGAGCACGAATCGCTGCCGGAACTCACAAGCCGCATAGCCGCGGTTATGGACGAGAACGGCTGGAGTTACGAGATATTGATGATAGACGACGGCAGCACAGACGGCTCCTGGGAATGTATACGCTCCCTGGCCGCTTCCGACAGCCACATCCACGGGATACGGTTCCGCCGCAACTACGGCAAGTCGGCCGCCCTGTTCTGCGGTTTCGAAAGAGCTAAGGGCGATATCGTCTTCACGATGGACGCCGACCTGCAGGACGATCCGGCGGAGATTCCGGAGATGCGCCGCATGATAGTGGAAGACGGCTACGACCTGGTGAGCGGCTGGAAGAAGCACCGCAAGGACAACGCCGTCACCAAGAACCTGCCGTCCAAGCTGTACAACGCCACCGCCCGCTGCATCACCGGCATCAAGCTGCACGATATGAACTGCGGACTGAAGGCCTACCGCAACGAAGTGGTGAAAAGCGTGGAGGTGTACGGGGAGATGCACCGCTATATCCCCTACCTCGCCAAGAACGCCGGGTTTACCCGCATAGGCGAGAAGCCCGTACACCACGAAAAACGCAAATACGGCAAGAGCAAATTCGGCCTGGAGCGCTTTGTGAACGGTTTTCTGGACCTCCAGAGCCTGTGGTTCCTGAGTACCTTCGGCAAGAAGCCCATGCATTTTTTCGGAACCACCGGACTGGTCATGTTCCTTGCCGGCTTCGTAATGACGGTGTGGATCATCGTCGCCAAGCTGGTCCATCAGGCCCAGGGCATCAAGTTCCGTGCGGTGACCGACCAGCCACTGTTCTATCTGGCACTGCTCACCGTAGTCCTGGGCGTAATGCTATTCCTGGCAGGCCTCCTCGGCGAGATGATCGCCCGTTCTGCACCTGAACGCAATTCTTACAACATAAAGGAAGAACTATGACTATAGGCATCTGCAACGACCACGCGGCCGTGGATTACAAGTTCAAGCTGGTCAAGTATCTGGAGAAAAAGGGCCACAAAGTGGTCAACTTCGGCACCGACACCACTGAATCCTGCGACTACCCCGACTTCGCACACCGACTGGCGTCTGCCGTCGAGAAGGGCGAAGTGGATAAGGGCATTGCCCTCTGCGGCACCGGCAACGGCATGGCCATAACCCTCAACCACCACAGCGGCATACGCGCCGGCCTGGCCTGGAACACCGCTATTGCCCACCTGGTCAAGGAGCACAACAATGCCAACGTGCTGGTTATGCCCGCTCGTTTTGCCAGCTACCGCATGGTGGTGAGCATGGTGCGCGAGTGGCTCGTTACCGAATTCGCCGGCGGAAGGCACGCCAGACGCATCGAGAAGATTCCTTGTTAGATTCTTCGCTGCGCTCAGAATGACAGGAGGCGGATTGCTCAGGTTTTCCAACGACATCGGCGATTACCCGGACGGCATAGTGCTGCCCGTAGACAAGCCGTACCGCTGGACTTCCGCCGACCTGGTCCGGAAACTCAAGTGGGCTGCGTGCCGTCACTTCGGGAAGAAAAACCTGAAAGTCGGTCACGCCGGCACCCTGGATCCGCTGGCTACCGGCATCCTGCTGGTCTGCATAGGTCCGGCAACCCGTCGTGCAGAAGAGCTGCAAGCATCTGAAAAAGAGTATCTTGCGGGAGTATGCTTCGGTGCAGTTACCCCCTCATACGATTTAGAGAAGCCCATTGACAGGGTGTGCCCCCTGGACGGAGTAACTGAGGAAAGCCTGCGAGCAGTCCTGCCTTCATTCATAGGTGAGCAAAGGCAGGTCGCGCCACTGTTCAGCGCCAAGTCGGTGGACGGTGTCCGCGCCTACGAGACCGCCCGGCGGCTTCTCAAGGAGGCGGCCGCCCGGGGAGAGGCTTTCGACCCCGGAGACATCCTGCAATCCTCTGTAATTAAGATTTACGAACTGGAGCTGGTTTCCTTCGACGAGCAGTTTGAGGCGCCTATGCCCATCCCCGCGGGCGAGGGCCGCAGCCGCATCAACGTCGCCGACGTCCGAGGCTACCGCCTCAAGCACGCCCTCATCCGCGTCCGCTGCTCCAAAGGAACCTACATCCGCGCCCTTGCCCGCGACCTCGGCGAAGCCCTCGGCAGCGGCGCTTTCCTCGGATCCCTTCGCCGCACCCTCAACGGCGGCTATCCTATTTCTGAAGCCCTGTCGCTGGACGACTGTCTGGACGCGTTGGGCCACTGATTGCCGCAGTAATGCAAAGAAGGCGTCCCGCTTCAAGTAGCGAGACGCCTTCTTCAAACTTCAGAACGGTTAAAGTGCGCGGTAGCGGCGGCCGTAGTCCAACATCTGGCCGAGGTAGTCGTCGGTATAGCGGATTTCGTAGTCGGTAATGACGCCGCCCTTCTCCACGGGAACGATTTCCGGATTGATGAAGCCGCCGTAAGGCTTCAGGTTGAGCGTAGCGTAACGCTCCTTCACCTCCTTATGCAGCTCCGGGTCGATATTTACCGCATACTTCTCCACCAGCGCCTTGCCTGCAGCATAATCGCCCTCCGACTTGATGCGCTGGATCTCAGCCAGCAGTTTGCCGAACAGGCCGCGGAGAGCCTCGTAATCGTTGATCACGAAGTAGGTCTTTCCGTCCCGCTCCTTTTTCTCAATCACGTTGTCCGCAGCGCCGGCCTCCAGACACCATTCGGAAATAAGCTTACGGTCCTGCATGTGAGCCTCGGTATTGGGACGACCAAGCTCCACACGGTTGAACTGAACCATCAGGCCGTTGCGGATAAAGGCGTCATATTCCGCCTTGTAGGCCTCGCCGTCCGGCATAATGCCCAGCTCCACGAGCTTGGGGTCGGCGGCATAATAGAGCCCGAACAAATCGGCACGGGATTCCTCCAAAGTCGAGGAATACTCTCCCATGGCATTGCTGGAAACGCCCTTCAGCAGCTGTCCGGAGCCGTGCCCCAGGCACTCGTGAAGGTCTGTATGGATCTCGCTCGCATAGGAGCCGTACTTCTTGGCGCGGGCAATCTCAGCCTCGTCCCATGCGAACTCGGTAAGCTGACTTGCAGGCGCCTCCTCGGCCGAATAATCGTAGGCGTGAGAAATATTGGCGATGGTAACGCTCTTGGAACCGTACTCCCTGCGGATCCAGTCAGCATTCGGCAGATTGATGCCGATAGGAGTGGCCGGATAAGCGTCGCCGGCAAGGCAAACGGCATTGATGACCTTGGCGCTAACGCCCTTCACCTTAGGCTTGCGGAAGCGGGGATCCACCGGAGAATTATCCTCGAACCACTGGGCATTGGCGCTCAGTATCCTGGAACGCTCGGAAGCCTTGGCATCCTTGATGTTGACATGGCCTTCCCATGACCCCTTGCGGCCCAGAGGGTCGTTGTAATCCTCCACGAAACCGTTCACGAAGTCCACGGTTCCTATGGTGTCCTTTACCCATTCGATATTGAACTCGTCCCACTTGCGAAGGTCGCCGCTGCGATAATACTCGATCAGCAGCGCCAGGGCGCGCTTCTGGATATCGTTCTCGGCAACTTTGCGGGCAAGCTCAAGCTCAGCGCATATCTTCTCGATGGCCGGGCCGTAGATTCCACCCACCTTCCAGGGCTTCTCCACCACCACACCGTCTTCCTTCACCACCTTGGTATTCAGGCCGTAAGAAACGGGCCTGCGGTCCCTTGGATCGGCAATGGATGCATAATAGGCCTCCACCTCGTCGCGGGTAACGCCGTCGTAGAAATTGACCGAAGACGCCTCCACGATATCCACTCCGGAAGCGTTGCTGCGGCGCTGCGGGCAGACAGTAGGATCGAAAACGAAATTGACAAGGAAGCCGGCCTCCTCGGAACGGCCCACAGCAGTCAAAAGGCTCTCGAAATAAGAGGGCGAGCACTCCGGGAAGAACTTGTCTTCCGCATAGTGGTGATGTATGCCGTTGCTGAAGAACAGCCTCTTTGCATATTCCGTAAATGCCTCGAACTCTTCACACTTGCGATTGCCGGAATAGTTCTCCAGAATATCCTCCACGGCGTGCCGCAGTTGCAGGTTCCAGGCACAATTCTGGTCCCACAGGATATCCCTGCCCCATTTTGCGGCTTCCGCCAGGTGGTAGGCGTATTCCTTCTGCTGAAGGCTGAGTTCGTCCCAACCGGGAACCTGATAACGTATAACCTTCACATCAGCGAACTGATCTACGGTGTATTTGAACCCGGCATTCTTTTGGCCGCAAGCTGCAGCGAGCAGGGCTGCCGATGCAATCATTGTCATTCGTAAAAGTCTCATTTCTAAAGGATTGTAAATAGTTTTCTCAAAGTGTCGTCGGGTCCCGATGACAGGAGTTCCACCCCCGGATCGGGGTCTTCCAGCGGAATGCCGGACGACTGAAGCACATCCAGCAGACGTCTGGCAACGGCCGGAGCCGGATCTATGAACCTTACTTCCGGCGGAGCGATACGGCGCATAAGCGGTAGCAGGAAGGGATAATGGGTGCATCCGAGGACTATGGTATCGGCCCCGGCCTCCAGCAGCGGCTCCAGGCTCGCCCGGACCACTTCTTCCGCGTGAGGGCTGTCGAGGTCGAGCTTCTCCACCAGTTCCACGAAGCCCTGGCCCACCCGTTCCACGATGCGCACCGCATCGGCATACTGGCCTTTGGTATTCAGGTATTTGGGCGCCCTGAGCGTGCCGGCGGTGGCAAGCACTCCCACCACCCCGTTGCGCGTACCGCTGGCAGCAGGTTTCACTGCCGGTTCCATCCCCACGAAGGGAATGTCGTACTCGGCCCTCAGGCTGGCGATCGCAGCCGCAGTGGCCGTATTGCAAGCTACGACAACCGCCTTACATCCCTTTGAAAGCAGCAAATCCGTGACATTCTTGCTACGGTCCGTCACGAATTCAGCCGTCTTCTCGCCATAAGGGCAATATGCATTGTCCGAGAAGTATATAAAACGTTCAACAGGGAGAATCTTTCGAATCTCCCTGAGAACTGAAAGGCCTCCTGAGCCTGAATCGAATACTCCTATCGCCGCCATATTATGAGACCAGCTGTCCGAGTACCTCGAAGCAAGCCTTGCCTTCGGCGTTGATGGTCATGCGATACACGGTATCGTCGACCTTATAGTAGGTGTTGCCGTCGAGCTCGATCTGCTCGTAATCTTCCGGCAGGGAGTCCACCATCGCCCCGGCAGGAGGAACTATTACGGTGTACTGTCCGTCAGCGCCCTTGATGTAGAACACTCCGTCGTTGTAGAAGTACTCGGCGCCTGCGTCTGCAAAGCTCTGTACCAGACCGAGAGAATTGGCCAGGTTACCGGAAGCCTCGGCGAGGGTGGAGTTCATCGCGATGGCGGCGTTCTGCTGCGCTATGATGGCGTTGTTGGCCGCTATGGTATTGTTCTGCTCCGCTATGGTGCGGGCATTATCGTTGATGGTATCATAGTAATACTCCCTGTCGAAGTAGTATGCGAAGGTGCAGGCCATCAGCGCCGCATCTGCGAGAGGCGAGAAGACGTATCCGAAAGGAGGACGGCATACCCAGTAGCGGCCCCTGTAGTATCTGTACCAAACGTCATCCCAGTAATAGTAGTCTATCCCGCGATACCTCCTGATAACATAGTGAGAGGGTATTACTTTTACGTAATGGCCGTAGCCATGGTAGCCTCTGTGGCTGAAGCGCACAGGAGTCGAGTGAACCTCACGGTGTACGCGGTTACGGGTGGCATTGTGGCCCGGATGATGATTCACGCGTACGTGGCCCATGTTGGAAGGAGCGGATCTCCTGCCGTCGGCGTAAGGACGGTCGCCGGGTGCCGGCCTGTTGCCGGTACTGCGGTGATGTACGCTGCCGCCGGAGCTGTGCTTGTCGCCGGAAGGACGATGGTTCACATTGCTGCCGGAAGAATGATTATCACCTGAAGGACGATTGTTCACATTGCCGCCGGAGGAGTGGCCGGAATTGCCGCCGGAAGGACGGTTGGCACCGCCGGAAGGAGGATTCATACTGCCGCCAGAGGAATGACTGCCGCCGGAAGGACGGTTGTTCATACTGCCGCCGGAGGAGTGGCCTGAATTGCCGCCGGAAGGACGGTTTGATCCACCGGAAGGAGGATTCACGCTGCCGCCGGAAGGACGGCTCGCACTCTTGCTCAGGGAGCTGCTTGAGCTGCCGGAGTTGCTTGAGCTGCTGCCGGAACGACGGTTTATGCTGCTGCTCGAGGAGCGGCTTGCGCTTGAAGACGAGCGATTGTTGTCGGAAGAGATCCTTGCAGAAGAATTCCTGACGGCGGAAGAACTGGACTTCGAAACCGAAGACTGCGAACTTCTGACCGAAGAAGAACTGCTGCGGGATATGCTCGAGCTGCTGCGGGAGCTGCTTGGGCTGTGGGACACAGAAGAACCGCGGGATGCTCCGGAAGAGTGGGAACCGCCGCTATATGAAGAATGGGATGCACTGCTGTGCCCTGATGAATGGCCACGCGACTGTGCACCGAGAGGGAGAGCGAAGATGGCGGCTGCCGTCATCAATGCTGCAAATCTGATCAAGTGTTTCATAAGTCAGTGGTGTTAATGATAAATATAGTATTTTTCCGACAAGCTCCGGAAATCTTCAACATCCGCTGTCCAGTAGCTTTCAATATCCGACACCCGGAAACGCTTGCTGAATTCTTTACTGACAAAATCCGTTCCACAAACTTTGTTGAACATGGCCAACCTGTCCTTGGACTGCTCAAAAGGGTCTTTTTTGTACAATTCGTACACCGCCTGCATAACATAAAACTGTATCAGGGTGAGCGGAGCGGCCTCGTAGTCAGTAAAGCAGAACTGCACTCCGTGAATGAGTTTTTTTGCGCAGCTGCCGTAGAAAGGGGTATAATGGACGCTCCTCCAGGCTACTCCGGGCACTTTGTAACTGTCCAGCCTGGCCTTGAGCTTGTCGGCATCTATCCATTCCGCCGCAAAGGCGTCGAAAGGTATCGTATAGCCTATACCTATGTTCAGGTAATCGTGAAACTCCCCGGTAAGTCCGGAGCAGGGATAGCATATGGCGCTGCGGGGGTAAGGGATATTGGGCGACGGCATCACCCAGGGCAGGCCGGTGCGCTCGTAGGTCATGCTGCGATCCCATCCTTCCATTGGGATGACGGTCAACTTGCATTTGATCGGTAGTTCGTTGCCCTTCTGCCCGCGGTTCAGGCCCTCCTCGTTGATCAGGGTGGCCAGCTCCCCTACCGTGAGACCGTAGATATAGGGGATGCGGTACTGGCTCACGTAGGAAAAGAAGCCGTCGCGGACCAGCGGGCCTTCGACCTTCAGCCCTCCGAGGGGATTGGGGCGGTCGAGAACCATCACCGGTATGCCCAAGGAGGCGCAGGTACGCATCGCCAGGCCCAGGCAGCTGATGAAAGTGTAGGAACGGGAGCCGACGTCCTGGATATCGTAAACCAGTATGTCTATGCCCTTCAGCATCTCGGGAGTGGGCTGACGGGTGGCGCCGTAGAGGGAATAGACCGGCAGGCCGGTGGCCTCGTCGCGCCCGGCCTCCACCTTGCCGCCCGCCCAGATGTCGCCGCGCACACCGTGCTCCGGTGCGTACAGGGCGACCAGGTTCACATTCTCCCGGAGTATGTCGATCGTGGAGCGGAGCTGCCTGTCAACCCCGGAAGGGTTGGTCAGAAGGCCCACACGTTTGCCCTGCAGGCCGTCGAAGCCACGGTCGCGCAGGACTTCGATACCCGGCTTTACCTGAGCGCCGAGGTTTATTCCGACGGTAAGCGCCGCTGCACAAAGAAGGTGACGCAGAAGGTTGCGATACAGCATATCATTACGAGAATAAAGAATCCAATATATCCGAGGGCTTCCTGCAAGTATCCGGCCACAAGCCCCGGAAGCATCATGGAAAGGGCCATGAATGCGGTACAGATGGCGTAGTGGGAAGTCTTAAGAGGCCCCTGGGAGAAATGCATCATGTAGAGCATATATGCCGAGAAACCGAAGCCGTAGCCGAACTGGTCGGCCACCACGCAGGCTCCGACAACCCAGAGGCTTGCCGGCTGGGCAATGCTCATGAAAAGATATACCGCGCACGGAAGGGCTAGGGACAAGGCCATGGGCCACAGGCACTTACGCAGGCCGAAGCGAGCTGCGGCAAGGCCGCCGAGTATACCTCCCGCAAGCAGCGCCACCACCCCGAAGGTGCCGAAGACGACGCCGTACATATCGGTACTGAACCCGAGTCCTCCGGCTTCTATGGGATCGCGGAAGAAGGGGAACAGCATCTTTACGGAGAACGCTTCGGGCAATCTGTAGAGCAGCATGAAGGCGATGGCCAGCCAGACGCCCTTTTTCCTGAAGAAGGAGGCGAAGGCGCCGCCGAACTCCTTAAGCACGTCCGAAACGGTACGCGCATCCCCGGTGCTTCTGTCGCCCTCCGGCCTGGGCAGGGCGAAGAAGTGATACAGGCAGAACACCAGCAGGATCGCGGCGGAGACTATCATGGTGAGCGACCACGCCCTGGGGATGTCTCCCAGCCGCCTTTCGAGTACGCCCGCCAGAACCACCAGCACGCCCTGTCCGAAGACCGATGCGATGCGATAGAATGTACTCCTGATGCCCACGAAGGCCGACTGGCGCTTCGTATCCAGAGCTATCATGTAGAAACCGTCTGCGGCGATGTCGTGTGTGGCGGAGGCGAAAGCCGCTATTATGAACAGGATAAGGGTGACGCTGAAGGTGCTTAGCCGGACCGATGCGGCCGTGAGCGCAATGGCGGCCAGCATCATCGTCTGCATTGCCAGAATCCACCAGCGCTTGCTGCGGAATATATCTACAAAGGGGCTCCAGAGGGGTTTTATCACCCAGGGAATGCTAATCAGGCTGGTAAGCAGGGCAAGGGTGCCGTTGTCCATGCCCATGTCCTTGAACATCACCAGGGAGATGGTGTTCACGATGAAATACGGCAGGCCCTCGAAGAAGTAGAGGGTGGGTATCCACAGCCAGGGACTCCTGCTACTGGATGTCGGCTCCTTCATAGTAATGCTTCAGTATCTCTTTGTAATTGAATCCTTTGGTCGCCATCACCGCGGCTCCTATCTGGCATAGGCCGACTCCATGGCCCCATCCACGCCCCCTGAGGATGAAGGTGTCGCCATCGACGTCGACCTCGAAGGCGGAACTTTTGAGGTGCGAGCTGCTGAGCGCCCTGCGGATAGCCAGTTCCTTGCCTATCACCTCGCTGCGGAGGCTGCCGTTTATACGGAGGTATTTGATGCGTCCGGACGGACCGCGCTCGAGGGGCTCGAGGGATACGACCGTGCCGAAATCGATGCCGGTGCGGCTGCGGACAAGTTCCGACAGTTCCTCGCGACTGTAGCGCTGCTCCCAGTCGTGAAAGTCGGCGGTCTCCAGGTCGTAGTCGTTCAGGACCTGGGCCAGGACCGCCTTGTCGTGGCAGTCACAATACGTGTCTTCTACGCTCTGCAGATATGGGTAATCCCTGTCTTCCCAGCAGGTGCTGAAGAGTTCTGAACGGCCACCGCAGCACTTGGAAAAGCGGGTGTCGCAGATCTTGCCGTCGTATTTCAGCGTCTGCCCCCAGGTCTGGTCTATCGCCTTGCGGACATTCTCCCCAACTGCGGTCGCCAGGCCCTGGTAGCGCTGGCAATGGTCGTCTGCGCAGACGTCGTAGTGCTCATGAGGAATGGCCGACTCGGCCTGCTCCGGATGCCGCCTGTCGCGGATGCGGGCGAGCACCCAGCTGCGGGAAATGACAGCGTGGGCCTTAAGGAATTCCAGGGAAGCGTCGGCCCTCATTTCGGAGGAAATGACGCTCAGCAGGTAGTCCTCGATGCCCACCCTGTTTATGGCGGTTATCTTATCCCCTTCGGCTATGAACTTAAGGGAGCCGGCGAATTTCTGGGTTTGGGTGCGCTGCCAGTGGAAGTCAATGCCTATGAGCACGTTACGCAGGATGAAAGAGGGCTCGGCGAAAAGGGTGGAACGGGTTACAGAATCGAAGTAGAGCTCGTCGTAAAGCGCTCCGTTGTAGTTGATGCGGCCGTCCTGGACGCTGACGCGCTGGGGGCCGGCGCCGTCGGAGATGATTTCGAATTCTATCTGTTCCGCCGACATTATCCCAACCTCTATTTCCTGCTGGGTGCGTGTAAGGCGGGAATCTATCATGGCTTCGTCTGCCGCGCTGACGCTGACTTCGGAGAGTATTTCCTCCAGCTGGGCGGCTGTGGCCTTCTTGAAGTCCGCCTCCTCGGGAGCCACGAATACACCGGCCATTTCAGCGGCTCCGGGGCCTATGGTGAGGTGGTCGGGGCCGTCGCTGTAGTAGTGGTGGGACCGCAACTCAGTGCGCAATACCACCATGACGCGGTACTCGTTCTTCTCCGGCTTGAACCAGGCGTAGAGGTTGAAACGCGGCTCGAGCCCGGGATCGGCTACCGGGCAGCAGTCCAGGAACTGGTAGAACAGCTTGGCGAGGGACTTGGTGGTGTCCGCTTTTATGCACCATACCCCGCGGGTAAAGTTGCGGTAATGATAGAGCCTGGCGTCCTTGACGCGGGATAAAGGCTCTCCGGGGGTGTCCAGGAAAGCATCCACTGCCGTCTCAAGGGGCAGCGACCAGCGGGGCACGGCCTGAAAATGCAGGTGGTCGGGAGCCGACGCTCCGGCCCTGGGGCCGTTGTAATAGACGGTGAAGCCCTGATAGGTACAGGCGAAATCCAGCATATCAGGAAGATGATGCCATATAGCCTGTGGCAGATGCTGGTCGCGGGCGATTACGAGATGCTTGGGAAAAATCGGATACGGATTGACCTGTATGTTGTACCGGCGGCCCTTGCGGCCCTCGAATTTCAGATGGAACTGCTCCGCTGGGCGGTGCTCCTCGCACAGGAAGCAGGCGCGGGCGGCCAGCGACGCCTCGTCTATCTTTGCGGTGCTGGAAGCGATGCGGCTTGGATTGAACTGAATCTTGGCGTCCAGTCCGCCGACTTTGAGTTCGCGCACGCGCATCGACTTGAGCGCACGGAAATTAGCGGCCGCCAGGGGCCAAACCGACAGCTGGTCCTGTATGAATTTGTTTAGCTGATCCATTACAGAAGGGCGAGCAGGCTCTGCTTGATCATGGGGAATTCCTGCTCGAAATTAGGGGTTATCGTATTGGTGCCGAAGGCTGCTTCCAGTTCGGGAATCTCCCACCAGCGGCCTTCCGCTACCTCTTCTCCGTCGGGATGGAGCTCGAAGTTGCCTACGGCGGCGAAGACGTTCACCAGTTCCTTCTCCCTCTCGGATTCGTAGATATAGCTGCGCAGGGGGACCGGATTGAAGTCGTAGAAGCCGAGCTCCTCGGCCGCTTCGCGCATCAGGGATTCGCGCAGAAACTCACCGTAGTTCACATGGCCGCCAACCGCCGTGTCCCAGTAGAGGGGCAGCAGGCGCTTGAAGGGGCTGCGGCGCTGGAGGTAAACCCTTGAATACCGGTCGATTATATGAAGGTGCACTACTGGATGAAGGGCGTGCGAGCCTCCGTGGCACCAGGAGCGGGGAGCACGGGCGATTACGGCCCCGTTAGGTTCAACTATCGGGAGCATCTCGCCGGGGCCTTTACAGCCAGGCAGCAGCGGGGCTACGCTAACCGGGTAAACCAAGTCCATCTTCGGGATAATTAAGGATTTCCAGTTCTTCTTGAGTATATAGCAGCTTGTCGGTGACGTCCGGAGCTATGCGCGACAGTGCGACGAAGCCGCCAAGCAGAACTGCCGCAGCGGCCGCTATGCCGATGGCCCAGCGGACTGCGGGGGCTGCTTTACGGCGGGGCTTCGGCTCAGCGGGGGTGGTTTTGCGGCGGGCGGCAGGAGTGGCTTTCCGGCTGGACTCCGGTTCGGGGACATCCACTATTACGGGTTCCGCCGGCTCACTTACGGCGGTTTCAGGAACTGCGGTCTCTGGACCGGGGGCTGCCGATTCAGCAGCGACGGGGACCTCTTCAACTTCTTTGACTACCGGTGCGTTAAGCTCCTTCAGTTCCGGCAGCGCAACGCTGTGCGTCTTCAGCGACACCGACCCGAGCCCGCAGGCGTCGGGAGAAATGTCCAGCGCCTCGTCGGGCACGAAGAAAAAGTGGTTCTCCCGGGTGGCGCGCAACCTCCCCAGTCCCGGCAGTTCAACCGCCTTGCGCTGGCGCAGTTCGTCGGCGAGCTGGCGCAGGAAATCAACCAGGAGGGCCTCGGCTTCCTTGGGCGCCTGAGGATTCGCCCCGGCGTAGAAGTCAATCAGGAGAGTATCCGGAGAAACGTTTTCGGAGAAGGAAAGCCGGCGATATGGAGGATTGACGGTGTAACCTTTGTCGGAGAAACTCGCAGGAACCTCCTCCGCCACGAAAGTCCCGAGCCCGGGCAGGTTCAGGCTGTCGTAGTCGAGCATAAGCTCCCCAATCATTCCGGACAATAATTCCACATCCATAACAAGGCAAAAATACAAAAAAATCGGGAAAAAATTTGCAATTCCGAAAATTCAGCGTAACTTTGCAATCCACATCGGAAACGAGTGGTGAAATATTCCTCCTTAGCTCAGTTGGTTAGAGCACCTGACTGTTAATCAGGGGGTCCTGGGTTCAAGTCCCCGAGGGGGAGCCAAGAGCATCTGCAGAAATGCGGTTGCTCTTTTTGGTTTTCAGCCACTTACTCATGTTGACCTGGTTGGTTTTCACCAGGTCAGGAATGGTAAGGGGTTGATAAACAGGGGGGGGCGCTGTCAATTGGCGCTCCTTGCACAGAAAGAAGGTGACCGATAATCTCTTATCTGTCACCTTCTTGTGTCGGGATGATCCGACTCGAACGGACGACCCCCACGTCCCGAACGTGGTGCGCTAGCCAACTGCGCTACATCCCGTCTGTTGCGGAAGCACGACGGCTTCCCAAAAATAAGACGCGTCGGGAACGCGTCTCAGAGTCTTTATGAAAGTTTGTTGATGTAAACCTGGATTCCGCTCTTGAGGTTGGAAGCCTTGTTCTTGTGAATCACTCCGATCTTTGCGAGTTTGTCGATCATTGCATAAACCTTGGGAGCGTTCTTCTCGGCCTCGGCCTTGTCTGTGGTGTTGCGGATATCGCGGATAGCGTTACGTGTTGTGCGTGCATAATACCTGTTATGCAGGCGGTGCCTCTCGCTCTGGCGATCGGCTTTCTTTGCTGAAGCTGTATTTGCCATTGATGTATTTTTTTAATATTTTGGTAGTGGGTAGGAGAATCGAACTCCTATTGCAAGAATGAAAATCTTGAGTACTAGCCGTTATACGAACCCACCAAATTACTCACCCCGGTCCGGGTTGACGGAATAGGGACTGCAAAGGTAAAAAAATATTTTTAGACCTCCAAACAAATTACTATTTTCGCATCATGATTGTTTTAATTGTACTTGGAGTGCTTCTGGCGGTGGTCGGAATAATCGGCAGCGTGGTTCCCGGACTGCCCGGTCCCCCGCTTAGCTGGGTCGGAATGCTCTGCGTTTTCTTTGCCGGAAAAGGCGGAGACAACCCTATGAGCACCACCATACTGCTCGTATGGCTGCTCATCACAGTAATCGTGACCGTACTGGATTACATAGTCCCCGCCGGAGTCACCCGTCTTGCCGGAGGGCATAAGGCCGCATCTACCGGAGCCATGCTCGGACTTTTCGCCGGCATGTTCTTTACCCCGATCGGCGTAGTGGCAGGGGCCCTTATAGGAGCCTTCCTGGGCGAGCTGCTGGTAAACGACAAGGGCGTATGGGCCGCATTCAAGGCTGGTGCAGGGGCCTTTCTGGGCTTTATCTTCGGTACCGGACTCAAGCTTATCTGCTCCGGAATCATGGCGTGGCTTATTGTCAAGTATGCATTCTTTTAGTGGATAATTTCGGCAAAAAATGTTAAATTTGATGCCGCTAACCGCACACTGAAATGAAAGACATACTCAAGTACCTGGCGACTTTCAAGTTCTGGCTTGAATTGTTCATCATGACTGCCGCCATGATGATAGCCGCCGGAGCCGTCTATTACTTCATGATTCCAGGCAAACTGGTTCTCGGCTCCATCACCGGTCTGTCCATCGTCATATCCAACCTTTTCGGGCTGGCCGGGCTGACGGTCAAGGTTTCCGTGGTCGTTACTGTCATCAACGCCTTCCTGCTCCTTATGGCCTGGCTGCTGATAGGCAAGGAGTTCGGGGCCAAGACGGTTTACACCGCACTGATTCTCGGACCGCTGCTGGAACTGTGGGAAAAGATATACCCCTATGAGAACCTGCTGGAACCCGGGTTGACCTCGGTTATGGGCGACCCTCTGCTGGACCTTATCTGCTTCGTTCTGCTGGTCAGCATTTCCCAGTCGATCCTGTTCAGGATCAACGCCTCGACCGGCGGACTTGACATCCTGGCCAAGATAGTCAACAAATACTTCCATCTCGACATTGGTGTGTCCGTAACGGTCGCCGGGGCCGTAATCTGCTGCAGCGCGTTCGCCATCAACCCCTTCCGCCTGGTGGTCACCGGACTGGTCGGAACCTGGCTCAACGGTCTTGCAGTGGACTATTTCACCGCCAGCCTCAACAAGCGCAAACGTGTGTGCATCATTGCCGAGGACCACGAAAAGATACGTTCCTACATCGTGAACAAACTGCACCGCGGCTGCAGTATGTATGAGGTCCGTGGCGGCTACAGCGGGGAAATGCACACCGAAATCCAGTCCCTGCTGACCCAGGAAGAATTCGCGAAAGTCATGAACCTAGTGCGCACGGAAAACATAAACGCCTTCATTACAGCAGGCAACGTAAGCGAAATCTACGGCCTGTGGAACCGGGAACGTCATAATATAACTTAGTATGATCAGCGTAGAGCCCTATATCCACGAAGTCAAGTATTATGAGTGCGACCGTATGGGCGTCACCCATCACTCCAATTATGTGCGCTTTATGGAAGAGGCGCGCATCTGGTGGCTGGACCGCCTGGGCTACGGCTACGAACGCATGGAGGCGGAAGGGATAGTGTCCCCCGTCGTCGCCTTAAGCGTCAACTACAAGCATACCACTACCTTCAAGGACCGCATATCGATTGAGGTTAAGGTATCTGAGATGACTGAGCTGAAGCTCAGTTTCGCCTATACCATGAAGGTCGACGGCAAGCTGGTCTGCACGGCCACCAGCACCCACTGTTTCCTGGATGGAGGGCGCCCTGTGGCACTGTCGGCTCGCTTCCCGCAGCTTTACGAAGTCATTGCGGCGACACTCTGATATTGCTTTTTACAGTTTTTTACGTACCTTTGCGGCGCGACGGCGTATGCCGTCAAGTGTAACAGGCACCACTATAAAAACTGCATATGAAAGCAAAGCATTCCACTATTTTCCTGCTGATGGCAGTCCTTTTCGTCGTCTGCCTTATAGCATCTAACTTATTTGCCACCAAGGTAATATCGTTATGGGGCATCAACCTCCCCGGAGCGGTCCTGGTCTTCCCTCTGTCCTATATTCTTAACGACTGCATCTGTGAAGTCTGGGGATTCCGCAGAGCAAGGCTGGTTATATGGATGGCGTTTGCCATGAACGCCATGGTGGTGATAATGGGCCAGCTGCTGGTATGGCTGCCGGCCGCATCGTTCTGGGACGGAGCGCCCCACTTTGACTATATGTTCAACATGGCTCCGAGGGTGGTGATAGCATCGCTCCTGGCCTTCCTCGTCGGCTCCACACTCAACTCCCTGGTAATGAGCAAGAAAAAGATTGCCGACAAGGGCCGCCGCTTCGGAGTCCGCGCCATCCTTTCCTCCATATTCGGAGAGTCCGCTGATTCGCTGATCTTCATGCCCATCGCCTTCTGGGGAACGCCGCTGAAAACCCTGCTGTGGATGATGCTGGCACAGGTGAGCTTCAAAGTACTCTACGAAATCATCGTGCTCCCCGTTACGGCCGCAGTGGTCCGCAAGGTAAAAGCTTACGAAGGGGTGGACACCTTCGACAATGGCATTTCATACAATCCTTTTAGAATCAGAGATTTATAATGAATACACGCAAAGACGAAGGGCTGCAGGCCCTGGGCCGCGAGACGGCTTACAATAAGGATTACGCTCCCGAAGTGCTGGAGTCATTCGAGAACCAGCATCCCGACAACGACTACTGGGTACGTTTCAACTGCCCCGAATTCACCTCCGTCTGCCCCATCACCGGGCAGCCCGACTTCGCTGAAATCCGCATCAGTTACATCCCCGACAGACGTATGGTGGAGAGCAAGAGCCTTAAGCTGTACCTGTTCAGCTTCCGTAATTACGGAGCCTTCCACGAAGACTGCGTGAACATGATCATGAAGGACCTTATCGCCCTCATGGATCCTAAATATATTGAGGTTACAGGTTTCTTCCTGCCCCGCGGCGGCATCAGCATTCATCCTTATGCCAATTACGGCCGACCCGGCACCAAATACGAAGCCCTCGCAGTAAAGCGTCTCGAAACCCACGAATAGCCATGAAGACGCTCCGCATCCCCCTTCTTAAAAGTCTGGAATCCAACGACTTGGACACCGCCCTCGAGCTTGAGGGCACCCGTTTCTCCGTAGATCAGTGCAACTGGCCGGAAGAATTCCCCTACTCCCCTTTCTGCAACGGTCGCATAGCCCGCACGGAAGACTCTCTGGTGGTGGATTTCCGCGTGAGCGGACTCGACCTGAGGGTGCAGAATCTGGAAGACGGAGGCTGCTCCTGGGAAGACAGCTGCTGCGAAATCTTCCTCCAGGTTCCCGGAAACAGTGAGTACTGCAACTTCGAGGTAAACGCTGCCGGCAAGATGACAGCGGCCCGCGGCACCGGACGCTCGGACCGGGTTTCCCTTTCCAAAGAAGAATTCGCCGGCATCGTGCGCATGGCGGAGATTGAAGGGCCCAAGGATTTCGCCGGCGGAATCTGGTCGTGGCGCGTTATACTGATGATTCCCTTCGAGCTGCTCGGGCTCGATTCCGAGGCGCTGCCCGAATCGCTTCGCGGCAATATCTACAAGTGCGGCGACAAGACCGCCCATCCTCACTTCCTCAGCTGGGCACCGATAGGCACGGCCTCTCCGGACTTCCACAGACCGGAGTATTTCGGAGAATTTCTGCTGAAAGACTAGGACTTCTTAGGCTCCATATGAATAGTGACGAATGTGCCTGCGCCGAAGCGCTCGCGCAGTTTCGTCTCTATTTCGCTGACCTTGTCGTGCGCCTCGCTTAGAGGCATATCGCCGTCCATGCGCACGTGGACCTCAATCGCCGTCTGGCGGCCGATGCGGCGCGTCCTGAGGTTGTGCGGGTCGCTCACGCCCTCGCAGGAGCAGATGATGCCGTTGATTTCCGATTCCGCCTCCGGCGTCAGGGAGCTGTCCGTAAGCTCCCGGATACTGACCTTGAACAGCTCGACGCAGACCTTGATCAGCATGGCTCCTACGATAACGGAGGCCAGCGGATCCAGCACCGCCCAGCGCTCTCCCAGCAGGATGGCGAAACCAATGCCCGCGGCGGCGGCAATTGAAGATAGGGCGTCGCTGCGGTGATGCCATGCATTGGCCACCACTGCCTGGGACTCCAGTTTACGCCCCTTTCTGATTGTATATTGGAACAGCAGCTCCTTTACGACTATGGACACCAGGGCAGCCCAGAAGGCGATGGTTCCGGGCACGGTGAGCGTTTCTCCAGCAAGCCAGCGTGAGAACTGTACGCACGCTCCGGCTATGATTCCGATTGCAGCGGCGGAGAGCGCTACTCCTATAAAAAGAGTGGCGAGGGCCTCGAACTTGCCATGCCCGTAGTCGTGCCCCTCGTCCTGAGGCTTGCCGCTTATACGGACGAAAATCAGAACCACCGCGTCGGTCAGCAGGTCGGACAGCGAATGAACGGCATCGGCGATCATGGCGGCACTGCCCGACAGCGCCCCCGCAACGAACTTGAAAGCCGTCAGCAGCAGATTTCCGACGCTCCCTACGAGCGTCACCCGAACTAATTCCCGAGTCCTGTCCATAACTGAGCTCAAATATAGCAAAACTTGTTGTATCTTTGCCCTTGACAAAAAGAATCGACTCTATGAAACTGAGGTTTTTTCTCGTAAGTATAGCCGCCGTGCTTCTGGCCGCAGCGGCGCAGGGACAGGATCTTAAACCCGTAAGGGACAAGGCTACAAAGCTTTACGGATATCAGGACAAAAGCAAGAACTGGGTTATCGAGCCTGCTTACGAAAGCGCAAAGCGCTTCAAGAACGGTGTGGCCGAGGTTACCATCAAACCGGAGAAGACCAAATACCACGGAGTTATTGATGAAAGCGGAAAAGTGATAGTGCCGATCGACTGCCGTTCCATAAGTTTCTCGCAGAAAGAGAGACTCATCATGGCGCAGCGGTACTCGGAAGACGACATTCTGATGTGGGGCGTATATGATTACGACGGCAACGAGATATGGAAGCCGAGCTTCAGCTATGCTCCCTCATTCTACGAAGGCAGAGGCATAGCCACCAGCGCCGTAAACGGGCTGAAGGGTGTTATCGACCTTGACGGACAGGTACTTATCCCCTTTGATAACCTGGCGGCGGAACGTTCCTTCGGAGAGTTCGAAGTGCTGACCAAAGACTTTGTTCGCAGAAGGTACGACAGCCACCTCGCCGTCACCTCCGAATACAGCTACCCTGGCTATGTCATCCCCTACGATCCGGAAGGAGACCCCGTACGTGCAGCCGCCTGGCGTACCGGCCCCATCGGCCTACGCATTCATAGGAACAACCTTAAAGAAGTATTCGTCAACAAGTCCGGCATCGGCTACAGCGCCACCTGCCGCGACCTTCGTATCGACTGGGGGGACGGCCGCTTCGTGCGCCTGGAACCCGTAGTCTGTACCGAAGAGCATCCCGGCTCCATGCTGGATCCCCTTTCGGGCAAGATGTATACCGTAAGGGCAAGTCTGTACGAGGCCAACGGGTACCTGGTGGGGGACCTTTCCCGCTGGGGATGGATTGAGTCGGAATACGAGGAGGGGGCGGTCTATAACGCCGAAGACGGCACTTCCTGGCTGATCCTTAAGGATATCAACTACCCTTCCAGAAGCGAATTCACCCTCTACCTCTCCCGCTCGCGCACCGTCAACCACGAAGAAGTGACCAGCGGCCTGGGAATACGTCCGTACGAACTCCAGAACATGTACGATCCTTCAAGGTTCGCGGAACGTTCCGTCGAGATAATCACCTGCGAGAACGCGGGCATAACATACCGTCTGCCTGCTCCCGAGCCGGGTTTCAGGGCGCGCAAGGCTGTCAACGAAATCCACCGCTCCCCCATATTCCAGAACCGCTTCCGCTGCGGTGATGTAGTCAACTGTAAGGTGCGCACCAAGGAAGATGCTGTGGAACTGGAACTTACCGACGACCTGGTCTGCCGGTTCAAGGACGAGTTCAGCGACCCGAATTTCCATATGGACAGCGACGTGCCCATCTACTGGGGCCCTCGCAACGATTACACCGTATTCCTCACCCTGCGGCAGTCGCAGAGCGGACGCGGGTTAATAAAGGACGACATCTACGGCACCGACTGCGACTACGAACTGGCCCTGGAGCTATACGACAGCTACGACCACTATCTGCAGACGATAGCGGAAATGCCCGCAATCGATTACTGTTCCAACGGATGGATAGTGTTCGAGAAAGAGGGTATCGCCATGAAGCTTCGCGGACACGGAAACGGCCGCCCCGAACGCACATACGACACCAGGAAGGTTACGCTGTCCGGCACAGCCAAACTCCCGCCCACGCTGTCCGCCCTCAAGGACGCAGGAGCCACCCCCGGAAAGAAATAGCTACTTGCTGAAGAAAGAGAAGTGCACCCGTCCGTAACAGCGTTCCTTTACGAAGTTCGGATGCCCGGTAAACGAATATTCGTCCCCGTGCTCCAGGATGAAGTAGCAGCCCGGATGAAGTATATCCCGCGACAGGACCTTGTCCGGTATGCCATCCAGCCCTTCCAGAGCATAGGGAGGGTCGGCGAAGATGATATCGAATTTTTCGCGGCAGATCGGGAGGAAGTCGAAGACGTTGGCATGCACAGCGGTCACATTGGAAAGCCCGAGCCTGGCAGCCTCGTGTTTGATGAAGGCGGCATTATCGCGGGACATCTCCACACAGTAAACGTGCCCGGCGCCTCGTGATGCGAACTCGAAAGATACGGCCCCGGTGCCCCCGAAAAGGTCCAGGACGGCAAGGTCTTCGAACTCGTATTCGTTCCCGAGGATATTGAAGAGCCCCTCCCTGGCAAAGTCCGTAGTCGGCCTTGCCTTATAGCCCATGGGAGGATAGATGGTTTTGCCCTTGAGGCGGCCGCCGATGATTCTCATAGGCACTCCACTGCCTTGAAATAGCGATATAGGGCCATCTCCTGCTCCGCCGAAAGGGCGTGACGGAAACGAATGGTCGTGACCTCCGGATTAAGCTGCAACGACTTCATGGCCAGGAAGATAAAGTACTGGGCGGTGACGAAGTCGGGCGCCTTGTACGCGTTGGCCAGAAGCAGACTCTTGCCCTGGGCGATAGCCAGCGAAAGGTATCCGTCTTTCCAGGAGCAGAGCAGCTTGTTGTATTCCGGACAGGACGGAAGTTCCTGCAGAATATCAAATATCTCCGGCGGCGCGGCTGCGTCACCGGAGATACTGTAGATTAAAACTGCGTCGTATGCGGGAATCCTGATGTATTCGACCTTGTCCCCCTCTTTCAACAGCGCCACTTCGGCAAGCGCATCACGCGCGGCCTCAGGCCTGAAAAAATTTACAGGAACCAGGGTGAACACATCTACTACTCCCAGTTACCGGCGTTGTTGTTAGGAGCCACGAGGCTGCCGACCTGGAGGCCTTCATACTTGTTCTGGTCGCGGCGGTCGGAGTCGAGATTGATCCTGAGCTGGTTGTCCAGGCCCTTGAGGAGCTGCTTGTAAGGCATCTTGGCCTCGAACAGCGGCACGGGGACACCGGAAACCATACGGACCTCTGCATCCATCTCCACGGGAGCGCCCTGCGAGAAAGGAATGAACGCCAGGGAATCGATGCAGAAATCGTCGCGGCGCAGGAACAGGGTGTCCTTCACCGGTATCTTGGTGACGACGGAGAACACCAGGTTCTTGTCGCCGGCCTCATACATCGCGAGCAACTTCTCGGGAGTGATCTTGCGGTTGGCCTTCTTGACCTTCTCGGTATGTGCCCACGCGAGGGAGTCGTCGGCGGAGCCCACCTGCATCACGACCTCCATCTTGCCGGTCTCATAGAAGGTTTTGAGGGAGTCGATGGTGGAGACATACTTGCCGTTGACGCTCTTGTATGCGACCTGCAGAGTACGTATGTCCTTGAGCCGCTGGATTCCGACTGCTTCGCGTTTCTCTTTCTGCTTGTTGAAGTTAACAGGCTTCATGATGCTGCTGTAGATGGCATAGACAAGTGCCAGGATTCCGCAGAGAAGGAGAAGCTCCAGGACGATCTTTAATGCTTTGTTCATTGTATGTATTCTAAATTGTTAGCAAAGTCGGACAAAGTTAAAAAAATGATTTATGAAATGCAATATTATTCTTAAATTTGCGTCGTGGATCTGTGTAAAAATACGGCTCTGTTGAACTCCTGGATTGATGAAGCCAGGGTAATCAGCACTGTTTGCCACGGCCGTCCCGACGGGGATGCCGCGGGCTGCAGCGCCGCCATGGCAGGCTATCTGGTGTTTTCCCGCGGCAAGGATGCGGCGGCGATTATCCCCGACAAGCTCCCCGACAACATCAGATTCGTTACCGAAGGCATCGACACCATTACCGAAAGGACCGAGGCGGCCCGTAGGCTGGAATCCACCGACTTGCTTATATGCCTGGATTTCAACACTTTATCCCGCACGGAATCCATGGAAGACCTAGTGCGTTCCTTCAAAGGCCGCAAGGTGCTGATAGACCACCATCAGGATCCTGCGCTGGACGAGTTCGACCTCTGCTTCAGTGAGACGAAGGTTTCCTCCGCCTGCGAACTGCTGTACAACGTGCTTCTCGGCATGCCGGACATAAACGGCGACGCCGCGCTGCTCCCGGCCGTCACCCTGCGCGGACTGATGACCGGAATGACCACGGACACCAACAATTTCGCCAATTCCGTCTATCCCGGAACCCTCCAGATGGCCTCCAGGCTGCTGGCCGCCGGAGTGGACAGGGACGATTTGATAGAGAGGATATACCAGAGCGAGCGTCCGAACCGCCTGGCTGCCATGGGAGAACTGCTGAGCAGCCGCATGCGCCTCCTGCCCTGCGGGGCGGCGGTAGTCGTACTCCCTCAGAGTTTCTTCGACCGTCACGACCTGATGGAGGGAGAGACGGAGGGCTTCGTAAACCTGCCGCTGGCGATAAAGAGCGTGCGCCTTAGCATCCTTGCGCGCGAGGACGGAGACATTTTCCGCATATCCATACGGTCCAAGAAGGGAGTTTCCGCCCGCGAACTCGCCAAAAAGAGGTTCCACGGCGGCGGCCACGAGCAGGCTTCAGGTGGCAAAATACTGATTCCGCAGGACATTAAAACCCCTGCCGAAGCAGAAGCCTATCTGTCCAAAATAACGGCACGGTTCATGCAGGAACCGGCAATCGTCGATTAAGAGAATGAAGAAGTTTATTATCATAGCAACCGCCGCCCTTTGCCTGGGCGCCTGCGCATACACTAAACCGAGCAGCAACAACAACGCGGATACCGAGCGCTACCTGAACGCCTGGATCACCGTGCACAAGCAGGCTCAATGGAAAGAGACCCCGTCCGGACTGGGCGTCTGGATCATGGAAGAGGAAGAGGGGAAAGGTGCACCGCTCAGCGAGTTCACCGACTCCATGTACCTGAGCATTGTCTTCACCCAGTCCAAGCTGGACGGAACCATCTCCGCAACCACCAGCGAAGCCGTTTCCAAGCAGTTGGGGAAATACGACGAAACCTATTACTACGGGCCGATAATCTATTATGCCAAAGGCACTTACTCAGGAATCGAAGACGCCATAAAGGGGATGAAAAAAGGTGGCCGCAGAAAGGTCCTGATTCCCTCCTGGCTGATGACCTACAGCCGTTTCGACACCAGGGAAGAATACCTTGCCCAGAAACCGGAAGACCTCGGCAGCACTGCAATCTACGACCTTACTCTGGTAGATTATTTCGAGTACCTGAACCGCTGGAGCGTAGATACCGTCTCGCGTTATCTGGTCAAGGCCTACCCGGAAAAGTACGGCAGCAATACTTACAAGGCAGCGGCAGATTCCGCCGGAACCTTCGGCTTCTATTATTATCAGCGCGAAGCTCCCAGTTCTACTGAGGAACTCAAGGACACTACGGTCTATATCAACTATACGGGACGCCTGCTGAACGGACTGGTATTCGACACCACTATACGCGACACCGCAATTTTCTACGGTCTTCCACGCAACAAGACCTACGCGCCGGTGGCCGTCAACTATACAGAATCGTGGGACGAGATCACCATGGGCAGCGATAAGAATTCCCTGATCGCCGGCTTCAAACTGACCCTCAGCAAGATGGGCCTTCATGAAAAGGGGACGGGGATTTTCATTTCCTCCCTGGGCTACGGCTACAAGGGCTCCGGCAGCACCATTCCTGCCTACGCTCCCCTGCGATTCGATATCGAACTGGTAGATAAACCATAAGACCATGTCCGAGAACGCTGCTTCCGCTCCTCTGGAGCTGGGTACAGAAAGTATAGGAAAACTCCTAAGAAAATTCGCCGTCCCGGGAATCATTGCCCAGACGGCGGCTTCTTTGTATAATATGGTGGACAGCATCTACATCGGGCACATTCCCGACGTAGGCCCGTACGCCATTTCCGGCCTGGCCGTCACTTTCCCGCTGATGAACATCAGCATTGCCCTCGGCACTCTCGTGGGAGTCGGAGCCATGACCCTCATCTCCATCATGCTGGGGCAGAAAAATTACGAGGCAGCCGGAAAAGTGCTCTCCAACACCCTGACGCTCAACGTCATAGTAGGCGTTGTCTTCACCGTCGTGGCTCTGGCCTTCCTGGATCCTATACTGTACTTCTTCGGTGCCAGCGAGAACACTATACCCTTTGCCCGGGACTATATGACCATCATCATCCTGGGCAATACCTTCACTCACCTGCTTCACGGATTCAACGGTATAATCCGCAGCTCGGGGCACCCGAAGACGGCCATGGGACTCACCCTGTTCACGGTAATCTCAAACGCCATCCTGGACCCGGTGTTCATTTTCGCCCTCAACATGGGTATTAAAGGTGCGGCGCTGGCTACCGTCATCTGCCAGATCCTGGCCCTGATATATACTCTCAGGTTCCTGGCGGACAAGAAACACTTCCTGCATTTCAGCAAACCTCTGTTCCGTCTGGACAAGAGGATTGCCGCCCAGTCGCTGTCTATCGGAGTGGGGCCGTTCATGATGAATGTCGCCGCCAGCCTGGTCGCCCTTTTCGTAAACCAGCAGCTCCGTAAATACGGCGGCGACATGGCAATCGGGGCTTACGGCATAGTCAACCGATTCGTGATGCTGTTCGCCATGATATGCATGGGCTTCAACCAGGGCCTGCAGCCTATTGCAGGCTATAATTACGGTGCCCGGCAGTACAAGCGTGTACGCGAAATATTCGTTCTAACGGCAAAATGGGAAGTTCTGGTTACCAGCATCTGCTTCCTCATCGCTATGTTTATTCCCGAGCTGGCCGTGGGAATGTTCACTAACGATCCCGAGCTCAAGAGACTTGCAGCCAGGGGACTCAGGATATGCACTTCCGGCTTTGCGCTGGTCGGATTCGGAATGGCTTCCGGCAACTTCTTCCAGTGTCTGGGGATGGTCAAAAAGTCCATCTTCCTGTCGCTCTCGCGCCAGCTGATTTTCCTGCTCCCCTTCCTTTACACCCTCCCCCTGTGGTTCGAGGAGACCGGGGTGTGGGTCAGCTTCCCTATCTCCGACATCCTCAACATCATAGTGTCGGCAATCCTGATAATAGACATTTTCCGCAAATTCAAACGCCTCCGCGACGGCGAGGATGCATCTTCCCTGGGAGGAACCGTATAACGTTATGGACAAGCATGTTATCATCACCATCGGACGCCAGTTCGGCAGCGGCGGCAAGAGTATTGCTTCGGCAATAGGGGCAAATCTTGGTATCCCCGTGTATGACCAGGAGCTCATAATCAGCGCGGCTCAGAAAAGCGGACTCAGCCCGGAGTTCATCAAAAAATCCGACGAGCACCGCCACCTCTTCGGCTTGGGAGGCATCCTGGGACTGGGGCGTTTCTGGCACAATCCCGGCAACCTCATGGACGACAACGAGTTGTTCAGGATTCAAAGCGACGCTATCAGGGACCTCGCTGGTCAGGGCAGCGCCGTGTTCGTGGGCAGGGCATCGGACTATGTGCTGCGTGATATGGACACTCTGGACGTCTTTATCCATGCTCCGCTAGAAGTCCGCAAACAACGGGTGGCCGAACGGCTGGGTATCACTCCCGACGATGCGGAAAGCCTGATATCCAGGAAAGACAAGGACCGCAGGGACTACTACAACCTCTTTACCTTCGGCGACAACTGGGGTGTCGCAGCCAATTACGACCTCTGCCTGAACTCTTCGCTGATGACCATCGAGGAGGCCGCCGGACAGATTATCAGTTTCGGCCGCAGCTCGGGGCGAATCTAAAACCGGCGTTTATTCCCGATTTTTATTATATTTGTGGGTTACATAAACGCTCATGATTACTCAGGAACAAGTAAAAGAATTGTCCCAGCGCACGGAGGCCCTCCAGAAGTATCTCAAAATCGACGAGAAGCGGGCCGCCGTGGCGGAAGGTGAGCGCCAGAGCCAGGCTCCCGGTTTCTGGGACGATCCCAAGGCCGCCGAGCAGTTCCTCAAAAAACTGAATCCCGTCAAGGCTTGGGTTACATCCTACGACAGGCTGCACTCCCAGGTGGAAGATCTGGACGTGCTGATGGAACTCGATCCCGAGGGAGAGGAGACAGACCAGGCATACGCAGATGCGCTTAAAGCCCTGGAAGACCTCGAGCTCAAGAATATGCTGGGAGCTGAGGGAGACAACCTGGGCGCCGTCCTTACTATCAACTCCGGAGCCGGGGGAACCGAGGCCAACGACTGGAGCGCCATGCTCATGCGTATGTACGTACGCTGGGGCGAGCGCAACGGCTACAAGATGACCACCACCGAGCTCATCGAAGGCGACGAGGCCGGCATCAAGTCCTGCACCATCCAGTTCGAAGGGGACTTCGCATACGGTTACCTGAAGGCCGAATCCGGAGTTCACCGCCTGGTGCGCATATCCCCCTTCAACGCTCAGGGAAAGCGTCAGACCACCTTCAGCAGCGTCTTCGTTTACCCGCTGGTGGACGATTCCATCAACATAGAAATCAATCCTTCCGATATCGAATGGGACACCTTCCGCAGCGGAGGCCACGGCGGCCAGAACGTGAACAAGGTGGAAACGGGCGTACGGGTGCGCCACATCCCTACCGGAATCACCGTAGAGAACACCGAAACCCGCAGTCAGCAGGACAACCGCCAGAGGGCCCTGCTCATACTGAAATCGCGCCTCTACGACATCGAGCTCAAGAAGCGCCAGGAGAAGCAGGCCGAACTGGAAGGACAGAAAAAGCGCATTGAATGGGGCAGCCAGATCCGCTCCTACGTGCTCCATCCCTACAAAATGGTCAAGGACCTGCGCACTGGATGGGAAACCGCCGACACCCAGGGCGTCCTGGACGGCGACATCAACGCCTTCATGAAGGAATTTCTAATGAATCAATAGCATATGGCAGAATTCAAATACGCGCCGATGTTCCAGCTTGGCGCCGACACTACCGAGTATTACAAGATCCCGGGATCCGAAAAACTTGTTAAGACATCCAAGTTCGGCGGCCATTGCGGCTGCGGCGGGAAAACCATACTGGAGGTGTCCCCTGAGGCCCTTACACTTGTTGCACAGCAGTCATTCCACGATTGCGAGTTCATGCTTCGCCGCTCCCACAACGAGCAGGTGGCCAGGATACTGAATGACCCCGAGACCTCCGAAAACGACAAATATGTAGCCCTGCAGTTCCTCCGCAACGCAGAGACTGCCGTCAAAGGCGTGCTGCCGTTCTGCCAGGATACCGGTACCGCCATTATCCACGGCGAGAAGGGCCAGGCTGTATGGACAGGATTCGAAGACGAGGAGGCTCTGAGCCTCGGCGTGTTCAACACCTTTACGCAGGAGAATCTCCGCTACAGCCAGAACGCACCGCTGGACATGTACAACGAGGTCAACACCAAGTGCAACCTTCCCGCCCAGATCGACATCGAGGCCACCCAGGGTAACGAATACCGCTTCATTATGGTCGCCAAGGGAGGCGGCAGCGCCAACAAGACCTATTTCTACCCCATGACCAAGGCCACCATCCAGAACGAAGGCACCCTCCTCCCGTTCCTGGTGGAGAAGATGAAGAGCCTCGGAACGGCGGCCTGCCCTCCCTACCACATCGCGTTCGTTATCGGCGGAACCTCCGCGGAGAAGAACCTCCTCACCGTGAAGCTCGCCAGCATCAAATACTACGACAGTCTGCCCACTACGGGCGACGAAACCGGCCGCGCCTTCCGCGACATAGACCTGGAGCAGAAGCTCCTCAAGGAGGCGGCCAGGATAGGCCTCGGCGCCCAGTTCGGCGGTAAATACCTGGCCCACGACATCCGCGTCATCCGTCTCCCGCGCCATGGTGCCAGCTGCCCTATCGGTATGGGCGTCAGCTGCTCCGCCGACCGCAACATCAAGAGCAAGATCAACGCCGACGGCGTGTGGATCGAGAAGATGGACATGAACCCTTCGGAGCTTATTCCGGAGGAGTACCGCCGTCCCGGTGAAGGCCCTAAGGGAATCGTAATCGACCTCGACAAGGGCATCGACGCCGTGCGTGCGGAGCTTACGAAGTACCCTGTCAGCACCCGTGTGAACCTTAATGGCACCATCATCGTGGCCCGCGATATCGCTCACGCCAAGTTGAAGGCCAGACTCGATGCCGGCGAAGGCCTGCCTCAGTACTTCAAAGACCATCCGGTGCTCTACGCCGGCCCGGCCAAAACTCCGGAAGGGTATCCCTGCGGCTCCATGGGCCCCACTACGGCCAACCGTATGGACCCGTATGTCGATGAATTCCAGGCCAACGGCGCTTCGCTGGTGATGATTGCCAAGGGCAACCGCACCCAGCAGGTTACCGACGCCTGCAAGAAGCATGGCGGATTCTACCTCGGCACTATCGGAGGCGTCGCCGCCATCCTCGCGCAGAACAATATCAAGAGCATCGAGTGCGTCGAGTTCCCCGAACTCGGCATGGAGGCCGTCTGGAAAATCCGTGTGGAGGACTTCCCCGCTTTCATCCTCGTGGACGACAAGGGTAACGACTTTTTCAAAACCATAGGACTGTAGAATCCATGTTTGAGATCATTCAAGTTAATATTTCCGGCGAGGATAAACCCGGTTTGACAACAGCTCTGACCGGCATCCTGGCACGTTACGACGCCTTTATTCTGGACATCGGTCAGTCCAACATACACAAGTCACTGACTCTGGGCATTTTGTTCCGCACCACTCCGGAACAGTCCGGATTCATCATGAAGGACATGCTCTTCGAGGCGACACGCCTCGGGGTTCAGATACGCTTCACTCCTATCGACCGGGAGCAGTACGATGCATGGGTGGCCCGCCAGGGACGCAACCGCTACATCGTAACTCTGCTCGGCCGCGAAGTTACGGCGGCGGAGATAGCAGAGGTATCTGCCCTTATCACCCGTTACGAACTGAATATCGACGCGATCAAGCGTCTTACCGGCCGCATGCCCCTGGAAGGGCCTACCGGGAAGTACTGTATCGAACTGTCCATCCGGGGGCAGCTGAATGCAGACCAGCGTATCGCCTTCCAGCAGGAGCTCATGTCCCGTTCGGGCTCTGGCCTCGACATATCTTTCCAGAAGGACGATATCTACCGCCGTTCCAGGCGCCTGATCTGCTTCGATATGGACTCCACCCTCATAGGCACCGAGTGCATAGACGAGCTGGCGGAACGGGCCGGAGTGGGCGCACAGGTTCGCGCCATCACCGAATCGGCAATGCGCGGAGAAATAGACTTCAAGGAGAGCTTCACCCGCAGAGTCGGGCTGCTCAAGGGCCTGGACGTCTCCGTAATGGAAGATATCGCCAGGAACATGCCGTTCAACGAAGGCCTGGAGCGCATGATGCGCATACTCAAGATGGTGGGATACAAGACCGCCATCCTTTCCGGCGGCTTCACCTATTTCGGCAACTTCCTCAAGCAGAAGTTCGGCTTCGATTACGTGTATGCCAACGAACTGGAGATCGAGGACGGAAAACTGACCGGACGGTACCTGGGAGAGGTGGTCGACGGAAAACGCAAGGCCGAGCTGCTAAAGTTCCTCTGCCAGATGGAAGGCATTCATCAGGAGCAGTCCGTGGCCGTCGGAGACGGGGCCAACGACCTGCCCATGCTGGGCCTGGCGGGCCTGGGCATAGCCTACCACGCAAAACCCAAGGTCAAGGCGACCGCCGACCAGAACCTGTCTACCATCGGCCTGGACGGCATCCTCTACTTCCTTGGACTTAAGGACTCACAGATCGATCCGTTCTAGCATCCGCCGGAGCATTTAAGAGAAATTTGTATATTTGCAGTCCTTTTGCGGGCGTGTTGAAATGGTAGACAAGCAAGACTTAGGATCTTGTGCCCTGTGCGTGTGGGTTCGAGTCCCACCGCCCGCACTCAATTGAACCCGGCTCTTTTGCCGGGTTATTTTTCTTTTTTTGACCGATGAAGAGGATCGTCAACGGAATCGTCATACTGGCCATTCTTACTCTGGCCTTCATCATCTACTGCAACGTAAGGATAGAGGCTTATTCGAAGGCTCGCGTGTATGATACCGTCTCCGATATCCCCCACTATCATACTGCTCTTGTGCTTGGTACCTCACCTCAGGGGAGGTTTGGCGGCGCCAATCAATTCTTCTTCGCCAGAATCAATGCCACAGCCGAACTCTATGATGCAGGCAAGATTGACAGGATCCTGGTCAGCGGAGACAACCGGTATATGAACTACAATGAGCCGGAAGCCATGAAACTGGCTTTGATAGACAAGGGAATACCGAAGGATGTTATTGTTCTCGATTATGCAGGCTTCAGGACATACGATTCTGTTATTCGGGCCAGGGAAGTGTTCGGCCAGACCGGTTTTATCGTTGTCAGCCAGAAGTTTCATAATGAGAGCTGTGTTCATAGCCGGAAAGAAAGGCATAGATGCCATAGGCTATAATGCCAATGATGTAAGGCGTGGCTATGGCATTGTCACCCATGTCCGGGAATGGGGAGCCAGATGTAAAGTATTCCTGGATCTTTTGCTCGGAAAGCAGCCGCATTTTCTGGGGGAGCAGATTGATATTGGCTAGATCGAAAGCGGCCCGTGCAAGACAATGGTCGTCCCAGGGACTTGCAATTCTTCTCGAAAACCGATACCTTTGTTAATCAACACAAAGCAGCATGAAAAAGCGTCTATGTTATATTCAACCCGGGTGCGAACTTGAGTTGGATTACTGTTTCCTGGAATTATTATGTCAAAGCCCCGAAAACGGCGGTCTTGAAGATATTGATTACGAAGATTGGATTGCATGATTATGAAAGCACGTTGTTTCTTTATTGCATTGACTGTGCTTGCAGTAAGTATGGTCGCCTGTACCAGGGAAGATGGCAAGGATGCCGCTGCTGAGGGGCAAGTCCTGACCTTCACCGCCGTTCATGCTGATTCAAAAGACACCAAGACCGCACTCCAGGCTGATGGCACAAGCATCTGGTGGACTCCCAACGAGCTGATCAACGTTTTCTACGGCGCCAAATATGAAGGAAAGTTCGCTTCCGGCAACTCCGAGCCGCAGGCCACCGCCACTTTCAGTGGAATGCTGACCGTAGTTACCGGATCTATCGAATCCGGCGAGGCCGATTCTTATTGGGCGGTTTATCCGTATGATTCGGCCAATACCTGCGACGGAGAAGGTGTCACATTGACGGTGCCTTCCACACAGACCGGGGTTTCCGGCACATTCGCGGACAACTTCTTCCCCGCCGTTGCAAAATCCACCTCACTGGACCTTGCCTTCTACAACGTCTGCGGCGGAGCGTGCATCAGCGTCTCGCAGGCAGGCATCACGGAGATAATCATCAAATCCGCTGACGGCACTCCGGTGGCGGGAAAGGTAAACGTCGGCTTCGGCAGCGACGGCAAGCCCGTTGTGAAGTCTGTAATTCAGGGAGAGGATCATTTGCGCCTCCTGGCTCCTGACGGCGGCTTCGTCCCGGGAGACTTATACTATGCCGCAATGTTGCCCGGGACTCACTCCCAGGGCATTCTGATTGGATACAACAAGGCCGATCTTTCAGGAGCGACCAAAGTGATCGGCAACAGCGTTACGGTTCACCGCGCGGTTTTCGGCAGGCTACACGGTCTGGATAACGGTCTTAATTTCACCATCGGCGGCGGCCTGAACATTGGTCAGCCCCAAGGCTCGGGAACGGCGGACGATCCATACAATGTGGCTGCGGCGTGCACCATTGCCAACGCTCTCGCTCCGGGTGAGGGCATAGACGACGTGTACACCAAGGGCATCGTTTCCAGCATATCCAAGGTTTACTTGAGTGAAGGAGTGGTCACGTACTTCATTCAGGATGAGGGATACGCCGCTTCGCTGGAGGCCTGGAAGGGCTACTACCTGGCGGGCACGAAGTTCACGGACGCAAACCAGCTGAAAGTCGGCGACGAAGTGATCATCAAGGGCCGTCTTGAACTCTACAACAATATCCAGCCCGAGTATGCCAAAAGGAACAAGATTGTGTGGCTGAACGGAGTAAAGGAGTACGACGCCTATCCTTCATCGCCTTCTACTCTCAATGAGGCATTGACTCTTGCAGAAAATTCCCATATTACGCTGGACGGCGTTACCGTGGTTGCCAAATCTGCGATGGGCTTTGTCGTCAGTAACGGCCAACACAACCTTCACGTTTTCGACAGCGACTACAAGAAGGTCAATATCGGTGATGTGGTTGCACTGGACGGCATTATGATTATGTATTCCGGAGTCCCAGAGATGGTCAGTGCAACCGCTTCGGTGGCATCTTCCGGGAATCCGCTTCCAAGGACGGCCCTCGTGGATATTACCGGTTCTATGGATTCCTATTCGGCCACCGAATCAGACTACATCTCCGTTACCGGAACCATGACACGTGAGGACGATTACTTTAATGTCGTCGTCGACGGAGCATCGCACATCTGTTCCATCACCAATACGCCTTCTGGGCTCGACCTGTATGGTTTTGTCGGGAAAAAGGTTACGTTGAAAGGCTACTATTGCAACCCGGACGCAACACGCAACGCTCACATGATAATCTATTCTTCAGTTGAAGAGTGTTCAGCTCCGACTGCCGTCGATCTGGGGCTCAGCGTCAAATGGGCGAGCTGCAATGTGGGTGCGACCAAGCCTGAAGGGTACGGTGATTTTTTTGCCTGGGGTGAGACGAAGTCCAAGAATGAATATTCTTGGTCAAACTATAAATTTGAGTTGGGGATTGATGAGTATGGACCGTTCTCAAAGTACGTAACCGATTCCAGGTACGGTACACTGGATAATAAGATCGTCCTGGACAATGAGGATGATGTAGCTCGTGTCAATTGGGGTGGAAATTGGCGAATGCCTCAAGATGCAGACTGGACGGAGCTACAAAATAATTGCACCTGGATATGGACTGATAATTTCAACGGAACAGGCATCGCAGGACGGATAGTAACAAGTAATAAACCTGGCTACGAAGGCAACTTCATCTTCCTTCCCGCCGCAGGTTACCGGAACGGCACCGACCTGGAGGATGTTGGTTCCTGTGGCTGGTACTGGGCTTCTTCCCTCTATACGGACGAACCGTGCATCGCGTGGCATGTCGGCTTCATTTACAACGTGATTGGTGCAGACGATGCGCTCCGCTACTTAGGATTCTCTGTCCGTCCGGTCGAGGGCTCAATGGTTCCCGTATCCGGCATTAAGGTCCAGGCATCGCTTAACTTGTTTGTCGGCGAAACCGCAACGCTGCAGGCCACGGTCTCTCCGAGCAATGCAACATACAGGAGTGTCTCCTGGATTTCTTCAGACAAATCAGTCGCAAGCGTTGACTACACCGGCAAGGTGACTGCTCTGTCGGCTGGAACAGTGACCATTACGGTTTATACAGCCGACTCTTCCTGTTCGGCGACCTGCGAGGTAACGGTGAAGAATCCTCCGTCACTGTCTAAGCCTAATTCGGTAAAAGCAGTCGACCTGGGCCTGCCCTCCGGCCTCAAATGGGCGTCCTGTAATGTTGGAGCCACCAATCCCGAGGAGTTCGGGGCGTATTTCGCCTGGGGCGAGACGAAGCCGAAATCTGATTACCAATGGTCAACTTACAAGTGGTGCAACGGTGACCGCTATAAACTAACGAAGTATTGCACTAAAAGCCAATATTGGGATAGTCCTTCCCCGATGGATGAAAAGGCAGTCCTTGATTCCGATGACGATGCAGCCAGTGCCAACTGGGGCGACAATTGGCGAATGCCTACAAAGGCAGAGTGGACGGAGTTAAAGAAGAATTGCACATGGACCCGGACAGAACAGAACGGTGTGAAAGGAGGACTGGCCACCGGCCCTAATGGTAATAGTATCTTCCTTCCTGCCTCGGGCGAGTGGCTCACCGTCAACCTCCTTGGTGTCGGTAGCACTTGCTGGTACTGGTCATCTTCCCTCGCCACGGACGACGAACCGTGCAAAGCGTGGGTAATTACCTTTTACGATTACGATATTATATCCATGGACTATGACATCCGCTGCGTCGGGTACCCCGTCCGCCCCGTCACAAACTAGCCGCGCACGCGCCGGCAAATAATTGCATCATTTCCGTTGCATTACCATTGTGTGATGAACGCCTTGCAGGCCGGGCTTTTTTGACAAATATTTTGCAATCTGTCAAAAAATGAGAATTTTTGACAGATTGAGAAAAAACAGTCAAATGAAACCTTACTATAGACATATTCTTAAGGCATATCCAAGTATTGGAGATCGATCTTCTCTATTCTCTTTCCCTGATACTACACGTCGCTCCTCGAAATCAATGTAGCGGCTCTGTGGTGGATTTCGTGACACGGAATGCAAAAATAGCGGCGAAAGATGCTGTCGGTCTGCTTTTGCTTGGGACGACCGACGTCAAAAACGGCCTAAAATGTTTCTGGTCGACCCACGATGAAGCAGACCGACAGCACTTGGATGATTCAAGCACGGCTATAGACTCTTAAACCGCCGGCGGCGATTCGGACATCCTGTATACCGACCCGTAGATGGGTCGGGGCCAAAAACGCTACCGGAGGCTGATCCAGGCACAGAGGTCGGTGAGGACTTCGGGGGCGAAGGTTTCCTCGATGCTGGCGTATTCCAGGGGCATGCCGGTGTTGCAGTGCTGGAACAGGTGATTGAGGCCGGGGTAGAGGCGGCAGTCGGCGGAGGGGCAGAGGGCTTCGACCTTGGAGAGGTTGAATTCCGGCAGTACTTGAGTGTCCTTTTCGCCGTTCAGGGCCAGGCAGGGGCACTTTATGCCCGCGACGTACTCAGCGGGGTCAAGTTTGACGAAACATTCTATCCATGGGCCCTTCTGCTGCTTGAGCATCTGGCGGATGGAAAGCCGGGCGGCAAAGCCGGCCAGCTTTTCGGGGGCGCCCTGAATCTCGACCTGACGCTTAATCTGCCGGAAGAGGGTGCTGTCGCCCCGGTCGGCCATGCCGGCGAGGCTGACTATGAAGTCGGGAGCGGCCTCCTCGTCGGCGCCGAGGATGAAAGCGATGGTGCCGCCCTCGCTGTGGCCGACCACGCCGACCTTGCTGAACCCCCGCTCGCGCAAACAGCGTACGGCAGCCCTTGCGTCGTCGGCAAAATCAAAGGTGGTTGCATCTGCGAAAACGCCTCCCGACTCGCCGCAGCCGCGATCGTCATAGCGCAGGCTGGCGATTCCGTTGCGGGCGAGCGCGTCGGCGATAACGGCAAAGGGGCGGTGGCCCATGAGCTCCTCGTCCCTGTTCTGCTGACCACTGCCGCTTACCAGCACCACGGCCGTAGTCGCCTCGGGCCTGCAGCCGGAGGGAGCCGACAGCGTGCCGCCCAGAGAGATACCATCGTGCTCAAAACTCAGGTCCTCCGTGTCGTAAGGGAACGGCGGAACGGGATTCTGGGGACGGTTGCGCTTAATCTCGCCGCGCGCCATTGCCAGACGTTTTTTCAATATCGTCTGTGAGAATGTGCCGATGAGCGAGTCCCCCTGCAGGGAGCCGGAAAAATTGCCGGGCATATCCAGGAATTTTACCTTCAGGCTTCCGTCCTTCTGCTGCCAGGCGTTGGCTTTAAGGCCATAGGCGCCCTGATCCGGAGAATCCAGAGTACAACTGTCCTCCAGGTGCATTACGATGGATAGTCCGAGGCCGTCGATCACACCGCTCCAGGTACCCCTCAGATCATCGGATACGACGCAGGGTTTCTGAGCCCCGGAGCACGAAAACAGAACGGCCGACAGAACGGCAAAAGATAAAAAACGGAAAATGTGTTTCATAACTATCACGAAAAAATTATAAACCAAGGGACTTGGCTTCGTCCCAGAGGGCGTCCATCTCGGCGAGTGTCATATCGGAGAACTTACGGCCCTTCTTAAGTGTCTGCTGCTCAAGGTAATCGAAGCGGCGGCGGAACTTGCTGCAGGTGGCGCTCAGAGCCGCTTCCGCATCTACGCCATACAGTCTGGCGGCATTCAGCACAGCAAAAAGCAGATCTCCGAATTCCGCTTCCTGCGCGGCACCAGAATCGGCCTCGCGCACCTCGCGGAGCTCCTCCGACACCTTGTCCCAGACATCCTCGCGCTTCTCCCAGTCGAAGCCGCATCCGCGGGCCTTCTCCTGCATGGCAAGGGCCTTCAGCAGAGCCGGCATGGCGTCCGGAATACCCTCCATGACGGTTCGGTTGCCCCCCTTCTCCTTAGCCTTCACAAGCTCCCAGGTATCGGCAATCTCCTTTGCGGAAGGGACCTCCCCCGTCTGGTTTCCAAATACATGCGGATGCCTGAAAATCATCTTTTCGCATATCTTGTCCAGACAGTCGGCGATATCGAATTCCTCCTTTTCCTGGGCAATGCGGGAATAGAACGCCATGTGGTACAGCAAGTCGCCGATTTCCTTGCACACGGCCTTGGAATCCTGTTTGAGGATGGCGTCGCTGAGTTCATACACCTCCTCTTCGGTGAGGCGGCGTATGCTTTCCATGGTCTGCTCGGCATTCCACGGGCAGCGTTCACGAAGGGCGTCCATTATATCTAACAGACGCCCGAACGCTTGAATCTTTTCTTCTCTGGTATGCATTATTTGCTAACGAACATCACCGCCTCGGCGATGGAGTTCAGCTTGGTGTCCACGCTGTCCGCACGGGAAGCGAGGATACAGGGAGCCGTGGTTCCCACAAGCATGCCGGCCTGGCGGACTCCGTTGCAGAGTTTGCTGTTGGTCTTCCAGAACACGTTTGCAGACTCGATATTGGGGAAGAGCAGGCAGTCGGCGTCACCGGCGACCTCGCTGCGCAGCTTCTTGATAGCCACGGACTCGGGATCGATGCATACATCGAGGGCCAGAGGGCCGTCTCCTACGCATCCGGGAATCTGGCCGCGGTCGCACATCTTGGCCAGCATCGCACCCTCTATGCAGGCGGGCATGGAATCCAGCATCTGCTCGGAAGCCGCCACAAAGGCAATCTTCGGCTTTTCGATGCCGAAAGACTTAGCTACGCCCAGCAGGAAATTGGAAATCTTGACCTTCTGACGGAAGTCCGGCAGAGGCACGACGGCCATGTCGCTGAAGAAGATGAGCTTGGGATAGTTGGGATTCTCTATCACGCTGACATGGCTGAGCAGGCCCTTGGGAGGCAGCAGTCCGGTGTCCTTGTTGAGGATCGCGCGGAGGAACTTGTCGGTAGAGCAGAGGCCCTTCATGAGCACGTCGCCCTCGCCGTCGTGAACCATCTGGACCGCCTGGGCAACAGCCTTGAGCTCGACGGGATTGTTGACCACCGTGAACTTGGAAACGTCCAGTCCGAGCTTGGTGCAGACCTCATCTATCTTGGCGGCGTCGCCCACCAGGGTAACCTGCACGAAACCCATTTCGGCAGCCTTGTAAGCAGCCTCGATGGAGTGCTCGTCAACACCCCAGGCCACTATCATACGTTTGCAGATACCCTTCTCCTTGAGAGTAGCGAATACGTCGTTGAAATTCTTGATCATAGGTACTTATTCTTCTAATGTTGATACTATTTTCATGGTGTCGCGGGCGATAACGAGCTCCTCGTCCGTAGGAATCAGGGCCACCTTTACGGTGGAGTCCGGAGTGGAGATGATAGTCTCGCTGGACGCGGCCTCGTTAACGTCTGCATCTATCTTCACGCCCATGTAGCCGAGCTGCTCGCAGACGCGGCGGCGCAGACGGGGATTGTGCTCGCCGATGCCGGCGGTAAAGATGATGAGGTCCACGCCGTTCATCTCGGCGATATAACCTCCCACGAGCTTGACTATGTCGAAGGTGAGCTTCTTGAGGACTATCTTGGCCTTGCGGTCGCCCTGCAGGGCAAGATTGTTCATGTCGCGGGCGTCGGAACTCACGCCGCTCAGGCCCAGGAAACCGCTCTTCTTGTTCATTATCTCCGTCATCTGGTCGGGAGTAAGATTCTCCTTCTTCATGATGTAGGGGACGATATTGGCGTCGATGATACCGCAACGGGTACCCATAATCATACCCTCAAGCGGCGTAAATCCCATGGACGTGTCTATGCACTTGCCGTCCTTGATGGCGGTTACGGAACTGCCGTTGCCGATGTGGCAGGTGATGATTTTGGAGTGCCCCAGGTCCAGGCCAGCCAGCTTCGCACCCCTCTGGGATACGTACTGGTGGCTGGTTCCGTGGGCACCGTAACGGCGTACGTGATACTTCTCGTAATACTCGTACGGAAGGGCGTACATGTAGGCGTACGGCTCCATGGTCTGATGGAAGGCGGTATCGAAGGTCACCACCTGAGGAACGTCCGGCAGCACCGCGCTGACGGCACGGATGCCGAGCAGGTGGGCGGGATTGTGGAGAGGGGCGAAGTCGCAGCAGATACCGATCTTTTCCAGGACGTCCTCGTTGACGAGGGCGCTGCCGCTGAAGAAGTCCGCACCCTGCACGATACGGTGACCGACTGCCTCGATATCGGCGAAGGAAGCGAGGACGCCGTACTTCGGATCCACGAGGGCGTCCAGCACGAGCTTCATTCCCACCTTGTGGTCGGGAATGGGAAGGTCGCGTACGAATCCTTCCTTCCCGGTGGGCCTGTGGGTGATAGTACCCTCGGGGAGACCTATCTTCTCAACGAGGCCTTTTGCAAGAATATCATATACATCATCGCTCTTCATATCGAGAAGCTGATACTTCACAGAAGAGCTGCCGCAATTGATTACCAGAATTATCATAAATGTGATTTTATAAGCATACAAATTTAATAAATATTGTCTAAATTGCAGCACCTAAACGGAGAAACTGTGAAAAACGGAAGCGGAATCATACTCCTGTCCTTCCCCTTCGCGGCGGGAGTCTCAGCGGCGGCGCTGGCGGCCATGCCCTTTGAGGGCGCCCTGGCCGGCAGCGTCGCCGTGGCACTTGCACTGGCTTGTGCCTGCTTTTCAAAACGAGGCACCGTTCCACTGCTTATCATGTACTTCTGCCTGGGATTCTGCTGCTGGTGCAGCAACGCGGCCTGCCCGCCCCCTCCCCCGCCTCAGTTCGCAAGACCCCTCGCCGATGCGCTGGAAGCGCTTCTGGACTCCATCCCCTTCGACGGGGAGAACAGCGGGGCCATCATCAAGGCTCTGCTTACCGGACGCCGCAGCGGACTCCCGGCAAGCACGGTCGCCGCCTTCCGGCGGAGCGGCGCCTCGCATATCCTCGCCCTCTCCGGCCTGCATCTCGGCATAATCTACGCCTGCATACGGCGCATTCTGTCCATATTCGGCAACAGCCCCACAGCCCGTATCGTCAAGAGTATCAGCACGATAGCCCTATGCGGACTGTACTCGCTCGCCACCGGAGCATCCCCCTCCATCATCCGGGCACTGCTGTTCATCATCATCAACGAGGCGGGGCGGGCGATGAGCGGCCGCAGGCATTCACCGCTCGGTACCTTCTGTCTCGCGCTCACCCTTCAGCTTGCAGCACGGCCCCTGATTATCAGCTCGGTGGGCTTCCAGCTCTCATACCTGGCAATGCTGGGCATTACCATCCTGTACCCCAGACTGAAAGCCTGGTATCCCGAAGGCAGGCGGGGCAACCCTTTGCGCGCAATCTGGAAAAGCGCATCGCTCTCTATCTCCTGCCAGGTATTTACCGCCCCGGTGGCCTGGTACCACTTCCGCAGCTTTCCGGTTTTCTTCCTGATTACCAATCTGATAGCCCTGCCGATCACGGAGGTCGTGATAATAGGAGCCGTAGCTGCGGCTGTAATGCAGGCCACGTTCGGCTGCCCGCCGGCCCTGTCGCTGGCCTGCGGAAAAGCTGTTCAGTTACTGGAATTCTGCCTGGAGACTATCGCTCAATAATCAGGAGCGCTTCTTTGGCAGGCGGCGCACCTCTTCCACATTGGGAATGGAGGCAATATTCTCCATGGTGATATGAAGCTCGTCCACGGAATGCACTGGGAAATCGATGATACAGGTTACGATATCGTCTTCCGTATGCGTAGAAAGCTGATTCATAGAGAGATGCTGGCGTTCTACGAAACAGTCGATTATATCCCTCAGAAGGTGATAGCGGTCAATCGCGATTATCTGGATGATGACGGGATAGGTGCGGGAAGGATCCGGATCGAAGGAGACGGACACTATGGTGTTGCCCTTTTCGGAAGCCAGTTTGATGGCGGTCGGGCAGTTGCGGCTGTGAATCGTAATCTCTCCGTTGGCGTCCTTGAATCCAATCACCTCCTCGCCTGGCAGCGGGTCGCAGTCGTCGCAGAGCTTGAAAGCCGGCTCCAGGTCGTTGCGCAGCAGGTCGTGAAGCCGTTTCCTGGCCTTGTAAGTCTTGGCAAAATCGAGCCACTCGCGCTTGGGAACCACATCGTCCGCGGTTCCGATCTCCACGCAGTCACCCCGGTGAAGTTCCGTTTTGAGAGGGCTGAGGGCGCCGTTGATACGGGCATATTTGGCGTGCTCTCCTATCTCGGAATGCACTTCGAAGGCGAAATCCAGCGCAGTAGCTCCTTTGGGCAGGATAATACCCTTGCCGTTGGGCGTGAATGCCAGTATGTCTTCGTTGTACAGGGAAGAGCTGACGCTGTCCATAAAAAGGTAGCCGTCGCCGCTCTCGGCTATATTCTGAAGCACTGTCTTGAAGCGCTCCAGCCAGCTCTCGTCACGTTCCACAACGCAGCCGAGGCGGGAATTGCGGTGCATCCTCTCGGAGGCAATATGCAACTCCTCCCAGGAACCGGCCCTGTTGAGCATCTGCACGTGGAAGCTCTGGTAACCGTTGTCCTTAGGGGAATCGATATAGTTGACCACGCTGCCGGGCCTCTCCTTGAAATGGCTGGTGAGGCAGGAATAGATGAATAGACTGGTATCCTTTTCCGGCGACAGGGAACGGGACCATTCCGTAATGGGCTCGAAGATAATGCGCACGAAGTGTTTGAAGTCCACGTGGGCGAAATCGCAGTTGTTCTCGTGCATTTCGCGCCATATACTGTAGGGACGGCGGTAGCGTATCTGGATGCGCGCCTTGATGCCGTTTGACTTGAGGATGGAGTCGATTTCGTCGGTAAACTCCTTGAGGGATGCCGCAGTGCGCTGCTTGTCCTCCTCCAGCAAGGTGACCAGCTGCTCGAATTCACGCGGACAGCGGAAATGGAAAGAGAGGTTCTGCAGCTCCGTCTTGACAGAATAAAGCCCCAGGCGTCCAGCCAATGGGGCATAAAAGAAGTCGGTCTCGCCGGCTATTTTCATCTGCTTGTCGGGGCGCATGCTGTCCAGGGTGCGCATGTTGTGCAGACGGTCGCTGAGCTTTACGAGCAGGGCACGGATATCGAAATGCACCGACTCCAGTATCTGGCGGTAGTTATCTACCTGCTTGGTATGCTCGTAGTTATGCTTCTTGCGCTTGGTCACTACGTCCACCAGGAATGCCACGTCGTCGCCGAAGCGTTTGCGAATGTCCTCCAGGGTGTATTCGGTATCCTCGACCACGTCATGAAGGAAGGCCGCAATGACAGTATTGGCGTCCAGCTCAAGCTCCTCCGCGGCGATGTTGGCCACAGCTATGGGATGCACTATGTAAGGCTCGCCCGTATTGCGTTTCTGACCCTCGTGGGCCACGGCCGCAAGCTGATATGCGTCCTTGATGCGCTGCAGGTCCTCTGCAGACACCCTTTTAGCCATCACGTCGAATACGTGCTGGGCAGCCTGATCGATAGCGTTCCTTTCTTCCATTACTTCACACATCGCACGCTTGCGGCAAAAGTGCGCTTGTCGGCGCTCGCCACATAGACGTTGTCGTTTTGTTCGAAAATATAACGGTAGACTCCCATGCCGTCGCGCTCATCGGAAGTCCAAAACATCGCATATTCTTTCATGCCGGAGAATCTGTAAACTCCGTCGTTGATGGTTGCATATCCGGCCGGAATGGCACTCAGGACGGCATCCTGGATATTTACGTTCCGGTAATAATCCCACATGACGCTGCCGTTGAAGCAGGCCTTGACCATCAGCTTCCCGGCACCCGAAGGGGAATCCTGGAAAGGCTGGAGATCCTGAGGCGCGCCTACGCTCTTCAACAGGTCCACCCATTCGGCGTCGGAGGGCAGATGCCATCCGTCCGGACATGCGGTCTGAGCCTCCTCCCAGGTGTAGTACGCCCCCAGGATATTCTGCATGGCAGGGCTGTTCTGGAAGGAATGGCCGAAAATTTCCTTGTTCGACGAGTCCCTGCGGATGGTGCATAGATTGCTGCGCAGCCAGGTAAGGGAGCCGGCCGCGGACGCCTTGTAGGGACGGCCGTCCAGTTCGACGTTCTCGTCCCCGGGGTGCTCGGCAATATTGGTAATGCTGCCGTTCACGGGGTCGTCGCTGACGATAGTAAAGGTGATGTATGCCGAAGAGGAGTAATACTTGTCGGAAGACTCCACCGGGTAAGCGGTACACGTTACCGAGAAAGTGCCCAGAGTGTCCGGAATCTCATATACGAAGGTATCTTTTTCCGATTTGAGGGTATCCTTGACGCTTGTGATGGGGCGGGTGAAGTAGTAGCCCACAGCGGTACCGTCCGGAGCCGTGACGCCGCCCGCCTTGAAACTGTACGACTCTCCGGCAATTACGTACTCGGGGATGTTGCTGTCCATGTAAAGGGCGCCGTCCATGCTGGTCCTTTCGTCCTCTTTTTCCTTGCAGGATACCATAACCGCCACAAGGACGGCTGCCATGAACAGTATGCTGAGTAAACGATGTTTCATCTCTTAAGGGTTACAAATTGCAAATATGCATATTTTTACGCGAAATTCCGCTACCTTTGTGCAAATACTTTGCCGCACAATGAAAGCCGTAAGATTTCTGTTATTCTTTGCGTTTTTTCTCTTTTCCGCCTGTTCCGGACGCTATGAAGTCGTGGGAGGATACGCCCAGGGAGGCACCTGGAGCGTAAAATACCGCAGCGACGGGGTCAAGGTCGGAAAGCAAAAAGTGCAGGCCGACATTGACGCTATACTCATTGCGGTGGACACCACCCTTTCGGGCTACAACCGCAAATCCCTGCTCAGTCGCCGCAACGCGGGCGAGGAAGTTGAACTCAACCCCATGTTCCTGGAAATGGAAAGCCTTGCCGAGCATTACCGGGAGCTGAGCGGCGGTGCCTTCGACGCGGCCGCCGGTCCCCTATTCGACATCTGGGGATTCGGATTCACCTCAGGAAGCCTGCCGGACGAGGCTCAAATAGCCGAAGCGATGGAGCGCTGCCGCAAACGGGAGGTGCTGAATTTCAACGCAATAGCACAGGGATACAGCTGCGACCTGGTGGCCGCATACCTGCACTCCATCGGAGTCAAGGATATGCTGGTGGACATAGGTGAAATCTACTGCGAAGGGCTGAATCCCAAGGGTGAAGGATGGAGTATAGGGATAGATGAGCCCGCCGACGGGAATAACGCACCCGGTAAGAAACTGGCCGGCATCTGGAAGTCGGACGGCGGCTGCTACGGAGTCGTAACTTCCGGCAACTACCGCAAATTCTATGTGCGCGACGGCAGGAAATACGCCCATACCATCGACCCAAGAACCGGCCGGCCGGTAGAGCATAACCTGCTGAGCGCCACCGTGATAGCGCCCACAGCCACAGAGGCCGACGCGCTTGCGACCTACTTTATGGTGGCCGGTCTGGCAGAGGCTCAGGAATACGTGCAGACGCACCCGGAAATAGAGGCGTGCCTCATCACTTCCGAAGAAATCTGGAAATCGGAGGATTTCTAAAGTTGACTTCTAAAGATGCAGCACCCCGTCCGCGTAGGAAGTTGCGGCGGGACGGTGGGTGATGCAGAGTATGGTCTTGACTCCGCGGAACCTGGCGCCTATACGTTCGAGCAACTCAAGCTCGGTCTGGGAATCCAGGGCAGAAGTAGCCTCGTCCAGAACCAGGATGCCACCCGGACGCAACAGCGCGCGGGCTATTGCTATACGCTGGGCCTGCCCTTCGCTCAATCCGGCTCCTATCTCGGCACAAACGGTATCCAGTCCGTCCGGCAGATCGTAGACGAAGTCGGCGGCGGCCAGATGCAGGGCCTCTGCTATGCGCCCTTCGTCGGCCGAAGGGTCCGCGAGCAGTAGGTTCTCCCTGATGCTTCCGCTCATAAGGCTGTTGCCCTGAGGCACATACATAAAGTTGCAGCGGGTACGGACCACGGAAGGCTCCTCCCTGTCGCCCGAATAAAGGGTAACCGATCCGCTGTCGGGGCGCAGCAGGGCCATGATAACCCGTATGAGAGTGGATTTTCCAGCACCAGTCGAACCCAGAATTGCCGTCATGGAACCCGGCTTGAAGTCGTAGCTCAGGCCGCTCACCACGGAATCCCGTCCTCCTTCGTACGTGAAGCTGAGGTCCTTCACCCGTACGCCGGGGGCCCCTGGCAGCACGATATCTTCACCTTCCTCCTCCTGCGGAGCCAGTTCGAGGTCCAGCAGACGGTCCTCGGACGACAGGGCCCTGATGAAGGAAGGAATTTGGGAGGCGATGGAGGCCACGGGACGCTGGACCTGCCCTACGAGCTGCAGGAAGGCTACCATGGTGCCGTATCCTATAGTCGCATCCCTCAGGCCGAAAACGCCCCAGAGGAATACGAGGGCATAGCCGGAAGCGAATCCCAGGTGCATGAATCCGCGGGAAACTGCGTTGTAATTGAGGCGTACCATGGTTTTGTCGTAAACCGTACGCTGCAAACCGCCGAGTATTTCCAGCACCCGGCCTGCGGCTCCCATCATGCGCACCAGCATGCGCCGCTGGGTATTCTCCTGGATAAGCCCCTGTACCTTTGCATCGGCGCCCCTGATCTCATTGGTCAGGGAGCGCAGCTTCCCGAAAAACAGACGGCTGCAGAGTACCGCCACCGGCATGATGAGCAGCAGTATCCAGGCCAGCCTCGGGGCCAGCAGGAAGAGGTAAACCGATGCCGCAACAAGCTGCGCGGCCGTTACCACAACATCGGGGAAAGTGACGCAGATAAAGTCCACCACCACCCTGATATCTTCCTCCAGACGGCTTACGGTATCGCCGCTGTGCAGTTTGTCCTTGCCGCTCCAGGTGCTGTACATCACCTTGCGGAAGGTAGAGGCCCGAAGGTCATTCTGAGCCTTGACGACTATTACGCCCTGCCAGTAATTCGCCCCCACTCGCGCCAGGACCTGCACCAGCATGACACCGAGCATGAGGGTAACGAAACGGATAAGGTCTCCTTCCCTCTCCCCAGTGGCCACATCAACCACGGTCTTGGACAGCCATACGAATGCCAGGGATGCCGATATGTTTACCAGACCTATCAGTCCGCTTAACATAACGCGCCCCAGATGCGGGCGCATGGTCCGCATCAGCCCCCTGAAGCATTCGCGGAAGGGTTTCATTCCGCTATGATTCCGGCTTCTTTCCACTTGACGATTATGGCCTCGGAGTCCCTGAGAGCCGTCTCGCGGTCAACCTCATAACGCTCAAGCAGCAGGTCAGCCAGCATTTCGGCGTCGAAATCCTTGCCGTCAACCTCTTTCCACAGATATGCCGCCGATTCGTTAAGGGATATCATCTTGTTGAAGTCGATGTTCCGAATGTTCTCAGCGGTGATGATGAACTCCTTCCCGAGGGGACGGAGAGTGAAACCTTCCTTTGTTCTCATAATATCTTGATTCTTCTATAAATTCCTAAAATATAACGCCTTACGATACGGGGAGCGGCTACCCAGCGGCGGCTGGCACGATTGAAACGCACCGTCGTGCAGTCAATACGGCGGCGGTTTCTTCTGAGAATCGCCGAGACGGTTCCGCAGACATCCTGCAGCAGGCAGGACTCGGTGGCGTCCAGGTTGCCGTCGCCCTTCAGCGTCACCCTGTCGCCGTCCAGAGCATGCACACGGTGGAGCACGTAACGGCCGCCTCCCAGATGCGCCAGCACTATGTCTCCGACCTCCACCTTGTCGCGCTTGAACAGCTCGACGCTGTCTCTCTCGCCACGGATAAAGGGCGACATGCTGCCTCCCTTGGTCATTATGGTGACCGAACGGCCCTCGTCGAGGAAGTTGGACACCTCCTTGAGCATTATGGCGTTGGGCAATATGACACGTTTCTGGTTCATTTCAGCACTTCGGATGAGCATACCTTCGCGGCCTCTTCGTCCGGACGGCAGTCCAGCACATAGCACGGAACCGTCGTCACAGCACGCTCCAGAGTAGAATGCAGGCCGTCGGCGATCTGCTTGTCGGCCTTGAAACCGGAGCACGATGAATAAAGCAGGGCGTAGGACTGTAACAGGCTCAGACGCGTAATCAGGTTATCCGGGCATCTGCGGATCTGCACGAAAGCCCCTACGGGAGCCTCGACGTTACGGTAGCACGGAGTCTTGCCGCTCCAGGGTGAGCCGTAGGCAATCACCCGGCCGTCGGGCCATACGCGCACCACCGGGTTGTCGTCATTCATCAGTTCCGATCCGGGTATATGCTTGAGCCACAGGCTGCTGTGCGTACTCTTGCCGGTACCGCTCCGAGCCAGGAACAGGAAGGCCCTGCCGGAATTGCTCACCATGGAGGCGTGCAGTTCCAGGGTGTCCAGAGGAGCCGTACGGAACGCGTAGAGCAGCATCATGGCGTTGTTAATTCCGAAAACCGCATCGCTCACGCGGCGGTTGTCCAGGAACAGACGGCCGCTGCGGAAATGCTCGTCGGTGGTCATATGGGCCGGGCACGGGATACTCCTGTCCGGGGACATGTCGAAGGACCATCCGTCCTTCTGATGATACAGTTTTACTACGGTTTCTCCCGCTTCAGTGGGGACATCGTACATCACTTCCCTCTCAGGATCAGGCTCATAGGCGCCCTGCTCAAGCTTGACTCCGAACAGGGGCTCACAGCCCGGATCTTCCACGACGAAGGGGTCGTACTGGCTCAGCCGGGGCCACAGGCTGCAGGCGTCCGGCATCTCCAGCGAAAAAACGTGTTCTGCTACTTTGAAATATTTGATCATTACAACCTACAAATATAAGAATTTGTTTTTAGAAACCGTTTTTAAACAGTTTCTCACTTTGATTTTTTAGTTTGCGCGGAAAAGCGTATATTTGCTTTTTAACATAAAAGACGAAAAATGGAAGAGACGACTAACAATATCGGGCTGGATTACAATACCGAAAGAGAGAGGCTGGAAATGCCCGAATACGGACGCAACGTGCTGAAGATGGTGGAGAAAATGAAGGAGACTCCGGACAGGGAGAAGCGCAGCGAGCAGGCCAGGGCCATAGTGAAGGTGATGGAGCTGCTGAACCCCCAGGTGCGTCAGCTGGACAATTACGACCACAAACTCTGGGACCATCTGTATATGATCGCAGGCTTCGACCTGGACGTCGACTCCCCCTACCCTTCCCCGGTAGCGGAGGAGTTCAATACCCGTCCCGTTCCCATCCCCATGAAGGGAGACAAGATCAAGGCAACCCACTACGGCCGCAATATCGAGAAAATCATCAACCTGCTGTGCGACGAGCCGGACGGCGAGATGAAGAGCGAAATGATACGCTCGCTGGCCATCTACATGCGGCAGCAGTACCTTATCTGGAACAAGGACAGCGTGTCTGACGAGACTATCTTCAACGACATCGAGAAGCTTTCCGACTACCGTCTCAGGGTGCCGGACGGCATCAAGCTTCACCAGATAAACATAGACGCCAATTTCTCCCGTCCCGGGCTTAACATCAACGTTGGCCAGGGCGGAGGGGGCAAGAACCGCAACGGTCACCGCAAGAACAATAAGGGCAAAAGAAAATAATGAGAGCTCCCGCATTCATTCGCAACTGGGACGAAAGCCAGAAAGCCACGGCAGTTAAACTGCTGGGGCTCTGCATCGCTGCCGTCACCCTTTTCATTTTCATAGCCATTGTCTCCTACTTGCTCCACTGGAAGCAGGATATGAGCTTCCTGCCGGGTCAGGAGGTCGCCAATGCGGCCGGGTCCCTGGGCTACCGTACAGGCAAGTTCTTCATCTGCGATTTCCTCGGCCTGGGCAGCGTTGCGCTGCTGCTCATCCTGGTCGTGATATCCGTCAAGCTGCTGACCGGCAAATGGATACTGAGTTTTGCCCGCACCGTCCTGCTCACTCTTACCGGAGCGTTCGCTGCGTCCCTGCTGCTGGCCTATGCCGGCAGGATCGCCGGCCTGGAGACGGCATTCGGCGGAGGACTCGGAGGCGCCTGCGGAGCCGCCGTGATAGATTGGGGCTGGAGAGTCGTGGGGCCTGTCATCACCCTGGTGGCAGTACTTCTGCTCATCGCCCTTTGGCTGTTCTTCTGCTCCAGCCGTTTCAGTAAATTCATGGCCGGAGTCTGGTCGAGCCAGCCGTCTCCCGAGGAAGCGGAAGAACTGCGCCGCCAGCGGGAAGAGGAGCGTGAGGCTCAGCGCGAAGAGCAGCGCCGCCTGCAACAGGAGGCCAGGGAGGCCCGTGAAAGGGAGAGGGAGCAGAAGCGTCTGGAAAAAGAGAGAAAGAAGCAGGAAGAGGCAGCAGTCGTGGCCGCTGTCGCAGAACAGGACGGCGAAGACCCTATGAAGATAGAGCGCGACGAGGAGGGCCTCAGCACCGATATCGAGAAGGAACTTAAGCCCATAGACAACCGGCTCGACCCGCCGGACGGACTGCCGAAGTTCGATTTCCCTCCGTCTCTCGACCTGCTGCAGTCGCATGAGACGAACCGCCACGAGGTATCTACCGAGGAGCTGGTTCGCAACCGCAACAAGATACGTGCGGCCCTTGCCAACTACAAGATTCAGATCAACGACGTCACTGCCATAGTCGGCCCGACCGTCACCCTTTATAAGGTATATCCTGCCCCCGGAGTAAAGATAGCGGATATCAAGAGGCTTCAGGAAGATATCGCCATGTCGCTGAAAGCCAAGGGAGTACGCGTCGTTACCCTGGACGACTCGGTGGGTATCGAGGTGGCCAACGACTTCTCTTCGATAGTGCCCCTGAAGGCCCTGCTCAACGACGAGGCCTTCCGCGAGAGCAAGGCCGAGCTGCCGGTTGCCATTGGATACACCATCACCCAGAAGGTCAAAGTATTCGACCTCGCGGACGCTCCGCACCTCCTGATCGCGGGTGCCACCAAACAGGGTAAGTCGGTGGGCCTCAACGTAATAGTGAGTTCGCTGCTGTACAGCCGCCATCCTTCGGAACTGAAGTTCGTCTTCATCGACCCCAAGATGGTGGAATTCTCTTCTTACGCCCAGCTGCTGCACCACTATCTGGCCGCACTGCCGAGCGCCGCGAGCGAGGAGGACGAAATCAGCAGCGCTATAGTCAAGAAGCCCAAGGACGCAGAGAAGATACTCCGTTCGGTCTGCGTAGAGATGGACGAGCGCTACGAACTCCTCTCCAAAGCTGGCGTCAACAAGATAACCCTCTACAACGACAAATTCCGCCAGCACCATCTGCGCAGCGACCAGGGGCACCGCTTCCTGCCTTACATAGTCGTGGTAGTGGACGAATATGCCGACCTTACGATGACCAGCGGCGGCGGGCCGGAAGCCAAGGCCAACGGTCGCAGCATTACCAACTCCATCATCCGTCTGGCTCAGAAGGGACGCGCCGCAGGCATACATGTTATCCTGGCCACCCAGAGGCCGTCGGTAGATGTGATTTCCGGCCTCATCAAGAGCAACTTCCCTATGCGTATAGCCTTCCGCGTAGCTTCCAGGATAGACTCTATGACCATCCTCGACGCACCGGGAGCGGAAAAACTGATAGGCAAGGGCGACATGCTCTTCTCCGCCGGCATCGATACCGAACGTATCCAGTGCGGCTTCGTCAGCGGCGAGGAAATCGACAGCATTACCGAGAGCATCAGCGAGCAGAGAGGTTACGCAAAGAGCTATAACACACCTTATTACCTGCCGGATGTAGAAGAGCCCGGAGAGAGCGGCGGTTCCGGAGGCGGCGGCGAAATGGGCGACCTGGACGAGCGCTTCCGCGAAGCTGCCGAACTGGTCGTCACTACACAGAAGGCCTCGACTTCTTACCTCCAGACCCGTCTCGGTATGGGATTTGCGAAAGCTGCCCGTGTAATGGGGCAACTTGAGACGGCGGGAGTCGTAGGGCCGCAGGAAGGCGCCAAGCCCAGGCAGGTCCTCGTTCCCGACCTCAACAGTCTCCAGGCTATTTTAGACAGCTACGGAAAATGAGCAGGAAGTTTATCGCAATCGCATTTGCATTTCTAAGCATATCGCTGGCGGCGCAGGACGGAACCGCCTACGTCAAGAACCTGGTAGGCAACAACCGCGTCAGTTTCAGCTATATGGTTTATCCCAAGGGCCAGGGAGCCGTTCACATGGACGGCAAGGTCGTCATCGACGGCGACTGCTACTTCCTGGACAGCAAGGAACTGGAAATCGTCTGCGACGGCAAAACCAAATGGACTATAGATAAAAACGCCAAGGAGGTCTATATAGATTCTTCCGAGGGCAGCCGGGAGTTCATGGCCAACCCCTCAGAATGGATTGATCAGGTTAAAGACCTGAAAATCAACGACAAGACCATTACCGGAACCGTCAATATCGACGACAAGCCCATGTCGTTCAAGTTTTATTCCATTACCAGCCAGCCCTTGAGCGGAAGCACCGACGGCTTCGTCTTCGACGTAACTATGCTGAACGGCGACTGGGTTATCACCGATCTGCGATGAAGGTTTGCGTAGGTTTGTCCGGAGGAGTTGACTCCAGTGTCGCGGCCCTGTTGCTCAAGCAGCAGGGCTACGATGTTTTTGCCATGTTCATGCAGAACTGGCACGATACGGAGGGCACGCTTCACGGCGACTGTGAGTGGGAAGAAGACAAGTTCGTGGCCGAACTGGTGGCCCGCAAAATCGGTATCCCCTTTTACTTCGTGGACCTTTCGGCGGAATACCGCAAGCGGGTGGTGGACTACATGTTCGACGAATACGCCCACGGCCGCACCCCGAATCCCGACGTGCTCTGTAACCGGGAAATAAAGTTCGACGCCTTCTTGAACAAGGCCCTTGCGCTCGGAGCCGACATGGTTGCCACCGGGCACTACTGCCGCAAGGAACAGGCTCCGGACGGCTCCTGGAAGCTGCTGGAAGGCATAGACCCCGGCAAGGACCAGAGCTATTTCCTATGCCAGCTCAATCAGGAGCAGCTGTCCAGGGCGCTCTTCCCTATCGGCGGCATGCTTAAGTCCGAGGTACGGACTCTGGCTGCCGAGGCCGACCTGCCGTCGGCGGACAAAAAGGACTCCCAAGGCATCTGTTTTGTGGGGAAGGTGGACCTGCCGGTCTTCCTGCAGCAGCAGCTGAAACCCGTGGAGGGGGATGTTGTGGAGGTGTTCGACGCATATTATGGTGATTCCTGCAAGTACGGACGGGACGCTGCTTTAATCGAGCGGGCCGCCCGTGACGGCTGGGAGTCGCTTTCCGACGCAGAGCTGACGGAACTGGCTACGCCTCTGGACTATAGCGACATACAGTTCGAGACGGAGACCTACCGTTCCGGCAAGCACCATGTCAAGAAGACTCGGTACAAGGCAAATCCCTGGGGCGTCATCGCCGGACGGCACGAGGGTGCGCAGTTCTATACCAACGGTCAGCGCAAGGGGCTGGCCATAGGAGGGCATGCCAATCCCCTCTTCGTTATAGCTACCGACATTACGGCCAACCGCGTGTATGTGGGTGAGGGTGAGGAGCATAAGGGCCTGTTCCGGAGTGTGCTCCGGGTTGCGCCGGAAGAGGTTCACTGGATGCGTGAGGCCTTGGCGATGGAAACGGGAACCAGCAGGCGCTGCAGGTGCAGGATACGTTACCGGCAGCCGCTGCAGGATGCGGTGCTGATTATGAGGGACGCGGGGCTCTTTGTCTGCTTCGACGTTCCACAGCGCAGCATAACTCCCGGACAGTTTGCTGTGTTTTACGGGCTACAGGACCCTTCGGATCCCTACGACGCCCCGGAGCTGCTGGGCAGCGGAGTCATTATTTAGAATCTGTTGACGATGAACGGAAAACGATTGATAGTCTTTTTGCTGTCTGCCGTCATTTGTATGCCGGTAACCGCACAGGTAATGTACCAGAAGCAGGCGGGAACCATGCATACCGTCCCGCCGGCGGTTCCGGAGTATGTAGTGTTCTGCGGCGATACGGTCCGCTTCGATACGGAGGAGAAGCATGAGCGCATGGACAGGGAGCTGATGGCCTTTACCTACATGCAGACGACTTCGACTCTGATGCTCAAACGTTCGCTGCGCTATTTTACTCAGGTCCTGCCGATTATGAAGGAGACCGGAGTGCCGGAGGACTTCAAATACCTGATGGTGATAGAGAGCAACCTGGATCCGGCGGCGGTGTCGGTAACCGGAGCCGCCGGCCTTTGGCAGTTTACCCGGGCCACCGCCCAGGATTACGGGCTGGAGGTTAATACCGAAGTGGACGAACGGTTCAATATCGCCAAGGAGACCGAGGCGGCATGCAGGTATCTTTTAAGGGCTTACGCCAAATATGGCGACTGGATAAGCGTGGCGGCAAGTTATAACTGCGGCACCGGAGGGATGTCGCGCCGTATGGACGAGCAGCGCCAGGCATCGTTCTTCGACCTGCTGCTCCCTGAGGAGACCACCCGATATGTCTATAGGATTCTCGCAGCCAAGATGCTGTTCGAGAACCCCTTCGCGTTCGGTTTCGACGTAGTTGAGCGCTACCCGCGCATACAGCACCGTGTGGTAACTGTGTCCGAGCCCATACCGAGTCTGGTAGATTTTGCCGGGAAGTACGGCGTTAGTTATGCCGCGCTCAAGCGGGCCAATTTGTGGCTGCGCTCCGACCATCTTACCAACAAGTCCGGCAAGACCTACTCTATCATTATTCCTTAGGAAGACATCCTGCGACCTTACGGATTTCCTCCTCGGTTGTGTACGGACTGAGGGGCAGGCACAGGACGCGGGACGACAGGTCCTGCGCCGTCGGAGTATCGCATTCATAGCCTTTGCTGCTCAGCGGCCAGAAGTACTTTCGGGAGCCGATGCCAGCGGCGGCAAGCGCTTCGTGGGCGGAATCGCGCAAGGACCGGCTTACGAACAGCACCGGGAAATAGGACCAGTTGTATTCAACATCGTCCCTGAGTTCGGCGGGAAACGGCACGGGACTGCCCTGCCCTGCAAGCAGTTCGCGATACAGCAAGGAGGCTTTGCGACGGTGCTCCTTCGCCTCGGCCAGATGTCTCAGGTTGCACAGTCCCATTGCCGCACGCAGCTCGTCCAGTTTGGCATTGCCGCCTGTGCCCTCAACGTGCTCGGCGTCACGTATCCCGAAATTCTTGATATCCATCAGACGCTGCTTCATGCCCGCATCGTGCCAGCAGACGGCTCCGCCTTCAACCGTGCTGAACACCTTTGTGGCATGGAAACTCAGGATCGAGGCATCGCCGAAAGACTCCGCCGGAACGCCCCTGTAGCGCACTCCGAAGGCATGCGCCGCATCGTAAACGACCTTCAGACGGTGCCGCGCGGCAATAGCTCCTATAGCGTCCACATCGCACACATTGCCGTAAACGTGTACCGGGAGGATGGCGGAGGTGCGTTCGGTAATCAGCTCTTCTATGCGGGAGGGATCCATGGTGCCGTCGGACGGGCGTACGTCGCAGAAAACCGGACGCAGGCCCCTGCGGACGATGGCGTGAGTGGTGGAGACGAAGGTGAAGGGGGTGGTGATGACCTCCGAGCCGGCTGGCAGGCCGAGGGCCTCCAGGGCGGCCTCCAGAGCAAGGTGGCCGTTGGAAAACAGCGTTACACCACAGGCGGTCCGCTCTGCCAGGGCTCTCTCGAGAGCTTCATGCTTCTCGCCCATATTGGTCACCCAGTGGCTTTCCCAGAGGGGACGTATCTCCTCGCAGAACTCCTCGAACGGGGGCAGGTATGTACGTGTAACTTCCAGTTTCATAGCAACTTCCCTATTATGATATGAAAAGTGTAACGAGCCTTCCGAATACGGATGACAGATGAATACCGGCCTTCAGTCCACTCGTCCAGAATCTCCAGCATCCTGATGAATGCAGGGTAATAGTCAATCTTCCTGATGCTCCTGCGGGACGTGGTCCAGGAGTTGGGAACGCCTCTGCGATATACCGACATACAGTCGCCCAGATACAGCATTCCGCCTCTCAGAGACGCCTGTACCTGGAGGGTGTAGTCCAGGAAAAGGGCCTTGCGCATCGGCGTATCGTTCAGGTACGCATCGCGGCGGCACATTATGCTGCATGTGGCTACAAGTCCGCCGCCTCCCATTATCACCTCCTCGGCCGGTATGATGCGGGTACGGCGGCCGGGGCCTTCATACCCGTGAGGCCTCCCGTTCTTGACCTTCTTCGTCCGGTGGGCGCAGATATCTATTTCAGGATGCGCCTCAAGGGCCGCCACCTGCCTGCTCAGTTTATGGGGATCCGTCCAGTAGTCATCCCCTTCGCACAGGGCTACATACTCTCCCTGAATCATCGGGCCCAGTATATCGAGCCCCGTTCGCAGCCCCTTGGCGTGCTGATTCTCGGTCTGGAGCACGGGGCGTATGATATCCGGCCAGCGGGCTGCGTATTCTCTGATTATTGCGGCCGTGCCGTCGGAGGAGGCGTCGTCGTGAACCAGCACTTCGAACTGGAAATCCGTCTGCTGCATCACGAAACCGTCCAGCGCTTTGCGGATGTAGGCCTCATGATTGTAGGCCAGGCAGATGACGCTTACCTTAATCATATCAGGCTGTACTGGCCCAGACGCTCGTTCAGGGCATCCTTGGAGTTGAACATTATGGCATCCAGAACCGAGAGCTGCGGGACGAAGGGAATGCCGCCCTGATCATAGGGGGCAGCTTCGGAGTTGATGAAGAACAGCTTTATGCCTTCGCGGCTGAAGGCCTCTTTGTTGTAGAGCGCCTGTCCGCCAATGGCGTTTATGTATGTGTCAGCTCCCAGGCGGTGGCAGAAATCGTACACCCTCTCCTCCCTGCGCAGCATGCTGTTGCCGGGAAGGTCGGAACTCTTGAGGAGGCGCGTGGTTATGCCGAGATACCCGCATACTTCCGCAATGGACTGATGCAGGAAGGTCGCAAGATTGGTTTCCGTGCTGCCGAGTACGCGCTCCAGAAGGGCGTAACCATCGTTGAAGAAAGGCGCCTTGTGGTAGGCCATCTCGACGGTCCGCAGCTTTTCTGCAGGGTTGAACGGTACCAGCGTTGTCTGGTTGATCAGTTTGTGGCAGCTTCGTTTTTTCACATCCAGCCTTATGTATTGTACGCGTCCGTTTACCAGGATGCGGTTGCGGGGTATCCAACTGCCTTTCATGAATGCGTAATCATCACTCACCAGAAAGGTGTCGGCCGCCGCAATCAGCTGCCAATAAGGGAAATACGGAAGGAAGTACGGTTGGTTGGCGGAGAGAATCATAGTATGTCGCAATACTTTAGGAGAGTCTCGTCGCCGGTATGGATGACTGCCGCCTTGCGGTCGTCCCCCTGGTTGGTGACCGGTAGGCTGGAACAGCGGAAGTAGCCGGAATCGAAGTATTTGTCGTCAACGCAGAGCATCATTCCGCATACGTAGTCGTCGAATGCAGTGCCCTCCCATACCGTGGGGTAGGTGCGCTGACGTATAAAGGGTTGCGCAATCATGCCGGAGGCGGCACCGCTGTAGAAGAGTTCCTGCCACCTGGCCTCATCCGTAAGCGGCCCGGCGTACACTCCCTCGCTTTTGCCAAGGCGCCAGGGCTTGAGGATGTAGGCATCCTTGTGCAGGCGGGCGTCCTCCGGAGGCGTAAGGCTGGTCGGGATGGCGTGCGAGCGCAGGAATGCGGCGTCCTCCGGGCTCAGGCAGGCATCGGTGAACTCATCCTGGAACCACAGATGCATGAATCGCTTGTCGTGGATCAGGAAGATGTTGCGCATATCGCTGTAACAGCCGCGCTGCATCATGGCGCGCAGTGTATCCATGCTCAGCGCGAGTATATCGTTCTGGTTCAGGGCACTGGCCAGGAAGGTACCGGGGCGGTCCCACTCCCTTCGGCGCGGCTCCACCTCCTCCGCCTCGCAGACCGTCACTTCTATGCCGTGCGCCTCGTAGAACCGTTTATAGAGACGGATTTCGCTGGTGCGGTCGGAACTTTTGAATACGAAGAAACGCTTGCAGCCGCCGGTGATCTGCAGCATATACTCCATCATCTCCCGGAAGCGGCTTTCAGGCTCAGGCAGGCAGAGCCTGCGGCAGAAGTCTTTGGCGTACCGGTCTCCGAACCAGCTCATGAAGATGCCGTGGGCAAAAAAGCGGGAGGTTATCTCGCATACTTTCAGATCTCCGGAGTCGGAGATTATGTAATCCGGCCTGAAGGTGCCGGCGCGGAAAGGGGCAATGCGGCACTGCTCGTCCAGTATCTCCAACTCCTTGTCGCTCAGCGGCATATATCTGGCGGTCAGAGACTCGTACCGCTCCGCGAAATGCCCGGCGCACGTGAGGATGCAGCGGTGCAGGCGCCGCAGTTCGTCGCGACGTTCAGGCGTCACGGCGAGAGGCCGCTCATGGTACCACCGGAGGTAATAGTCCGACAGGTCGCTATACATATTACAAATATGACTACTTTTTCTCAAAAAGCCGTCACTTATTGCTATCTTTGCTGTCAAATGAACTGTTTCGAGCCTTTTTACTCTCACGACCGCAATGTCTACGGCCTTCCCGGGTTCGAGCCCCAGGTAATCGACGACCGGTACCTTAAGGAACTCGGCGTCAGCGCAGAGCCTTCCGAGGACACGCTGTCGGCGCTCAGGAACGGCTCCCTGGTGTTTGCCAAACGCTACCGGGAGCGCCTGCTCATCCCCCGCCCGCGCTATTCCCTTGCCGATATCGACCCTGAATCCATACAGAAAGAAGTCCACAATTACACCGGCCACTGCCCCACCCTTACATGGGAGGTCAATCCCGTTCGCGGCTGCGGCGTAGGGTGCCAGTACTGCCTTGTCTCCGACGGAGTGCACGAGCAGGAGCTTACCGCATGGAACAACTATCATCTGTATGTCAGGCGTCTGCTGGAAGAGCAGAACGGACCGGAAAGCGAGAACAAGCGGCACTATTATTATTTCTCGCCCAAGACGGAGGCCTTCCAGGAGGCGACATTGCTGACCGGCATCGCCCACCGCATCCTGCGGGAGTTCATAGCCCACTTCGATCGTTTTCCTCAGTCCCAGGCGCGACTGTTCATTGCATCCAAGGCCGGAGCTAAGCATCTGATGGCGGAAGACGGCGGCGAGACCATTCTTGACCTGTTTGCCAGGCTAAAGGACCGCATGCAGTTCAACACCAGCGTGTCCATCATGCCGGATGCTTTCCGCGACATCCTGGAGCCGTACGCCGCGCCGCTGAGCGAGCGCATGGCGGCGGTCCGCCTGTGCCGCGGTGCCGGTATCCCGGCAGACTCCGCCCTGGTGCAGCCTATCATCACTCCCTGGCTTACGCAGGAGCACATCGAGGCATTCTTCAACAGCCTGAGCGATAACGGCATAATCAATTACAAGCCGGAGTTCCTGACCGCCTGCCCCGAAAACCTGGCCATGCTGGGCCAGTACCTCGGCGCCTTCGACATGGAGCTCGAACGCCAGCTTTACGACGACTACCTCATGCCTTCCAACGCCGGCCACCGCAAGCAGCGCGGCCGCATCGCACCGGACAAGGGCCGCAGCGTGGAGTGCCTCCAGCACATGATGAAATACACGGACACCCTCGGAATGAGTGTCAGTATCTGCTACTGGGTACGCATGCAGCTGGGCATCAGCGAGGACCTCATTCCCCTCGTCAACCGCAACGGCTTCCAGTGCCTCGGCTACCAGGCCCGGCTGTTCAAATAGTTATTTCCCCGCGTGGGTGCAGGGGGATGATAGTCTTATAGACGGCAGTAGCGCAGCGGATGCCGTCTATTGCGCTAGATACGATTCCGCCGGAATACCCCGCCCCCTCGCCGCAGGGATATACACCCGGAAGACCGATGGCCTCAAGCGTCTCGGGATCGCGCGGAACACGTACCGGGGATGAAGTGCGGGACTCCACTCCGAGCAGCAGGGCCGCGTTGGTATAGTATCCCTTCATTTTCACCCGCGGGAAGGCCTTCTGCAACCGCTGGGCTACGATGGGAGGCAGCAATTCGTGCAACGGGGCGCTGATTACACCCGGGAAATAGGAGGTCGGCGGCATCTTCTTGCTGAGCTTGCCCAGGCAGAAATCTTCCATACGCTGGGCAGGCGCCGCCATGGGATTCTGCGGAAGATCCTTTTCACCGCTGCAGCGGCGCCGTTCGCAATAATCGAACATCTCCCGCTCCACCTTCTGCTGGAAATCCATGAGGCGGAAGGGGCTGTCGCCAGGAACGTCCTCCGGCTCAATCTGCACCACCACGCCCGCATTGGCGAACTTGCCGCTGCGACCCGAATTAGACATTCCGTTGAGCACCACCGTTCCGGGCTCGGTGGAAGACGGCACCAGGATGCCTCCGGGACACATGCAGAAGGAGAAGACGCCGCGGCCGTCAACCTGCTCCACAAATGAATATTCGGCAGCAGGAATGCCCGGCTTCCAGGTTCCGTGGTACTGATGGAAGTTTATTTTCTCCTGCGGATGCTCGACGCGGACGCCGAGCGCAAAGCCTTTCGCCTCCAGCGGAACGCCGCCGCGGTCCAGCATTTCGTAAACGTCACGTGCGGAATGACCGGTCGCCAGAATCACCTTCATCCCTCCGTATTCCTTTCCGTCGGCGGTCTTGACCGTCATCTGCAGCGCTGAGGAGCGGATTTCGACGACCTTGGCTCCGAAATGATATTCGCCGCCATGCTCGACTATGCATTTACGGATATTCTCGACCACCGTCGGAAGCTTGTCAGAGCCTATGTGTGGATGGGCGTCTATGAGTATGTCCCTGGAAGCTCCGAAGGCCACAAGCTGATGCAGCACCTCGCGGTTGTCGCCCCGCTTTGATGAGCGGGTGTAGAGCTTTCCGTCCGAGAACGCCCCGGCGCCGCCCTCGCCGTAGCAGTAGTTGGATTCCGGGTCCACTATCCCCTCTCGGGAAAGGCGGGCCATGTCGAACTTGCGGGCATGCACGTCCTTGCCGCGCTCCAGCACCACCGGCTTCAGGCCCAGGGTCAGCAGCTTAAGGGCGGCGAACATGCCCGCAGGCCCCGCCCCCACAATCAGCACCGCCGGAGCATCGTGCACGTCCCGATAAGGCGCCTGCACATATACATCTGGCTCCTCCCCGGGACCGTAAGCCTCATACTGATAGCGCCATACGGGCTCCTTGCGGGAGTCGATCGAGCGCTTGCGCAGTACCCACTTAAGCCCCCCGGCCTTAGCCTCTATCTCCTTCAGACGCGGCTCCCGCGTCAACGGACATGTTATTTCGAATTCTTTCATCAGAGCGTAAATTTAGCGATTTCGCCCGATTATAACAAGTGCCAATAATCAGGAAAAAGCTTTCCTAAAAGTCGATTTATAGATGGATACTCTGCAGGTCGGAGCCGATTTGGCGAATGCATCCAAGAATCTGCTCCAGTCGCTCGCGAGAAGGCTTTTTGATGCCGCTTATATACTGGGCGAACAGACTTTGGGAGATTCCCAGTCTTCTGGCTATCGCCGAGGCATTAAGTTCAGGATGTGCAATAAACAGGGAATAAAGAGGATTGGTGTCCTTAGACTTGAAGAAACTTTCGAATTCAAGGTCTTCGTCCAAATCAGGCCAGTGCACGCCGAACCTGTCAACTGTGTAGTTTCTCAGTTGCTCTTCCGACGCTCCGGACAGACGAGGATAATCGGCAAAACGTTCCTTCGCAATGGACCCGTCTTTGCTCCTGATATATACGGCATCATCCGTCAGCCATATTTTATCCAGTTCCACCATCAATTATTAAAAAACCTGTTCCAGTACTCGGCAATTATCTCTTGATTCTCTTTGACAATGCCTGCTATCAGTTTTATCTCCTTTGGCTTGAAACCCTGATTCTCAATCAGTTCGACAGGAAATACAGTAAATCTTGCTTTACACTCTCCTTTTACTACGTAAATATGAATGGGCGAATGGTCATTCGAGTAAAAAAGGAAGCGAAATCCAAACAAAACAAATAAAGTCGGCATAGTTCAATTATTTAGGTCGGCACAAATTTAGGTAATAAATATATTACCTCCAAATATAATTTGGAAGGAGCTTTATAATAGGCGGGCTTTCATCTGCTCGCAAGGGTACCATTGGCTGGACCCCTACGAGCGCTTGATATGTATAAAAACTTCTATACGAATCCTTTATAGGTTCACCGGCACGACTTTGTCTTCGGGAACGTACCAGACGTAGCCGCGAACGGTCGGGTGGCCCATGCGGGTGTACAGAGCCATGTAGCGGCGGACCTGCCGTAGGTATGAGTCCCGCTCCGCGCCGAATTTGTAATCGATTATCACCACTCCCCCGTCGGGGCTGTAAACTACGCGGTCGGGTCGGTTGCGGGAGCCGTCGGCGCCGAAAATAGTTAGCTCGTTGCGGCCGCGCATACCTCCGGAGACAGCCGAACCGGCAACCCCAGCAGAACCAGCAGAACCCCCGAACCACTCGGGATGAGCCTCGATGCGCTCGGCAAGCATGGCGCGGGCGCCGGGTTCCAGGTCGACGGGAAGGTCGGCGGCGGAGTCGGCCACGGAGAGGGCCGCGTGCAGCTCGATGCCGCGGATGCGGCCGGAGGCTTCCGGCCCGGTGTGCCCGTCCTCGCCGAAGTAGTCGGAGGCATCCTGGGACGCCCTGAGGCGCCCGCCGAGCGGAATCGAGGGGTACGTCGCCGGAAGTGCCATACCGGCTTCCGGGGCCTTGCGATCCATTGCCTTGAAGTCGTACGGCTCTCCGAAACTCACTTCCTCATTGCATCCGCCCCAGGCGTACAGCAGCTCGGAGAAGTTGGACCACTCCACCCCTTTTCCGGCCTTAAGCGACTTCACTTTGACGGCGGCCACTGGCTTGGCAATCACGTGCAGGCTCTTGGAGGCACGCGTCATGGCCACGTAGAACAGATTCAGGTTGTCCACCACCTGCAGGCGGCGCTCATCCTCGTAGGCAGGAGCGAACAGCGTACGGGCCGAGGAGCCGCTCAGGTCAACGGGATACACGCCGTCAGCGTCGTGTCCGAGGGCAGAACCGCCGCCGTCGAGCCGGCACCAGCGCACGGAATGCTTGAACATCACCACCTTGTCCGCATAAGGGAAGATGACGTGCGGGAACTCAAGCCCCTTGGACTTGTGAATAGTCATTATGCGGACGGCGTCCGACGCGGCAGGAGTGCCGATAAAGAGATCCTCTTTCTCCTCCCACTCGCGTATGAACGTCCGCAGGTTGTTGCCGTTGACGTCCACCCAGTCCTGAAGCCGGTCCATGAAGGCGCCGATGAAGAGGACGTCGGCATCGTATGCAGCGGGATTGTACTCCCGGAGCTCCCGGAGGAGGCTCTCGCAGAAGTCCATCAGCGAATGGTAGCTCTCGGGGTATTCCACCCCCATCGACCGGGCCAGATAACTGCCGACGGTATTGCCGGGGTCGTCATAGAAGCTGAGCAGCGACACGAGACGCCTCACGGAAACGGACGCCTTGAGATTGAGGGTGTCGTCCGAGATAAAGGCAATACCGGCCTGGCGCAGGGCCTCGCCGAGGGAAGCTCCGTCCGCCTTGCTGCGCACCAGGATAGCGATGTCGCCAAGCCTCGCCCCCTGCGCCCGGGCCGCATCCACGGAGTCCAGCACCATCTGGGCCTGTTCGCCCGTAAAACTAAAACGTACGTATCCGGGCTGAGGTTCGGAAGTCTTGGGCTCCTGCTTCACATTGGAGTACATCTCCTCCAGCCCGACCGCAGCGGCCGCATACTGGAAGAAGCGGTTGTTGACGTCCACTATTGCGCCGGCGCTCCTCCAGTTGCACTCCAGATTCTCCTCCCCGGCGCCCGGGAAGGCGCGCTTGACCTCGCTGCCCAGCAGTCGCCAGTCGGAATCGCGCCAGCGGTAGATACTCTGCTTGACGTCCCCTACGATAAGATTCTCCCCGGCGGCGTCCGCGTCGCGCAGAAGCGGCAGGAAATTGTCCCACTGCATGCGAGAGGTATCCTGGAACTCATCCAGCAGGTAGTGCGAATAGCGGGTGCCGGTCTTCTCGTAAACGAAGGGCGCGTCGGAACCGTCGATTATCTTCTTGAGCAGCGCGTTGGACTCGTCCAGCGGCATCACGTTCTTCTCCTTGAGCAGGGCGTCGAACTCGGATTCGAACTCCCTCGCGACACCCAGGGCGTAGTGATTCCTGTCCGCGATGACGGCAGTGGCGTACTCCGGGTAGCGCGTCTCGAAGAATTCGGCGACCGCCGGATCGGCAAGGGCCTTCTTGGTCGTGGGATAGGCGATGCGCTTCCCTTTCTGCACCGGCACGCCCAGCGCCTCCGCGTCCTTTTCAAAACGGGAAATGATTTCGAAACAGCGCTTGTGAGCCTTCGCGAGCCGCTCTTTGGAGAAGAGGACCTGCTCGTCTATTCCCAGGTGCTCCCTGAGCTGGCGGTATTCCTCGCCCTTGAGCCTCTCGCCCATGTCCTTCAGCCCGCTGTCCAGCCGGAACCAGCCGTTCGCACGTATCTGGTCCATCGCGTTGGACTTCAGCCACTGCATCAGGACGGGGTCGTCCGGAGACACTCCGTCCAGCACCCGGTCCATGGCCTCCGTAACCAGGGACTTCTTATCCAGTTCCACCTGGTAGGAGGAGAACTGGCCGAGCTCGCGGGCGAAGGCCCGCAGCGTCTGCTGGAAGAAGCGGTCTATGGTACTTACTCCGAAGGCGCTGTAATCGTGAAGGATGTTCACCAGATACTTCCAGGCCAGGGCGGCATCCGGAGAGTCGCTGTCTGCGGTGGCCTTGAGGTCCTTCAGGATGCGCTCCTTCATCTCCGCGGTGGCCTTGTTGGTGAATGTCACTGCCAGCAGATGCCTGTACGCATAGGGGTCTCCGGACTTCAGCAGGAAGTCCAGATATGTATGGGAAAGGGCGTAGGTCTTGCCTGAGCCCGCGCTGGCCTTGATTATCTTCATCTTCCGCAAATAGCTCTGAAGTCACATATAGCACACTTTTTAAGGTCTTCCGTCCTGTGCCACGGTACCGAAAGGTCCGAGATTCCGGCAAGGACCTCGTCCAGGGCGGCATCCATCGCGGCGCAATAGGAGGAGTCGAGGCTGTTGAGGATAATGTCACCCCCGCTCATCAATACGGCCGGCTGATAGATGGCGCCGTCGATCTCCTTTCCGGGAACCCTTGGGGCCAGCATACGCTTGTACAGATAAAGCTGAAGGCCTATCTGGGGAATCTCCTCCGGCTTGTCCCCGAAGTCGAGGTCTGCCGCCTCCACCCGTCCGGTCTTGTAATCGACCACGCGCAGGCCGCCGGACGGCAGAGCATCCAGACGGTCGATGTAGCCCACGAAAGTAAAGCCGCCGACGGGCAGGCTCACGTACTTCTCCGTCCCGGCCACGGAAAAAGGCCCCTCGGCCGCCACGCGCCTGCGGTCGGCGTCGAGTATCGCCTCCACATAACTGCAGACTATGTCCGACAGCACCAGGTTGCGGCCCTCGACCTCGAAAGTCTTTAGTTCCGCCTTTATCTTTTCATCGACCAGTTCCTTAATCCTCCCGCCGGAGCGCCCGAGCGCGTCCAGGAAGGCCTTATCGACGGAAGTGCCGACGGGGTAAAGCTCCCGCATGGTTTCGTGCAACACGGTACCCAGCATGCCGGCATCAAGCGATTCGCAGACCTCCTTTTCGGCCTTGAGGCCCTCGACTCTGGCATAATAGAAACGCGCAGGGCACTCCAGGAAATCCTTGACCGCGCTGGCCGACATGTGCCCGGCGCGGAGCGTATCCAGATCCCCTTCACTTTTGGGGATATCCTCCTCGGCCGGTATGGTACCAAGCTGAGGGCGCGACTCGAAGTAATTGAACTTCACGCCGAAATGCATCTCCAGCTGCCTCAGGTAGCGGCTGGGCTCACCGCCCTTAAGGCCGTCGGTGGTGGAATCGTACACCATCCAGACCTTCGAGCAGCGCTGTATCATACGGTAGAAGTAGTAGGCCCACACGGCATCCTGGTATTCATAGGTAGGCAGGCCGAATCCTTTGCGCAGCTCAGGAGGAATAAAGGACGCACTCACAGAGCGGCGCGGAAACACCCCCTCGTTGCAGCTGAGTATCACCAGGTTGTCGAAGTCCATGGCGCGCAGCTCCAGCGGCCCCATGATCTGAAGGCCCTCCAAGGGTTCCCCCTCGAACGGCACGGTGGAGGAACCGAGCGCCTGCCCTAGGAGGCGGAAGAACGACTGAGGCAGCAGATTCAGTTCGTATCGGGACAGCCGGTCCAGCGTCTCGTGGCACACCTTGGCGAAATCCAGTTCCAGCTGCATATCCGGCAGTTCCTTGAGCAAGGGGGCGACGGTCACGAGCACATCCTGCAGCCAGAGGCACAGGGAGCGCACCTGAGCAGGGTCCGCCTCGGCCTTCATCGCCACGGGACGGAAGAGAGCTTCGAGCACGGCATCGCCTTTCAGGTCGGCCTCAGGGATATAGTAGCGGCGCTCTGTGCGGACGGAGGCAAGAGCGCTGCGGCCGGCATCGGACAGCACGGACTTGACGATGGAGTTCGACGCCAGCGCCCATACCTGACGGTGGTAGAAGAACCAGCTCCCTCCCTTCTGCCGCAGGTGCATCTGAAGCGACGCGAGGTCTGTCAGGAGCGCCCACATCTGGCTGCCGCTTATGGGGTAGCCCATGGTGACGTTCAACTTGTCGATGTGAGCGGGAAGGGTGTTCAGGACCGGGATCAGGAGGTTCTCATCCGGCAGCACGACCGCCGTCTCTATGCCTGGCGACGGGGTGCAGCGCGCCAGGATTTCCGGGAGCTGTTTTGCCTGGGCAATGCCTCCCGGCACGCTCAGGACGTTGAATTCGGCCTGAGGCAGACCGTCCGGATCCGGTTCGAAGGCGGCGGGAAACTCCACCACGAAATCCTTCAGGAAGAAGGACGACTTATTGTCAGAGTTGCGTATGAAGTCGGAACGGTAGTCCCAGCAGAATTCGGCCAGTCCGGCCCTGTGGAGCTTCCGCAGAAGCACCTTCTCACATTCGTTAAGGGCATTCAGGCCCACGAAGACAAACCTTTCGCTCCAGGGGAAGCGTTCCGCCGCCAGGTCGGCTGCGGCACCCTCTTCCAGCATGGTCGCCAGCTTGCGGTACACCTTGCCCTCGTAGCTCATGCCCCGGGTGTCCAGGGCCTCGTTGAAGCTGTGGTAGAGCGGCAGAAGAATACGCCAGATGTTCAGGAACCCTTCCTTGATGTCTCCGGAACTACGGAAGTGCCCCACGAAACGGAGGACAGCCTCACGCTGGGCCTCGCTCAGGTAGGAATAGTCGTCCTGCATACCCCGGAACTCCGACACGTTGGTAAAGAGGTGCTCCGGATTCACCAGGTACTTATCCACGTCGTCGAAATCGCCCAGCAGCGTGTCCCCCCAGAAAAGGAAGTCGTCCAGAGGCTCGGCGGAGGGATTAAGGGCCTTGTAGCACTTATAGAGCTCCAGCAGAAGGGATATCCTGTCCGACGGGCGGGCGTCCACAGCGGTATAGAAGAAGTCGTTGATGGTGAACAGCTGCGGCGACACTACGGGCCCTGTTCCCCGGGCGGCGATCTCCTGCCCGAGGTAATGCTCGAAGAAACGCAGGGCCCGCCGGTTGGGGAATACGAAACAGAGCCGGCTGATGTCGCCGGCTCCGTCGCAGTAGTGTATCGCTACTTGTTTAAGGAATGGCACCATAGGTGCACAAATATACAAAATTAGAACGTATATTTTACCAAAACCTGAACGCGATGATTGACAACCCAGTGAAGGTTGCCGCTCGCAAGCATGTGGCTGTCGGATTCACCGTACTGAGCGCCGGTCGCCATATACTCCAGGCCGAAGCCTATCTTACCCAGATTGTAAACGATTTCCGGCTGGATACGGAACATCTGGTTGATAACGTTTGCGCTGTTCTTTACCCAGCTGAAGGCCTGATCTCCGGCCTTGGGAAGCACTTCTTCCGGAGTGCCGAACATCTTAATGTAACCGAGGAGCATCTGCGGCACCCACCTGCCGGCCTTGCGGTAGGCGAGGGTGGTCCAGCCGGAGAGAGTCCTGGTTGCGGTATAATCCCAATTGTCGGTCGCCGCATCGACGTGGCTTACGCCATATCCTCCGAGAAGGTTGAAATGGGAACCGTCGTTTGCAAAAGTCACCTTTGTCTTCCAGTCCAGGCCGCCCAGTTTGGCATTGCCGTAAACGAAGGCGTTCCAGGTGGTGAGGCGGTCCTTGGCAAAGCCGTTGGCATTCACCTGACGGGGCTTGATGCTGAGCACGTCGCCGCCGACCTTCAGCACGGAACCGTTCTTCGATTTGAGATTGAGCCCGAAGTAAAGCTCCGGAGTGCAGCCGTACTTGATATAATTGGCGCTGACGCCCTCGGGGCCTGTAGAGCAATACTGCATCTGCCAGATGGCGGCTGCGGTCATGGACAGGGCATCCGTCAGCTTGAGGTCGTACTGTACGAGCGGAGAACGGCTGAACGGCCCGAACGGCGCACCGCTCTCGAGACTGAAGATGTCGGGCAGGTCGGCGGCCATGGGGTGCCATGCCTGACCTATCTTCCAGTTGAAACTGCCCTTGGAGAGTGTGACGAAGGCCTGACGCAGACGGAACTGTGCGGTGCCGGTGTTGCCGGTAAGGCCGGAGTAGAAGTCGGCCTCGAACTTTCCGTTGATCTTGATTCCGTCTATCTCGTATCCCTTGATATCCAGTCCCAGACGGGAGGTGATGGCGGCGAAGCGGAAAGAGGAGACCGCGTTCACATCTTCTCCGTTAACCATCTTCACGTCTTTGGGCATCCAGTAGTAGAGGTCGTCCAGGCCGGCGGTGCTGACGCGGCTGTCGAATGCAAAATAGCTGCGCACGAAGCCGTAGGGCTTGAACTCTATCTTCGATTCCTGAGCCAGGGCGGCGACGGCCACCAGGGCTGCGGCAATCAGCGTTGCAATCTTCTTCATAGCGTTATACCGCGGGGAAAGGGAAAATCTTGGTAAGCAGGAGGTATCCCAATGCGAAACCGATTACACCCACGATGAGGCCGACCTTTGTCATGTCGGAAGTCTTCACCAGGCCGGTAGAGGAAGCAATGGCGTTCGGAGGTGTGGAAATCGGGAAAAGCATAGCGATGGAGGCGCACATTGCAATGAACGGAATCATAGCGTACATGCCTCCGATGGCCACGAACTGGGCGTTGTTGGCGGCTGAAGGGTCTGCCATGGCCGTGCCTACCACCACCAGGATAGGAACCAACAGGGCCGCGGTTGCGGAATTGCTGATGAAGTTGGAGAGGAAGTAGCACACCAGGCCGGCGATGATAAGCACCAGCACGACGTTCATGGTGCTGAACGGGATTGCGTTGATAAGCACAGAGGCAAGGCCGGTCTTGTTGAGTCCGGTTCCGAGTGCGAAACCGCCGGCTACCAGCCAGAGCACGCTCCAGTTGATTTCCTTAATGTCTTCCTTGGTGAACACTCCGGTGCAGGTATAGACTGCCAGAGGGATAAGGGCCACGATGTTGGAATTAATGCCGGTAATGGACTCGGTAACCCAGAGAAGTATGGTCACGAAGAAGGTGATCCATGCCACGTAGTCCTTCCAGGTCCACTTGTGCGATTTGGCCTCTATCTTGAGTTCAATGGACTTGGACTTGAAGGGGAAGAAAAGCCGCAGCAGCACCCATGCGATGAGTATCATCACGGCGACGTAGGGAATCATCCTGGACATCCAGGTGGCGAAGCCGATCTGGTAACCAGCGTTCTCGAGCGCACCGATAGCGATTGCGTTCGGAGGGGTGCCGATGGGGGTGCCGATACCGCCGAGGTTGGCCGCGACGGGGATGGAGAGTGCCAGGCCCACCTTTCCGGTCTCGTCATCAGGCAGGGCCTTGAGCACGGGGGCCAGGAACGCCAGCATCATGGCGGCGGTGGCGGTGTTGCTCATGAACATGGAGAAGACGGAGATGATGATGAGGAATCCCAGCAGGACCATCTTGGGCTTCTTGCCGAAGAGGCCGAGCAGGCCCTTGGCTATGACTGCATCCATACCGTATTTGGAAGCGATGATGGCCAGCACGAAGCCTCCCATGAAGAGCATAACCACGGGATCCGCAAAGGAAGCCATGATGCTCTTGTAGTCTACCAGGGTACCCGCCTCGGAGGTGCAGAGGAAATCGAATCCCTTGTTGGAGACGGTCAGCAGCATCACTACTATTACGATGAGGGAAGTTGTCCAGTTGGGGATGATTTCAAACATCCACATGAGGGCCGCGAAAACGAAAATCGCGATCATACGCTGCTGGACCGGAGTGAGGTCCGCGATACCGAAAACAGTGGTAGGGAGGGCCCAGAGAAGGATTGTGACTATGAGCACGATAGGCAGAAGCACACAATACTTTACCGAAAATTTACTGTTCGACATATTGTTTCTAATTATTGCCTTTTTTGCGGGCGCAAATTTAGACATTTATTTGTTTTTGAACAAATGATTCCTTTTGCTATATTTGCCCTTATGAAATCAACTGTCCGCAACAACTGGCCCAAATATGTCCTGCAGTGGGGCGTGCTGGCCGCACTAGTATTTTTCCTCAGCGGTTTGGCCGCAAAAGTGTTCCCCAAACTGGCGCCCTCCGATCCGGAAGCATGGTGTCCCCTGGGTGGCCTGGAAGCCCTGGTCACATGGGCAACGAGGGGTTCTCTCCCCTGCTCGATGAGCTCGTCGCAGATACTCATGGGCATAGTGCTCGCCGCCGCCGTGGTGCTCTTCGGCAAGCTTTTCTGTGCATATCTGTGCCCCATCGGAACGATAGAGGACCTTCTGACCAAGCTGCGCAACGCCCTGGGTATCAGCGGCATTGAGCCGCGTGAGGGTGGTGCCGCGGACAAGATTCTGCGCATCTTCAAGTATGCGCTGCTGTTCTGGGTATTCTACTCCACGGCGACTGCCAGCGAACTGCTCTGCCGCAGATTCGACCCGTATTACGCAGTAGCTACAGGTTTCAAGGGAGAAATAGTCCTGTGGATGAGTCTGACCGCCCTCGGCCTGGCGATAATAGGCGGCTTCTTCGTAAAGCGCTTTTTCTGCCGCTACCTCTGCCCTCTCGGCGCAGCGGCCAACAGTTTCCGCTTCTGGCTCCCGCTGCTGCTTCTGGCCGGCCTGTGGTGGATTCTCAGCCTCATCGGACTCAATCTCCAGTGGTGGATGCTCCTAGCCGCATTCTGCGTAATGGGCTACCTGCTGGAAATACTCTACCGCAAACCGAAACTGCAGCTGCTGCACGTCATTTACGACGACGACAACTGCACCCGCCGCTGCTACAGCTGCCAGAAGAGCTGCCCCTACAACATCAACATACCCGCCAGCCAGGGCGTAGTGACCGACGTGGACTGCATGCTCTGCGGTGAATGTATAGCTGCCTGTCCCATGAAGGCCCTCAGCTTCGGAACCGTCACCAAACCCGTGAACAACGTTTTCGGGCGCTTGCTGCCGGCCCTTATAGCCGTCGTCCTGACAACGCTAGGCATCATCTTCGGTGGCCGTTTCGAAGTGCCTACCATAGACGAGAAATGGGGCATCGAAGAGGGCATGGACCTTAAGACGCTGCGTATAGAGAACATCACCAGCATCCACTGCTACGGCAGTTCCATGGCCTTCAAGGGGAAGATGGAACACGTTGCCGGAGTGCACGGAGTCAAGACCTACGCCGGTTCACATACCGCGGTGCTGACCTACGATGCCGCCGTGACCAACGAAGAAAAGCTCCTGGAGGCCGTCTATGAGCCTTCCCATTTCCGCGTCAACTCCCCCGATCCCGCCGAATACAAGAAGCTTAAGGTGCAAACCATACGCACCGAGCACATGCCCAACAAGACCGACCTGAACTACCTCGGGCTTCAGATGCGCCTGAGCGGCAGGAAGGTCTTCGGCCTCGAATCCGAGTACGACTGCCCGCTGATCGTGCGAGTTTACTCCGATCCCGCCGAGAAGCTGGATGAAGAGTGGTTCAGGGAGATAGTGGAGAAGAAGGTGCTGGCCATGCCTGTGCATGGCGGCGGAGTAAAGGAAACCCCGGTCGATTTCACCTTCGTGCGCCTGGAAAAGGGCGAGGGCAGCATAGGCATAGCTGAATACCTGGAACGCATGTTCGACCCGTTCAGCGCCGAATTCAACGGCCGCTATCCGTCGGGCGACACCACCGTGGTCCGCAAACGCTTTGAAGTTTACGCCGGCAAGCCCCAGTATGTGTACGAATTCGAAGACCAGAATTACGAAAAGCCCATCCTGCGCCGTGTAATGCCGTTCCTGAGCAACTACCTGTCCAAGGAAGAAGGCGTCATAGGGGTTTACCTCAAACTCAACGACAACCTCAAGCCCAGCATTCAGATACGCTATGCCAGCCCCATGACCGACGAGCGGATCTGGGACATGCTGCAGCAGGAGAAATGGCAGATCACCTATGCTCCCGACGACGTTCGCGAAGTCGATGCCAAGATGCGCTTCGAGAAACCCGGCACCGTTAGCAGTTACAAGGAATAAGCGACAGTGACGGGCAATCCTATACCGGGCTGTTACGCTTTACGTATTCCGTAGGCGTACAGCCCATGTACTTATGGAAAGCCGAGGCGAAGTAGGACGGCGTTGCAAAGCCGACCCTGTAGCCTATTTCGGCCACTGAGTATTTCTTCTCCATAAGCATGCGGCAGGCCTCGTTGAAGCGGACTGTCTTGATGAACTCGTGAGCCGACACGCCGAACAGGGCCTTGGACCGGAGGTGCAGGTTGCTTCGGCTCATATTCATCTCCGAGGCCAGTTTCTCAACGGAAAACTCCGCATCGTCAAGGTGCTTCTTGACTACCTGCATAGCCTTGCGCATGAACTCCTCGTCGCCCTTGTAGAACACCTTGGCTACGCTGGACTCATTGTCACCCGTCTTGTTGGCGCCGATTTTTACAAATTCCAGGGAGAAATCATTCAGAAGTTCATTGCGTACCCTTTCCATTTCCGACTGGTATTTAGCCTTGGTGCGTGCGAAAAGGCGCAATACGAACAGGACAGCAATTACCAGAAGCAGAAGCGCGGCAAGAATACGGACAATCGGTCTCTCATACCAATAAGGAGGAATGTTGAAATGGAGTTCTACTCTATCTGAACTCCTGATCCCGGCACTGTTGCTGTATTCTAGCAGGAAGGTGTATTTCCCACTGCCCAGACCGTGGAAAGATGCAGACCTGTCTGCACCGGCCTCATGCCATTGATCGTTAACTCCAGGTCCTTCCAGCTTATAGAAGAAACGTCCGTTCTGCCCGGAAATGTAGTCCGGAGCGGTAAACAATATATTTATGTTGCCGTCTCCGGGCTTTAAATCAACCTGCCCGCCATTGTACTGCCGGAACTGCCCTTTAACCTCGATTCCGGAGATAACCGGAGCCACCTCTTTATAGGAAATGTTTACCACTTCTGGATTAAAACGTACAAGCCAGGACATTCCGCCGAATACCATCTCACCGCTGGCGAGACGGCAATGTGCATACGTAGTGAAACGATCGCCCGGCAAGCCGTCTGCCATAGTGAATATCCATTTCTCTCCGGTAACCGGATCCATTCGGCACAAGCCGTTGTTGGTACTTATCCAAAGCCTGCCGTCAGCATCCTCCTCTGCGCCGTGTATCACATTGTCGGGAAGGCCATCCTTTACTGTGTACGAGCTGACAGACCCGTTTTCGTAACAATAAAGGCCGTTGCTGGAACTTATCCAGATGCGTCCGGAAGAATCTTCCAGAAAGTCCTCGACATAGCGCAGGGCAGACAACTCCTCCGGCAGCTCCAAAGCTTCCCCGCTGGCAGCACTGATTGCCACCACACCGAACTTGCGGCCCACCCAGAGCTTGCCCTTGCGGTCCAGCTCGAGAGCCCAGATGTTGGAAAGACTGCCTGGTAAAGGGATGTGGACCGTCTCCCCTGAGCGTTCGTTATAACGGAAAAGCCCGTCCGGAGTACCAACAAACAATTCGCCGTTTTTCCCTTCCACCAGGGCATAGGAACCATTACGGAATTTAGACCCCCTGGCCTGCAGTCGTTTGCTGCCCGGGCGAAGGACGGAAAGATCTCCTTTATCCGCAGCGACAATAATATTGCCGTTTGTTTTACTGATTAGAATGCACTTGATGTCCGGCTGGTCTGAATAGCCGTCTCCAAGGCCCTTTATGTGCTCAAAACTGCCGTCTGTGAGCAAATGGTTCAGGCCTCCCGAGTTGGTGCCTATCCAAAGCGTCCCGTCCGGGGCCTCAACAATATCGCTGATGACATTTCCGTTAAGGTAACTGTCCCCGGGTCTGGACACCGTTCCTGCAAAGAGCGAGGGACGCGAAGTGCAGTAGCACACTCCACCGTAGAAAGTTCCCAGCCACATGGTACCTTGCTGGTCGCGGAAAATATTCAGGACGCTGTCGTGAGTAATGCTGCCTTTGTCGTAATAGTCGTAATGATATTCGTTTAATTGCCCGTCACGAAGCACGTTGAGGCCATTCTTTGTGCCTACCCAGAGGACTCCGTCCTCATCTTTACATAACGTCCTGACGTATTCCAGGCCCATACGGCGAGCGATTCCCCCATCGTTCGGCACACTCCAAAGACCGCCGCCCTCAGTAGCAACCAGAAGTGTCCCGTTTTCTTCCAGCAACAAACTGTTTACCTGCACGGAAGCGCCGGCGGGGTAAAGGTCACGTTTTATCTGCAGTTCATGCGACAGCTCAAGGATGCGCCCATCCAGCCCGCCCGTATATATAGTGGAGTCACCGGGACTGTAAAGCACATTCACTCGCAGATCCTTCAGTACGGGCGGAATATCCTCCCTGGTATAACTTTGTCGTTCAGCATCAAAAATCCACAGACGACTGTCAACGATCAGCAGAAATTTTCTACGGGCCAGGGGAAGTATAGACTTTACGGTACCGTCCGGACTGGGCCATGCATGGAAGGCACCGGTTGAAGGATAAAAGGCAGACAGGCCTTCAAGGCTGGCTGCCCAGACAGTTCCTTCCCCGTCGCACAGCAGATGGTAAACATGGTCTCCTCCGTTTCCGGCGCCCTCGGCGCTATACCTGTAATCAGTATATCGGCTGCCGTCGTAACGGGTGATTCCATCCGCCCCGCCGAACCACATATTGCCCTGATTGTCCTGACAGACAGTGCGAATATTAACTCCTGTCGCCTCCGTAGGTAAACTATGGAAAAACAGCGAGCTAGCAACCACATTTACGAGTATGTTCAGCAAAAATAACATTTGGACAAATTTAATACTAATTTTTACATTCTTAATATATCGCACTCAGATTATTACATACTTTTGCGATGAGAACACGTATCGCTCATAACCAAATGGCCAAGTCGAATCAGTATTTTAGATTTTTGTTGATTTCCATCGTCTGGACGTCGGCGCTCCTCATGCTTGCTTCCTGCGGTTCGGCCAGGCTTACGGTAATGAGTTTCAACGTACGCCAAAGCCATGTCAAGGAGGTGGATCCGGCTAACAACTGGGCCAATCGCAAAGATGCCTGCCTTGAAATGTTAAAGGAGCGCCGGCCAGACCTTGTCGAATTAAAATGAGAAACAATATGAGGAAACCATTCGCATTAGTCTTTATTTCCATGATTCTGGGCTTTGCGGCTTGCAACCCTAACAACCCGGACAAGCCGGATAAGCCGAAGCCTTCGGGCGGAGATACTATTCCCGTCAACACCCTGGAGCCGGGGCAGCTTAAGGTCATGTGCTTCAACATCCGCCAGCAAACCACTGAGAAAGACGCCTGGAATCACTGGTCATTGCGTTCAGGTTCCTGCAAGGCAATGGTGATAGACCAGAAGCCCACCATCATTGGCCTGCAGGAACTTACGGAGACTCAGTGGAACTATATGAGCGAAGGCCTGTCTAAGTACGGCTATTCCGGAGTTGCAACGCAGGACGTCAAGAACGCTTTCATGTACAGGAGGGATATTCTGGAATATGTTTCCGGCGGCAATTTCTGGCTCACCGACACGCCCGACGTACCTTCCGTCAGCTCGGACGGTTTCGAGCGTTACGTAAAATGGGCGATAATGAAGATTACCGCCACAGGCCAGTGTTTCTTCTATATGAACTCACACTTCGGTCTTACCACTCAGTCGCGTAAAACCGGGATGAACGTCATTATGAACCGTTTACCCAAGTACAACATCGACAATCTGCCTGTTGTCTTCATGGGGGACTGCAACACTCTCTCGACCGACTCCGTCTTCAACGAGTTCCGCAACACTATGGTATGTACCAGAGATGTCGCTCCCATCACAGACAATCTTGACACATATAACGGATGGAACCTTCCGGACAACCGGCCCTATGTCTGCGACCACATCTGGATTACAAGCAGCATAGCGTGCTCCGAGTACAAGACCGTCACACAGCCATACGATGGTCACACACTCATCTCTGACCACTATCCCGTGTATTCTATCATTAAATTCTAACCCCTCTGCAGTATGCTGAATCGCCTAAGATTATTATTCGCCGTTGCCTGCATTTGCACATTTACACCATGCATTTCGCAGGCTCAGAACAGCAGCGTCATAACCGGAAAGGTGGTTGACGAAGCCGGACTGCCACTTCCCGGGGTTGTAGTCATGGTCTCCGGAACATCCAAAGGCGCCACGACGGATCAGGACGGAAAATACTCCATCAAAGCTTCAGAAAACGACATCCTGGAGTTCTCTTCCATCGGCTACGTCTCCCAGTCTTTCCCGGTCGGGAAGCAGTCTGTCATCAATGTAACCCTTAAAGAGGACACTTTGATGCTGGAAGAAACCATAGTAGTCGGTTACGGCACCCAGCGCAAGATAGACCTTACAGGAGCGGTCGATCAGGTGGGCAGCGACGTGTTTGCCGCCAGGCCCAATTCCAACGTAACGCAAATGCTGGAAGGTGCGATCCCCAACTTGAACATATCTCTGGAAGACGGCAAGCCCATTCGTACTGCCGATTATAATATCCGAGGCACCACTTCTATAGGTCAGGGAGGCAGCGCCCTCATCCTTATCGACGGCGTGGAAGGCGACCCTGCCTATCTCAACCCGGACGACATCGCTTCAGTTACAGTATTGAAGGATGCTGCGTCTGCAGCAATTTACGGTTCCCGCGCTCCTTACGGCGTGGTGCTCATCACCACCAAGAATCCCTCCAAGAGCAAGATAGTGATTAATTATTCCAACAACTTCACTATCTCTCAGCCAGTTGTCAAGCCTCAGTATGTTACTGACGGTTACACATGGGCAGAGCACTTCTATCTGGGGTACTACAATTACAACGGCTCCAACCCCACCGACATGAACACGATGATGCCGTTCAATACCAACTGGCTCTCTGAATATAATCTAAGGAAGGAGACCGGCAACCTCGGCACTATCATCAGCGACGGCTCCTACAGGGTTAACGCCGGCAATTACGCCTACTTCGGCGAGGGCACCGACTGGTTCGGTATGCTATACAAGGACCACACGTTTGCCCAGACGCATAATTTCTCCGTTTCCGGCTCTTCCGGCGATTTCGAGTATTATGTATCCGGCCGTCTGTACAATTACTACGGCCTGTACGATTCCCCCACCAACACCGACGACTGCAACAGCCAGAACATGCGTTTGAAAGTAGGCTATCAGGCATTCCCCTGGCTCAAGCTTTCCAACAACTTCGAGATGGGGCACCGGCATTACAACAACCCCTTCGTTTCCAGCGGCGGAGCCGGCAATATCTGGGCGGTAATCAACTCCAACGCTCCTGTCTGCATGCCTTTCTATAATCCGGACGGCACCATGACCAAAGCCGCTGCCTATACCGTGGGCGGCTTCCTGTACGGAAACAGCAAGAACGTTTACGAGACCGATTATATCCGCAATACAATGGGCTTCACCGCATCCTTCTTCGACAATGCCCTGACCATCAATGGAGATGCCACCTACAAGCTGGACGACTACAACGGCATGATACGCCTCTACCCCGACGAGTTCTCCGAGGCCCCCGGCACAGTGTCGACCAAGCCCGGTCTGGTCTCCTCCATACAGAAGGACCACAGCGACACCAAGTATCTGGCGGCAAACATTTATGCGGATTACACAAAAACATTTGGCAAGCACTATTTAAAAGGCTTAATCGGATACAACTACGAGCAGCGCTCCAAGAGCACTCTCACTACTTATAATACAGACCTCCTGTCCGAAGAGGTCGAGAGCATCAGCCTGTCCTTTGGTACCGAGAAAAAAAGAGCCACCGACAAGTGGAGCAAATGGCGTTCATTAGGCATATTCAGCCGCATTAATTATAGTTTTGATGACCGCTATCTGTTGCAGTTCAACGGGCGTTACGACGGCTCATCCAAGTTCCCTTCCAACGAACGCTGGGCTTTCTTCCCTTCGTTGTCGGCAGGCTGGAGGATTACCGAAGAACCATGGCTCAAACCTATAGGTAAGGACGTCCTTTCAAACGCGAAACTCCGTGTATCCTGGGGAACCCTTGGGAACAGCAACGTTGATCCTTATTATTACGACGAGACCTTCAGCTTTGGAAACAGCCGGCTTCTCAACGGTATCATCTACCGCAAGACCTCCTCTCCGGATCCCATCCCTGACAACCTCACATGGGAGCGTTCCACAACCTACGACGCCGGCGTGGACCTCGGCTTCTTCAACGACAGGCTCCAGCTGGTAGGCGACATCTACATCCGCAAAACGCAGGATATGTTTACTGACGGCCCCTCCATACAGGCTATCTACGGAGCCGATTCCCCCAAAGGCAACTATGCCGAACTTTCGACCCGTGGATTTGAATTGCTACTTAGTTGGAAGGACGGATTCAAGCTCGGAGGCAAGCCTTTTAACTACAGCATCAAAGCTACCCTGGCTGATTATGTCTCCAGAATAGACAAATTCAACAACGACACCAATTTCATCGGCGGCAGCAATACTCCCGAATATTATGTAGGGATGATTATCGGCGAACGCTGGGGATTTGAGTGCAACGGCCTGTGGCAGAATCAGGAAGATATTGACGCAGCCGAGGCAGGCGCAGCTGCTGCCGGACAGCCCCATTATGATTCCCTGAACCAAATGGCATCGAATTATTCCCTGCATCCGGGAGACATGAAGATAGAAGACCTCAACCAAAACGGTTACATCGACCGCGGTGACCAGACTCTCGACAATCCCGGTGACCGCAGAATCATCGGCAACGTGGAGCCCCGCTTCCTTTACAGCTTCACCCTCGGTGCCGACTGGAACAACTTCTATGCGTCCATATTCTTCCAGGGAGTGGGCAAGCGTGATTATATCACCGGAGGAGACAGCGGCATGATCTGGGGCCAGTACAACAGGCAGTACAACCAGATGCCCATGTGGCAGCTCGGCAATTACTGGACAGAAGAGAACCGCGACGCCTGGATGCCCCGCTACTCAGCCCGAATGAGTCCCTTCTATTCCGTTCAAAGACGCGCCAACACCAGGTATATCCTGGATGCGTCCTATATCAGGCTCAAGAATGTCCAGTTCGGATACAACCTTCCGGAGAGCTGGATTAAGCCTCTGCGCATCTCTCGCGCCAGCATTTTCTTCTCCGGAGAGAATCTCTGGGACTGGTCGCCCATGTACAAGCATGTTTGGGGCACCGTTGACGTCCTCGGCCTCGGCGAAGACCCCGAGAATTCCGACTCCACCGCCGGTTCCGGCGGTTGCTACCCCATCATGAGTTCATACAGCTTCGGAATCAATATCACATTCTAATCCCCGGCAACCATGAGAAAGACAATAATACCTTTGATTGTAATGCTCCTGACCGGCTTTGCCGCCGCTACTTCCTGCGACCTTACCGAGTCCCCGCAGTCTTCGGCAGGCACATCGCTGGTCTTCGGTTCCGAGACCGGTCTGCGGTCATATTGCTATTCCTTCTACGGTCTTCTCCCAAGTGGAAGCAACGCCCACAGCCAGGACGACGAGTTGGCGGAATACGTAGCCAAGTCAAGTCTGGAACTCTACGAGTCCGGAGGAATGACCACGGACGCCCAGAAATCCTGGGACTGGGAAGACATCCGCAATGTCAATTACTTCCTGGACCACAACGTCAACCCTGCAGTTCCCCAGCAGGTGCGCGACAATTACAGCGGTATCGCCCGCTTCTTCCGCGCCATGCTATACTACAGCAAGCTTGTCCGTTATGGAGAGATTCCCTGGGTAGGCCACGTGCTCAATCCCGGAGATCCCGAACTCACTGCGCCGCGTGACAGCAGGGACGTAATAATCAAACATATCATAGAGGACTGTGACTTTGCATACCAGCACATTCAGGCCGACAATTCTAAGAACAGCAACGCCTGTCTGGTTAACAAATGGTGCGCCATGCTGCTCAAGTCCAGGATATGCCTGTTCGAGGCAAGCTGGCGCAAATATCACGCAGGCACCCCCTATACAGCCGGGTGCGAGATGAGTTCCGACGAACTTTTCAGCATTGCCGCCGACGCAGCATGGGAAATAATTCAGAGCGGAATCTTCTCGCTGCACACGGGGACTGATTACTCGCACGGCCGCGGTTCTTACCGGGACCTTTTCTCCAGCGAAACAGTTCCCACTGACGAAGTGATGCTGGCCGTAGAGAACGACTCCAAGCTTTCGGTAGGCTACGCCAACTACTTCTATAACGTCCAGGCGAGCAAGCATTCTCTGACCAGGCCCTTCATCAACACTTACCTCAACCGCGACGGCTCCTTTTATTCTGAGACCGGCAACGACGGCAAGTACAAGACTTTCCTGGAAGAAACTACTGGCAGGGACCTGCGTCTCAACCAGACTATCAGGGCATACGACTACACCTGCAAGGATGCCAAAGGCTCGATGGTTCCCACAACTCCTGACTTCGGTTACTCCCTGACGGGTTATCATATCATCAAATTCACTATTGACGATGTGGCTTACAACGTATACGGAGCCAACGGAAATGACATTCCAGTAATGCGTTACGCCGAGGTACTTCTCAATTATGCAGAAGCCAGGGCTGAGCTCGGCACCCTGACAAACGATGACTGGAAGATGACTATAGGCGCCCTTCGCCGCCGCGCCGGCATCACCGGAGGAGACCTGGACACCAAGCCCACTAAAGTGGATCCATACCTGAAGGCCAATTTCTACCCCGGGATCAACGATCCCGTGATTCTCGAGATCCGCCGCGAACGTACCTGCGAGCTCTGCCTGGAAGGATTTCGCAAGAGGGACCTCTTCCGCTGGGCCTGCGGAGAGCTCTGGGCCAATGCCAAATGGACCGGCATCTTCGTTCCCGAGCTTGACAAGCCGATGGACGTCAACGGCGACGGCAAATACGATGTGCTGTTCGTCGGGACTGGGGCCGGTTCCGCCGCTGAATACGCCAGCATAGCGGTCACTCCCAGTTATATATCCGTCCCCGGGGGCTACTTTATCGCCCACAACCTCCCGGGCCGCAACTGGCAGGACAAGATGTATCTTGAGCCTATCGCTTCCGTGGATATTACCATGAATCAGAACCTGTTGCCGAACAATCCTGGTTATTAACAGTATAATAATATGATAAAAATTCTTCGCTTTCTAATTTGCTCGCTCTTTACGCTGGCTCTCTTGGCCTGCGTTGAAAAAGAGCCCTCGGAACCGGAGGCCCAGGAATTCATCTACACTTTCAAAGTGAATTCGGATGATACCAAGACGGCCTTCAGCCCGGATCATATTAAATGGCAGGATGGAGACCTGGTCGCCTCATTCGCGTCATCCTCAAAGAACCAGACGGCAGCCGTCTCTGTGGGCTCTGACGTTACTGTCAAGGTCAGGAGTTCCGTTCCCCTGTCCGCCGGCGATGTAGTGTACGCCTATTATCCGTACAACTCCGAAAACGACGCCACCGAGGCTTCGGTAGTAACGCTCCAGATTCCTGTAGTCCAGGATTATTCTAACGCCAATGCTATGCCCATGGTTTCGAAGCCCTTTACGCTTACTGGCGGAATCGCCGCCGGCACAGATACTGAAGTCGGAACGCTAAAGTTCATCAACCTTGGATCGGTAATAAAGATGAACATCTTCTCGAGTGACGCATCCATCCAGGGCGCAATTATCAACAAGGTAAGTTTCCTGACCGGAGTCCCCTGCGCGGGCTCATTCAAATATGACCTGACTTCAGTCAACCCGTCGGAGCCTGCCGCCATCAGCGGCTATGAGGCAACTGAGGTTTCCGTCCTGGGCAACGGGTCCAATCCGGTCGCCGTAGGCACCAGTGCATCTGACGGAGCGGTCTTTTACCTGGTTGTTGCCCCCGGCACCTACAGCGGCAGCTTTGTAGTCAGCACAAACAAAGGTGATTTCACCTATGTATCGAGCAAACAAAGGACTTACAGCCGATCAGGCCTCAAGCCTTTCGACGTAGATATCGCAGGTCCCAACTGGACCGTCGTTACAGATGGATACGATACCAGTATCGATTCACCCGCCGAGCTTAAGGCCTTCCTGGAAGGCACTTCTGCCGAAGATGCGGCCAGTTACACCATCACTGCAGACCTTGACATGTCAGGCATAAGCATTACCAGCGCCTCCGGCTTTGGCGGCTCGCTGGACGGTGGCAGTCACACCATCAGCAACCTTATTTCCAGCGTTCCCATGTTCGCGCAGAACAGCGGCAGCATCAGTAACCTTACCCTGGACGAGACCTGCGCGTTCACCCCGGCACAAACGGTAACCGAGTTCGGAGCATTTGTAGCCTTGGATAAAGGTGGAACGTATGAGAATGTAAATACCGCTGCAAGCATCATTATTACCGCTACCGAGAACATAACCAACAACATCGCCCTCGGCGGCCTTGTCGGTGCATCCAACAACGCCGACGGAAGCACTTTCACCACCTGTTCCAATAGCGGCGCCATCACAATCGATGCTACCGAGTACACCCATTGGGCGGTTGCCATGGCAGGTATAGTCGGCTGGACCAGGAAATCCACTTTCGATTACTGCACAAACAACGGTCCTATATCCCTTTATGCCCAGTGCGGCGACGGCTATTCCCATCAGTGGTCTTTCATAAGCGAAGAAACGACTGATACTGACGGCAACATAAGTGTAGCCGGTATTTGCGGAAGGGCTCTGGATCATGAGCAAACTAAAGATGTCATGAGCAGCTATAATCACTGTGAGAATCTTGCCGCAGGTGCTATTACTCTCAATCACGGTCATATGGACGCACTTCCGAAGGTCGATAAGACCGGATGCCTGAATGTGGCCGGAATCTGCGGCCAGAGTAACGGCTCTCTGGAAAAGTGTGTAAACTATGCGCCCATTACGGCTATCGCCATATGTCCTGCGAATAATGATTATTGGGAGAGACGTAATTGCTTACTCAAGGTAGGAGGAGTCGCTGGCCTGACCTGGGAAGGACTCGCCATCAACTCCTGCTCCAACAGGGGGAGCATTTTCGTCAACTATGACGGTTCTTGGGAAAAGACTCAAAGAAATATGTCAGCTGTCGGAGGTGTAATCGGAAAACAAGGATATGGCCTCTCCAACGCAAAAGTTACGTTCAGCACCAATCACGGTCCCATTACTGTTACAGGAAACGGGCACGTGGCTGTCGGTGGTATTACCGGATCATCTGGAGCAATGCGTGGAAACAGGGTATATGATACGGCGCCAATCAACGTGAGTTGCAAGGCTGGCTTTGTGGGAGGCTTGCTAGGTTTTGCAGACGGAAGTTCTCAGTATCAGTACATCCGCACATCCTATTGCGAGGCTGACATTACGGCGGAGAACATATGGGATACGAACCGCTACAAAGTATGTGTCGGCGGCCTGATCGGGTACTTCGCTACCGGCGCAACCGGTAGTTATCCGAGCCTTATCCCCTATTCCAATGATTCACAGCGTTGCCATTATACCGGCAACATCGTTTCCACCGGACAGATGAAGGTGGGTATGGTCATAGGTCAGATTGGCGGTAATAATGAAAAGGTGTTCGGCACCGCAGAGACTCCGATTCTGGTTACCGGCACCATCCATCGCTGGGGTTATGACGCAGACAACGCCATGAGTGAGCCTTTGACGATCAATTCTTCCAATGTTGAGGAATATGCTATCGGTTCCACGGCAGGCACGGTGACTATTTATGTTGAAAGCTCATCCTCCGCCCTCAATCTGATGAGTTTTAACATACGGGGGTCGAGCACCTGGAGTGCCCGTAGAAGTGGAATCGTGGAAATGTTCAAAGATCAGAGCCCGGATATCATCGGCATTCAAGAGGTCGATAATATAGAGCCTTGGGAATACCTTACCTCTCAATTATCCGATTATTCCAGTTTTCGTCCAGGCATAAAGACCAACGCCATTTTATATAAAACCAGCGCAGTAGAACTCAGCAAAACCGGTTTCTTCTACCTTGGAGAGAATTACAGCGCCAGCGGTGCCGCCAACAGCTGGGACAGTTACGAAAGAACGGCTGTCTATGCTACCGTCCGGGATATAGCCACCGGTAATTACTATTTTTATGTCAACACCCATTTCCCTCTGAACCAGACAGGCCAGACTAATTCGGCAAAGCTTCTGGAAAACCGTATCGGGGAGCTGAATACCAACAATTATCCTGTTATTCTTGTGGGAGATTTCAACTGCGTGTATGGCAATACCTGCTGGGACAACATAAAGACCTGGATGTACAACACCCGGTATGCGCCCGGTGTAAGCGTTTATAGCGCCGAGAACCAAAACCTTTACACATATAACGCCTATGGCGACAGCAGTTCGGACCGCAACAAAATTGACCATATCTGGGTTAGCAAATCCATAACGGTGGCTTCTTATCTTACCCTTACCCAGGAAATAAAGAAATATGGAGATCAGGAGTACCTATCCGACCATTATCCCATAATTGCAGTCATCGCTTAAAACAGTTTGGTTATGAAAAGATATATTATACCTATTTGCGAGTTGTCTTTCATGGATTGCGGAGAGCTACTCTGCGGTTCGCCCGACTACGACCCTGTTGATTCGACGGAGGCATTCGTTATTGATGACCTTGAATCTATTTAATTAACAATCATATGAAAACAAAAGTTCTACTTTTCCTATGTCTGCTTGCCGGTATTTGCGCCTGCTCGCAGAAAGAAGGGCCTGAAATTATCATTTCCGGCCATCAGAACCCGGCGGATATTCTGGAGCCGGGTGGTTCCGACGCATTTTGCTACACCTTCAGACTAAAGAATGAAGGAGAAATGGGCACCAAATCTATCTTTGATCAGAACTATGTCAAATGGGAAGATGGAGACCTGGTAGCAGCATACGCCTCGACATCCAAAAATAAGTACACTGAAGTCGAAGTTAATGGAGATGATGTTACTATTACTGTCCGCAGCACAGTAAGCCTCTCCGCCGGAGATATGGTGTATGCCTACGCGCCTTTTAACAAGGTCAATAACGAAGCGGAAGCCTCGGCGATCACTCTCGAGATTCCCCGCAACCAGGTTTCAGGCAGCGCCAACGCCATGCCTATGGCTGCTCTCCCCTTTGAGCTTACTGGACCTGTCGACAGTTATACAGACACCGAAGTCGGAACGCTCCAATTTATGAATCTGGGCTCCGTCATCAAGCTCAATATCTACAAGAGCAGCGGCTGGGCGGCAGGAGAAAAGATTGAGAACGTGACTTTCCAGGCAGGTACCGCATGCGCAGGATCGTTCTCCTACGACCTTACGAGCGTTGACGAAAACAACATGCCCGCCATCAGCGGTTATACGGCAACTGACGTTGTGGTTTCCGGCAACGGGTCCAGCCCTGTAACTGTAGGCTCCAGCAAAGATAACGGCGGTGTATTCTATATGGTCGTAGCCCCCGGAACATACGGTGGAACCTATGTTATCCGCACCAGCTCAGGAGACTACACTTATGTTTCCGGCTCTTCCAGAGAATACAAGCGCGCCACTATCAAGCCCCTCAACCTTGACCTCTCCAGCGCCAACTGGACTCCGGTTATGGGTGGCTACGATAACAACATCGACTCCCCCCGTGAGCTCGCAGCCTTCCTTGCCGGAACTTCTTCCAGCGATGTGGCCACGTACAACATCACGGCCGACCTTGACATGACCGGATACGCTATCGCCAGCGCCTCAGGCTTCGGTGGTACCCTGAACGGTAACAGCCATGTTATAAGCAACATCACCTCTAGCGTTCCTCTATTTGCCGAAATAAGCGGCTCAGTGAACGATCTTACCCTGGACGGATCTTGCGTATTTACTCCAGCACAGACCGTAACTGAGTTCGGTGCCCTTGCAGCCCTTGACAACGGTGGAACCTATACCAATGTGAATACCGCTGCAAGTATTACTATTACTGCCACTGAGAACATCACCAATAACATCGCCCTTGGCGGTCTTGTCGGTGCATCCAACAACAGTAGCGGTAGTACTTTTGATCACTGCTCAAATAGCGGCGCCGTCACTATCGACGCTATGGCATATTCCCACTGGGCAGTTGCTATGGCCGGTATCGTTGGCTGGACCAGGAAGTCCACGTTCAATTACTGCACCAACAGCGGCCCTATATCCCTCTATGCCCAGTACGGTGACGGCTATTCCCACCAGTGGTCTTTCATAAGCGGTGAAACTACTGATACTGACGGCAACATAAGCGTGGCCGGTATTTGCGGCAGGGCATTGGATCATGAGAAGACAACAGATGTCAAGAGCAGTTATAATCACTGTGAGAATCTTGCTGCAGGTGCCATTACCCTGAATCACGGTCATATGGACGCACTTCCGAAGGTCGATAAGACTGGATGCCTGAATGTGGCGGGAATCTGCGGGCAGAGTAACGGATCCCTGGAAAGCTGCGTAAACTATGCGACCATCACGGCTATCGCTATCTGTCCTGCGAATAATGATTATTGGTCGAGACGCCCCTGCCTGCTCAAGGTCGGAGGAATAGCCGGCCTGACTTGGGAAGGGCTCAGCATTAATTCTTGCTCCAACAGGGGTGCCATTAACGTCAACTACGACGGTTCGTGGGATGATACAACAAGAAACATGTCAGCTGTAGGAGGTATCATCGGGAAACAAGGATACGGCCTATCCAATGCAAAAGTTACTTTCAGTACCAACCGCGGACCCATTACCGTTACCGGAAACAGCCATATTGCCGTTGGCGGCATCACCGGATCTTCAGGATCTATGCGCGGAAACAGAGTTTACGATACGGCTCCAATCAACGTACGTTGCAAGAAGGGCTATGTGGGTGGCCTGCTTGGTTTTGCAGACGGTAGCTCTCAGTATCAGTACATCCGCACTTCCTATTGCGAGGCTGACATTACTGCTGAAAATATTTGGAATACGGACCGCACCGTAGTATCTGTCGGCGGCCTTATCGGATACTTCGCTACCGGCGCAACAGGAAGCTATCCGAGCCTTGTTCCTTATTCAAGCGATTCACAGCGTTGTCACTATACCGGCAACATCGTTTCTACCTCTTCGATGAAGGTGGGTATGGTCATCGGTTGGATTGGCGGCAATAATGAAAAGGTGTTCGGCACTTCAGAGACTCCGATTCTGGTAACCGGTACCCTCCATCGCTGGGGCTATGATTCTGATAACGCCATGAGCGAGCCGCTGGCAATTCACGCCGGTAATGTTGAGGATTACGCTATTGGCTCCAAGACCGGCACGGTGACCATTCATGTGGCCAGCGAAACCCCTGCACCCGTTCCCGCCGCTAACCTCACGCTGATGAGCTTCAACATTCGAGAAGGTAGCAACTGGGGCAGCCGCAAGAGCCCCATCGTGTCGATGATAAACGGCGAAAGCCCGGATATCATCGGCCTTCAGGAAGTCAAGGATCTGGACGTTTGGGACCACATGACAGAGGACCATCCCTGGGATTACCTCAGGGATCACCTCTCCGCCTACACGGGCTACCGCTACAGCGACAAGACCAACGCCATTCTTTACAAGACCAGCACAGTAGAACTCAGCGATATCGGTCACTTCTGGCTTCGCGACAGCTATTCCAGCGAGGGCGACAGCTGGGACGGCTATGAAAGGACTGCCCTTTATGCCACCGTCCGGGAGAAAGCGACCGGCCGTTGTTTCTTTTACGTGACGACCCATTTCCCGATGAACGACTCGAACAGTGGTTGGTCCAAATCAACTGCATTGGTCGAAAGCCGGATCGCTGCGCTGAATACCAACGACTATCCGGTTATCCTGATGGGTGACTTTAACTGCGTAATTGGAAATTCCTGCTGGGACAACATCAAAACCTGGATGAACAACACCCGGTATTCCGCAGCCTCGATTGTCAGCGAAGAGAACCAGAATCTTTACACTTTCAATGCCTTCGGTGACACCAGCGACACCGGACGCAACAAGGTGGATCACATCTGGGTAAGCAAGTCAGTCACGGTGGATTCTTATGTTACTCTGACTTCTGCCATCCGTAATTACGGTGGATACACCACCAACGGAGAGACGTTCCTGTCAGACCACTATCCCATCATCGCCCACATTTCCTAAAGCTATACAGTTATGAAAACATATATAGAACCAGAAGTCAAAATACTTGTAATTGCTCAGGGAAACTGTCCCATCTGTGCTTCTTTCAACGATCAGTTCACTGAGAACATGGCTTTTGATGACGAAGAAACCATTTGATGCTCCTTAGTATATTATTTGCTTTCTGCCTTCTCACCGCAGCGATACCCGGTCAGGCCGGGTATGACGTGAAGGATATAGCCCCGTCCCTGGTGATGAACCAGGGATGGGTGCCGTATCCGGCATATACCGACAGGGACGGCTGGAGCGAAATCCTGGGCGAATATCAGGCGCCGATGATCCGTCAGGGTGAGGCCCAGCTGGACTTCCAGTGGGTTACAATTACCTCCGACGATTATATGGCGTATGAACTCACCGGAGACCGTGCCGTAATGGAAGACAAGCAGGAGGCCAACACAGACGCACTCAGCCGCCTGGTAATAGCCGAACTGGCTGATGGGCAGGGGCGCTTTATTCCCGACATCGCCCGGGGCGTAAAGTGGTTCTGCGACGCTCCGGCATGGGCGGTTTCTGCCCACCTGGCCAAATACCAGAAGAGCAAGAGCCCGCTGCCTGACCCGTCAGACCCCATTCTGGCGCTGTACCAGGGCAATATATCCCAATTGCTGTCGTGGACGTATTACTACTTCCATGAACAATTGGAGCAGGTTCAACCGGGTCTGGCCGCAAGGCTGCGCTCGGAACTGCAAAGGCGTGAGTTGGATCTATTCCTGCAGCGGGACGATTTCTGGTGGATGGGCTTCAAGCCCGTTCCGGGAAAAGTTCTGAACAACTGGAATCCCTGGTGCAATGCCAATGCCATGCTGTGCTTCATGCTGTTGGAGAATGACAGGGACACCCTTGCCGCTGCCATTTCAAAAGCCGTCCGCTCCCTGAACCTGTATCTGGAATCGGTAACGGCAGACGGCGCATGCGATGAGGGCACTACATACTGGTACAAATCGACCGGTCACGTAATGGACTGCCTGGAGTGCCTGGAGATGATTACCAGCGGCGATATTTCACTTTGGAGCGACCCTCTCATATGCAAACTGGGCGATTACATAGTGAACGCTGATGTAGGCGATAACTGGCAGGTTAACTTTGCCGACGGCAAACCTTCGCGGAACCCTCTTACATACATGATTTACCGCTATGGACTCAATAGCGGAAACAAGGCCATGATGGACTTTGCCGTGAACCGCAGCAAAGTTTTCCTCCACGATCCTGTGAGCGTCCTGGACTGGACACTATTCTACCAGTCCATGGAAAACCTTCGTGCCATACGTACCCTAAAGCAACAGCCTGATGCGGAATACAAGTCCTGCAGTTTCGTATTCTACCCGAATGCTGAAGTGGCATTCATCCGTTCCGGTAAGTCTTTCCTCGCCGCCAAAGGAGGTAACAACCTTGAGCGACACAACCATAACGACGTAGGCTCCTGCATCTATTTCTACGACTGCGAGCCAGTCCTGATAGACGCCGGAGTCGGCACCTACACCCGCGACACCTTCGGCTCGGGTCGTTTCCGCAACTGGTTCGTCCAGAGCGGATGGCACAACCTTCCCGTCGTTAACGGCTGCGAGCAGGAATTCGGCGCAGATTATAAAGCATCCGGCAGCAAGGCAAGCAAATGCCTGCGCAGATTCACGACCGATATCGCCGGAACATATCCCGATTCCGCCGGAGTCAAGTCCTGGCGCATAAGCTACAGGCTGGATCGCAAAGGCGGACTCACCATCAAGCACAAATACTCATTGAAAGATGCCGGCAAGCCCAACGAGCTCCATTTTCTTCTTGCAGAGGAGCCGGATATCCGTGAAGGCCGCGCCTCACTCCCCTGTGGAGTCAGCCTGGTCTTCGATCCGCAGATATTTACGGCGAGCGTAGAAAAGAAGTGCCTGAAAGGCCTTGGATTCAGTTCGCGCTGGGGAGACGCCCTTTATCGCCTTTGCCTTACCGACAGGCAAACGCGCAAGAAAGGAACTTATACTATTAAACTGGTCTCTCAGGCCTCGGAAACCATAGAAGAAATCTCCGCAAAAGTGTCCAAACGCGCCGGAGAGCAATTTACCCTGCTCTCGGAACGGCTCGCCGGAGACATGACGCCCCGCACTATTCTCCCGGACGGCAGCATGAAAGACTGCGCCGTGGGTTCATGGACCAGCGGCTTCTTCGCCGGTTCGCTCTGGCAGCTATATAGTCTCGGCGGCGGCTCCGAAGTCCTCGAGCTGGCACGTAAAGAGACTGCGAAACTGGCCCCCGTGCTCGACTTCCCCATCAGCCACGACATAGGCTTCCAGATTAACTGCAGTTACGGCAACGCCTACAGAATTACAGGTGAAGAACAATACCTTCCTCTGATAAAAGAAGCAGCTGCGGCCCTTGCCGGACGCTTCAATCCGGTAGTAGGCGCTACATTAAGTTGGACTGCCGGAGAGAAGGGCGAGTATCCCGTCATCATTGACAATATGATGAACCTGGAACTGCTGGAATATGCATGCAAGCTCTTTGGCTGCGATTCTCTGAACGAAATTGCAGTAAAGCATGCAGAGACTACCCTCCGCAACCATTTCCGTCCTGATGCCTCCAGTTGGCACATGCTAGATTACGATCCCCAGACCGGCGAGGTATTGCGACGCGTGACTGTACAGGGATATTCCGACGACAGTACCTGGGCTCGCGGGCAGGCATGGGCTCTTTACGGTTTTTCTATGATGTACCGCGAAACCGGACGAGTAGAGTTTCTGGAGCAGGCTGAGGCAATCGCCGGTATGCTGCTGACCAGGCTTCCGTATGACGGCATCCCATACTGGGATTTCGACGATCCAAGCATTCCCACTTATAAGGATGCTTCTGCCGGAGCCATAATGTGCTCGGCATTTATCGAACTGAGCGGGCAGACTAAAGACAAAAAGCTCGCTGATTCATGTTTACGTATGGCTGAGAGGCAGATCCGCACTCTCGCTGGTCCAGAATACCTTGCCACAGTGGGCACCAACGGCAATTTCCTGTTGAAGCACAGTGTGGGCAATCTTCCCGGAGGCTCAGAAATCGACGTGCCTCTCCCCTATGCCGACTATTATTTTCTTGAAGCCCTGAACAGAATAAAAACTCAAAAATAGTTTCGATATGAAAAGATTTATCATTGCACTTTCTAGCCTAGCCATCTTGGGATCTTTCGTCACTTCTTGCGAAGAGCCCAAACCCGAGCCGGAAATAGAACTGAAGGCGCCTGTGATTTCTGCCGTGGCCGACGGAACCACTGTTTCCGTTTCCTGGTCGTCGGTAACCAATGCTACCGGATACAAAGTAGAATACAAAAAAACAACGGACAGTGAGTTCGCTGTCTCCGGTACTCCTACGTATAGTCCATATCAGGTTACCGGCCTTGAATTCGGACTCAGCTACGACTTCAGGGTCAAAGCCACATGCGGCGAATCTGAGAGTCCTTATTCAAACGTTGTCACCGTAGATATCGTCAGGTACCTTCCCAGTCCTGTCATTCAGGTGACTTCCGGAATCGGTTTCCTGAACGTTGCTTGGGAAGCTGTAGAGGGCGCAGCAAGCTATCAAGTGGAGCACAGGCTGTCCGTAGACAGCGAATTCAAGACAGATGCCTCAGTAAAGGAAACATCGTACAGAATCACCGGACTTGAAAGTGGTGTTTCCTATGATGTGCGTGTTGGCGTTATAGCCGAAGGTTACAGCATGGCTTATTCGGAAATAAAAACTGTTGCCACCACCGCGGAAGCGGCTAACTCCATCAGCACAGCGGCTCAATTGGTTTCGTGGTTGAACAGCATTTCCGAGGATACCAGAGATGTGACCGCCATCATCAATGACATAGATATGAGCGGCGTAACCATCACCAGCGCATCCGGATTCTCAGGAACTCTGGCAGGCCAGGGATTCGCCATCAAGAATCTTAAGTCGAGTGTGCCTCTCTTTGCGTCCAACTGCGGCACAATCAACGACCTTGTTATAGATGAGTCCTGCATATTCACCACCGGCAGCAATGTTTTCGGCGCCCTGGTCGGCAAAGACAGCCATGGCAACTATATTGGAGTTAAGAATCGCGCCAGCGTCACTTTCAAGACCGATTCTGACGTGAGCGATTATCTCGCTATAGGCGGTCTGGTCGGCGAGTCTGCAGGCGGCGTCTTCAACAACTGCACCAACAGCGGTGCAATTTCAATCGAGGCTGGCGGCCATAGCCACAAGGCAGCAGGCCTGGGCGGACTTGTAGGATATGCGGAAGGAGCCACATTTGAGTCCTGCATCAACCGCGGTCATGTTACCCTAAATGCAGATTACGGCAATCCCAGAACAAAGCTTGCCGGCAGAGATGACGGAGGTGTCAACGTAGGAGGTATCCTAGGTGGCGGCCAGGATTATAGCGGAAACAATTATTGTGTCTTCAACGAATGCCAGAACGAAACCGCAGGCGTGATTACGCTCAATCACACGAAGATAAATGGTCTGAAGTCTGAAGACAGCGCAGGTATGGTTGGTGTTGGAGGCATTACCGGCCGTGCCCGCGGCGACGCGACCAAGTGCAAGAACTGGGGTCCCATCAACGTTACCGCCGTCGCCAGCGACAGGGAGGGCGTCAAACTCCGCAATTACGTCATCCACGTTGGAGGAATCGCCGGTGCAGGAATCTGGGGTTTGGGATTTGAGGGATGCGCAAACGAGGCCGACATCACCGTAGAATACGACGGCACTTATATGGGCAACCGTGTCCATGGAGCAGTCGGAGGTATCTGCGGACGTCAGAATCCCGACGATGACTCTATCGAAGGGCACGCCGGCAGCTATGCCTATTACTGCAAGAACAAAGGCAGCATCACCGTAAACGGTAAGGGCAGTGCTTCTGCAGGAGGCATCTTCGGAATAGGCGGAAAGCAGATAGGCAACCAGGTAACGGAAGAATGCAAAATTACTTATGTCGGCTTTAAGGGCTCCATAGGCGGCCTTACCGGTTATGTGGACGGCCCGGTAGCTAATTACATTGTAAGAGCTTGTTCCTGCGCCGCTACGGTAAAAGCGGACAACTTCAACGGAGACGATGAAGAATGGCTTGCAGTAGGCGGTCTGCTGGGCCGCTGGGGCGGTGCCAATACCAGTGGTTATCCTGCGTATGGAACGCGGGACGAAGTCCCCTGCTCATTTAAAGGCTCCGTCTCTTCAAGCACATTGAATACAAGTGTCGGACTTCTTTTCGGCGACATCAGAGGCGAAGGAAAGACCATTGAATTCGGTGAAGCTAACGGCAAGATCAAGGCTTGCGGAACCATAGCCAAGAAAGATCTCCCCGCAGTGACCATCACACCGGACAACGTTGACAGCTACGCCGTCGGCCATATTCAAAGTGGTGCCAACGTTACCGTTCACGTTGAGTATTCGGCGGACTAACTATCAGATCGTTTTTCATCATTGAGGCCGGCTGAAGGGCCGGCCTCTTTTTCCAAAACCGGTGTCATTAAAAAGAATAATAGCATTCCTTTTTATTCTCTGCCCGATGGCTTTACGGGCGGAAGGAGGAGTTGTGGTCATTACCAAAACGCTTAAGGCAACGGACTCCATGCTTTCGGCGGAGGCGGTGTACCTGAGGGCGGAGGATGTGGATACGTTCTGTGACGTCAGCATAAACGGCGGTTTCGTGGGCTCCACAAGCAATCGTTTCCGCAGGTGGGAATGGGACGTAAAGCCGCTGCTGCACGAGGGTGACAATGTGCTGACTGGCGTTTTCCACGATGCGGAAGCCGTTTCCAAGCAACTTGACGACGCTCTGGCGTATCCCGTTCCGATGAGCGGAATAGGCTTCGTCCCTCACCTAAACCTCATACGCAAGCCCCAGTATCAGGGCGGATGGGACTGGGGGCCCAAGTGCATGTATACCGGATTCGCCGGCCCCGTGGAGCTGATTCCGGTCAACGTAGCCCGGCTGGACTATCTGCGCTGCACCCAGGACCACTCGGTCAAGGGAAGATGCACGCTTACTCTTAAGGCGGAGCTCTTCTCTCCGAAAGGCGGCAGCACGGTGGTTGAATTCCGCTGCGGCAAGATGGTCAGGAAGCAGAAGGTAAACCTGGCCGCCGGCGCCAACACGGTAATACAGAAGTTCAGCATCTGCCATCCCCGGCTATGGTGGCCGACTGGCATGGGCAAGCAGAACCTGTACCCCGTGAGCGTCAAGACGGACGGACAGATTCTGGAGAAAAAGATAGGCCTCAGGACCATTGAGGTAGGAGAGAATCTTGCCTTCAGGGTAAACGGAAAGCCGATTGTGGCTCTGGGCGCCAACTGGATTCCCTGCGACACCTCGGAAGCCGCTCAGACGCGCGAGCGCTATCTCGACCTACTCACATCGGCCCGCGACGCCAATATGAACATGATCCGCCTCTGGGGCGGCGGCAAGTTCGAAAATGACTGTTTCTACGAGATCTGCGACTCGCTCGGACTGCTGATATGGCACGACTTCATGTTCGCCTGCGGCATGTATCCGGCTACCGAAGAGTTCCTGGGGGAGGTGCAGGAAGAGATCACCCACCAGATCAAACGGCTCCAGAGCCATCCGTCCATCGCCCTGTGGTGCGGCGACAACGAGGGCATGGACAACATGAACAAGCGCATCTGGAAGCAGAACCCGAAGTTATATCTATTTGACTACAAGAAGCTTATAGATCTTCGCGGCGATTTAGTCGCATCCCTGGACCCGGAGCGTACGTACTGGCCCACTTCGCCCTGCGGCGGCCCCGGCGACTATTCCACCAACGGCTGGAACGACGATTCGCGCGGCGACATGCACCTCTGGGACGTTTCCAAGAACGCCCGTCCGCTGACCGAATACTACAAGTACCGTCCAAGGTTTATGTCCGAATTCGGCCACTCCTGTTTCTCCGGCATGCTTTCCACTATAGATGAGCAGAAGGCGCACATGAGGGAGAAAGGAGGATATGAGAATATGCTGAAGAGGATAGGGAATCTCTTCAATCCTGTCATCCTGAGCGAAGCGAAGGATCTGATCTACCTCTCCCAGCTGGAGCAGGCAATCGGCCTCGAAACCGCTGCCTCCTGGTGGCGCTCGCTGCCGGAGTGCAACGGCATACTGGTATGGCAGCTGAACGACATCTGGGCGGGGCCGTCCTGGTCTACCCTGGAGTACGACGGGACATGGAAGCCGGCACACTATCACCTGAAGCGAGTTTTTGCCGCCGACGCCCCGTTTGAGCCTTCAGCCATCCCGGACCTTAAAGACCTGCCGGATGCGAGCGTAACGTACACAACCTTCCGGCGCGACGGAGAGTGGGTGGTATCCCTGACTGCCGACAAGCCGGCTTACTACGTCTGGCTCTCCGCTCCCGGCGTCAAGTGCTTCTCCGACAATAGCTTCAACCTGCAGCCCGGAGAAACCAAAGAGGTCTCTATCACAAAGATTCTTCCAAGCGCTTCGCTTGGTCAGAATGACATAACCATAACCCACCTGGCACAGGTCACCTCTCCACGCCATGAGACCCTCCTGCGCGACTGGGAGTTCCACCGCGGCGAAGAAGGCCCCTGGGAGGCCGTACGCGTCCCCCACGACTGGGCCATAAACGGGCCGTTTATCGAGAAAAATGAATTGTGGAGCGGAGCCAAGGGCTGGGTCAACAATCCCGGACGGACAGGTGCTCTGCCCTGGGAAGGAGTCGGCTGGTACCGCACCACATTTACCGTTCCTGATGGCAAGAAGGCTACGCTCCTGTTCGACGGCGCAATGAGCCATGCTACGGTTAATGTGAACGGTAAGGAGCTCTACTCCTGGCCAAACGGCTACAGTGCCGTGCCTGTCGATGTCAGCGAAGCCGTAATCCCCGGCGGCTCCAACACCCTGGAAGTCCGTCTGGAAAACCTGCCTTCCAGTTCCCGCTGGTATCCCGGAGCCGGTCTGTATCGAAATGTGCATCTGATTCTTACCGACCCAGTCCATATCCCCGTCTGGGGCACGTTTATCACGACTCCCGAAGTGTCGGCCGATAAGGCGACCGTACATATCGAAACGAGGGTAGAAGGAGCCGAAGGGCATGATATCGTCATCAGTACTGCCATCATTGACAAAGACGGCAGAAAGATTCTTCCCTGCGCTTCGCTTGGTCAGAATGACAAAAAATCTATAGACCTGACGATACCGAACCCCGACCTCTGGAGCCCTTCGTCACCCAGTCTTTACAAGGCCATTACCTCCGTTTATGCGGACGGCAAGCTGGTTGACGAATACCAGACCACCTTCGGCATCCGGAAGGCGGAATTCATCGACGGAAAGGGCTTCTTCCTTAACGGTAAGCCATTGAAGTTCAATGGCGTCTGCCTGCACCACGACCAGGGCCCCATGGGCGCTGCCGTCAGCGTGCCCGCGCTGCGCCATCAGCTTGAAATACTGAAGGATATGGGCTGCAACTCCATCCGTACCTCCCACAACCAGCCGGCTCCGGAGTTGGTACGACTCTGCGACGAGATGGGCTTCATGATGATGGTGGAGGCTTTCGACGAATGGAAGGGTGCCAAATGCGAAAATGGATACCACAAGTATTATGACGAATGGGCGGAAAAGGACCTTGTGGGTATGATTCACGCATTCCGCAACAATCCCAGCGTTATTCTATGGAGCACCGGCAACGAAGTGTGCCGCGTGAAGGAAGATCCTCAGGAAGGCCTTGCCGAGGCGAAGTTCCTTACCGAAATCTGCCACCGCGAAGACCCGACTCGTCCCGTAACGGTGGGGATGCACATGTGGCAGCGTTTCCTCGAGAAGGAATGGGTGGATGCATTCGACGTCATCGGCATCAACTACCATCCCCGGAAGTTCCTGGAGCTGCGGGAAACCGTTGGCGACAGGCTGATCCTGGGGGCCGAAAGCGGCTCTACGCTCAGCTCCCGCGGCGTTTATCACCTTCCTGCAGTCAAGCAGCGGGACATGTCACTGAGCCCGGACCAGCAGTGCTCCGCCTTTGAATTGGAAACCGTCAGTTGGGGCAATACCCCGGACAGCGACCTGGCTATGCATGAGGACTATCCCTGGGCTATCGGCCAGTTTGTCTGGACCGGTTTTGACTATCTGGGAGAACCCACCCCTTATGAGGACGGCTACTATCCGAACCACAGTTCCATGTTCGGCATCGTCGACCTTGCATCTATTCCAAAAGACCGCTATTATCTGTTCCGCAGCGTCTGGAATACATCAGCCCATACCCTGAACATGCTACCGCATTGGAATTGGTCCGAAGGGCAGGAGATTCCGGTATACGTTTACACCGACTCTCCGTCGGCGGAGCTCTTCCTGAACGGCATGAGCCTGGGCGTACATTCCAAGCGTGTTCCCAAGCAGAAGACCACGGGCGACCGGGATGAAGATGTCGAATCCCGCTTCCGCCTGCGCTGGGACGTTGCTTTCCAGCCCGGAGAGCTGAAGGCCGTCTCCCTGGATGCATCCGGGAAGCCTGTCGATACGGTTTTCGTCCGTACTGCCGGCTCGCCCGCAGCCATCAAACTGGAATACGACGGACGCCGCCTGAAGGCAGACGGAGTCGACCTTGCGTACGTAACTGTCAGCATAGTGGATGCCGACGGCAACCTGTGCCCTCTGTCCGATGCCCCGGTTCACTTTGACGTTTCCGGGCCTGGCTGCTTCAGGGCCTGCGCCAACGGCGACCCCACCTGCACGGAGCCGTTCCACCACCCTCAGATGCACGCCTTCAACGGCAAACTTACCGCCATCGTGCAGTCATCCTCCTCGGAAGCCGGCAAAATCATCCTCCGCGCCTCCTCCCCCGGCCTCAAGGATGCCAGCCTGACAATCCGGACGAAGTATTAGTGCCTTCTGAAATCAGGCAAGATATTTATTTATCGGCAAAAATGATTATATTGCAGGATGATTATGAAAAGACGCTTGTTTTTACTGCTCATCCTGCTTTGCCCGACATGGGCGTTCGGGCAGGTTTCGGACGAGATTGACGCCTATCTGCGGGAGTTTCCCCAGAGGGCCGCGTTCAATGCCCATGCATACGAATTCCTGCCAATAAAGGACACTCCGCCCCCGAGCGGATTCAAGCCTTTCTATATCAGCCATTACGGACGTCATGGGGCCCGTTCCTACACCGGAGGGCCGACATACTCCAAATTAAGGGACTCTCTTCTGGTGGGGGCATCCTGGGGTATCCTGACTCCGGCCGGAGATTCTCTGCTTAGGTTGGCGGAGAGGATGGTCGCCCTGCATAATGAAATGCCGGGCCGCCTGACTCCACGCGGTGCTCAGGAGCACTACAGGCTGGCCGAAAGGATGTACCACCGCTTCCCGCAGGTTTTCCGCAAAGGCGAAGTGCATGCATTGTCGTCGGTTGTGCCGCGCTGCATCGTCAGTATGACCGCTTTCAGCTCCTCCCTGAAGGCCTGCAACAAAAAGCTGGTCATTACCTGGGACTGCGGAGAGCAGTATCAGCACTTCATCAGCCGGGCGGCCGGTAAGGAACTAAGTAGCGAGACGTCCAAAATGGCATCATCTGTGACCAAGTTCCCCTTCGACACCAACGCCCTGTACTCCAAGATCTTCACCGATCCTCAGCGCGGCAGGCAGGTATTTACCAGTCCCAAGCGTCTCAAGTCATATATTTACACAACGGCATCCTTCGCGCAGGCACACGACCTCGACGGCAATTACTACGATTTCTTGCCCTGGGATGCAGTGGTCGCGTCTTATTGCCGCGGTTCCGTGAGTGCGTATCTCCAGAACTGCAATTCCGTCGAGTTTGGAGATGTCCGCATGCCCAGGGCCTCGGAGCTGGCGTCCGTAATAATCAGCAAGGCCGATGAGGCTATAGCCGGCGCCCCCGTTGCAGCGGACCTCATCTTCGGCCACGACTGGCCTTTCCTCGGAATCTGTTCCTACTTCGGACTGGAGGGCTATTACTATCCCCGCTACACGGCGGAAGAGGCCGTTCGCTACTGGAACGGAGCCAGGCTCTGCCCCTTTGCGGCGAACCTGCAGATTATCTTCTACCGTAATCGAAAGGGTACCGTGCTGGTCAAGTTCCTGGCGAATGAACAGGAGACTCTCATCCACGATCTCCAGCCGGTCTCAGGCCCCTACTACGACTGGAATGAGGTCAAGGCCTACTTAAAAAACAGAAAGTGATGAAAAAGGCTCTGCTTGCACTTGCCGGCATTCTGTGCCTTGCGGGATGTTCACGCAGCGTTACTGTCTGCGGCGAGATCCGTACCGACCGCAAGGATGACCTCATCTGGGAAAACGAATTCAGCGGTTACCGAGCATTCGGCCCCGCTTTGCAGGCGAAAGGCGAACGTGCGTTCGGGTACGACATCTTCACGAAGAGTGTGAGTTACCCTGTCCTGCACGACCGTTATGAAAAAGCTCTCGGCCCGGAAAAGCTGTCTTTCCATATTGACCATGGCGACGGCATGGATTCCTACGGCGTGGGCCCCACCCTCGGGTGCGGCACGGCGGCTCTGGTCGATTCCTCCGGCATCGTTTATCCCTGGTGCTGGAAGGAGGCGGAAATCCTGCAGAACGGCCCCAGGCGCTTCCAGGTGCGCCTTACATATTCTCCGGTGCTGGTAAACGGCCGTGAGATCATAGAGCACCGGCTCATCACCCTGGACAGCGGCAAACGCCTCAACCGGGTTGACATTAGCTACGACGGCCTGGACGCTCCCTGCCCCATGGTCGTGGGCATAGTCGTCCATGCCGAGAATCCGGAGGGGTATTACGCAGACAATAAGGTTCTGGCCACTGCGGACCTCGGAGACCGCAACATCGGAGAGAACGGCGAAATGTACTGCGGCGCCGTTCTGCCGGGAGGCTTCGACAGCTGGGGCTACGAGCCCCTGGAGGAGCAGCAGGGCGCCGCCATCGGCCATGTCCTGGGCCATACCACCTACCAACCTGGCAGCACCTTCACGTATTACTTCGGAAGCGGCTGGTCCAAGGCCGGTATCAAAAGCCTGGACGAGTGGGTGAAACTGATTAGAAAAAGCATTTAAGCGATATGACCAAGAATTTCCTTGCATTCGACTGCGGAGCCACTTCCGGACGTGCCATACTGGGCACCTTCAGGGACGGCGGTTTCGAAATGAAAGAGGTTTACCGCTTCCCCAGCGGCATTATTGAACTTGGCGGAAAGTACTACTGGGATATCCTGGCCATCTACGACCACTTCCGCAAATGCCTCGACCAGCTGCAGCGCGACGGCGTCAGGATCGACTCCATCGGCATAGACACCTGGGGTGTCGATTTCGGCTTCGTCGCAGATGACGGCACGCTGCTGGGCTACCCGCGGGCCTACAGGGATCCCTATACGGACGGCGTTCCCGAGATGGTGTACAAGACCGTCCCCCGCGACGAGCTCTATGCCGCCACGGGCATCCAGATAATGAACTTCAACTCCATCTTCCAGCTGTACGCCCAGACAAAGGAGAACTTCGCTCCCCTGCGGCACGCAAGCAAGATGCTGTTCGTCCCCGACCTGCTGTCCTATATGCTGACAGGCCGGCAGGTGTGCGAATACACCATCGCATCGACTTCAGGAATGATGGACCAGGGCAGCCGTCAGTTCAACAAGGAGCTGCTCGCGCGCCTCGGCATACGCACGGACATCCTCCTCCCCATAGTCCAGCCCGGCCAGAAGACGGGTGAGTTTCAGGGCATTCCGGTCATCGCGGTCGCCGGGCACGACACCGCCTCCGCCATCGCCGCCGTTCCCGCTGCCGACGAGCGCTTCGCCTACCTTTCCAGCGGCACCTGGAGCCTTATGGGAATAGAGGTCCCCTCCCCCATCATCAATAAGGAATCCGCCCGCCTCAACTTCACCAACGAAGGCGGCATCGAGGGTACTACAAGGTTCCTCAAGAACATCACCGGAATGTGGCTGCTGGAGCAGTGCCGAAAGGTCTGGAGCGCAGCAGGAAAGGATTATTCCTATCCCGAGCTGATGGAGATGGCCCGCTCGGAGTCCGCCTGCCCTGCGCGCATCAATCCCGACGATCCCCGTTTTGCCAATCCAGTCAATATGGTGGAGGAGATCCTTCGCTCCGCTCTGGATGACAAAGGTGTCATTCTGAACGAAGTGAAGAATCTCTCCGACGCCCAGATCGTATCCTGCATCTACCACTCCCTGGCAGACCGCTACAAAGAGGTGCTGGATATGCTTCAGGGCTTTGCCCCCTTCAAGATAGAGAAGCTCCACATAATAGGCGGCGGCAGCGCCAACGAACTGCTCAACCAGTGGACGGCGGACGCCATCGGCATACCCGTAGTCGCCGGTCCCACGGAAGCCACGGCCATAGGAAACCTGATGATTCAGGCCAGGGCCGCCGGACTCGTGCGCGACCGCTGGGAGATGCGGCGCATGATAGCAGATGCTTTTAAAGTAAAAACATATAACCCGAAATAACATGAACGAATCCCAGATCCTCAAAGCTTACGAGATTGCCAGGGAGCGCTATGCCGCCATTGGCGTCGACACCGACAAAGCCGTCGGAATCCTCGAAAAGACTCCTATTTCCCTCCACTGCTGGCAGACCGACGACGTTATCGGTTTCGAGAGCGCCGCAGGTCTCTCCGGAGGTATCCAGACCACCGGCAACTACCCCGGCAGAGCCAGGAACATCGAGGAGGTACGAGCCGACGTACTGTTTGCAAAAAGCCTCATTGCAGGTAACCACAGGCTCAATCTGCACGAGATTTACGGTGATTTCGGAGGCAAGTTCGTAGACCGCGACCAGGTGGGCCCCGAGCACTTCGAGAGCTGGATCCAGTGGGCGCGCGAGAACGGCATGAAGCTGGACTTCAACTCCACCTCCTTCGGTCACCCAAAGAGCGGAGACCTCAGCCTCAGCAACCCCGACAAGGGCATACGCGATTTCTGGATCGAGCACACCAAGCGCTGCCGCCGCATCGCGGACGTCATGGGCAAGGCCCAGAACGACCCCTGCATCATGAATATCTGGGTGCACGACGGTTCCAAGGACCAGACTGTCGAGCGCAAGCGCTACCGCGAGATTTTCGCGGACTCCCTGGATGAGATACTTAAGGAGGAGCTTCCCGGCATGAAGACCTGCCTGGAAGCCAAGCTGTTCGGAATCGGCCTGGAAAGCTACACCGTAGGCTCCCACGACTTCGTAGCCGGCTACTGCGCCACCCGCAAGCTTATGTACACGCTCGATACCGGCCATTACGAAATGACGGAGAACGTGTCCGACATGGTGGCTTCCCTGCTGCTCTTCGTGCCCGAGCTCATGCTCCACGTCAGCCGCCCCATACGCTGGGACTCAGACCACGTGACCATTATGAACGACCAGACCCTCGACCTGTTCAAGGAGATCGTTCGTGCGGACGCACTGGGCCGTGCCCACATCGGCCTGGACTACTTCGATGCCGCCATCAACCGCATAGGCGCATACGTAATCGGCTCGCGCGCCACGCAGAAATGCCTGCTGAGCGCCCTTCTGGAGCCGCTTGCCAAGCTTCGCGAGTACGAAGATGCAGGTAAGGGATTCCAGCGCCTTGCCCTGCTGGAAGAAGCCAAGACACTCCCCTTCGGAGCAGTGTTCGACTATTTCAACTACAAGAACGGCGTTCCTGTGGGAGAAGCCTTCATTCCAGAAATCGAGAAGTACGAGAGAGAAGTAACAAGCAAGAGATAGTATATGTATTTGATTATCGGTCTTCTGATTATAGCCGTTGGGGCCTTCTGCCAGAGCAGCAGCTACGTTCCCATCAACAAGATAAAGTCCTGGAGCTGGGAGAGTTACTGGATCGTGCAGGGAGTTTTTGCCTGGCTGATCTTCCCCCTGCTCGGCGCTTTGCTGGCCGTTCCCGCCGGCGAATCTCTCTTCGGGCTTTACGCTTCCGATCCCAAGGCCAGCCTGCTGACCATACTATTCGGAGCCCTCTGGGGCGTAGGCGGACTTACCTTCGGCCTTAGCATGCGCTATCTCGGGGTAGCCCTCGGCCAGAGTATCGCCCTGGGCACCTGCGCAGGCCTCGGAGCCATATTGGGTCCCGTGTTTACCGGACACGCTCACGACCTTACCTCCTCGGTGATTATCGGCGTGGTCGTCACTCTGGTCGGCATCGCCATCATAGGCATTGCCGGAGCTATGAAGGCCGCTGCCCTGCCGGAAGAGGAGAAGAAAAAGGCCGTCAAGGACTTCAACTTCGGCAAAGGCATCTTCGTGGCCCTGCTTGCCGGTTTTATGAGCGCCTGTTTCAACATCGGCCTCAGTTTCGGTGAGCCCCTCACCTGGGAGCAGACCCCCGACATATTCAAGAGCCTCCCGGCCACGCTGCTCGTGACTTTCGGCGGCTTCCTGACCAACGCCTGCTACTGCTTCTACCAGAATTCCCGCAACAAGACCTGGGGGGACTACAGCAAAGGCAGTCTCTGGAAGCATAATCTGCTGTTCTGCGCCCTTGCGGGTCTGCTCTGGTACAGTCAGTTCTTCGGTCTCAGCCTCGGCAAGGGCTTCCTCGCCGGGTATCCCGCCCTCATTACCTTCAGCTGGTGCATCCTGATGGCCCTCAACGTCATCTTCAGCAATGTATGGGGCATTATCCTTAAGGAATGGAAGGGAGTGGACCGCAAGACCATAGCCGTGCTCGTCGCCGGCATCATTGTATTGATAATCAGCACTTTCTTGCCGCAGATAATATGAGCATCCTGGACAAGCGGCCGTTATTGAAAGCCGAGGTGGACAAGGTGGCCGAGGTCGCCGGATACCTCTGGCAGAAAGGATGGGCCGAACGTAACGGCGGCAATATCACCGTCAATATCACCGCACATGTAGATGACGCCATGCGCGCCATGCCTGCCATAGGCGGGCCGTATGCCATAGGCAAGACCCTGCCCCATATCAAGGGCTGCTGGTTCTATTGCAAGGGCACCGGCAGACGCATGCGCGACCTCGCCCGCGAGCCTATGCAGAACGGGGCGGTCATAAGGATACTGGACGACTGTGCCAGCTACGAAATAGTGGCCGACCTGCCGGTCGCACCGACGTCCGAACTTCCGTCCCACCTGGCCGTGCACGACTACCTGCTGGCCAAAGGGTCGCCGTACCGTGCGTCGCTACACACCCACCCTATCGAGCTGGTGGCCCTGACGCACAGCAGGGCGTGGATGGAGAAGGACGCCGCCACCCGTATGCTCTGGTCCATGATTCCGGAAACCAAGGCCTTCTGCCCCAGGGGACTGGGAATGGTACCTTACATGCTGCCGTCCAGCGTTGAGCTCGCGGAGGCGACCATCAGGGCCATAGATGAGGACTACGACGTGGTGATGTGGGAGAAGCACGGAGTCTTTGCCGTGGACGTGGACATCATGGATGCCTTCGACCAGGTGGACGTGCTCAACAAGGCCGCGCAGATCTATATCGCATCGCGCAACATGGGCTTCGAGCCGGAAGGCATGAGCGATGCCCAGATGAAACAGCTCAGCGAAGTCTTCGGACTTCCCAAGTAGCACTGACTATCAGCCACTTACCATTACCGACCTGGTAAAAACCAACCAGGTCAGAATTAGTAAATAACTATAAATCAATCACTATGAGGACCATAAAACTGCTTGCCCTTACCCTTTCGGTACTAATGTTATTTGCCTGCAAAAGCAATAAAGTCGCAGGAGAGCGCACGGAAGCTCTGGATGATTCCGCCTGGGGCGTCTCCGAATGGATTTCCGCCGCGGACGCACCGGTAGTTACCGGTCTGGTCAACGGCCGGGAGGGCCATCGCCGCTCGGCGGACGGTGCAAGCTGGTTCCTCAGCACCGTGACCAACGATAAAAAGGTCGTATCGGCAAAATGGATGACAGCGGGCCTTGGCGTCTATGAGCTGTATCTCAACGGCAAGCCTGTCGGGGACGATTTCCTGAAGCCCGGCTATACCCATCCGCTGAAGACCAAACGTTCATATACCTACGACCTCACCGGCTCCTTCAATAAAGCCGCCGGGGCCGGGAACGTACTTTCCGCCCAGGTAACTCCGGGATGGTGGGCGGACAAGATCGTCACCCCCAACGGTCACGACGGCATGGTGGGTGATAAATGTGCGTTCAGGGCCGTTCTGGAGCTCATTTTTGAGGATGGCAGCAAGGCCCTTCTGGGCACCAACACCTCCGACTGGACTGCCGGAATCGCAGGACCGGTAACGCACGCGGCGATTTTCGACGGCGAAGAGTACGACGCCCGCATCCTTCCCGGTTTTGATACCCCGGATAAGCTCACCGCCCCGGTGGTCAATACGGAGTTCGAAGGAGAAATCCTGCCCTCCGCCGGCGCCGAAATATGCCTGCGGCGGGACCTTGAGATGAAACCGGTCGAGGCCTACGTATGGAAAGACATAGAAAACGCTTCCGAAGAAGAATACGGCAAGGTGGTAAAACTGCGTGAGTTCAAGGAGGGGTTGACACTGGGAGAAGGGGAAACCCTGGTAGTAGATTTCGGCCAGAATGCCGCCGCCGTGCCCGTATTCGAATTCAGTGCTGATGAAGGAACGGTCCTGACCTGCCTGCCGGGAGAAATACTGAACGACGGCAACGGCGCCAGGAGCCGCGGAATGGACGGCCCGGAGGGAAGCGTACACAGGGAGAACCTGCGTACCGCATCGGACTGCTTCCTGGCGGTCTATACCTTCGCGGACTCAAAGGGTTATGTGAAATACATGCCCACCCATACCTTCTACGGCTACCGGTATCTGTCCGTAACCGCCACCGGCGAGGTGAAGATTCGGAGTATCAGTTCCATACCGGTCACTTCTATCACGGCCGATATGGAAAGCGGAAAGATAACCACCGGGAACGAACTGATCAACAGGCTGATTTCCAATACTTACTGGGGACAGTTGTCCAACTATCTTTCCGTGCCCACCGACTGCCCTCAGCGCAACGAACGGCTCGGATGGATGGCGGACACCCAGGTGTTTGCAGAAACCGGCACCTTCTTCGCCAACACAGATGCTTTCTTCCATAAATGGACCCGTGACATAAGGGACTGCCAGAGTCCCGCAGGCGGATTCCCCGGAGTGGCTCCCTACGGCCAGTACGGCTCCGGGAAGGAGCATACCATGCGACTCGGCTGGTCCGACGCCGCCATTATAGTTCCCTGGGTTGTATGGAAGCAGTTTGCCGACACGGAAATAATCGATGAAAACTGGGAGGCCATGGACCGATTCATGAGCCATATTGCGGAGACCAAGTATGACCATCATGCCATAATCGACGAGTGCGGGGATTATCAGTGGGCCGACTGGCTAAGCTACGAGCCCCTGGAAAGTTGCAGCCACAAGGCCCAGACGCCGAAGGATGCCAAAGGCAAACGTTATCCGCTTCCGGAGGCAATCGAGTACTGGAACTATCTGGGCGCGTGCTACTGGGCTATGGACGCTGAAATGATGCGCGACATGGCGGCGGCAAGCGGACGCGATGCAGAAGCTTATGCCGACCTGGCCGCCCAGGCAAAGGCGTACATCATGGAGAACTTCCTGGGCGCCGACGGCATTTTCCGTAATGAGGTTCTTAATACCATGCAGACTCCGGCCCTGTTCGCACTCAGGCTAGGACTCGTGGAAGGGGAAGCAAAAGAGGCAATGACAAGCAGGCTGAGAGAGAATTTCGCGGCTCACGACGGTTGCCTGCAGACCGGCTTCCTCGGCACGTCGATACTCATGCAGACGCTGACCGACAACGGTATGGCGGACATTGCCTGGGACCTGTTGTTCCAGCGTAAGAACCCCAGCTGGCTCTACTCGGTGGATAATGGCGCAACCACTATCTGGGAACGCTGGAACAGCTATACCATAGAGAAAGGCCTTGGTCCCAAGGGCATGAACAGCTTCAACCACTATGCCTACGGCTGCGTGTGCGAGTGGATTTGGGAGACGGCGGCAGGTATAGCCGCGGATGCTGCCGAGCCGGGCTTCAAGCATATAATAATGAAACCCGTACCCGACAAACGCCTCGGTTCGATTGATGCCGAATACCGCAGCGCCGCCGGCGTTATCAAGAGTTCCTGGAAATACGAAGGCGACCGCTGCGTCTGGGACTTCACCGTTCCGGAAGGCTCGACGGCCTCCGTCACCCTGCCGGGCTCTACGGAAACCGAGGACTACGGCCCCGGCCGTCACCGTATCGAGTTCTAGCCCCCCCCATTGATAATCAGCCATTTATCGTTACTGACCTGGTAAAAAACAACCAGGTCAGAATGAGTAAGTATCTGATACACAGGAGTGGCTTACGGAAACAAAAAAGGAGCCTCTCGGCTCCTCTTGTCTGGATGACTGGACTTGAACCAGCGACCTCCTGGTCCCTAACCAGGTGCGCTACCAACTGCGCCACATCCAGAAGTGGACGGCAAAGATATAAACTTTTTGTAAGACCTCCAAACATTTTTTGTAAATTTGCGCCGCTATGACAATAGATAATGAAATCAGGCAGATACCGGTACTGCTTCTGACCGGCTACCTTGGGAGCGGCAAAACCACACTCCTCAACCGCATCCTCGCCAACCGCAAAGGCATAAAGTTCGCCGTAATAGTCAACGATATCGGCGAGGTCAACATAGACGCAAGCCTTATCCAGCAGGGTGGCGTAGTAGGCCAGGGAGACGACTCCCTCGTCGCCCTGCAGAACGGATGTATCTGCTGCACCCTGAAGATGGACCTGGTGGCGCAAATCGCCGATCTGGCGGCATCAAAGCGCTTCGACTACATAGTCATCGAGGCCAGCGGCATCTGCGAACCGGCCCCGATAGCCAATACGATCTGCACCATGCCCAGCTTCGGCACCCAGTACACCCGCGGCGCCGTACCCTACGTCGACTGCATAGTGACCATAGTCGATTCCCTCCGCATGAAAGACGAATTCGGCGGCGGCAGCGCCCTGGAGAAGGAAGACATCGGCGACGACGACCTCGAGCGCCTCATCATCGAGCAGCTGGAGTTCTGCAACATAGTGCTGCTCAACAAAGCCGCAGAACTCAGCCAGGACGAACTCGGCCGCCTGAAGGCTATAGTCAAAGGCATCAACCCGGGAGCGAAGGTGCTGGAGTGCAACTACGGCGACATCGACCTGGATGAGATTATCTATACCGGAATGTTCGATTTCGAGGCAGTGGCCACGTCCGCCGCATGGATATCCGCCATCGAGGGCGAAGACGAAGAGGAGGAGGCTGAAGGAGAGGCCCTGGAATACGGCATAGACACCTTCGTGTACACCAGCCGCGAGCCAATGGACCTCAACAAGTTCGACAATCTCATCTTCCGGCACTGGCCTTCCGGAATCATCAGGGCCAAGGGCCTGTGCTACTTCGCATCCGAGCCCGACCAGTGCTACCTTTTCGAGCAGGCGGGCCGCCAGAAGACCATAAAGGACGCCGGACTGTGGTACGCCAGCATGAACGAATTCGAACTCCAGTTACAGATGGAGCGCGACCCTCAGCTGCGCCGCGACTGGGATCCCGTGTACGGCGACAGGATGCAGAAAATAGTATTCATCGGGCAGAATCTGGACAAGGCGGAAATCACCCGGCTGATGGACTCCTGCACAGCCTAGAAACTTAGCGTTTCCATGCAACGAAAGCGCCCTTATTTGCATCTATATAGTATGATCCGCAAGGGGACAGGCATACTTATGTGCTTCTTCTTGTCCGTGATGTCGTGCACCACGGACAGGGGGTACGACGTTGCCTACAAGGACTCTTCCGCCAATTCAGCCCCCGTAGATATACCGGATGCGGGCAAGCCTGGAATCGTGACCGCCGGAGAGTGGAGTGATCTGGACAACTGGGCGTTCTGGTCCAACCTGATGACTCAGCGCCAGAGCAATAATCAGGGCGACAACTACACTGTAATGAAGGATACCTGGCGTGTCTATACCAACCGCAGGGTGTCCGTCGTGGTGTCCGACGAAGCCGGCAACAGGCTGAACGAGGTCAAGGTGGAACTTAAGAGCGGAGAGCAAATAGTCTGGACTGCGCGCACCGACAATCAGGGCTGTGCAGAAGCCTGGGTCGGCCTCTTCGACCCCACTTTCCAAGCCGGAGAACTCTCCATATCACTGAACGGAGTCAAGCAGGACACGCCCCCCACGCTTACAACTTGGGAGTCGCCTGTGACCTACACCAACCACTATGTCATTTCCTCTCCCGCCCCTGAAGCAATTGCCGACATCCTGTTCATAGTGGATGCGACCGGCTCCATGCTGGACGAAATCGACTTCCTCAAGGCCGACCTTACCAACATACTCCAGAAGGTAGGCGAGATGAACGCCGGCACCACAATACGCACCGGAGCCCTTTTCTACAGGGATCTGGAAGACGAATACCTCACAATCACCTCTCCTTTCACGGAGAATTCCGGAACGACTATAGATTTCATTTCGAAGCAGACCGCCAGCGGCGGCGGGGACTATCCCGAAGCCGTGCATACTGCACTCGAAGTCTCGCTGAAAGAGTTCAGCTGGAGTCCTTCCGCCAAGGCCAGACTGGCATTCATGCTGCTGGACGCTCCGCCTCACCGTGAGGTCCAGGGCGTACTGGAAAGCATTCAGGAATCACTCACGGCATATTCCGCCAAAGGTATCAAACTTATCCCTGTGGCATCCAGCGGCGTAGATAAGAGCACGGAGTTCGCTCTGCGTTTCTACGCAATGGCTACAGGAAGCACCTACGTATTCATAACCAACGACAGCGGCGTGGGGCAGATGCACATCGTCCCTACAGTCGGCGAATACAAGGTCGAGCTGCTCAACGACCTGATGGTGCGTCTCATCTCCAAGTACCTGGAATAGCCGGGTATCATCATTTTTTGGTATTGCGGGGCAACTCCGTATTGCCGTTCTTTGCATAAAAATCGCAAACTATGGCACACGAACACCATCATCACCACCATCATGAGGTGGATGCCTCATCCCTCAAAGGGGTATATATCATCTCCGTCATCCTTAATCTGGCTTTCGTCCTGGTTGAAGCCGGAATCGGCATCTGGGGCAATTCCATGGGCCTTCTATCCGATGCAGGACACAATCTGAGCGACGTATTCTCCCTGCTGCTGGCCATGATAGCGCTGCGTCTTGCAGGCACCCGCAGCACCGGGAAATATACCTACGGATACCGCAAAGGCTCAGTGCTCATTTCCCTCCTGAACTCCATCATCCTGCTGATAGCGGTAGGAGCGATAATAGTGGAGAGTATCCACAAGTTCAGCGAGCCGGCGCCGGTAAACGGCGGAGCGGTTGCCTGGACTGCCGGCGCAGGCATCCTGATTAACGGGCTCACAGCTTTCCTGCTGATGAAACACCGCAAGAGCGACCTCAACGCCCGGGGAGCCTTCCTGCACATGGCGGCCGACACCCTGGTCTCGGCAGGAGTGCTGGTTTCCGGAGTAGTGATTTCGATTACCGGTTGGAACCTGATCGACCCGATTATCGGAATCGTGGTGGCCCTGGTCATTCTTGCCGGCACATGGGAACTGCTTTCCGAGAGTCTGCGCCTGAGCCTGGACGCGGTGCCGGAAAATATCGACCGCGACAAGGTGCTCGAAGGCATGATGGGGGTTGACGGAGTGCAGGACGTGCACCATTTACACATCTGGCCTGTCAGCACCGTGGAGACGGCCCTGACCGCCCATGCCGTCGTTGACGAAGGTGCCGAGCCGGAGGCGGTCGTCTCCGCCCTGAAGCTCGCCCTCCGGAATCACGGAATCACACACGTCACCATAGAAACAGAACGCCCCGGGCATATCTGCGAAGATTACGACTGCGCCCGGTGATAACGGCTACCAGCGCCAGGAGGCGGCCAATTATGGCAATTCGGCACAAAGATAGGTGGAAGTTTTTAATAATCAATTCATTTTTGTAGATTTGTCAATCAAACCTCACTGATTGATAGTATATCTACATATGAACAAGTGCATTGTTTTTTTATTTGTATCGCTGCTACTTATTACTAGTTGCGATCCGGACAATAATAAAGAGGATGTTTTTGAAACGCCTGAATTTATCTTAGGCGATTTGAATGGCAAGTATGAAGGCTTTGACACAGTCATTTTCAATGATGATTCTCATGTCATGCTTATTTCTCATTATGCGAACAAGGTGGTTCGCGAGTATCTTGTCATTCACGAGGGAGATACATTAGCAGTGTTTTATTCCCCCAAAGGAATTCCTGAATACATAACGAATGGTCATAAACATATTGTAGTTGGAAATCGTTCAGAACAATCCCTTCATGTAGAGGTGATTGACGATACGGGGGATTGCGAGATATATGATTGGAAAACCCCTACTAATTGGGTAGAATACGAAACTGCCATTAATGATGCTATATCAAAAGATGCTACATCAAGTAACGTTGTATCTGGTGAAGTTATTACGAGTGACAGTAGTTATGACCATCGGCTTAATAAACAAGTCGAACTACTTCAATCAACTATATATGGTGAGTTGGAATCGTTTTTAGTAGATGTAGTATCAGGGAATAGCTATAATCCCACTAGCGGCTTGCTTCTTTGGGCGGGGACAGCAATTGCATATGCAATTTCTGATGATCCGGTATGGTTTGTAACCGTAAAGCAATCAAACGAAATAATCGGGCAGACAATGCTTACATTTAAGCTGTATAATGTTTTAATGGCTAATCCTGAAGCTGCACTTTTGCTTGGAATTGGTCTGGTTTATATGTATGATGGAGCCTTAATAGCTGAAGGCATCGAAAACGGGGATTTTAGACTTCCTTTTGCGAAGGACCCTGAATTGTTTGCAAAAGAGATAAAAGGTGGTCTATGGTGGGCAGGGCCGAATAGCGCCCAATTCGACTGGCAAGCTCAACAGATTAACGCTCCTATTAAGGTGGGATTGGCTTACTTCGATTATACTGACCCTGATAGGATGGAAATCGGAGTTAAGAAAGGTATTACTCTACCTAAAGGCTGGACAGCCGATGTTGTTCCCGATGGACGTGACTTTTGCCTTGTACTATCTATTAGTGAAAATGATAAAAAAGGAGAAATCATAACCTTCGATATCCCTGTATATGTAACAGGAGTTAGTAATATAGAAGAGGATTTGGTTTACAGCGTGAAACAGACGCCTCGTATCATGCTTGGTAGCGAGTCTGTCTATTTCGATAACTTGTCTCCAGTTACGGTTGACATTACCAACTACTCCCGGGAGCTAGGAGATATATCTTACAGCCCAGGATGGTTAGATGCGGATGTCAATCAGACGGCTAATGGTATTATCACTGGTCTTACATTAACCCCTAAGATACTGGATGGGGCGAATGATGATAAAGTGGTAATTGCAATCACTTCCGAAGATGGGCAAGGTCATTATTCGGTGGAACTTCCCGTCTTTCCTTATAATAAAGAAAAAGCTGAATTAGAAGCCATTCGAAAGAAGTTAGTGAAGTTCTACTATGATACCGGAGGCCCTACGACGTGGTATAATCGAGACAATTGGTGTAGTGATAAACCTCTGGAGGAGTGGTATGGAGTTGTCAAAACGGAAACAGGATGGATGCTTTGGCTAGACAAAAATGGGCTTGTTGGTCATGGCGATCTTTCCGGGTGGGACACATTGGAGGAGGCGAGTTTCCAAGGCAAAGACTCAGATTATTGGAACGGGGAAAGTAGTTCCCATTTAAAGTCGATAGACCTATCTGGTTGTTCAGCACTGAAAAGACTGTGGTGCGATGATAATGATATTGAGAAGATAAATATTTCTGGTTGTACTGCACTCAAATACATCTTGTGCCGACGTAATTGTTTAAAGCATTTACCTGACATTTCTGAAGCTTCTTCTCTATCATCTTTTGAATGTAATAATAATCTCATAGAAGACCTGGTGATTTCAGATCATCCTTCCCTAAGGGCTTTTTTCGGAGATGAGAATCCATTTAAGTCTCCTATTCGCATTAATAACTGCCCCCGTCTTTTCTGGCTAAGAATTAATAGTCATTCAGGAAGTGCTAATACCGTTGATATCAGCAATTGTCCATCACTTACTGATTGGCAATATCTTGTGTATGATGGTCTTCCTCTTGAAACATTACGTATACGAAATTGCACTGCATTAACTGGGTGTAGTCTTCCTTCAACTCTTAAGAGCCTTGATTTGTCGGGTTGTACGGCTTATGGAAGAATAGATGTTTTTTCCCACTCAAGTCTCCAATCCATTAATGTATCTGGCTGTACATCGTTAACGAGTTTTATTTGTGAATCGTCATACGTTTCATCAATCAATGTATCTGGATGCACTTCGCTGACAACTATGGACTGTAGAAGTAACAAACTAACGACAATTGATGTATCAGATTGCTCAAAGCTAGACTATTTGAACTGCTCCGGTAATATGCTAACGACAATTGATGTATCGAATTGTCCAAAGTTAGTATATTTGGACTGTAGAGGTAATCATATTAAACAACAAATCAAAAACGAAGATTGTATTGAAAGTTTTTTATACAATTGTAGGTATGAGTATTATAGAGTTTGGGATGATGCTTCTCAACAGTACATAACCAAGCATAAAGACAACGAGTACGGCTGGTGGTACCCTGGTGAGCCGGAGAAGGGATACCACGGGCGATAATCACAACCAGGCGCTTACCAGCGCCAGGAGGCGGTGAGCATCAGGGCGGTGCCGGGCATGGGGTAGCCCTGGACGATCTGATAGCGGCAGTTGAAGATGTTGGTGCAGGTACAAGCGAGCTGGAGCTCCGTTGTGCGGGCGCCGACGGCAAGATTGAGACTTTTTGAGACAGTCAGGTCGCTGGTCGACCAGGGGGCGAGGTAGTAGTCCGGGATGTTGGCGGTCAGGGACCATCTGCCTCCGGTAATAACTGTGTTCCAGGCGACGGTCCAGCCGCGCCAGCTGCCGTCCACGTCTATCCCTCCGCTGTGGAGGGGAATATAGGGTATCTGGTTCCCGTAGCTGATGCTGCCGGGGGTGCTGTGGTCCAGCGCCCGCTGGAAAGTGTACCGGAGTGTAGCTCCAGCCGTCCAACCGTCTCCGGAAAGCACGGCCGCGGCTTTGCTCTCAATGCCGGCGATATCCACGATGCCGATATTCAGCATGGACCAGCGGAACTGCGATGCGGTCGGAATCGCCACAATCTTTTCGGTGACCTTGTTGTAATATGGAGAAAGCCGAAAGTCGAAGGACCAGGGAGCGGATGCGGCTGCAAGCCTGATATTCCCTCCGAATTGCGAGGCGCTCTCGGGCTCCAGCGAAGAATTGCCTATCTGTGTGTAATAGAGGTCGTTGAATGACGGAAGACGATAGCTGCGACGGGCGTAGGCATCGATTTCCAGCCATTTCCAGGGGGAATAAAAGACGCTTGCGGACGGCATCCATGCATCTCTGAAACCGTTCTTCCGGGACCAGCCTCCGGCGTTCGGATTGAGATAGTTGTCCCACGCTCCCAGATAGACCAGGCTCGCTGACGCCCGGAACTTCTCCCATACCAGACGCGACGCAAGGGCGCCCGTAGCGGTCAGCCTTCTCGGGGCGACAAACATTCCGACATCCGAATCCAGAGTGTTGTACTGAAGGTCAGTAGCGTAATCCAGCGACCATGGCTCTGCCAGGACAATCGACTGTGCTACAGAAAGATAGCCCGCGCGCTGACGGTACTTCACGTTGTACGGCATAGCCATAGGATTACGCTCCGGATGAGAATCGTAGTGAGTATAATTGTCGGAATACTTGAAGCGAACGGCAGTGGCATAACGCTCGGTCCACTCCTCGTTCCAGCTTCCCTGCAGGAAGAAGTCCTGGTCCGCCTGACGCTCGGTGCTGAACGGGAAGCCCAGAGCACGGCGAATTACCGGCCCGGGAAAGCCTCTCTCCGAACCGTAGCTGTAGAGACGCAGCCGCCAGTCACCCCGCTTCAGCTGGCCATATAGAGCCGCTTCCAGACGCAGAGCGCGTATATCCCCGTTTTCCCGTACTAGAGTCGTATCGAAGCAGGGGAAACTGTACCGGCCGGAGGAGTAAATGAAGTCGGAGGAGGCACGCAGCGTCAGCCTGCCCAGATCCTTGTCCCAAAGTACGGAAGGGTTGACGGTGGCGAAGGAGCCGCCGCGCATGCGGACCACTCCCCCGCTGCCTCCGGAAGGGCGGGGACGCTCCGAATCGAGGTAGATGGAAGCACCTGCGGCATACTCCTTGGCGGTCTGCAGACGACGGCTCTTCTGCCCCGTGTAGAGGGCTACGGAACTGATTCCATCGACGGAGAAGCGGCCGAGATCCACCTGCATGTTCTGGGCGTTGTCTATCTGTACGCCGTCCAGGAACACGCCCACGTGTTCGCTGCCCAGGCTCCTGACGTTCACCGTCTTAAGTCCGCCGACTCCGCCGTAGTCCTTCAGCTCCACACCGGTAAACTTCCGCACTATGTCGGCGGCCTGATACGGCACCGCCACCGCATCCTGCAGACGGATCTCTTCGGCAGGGCGGGTGACGGGAAGCGACTTGAGGGCCTGCACCTGCGACGCTTTAAGCGTATCGGCCTGCGGGGCCTGCGCAGGAGCGGTCAGAAGCAGGAGCAGGAGCGGGAGCATGAAGCTATCGCACAGCCAGATGTCCGGGACAGACGCCGGCAGTTACAGTCCAGAGCTTATCGCCTTTCCTGTAACAGCTTAACGAGCCCGGATTCATGTAGTCGCCGGCATCTCCCAGGAAGAAGGTATCGGAATCAAGTGCAAGCAGGGAATAAGGAGTGGAAACGCTGGGAGAGAAGTTCCAGGAGATTGTCTCTCCGGCCTTGCAGGCCCATGATTTATAGGTCTTTACCAGGCCGGGCGTCCAGTCCGACTCCTGCTCCGTTCCGTAGCAGTAAACGGTATCGCCGTACACTGCAGAAACGCTGACATAATCTCCTATATGCTTGACATCCGCGCCCAGCATCCAGAGGCTGGAGGGAACGTCGTAATAATTGCCGAAAGAAGTGACATAGACGCGCTTGTCGGAGGTGATGTAAACGTTCTTCAGATTGACGGCTACCTCCACGTTCCTTATCAGTTTGAAAGACCTTGTATCTATCAGGCTGACAGTATTGTCGTAAGAGTAATTCGGCGGCAGTTGGCAGGAGATGCCTCCGGAGTTGGCCACATACAGCTCTTCCCGGGCGCACGCAATGCCTTCAGGCTGATATCCCACCTCCAGCGGTTCACCATATATCTTCTTGGTCTTCAGGTCAATACGATAGACGCAACCCTTGGGATTAGAATAGTCGGAAAGACTCGCCTGCCAGTTCTCGTCATAGGTGTAAGTGGCATGAGCTCCGGCCCACGAGGTAACGTATGCATAGATATCGTCGAACGCTATGCATCTGGGAGTGGGTATCCTGATTGCCGCCAGTTCCTTGCCGTCCTCTGCGGAAACAACCTCAACTATGCCGGAATTGTTGATTACCATCCATATCTCGTCGCCGTGAACCGCGATATCGTTGCCAACGTCGCCGAGAGGGCCGCCGTTTACCTTGCTGAACACCCCGGTCTTGTAGTTTCCGTCGGTGAAACTTAGATAGTCCAGAGTGGAGTTGTTCATGCCCAGCTGGCCCTCGTTGAGTACATAGAGTCCGTTGGCCTTGAAAATGAATCCGGAAACGTCCACTTTCTCGCCTCCGATTTCGGGGAACGGATCTTTCTGGCATGCGCAGATGCACAACACGCCGGAAAGCAATAGTAATACTGATTTTTTCATTTAGTTTATGAGGTTTTAGAAAAGCTGCTTAGGCTTGGTGGCGATGAAGTCTTTGAGATAGAAAGGCTCGAAGTAGGCCGTGTCGCGGAAGTTGCGGGCCGCATACTCGCGCATGGCCGGAGCGACCATGGAATCGGCGCGGGGACATTCCTGACGGAACCAGCGCCCCTCGCCGGCCAGCACTTCTTCGCACTTGGACACTCCGTCACCGATAAACAGGATTCCGTCGCTTATCTCCAAAGGCCGGACTACTGAACCGAGGTCCTCCACAACTATCGGGGCAACCTCAGTAAGTTTCTCACCCTCAGCGGAATACACCGCGGAGTAAACCTCCATGCGCCGGGCGTCGATCATAGGAACGATATAGCGGCAGCCATCAGGAAGGCCGGATGCCTGTGCCTGTGCCACCAATACGTCCAGGGTACTCACGGCGAGCAGAGGGATACCACCTCCGAAGCAGAGGCCCTTGGCGGTGGAGGACCCCACACGCAGTCCGGTATAAGACCCCGGCCCCATGCTCAGGCACACCGCGTCGCAATTGGAAACCTTCAGCCCGCACTCCTCCAGTACCTCCTTCACATACACGGCGGTCATGGCTGCATGGGCCCGCGGCTCGGAACTGAAACGCCTCGCGCTCAGCTCACCGCCCTTTACCATCGCCACCGAGCACAGCGAGGTAGAAGTCTCTATCAGGATTATATTTGGGTGCATGATTCAGCCTCAACTGCAACATCGGGAGTGATATACTGCCCTACAAAAAGCTTGATCTGCGGCAAAATACCGGTTGCAAAATCCCGAAGGCGAGGGTACACTTTCAACTCCCCGAACCTTTCCGGATCCACGAGACCCCAACTCTGGTTGAGTCCTTCGAAGGCCGATATCAGCAGGCCGATAAGCAACGCCGTCGTGAAAATCGCGAAAATGCCGCCCAGCAGACGGTTCAGCCACCCGAGGGTAGCGGCCTTGAAAAGCTTGGTAATCAGATGCCCGACCAGCGCCATAATCAGGGCGCACACCAGGAAGATAAGGATGAAACAGATGATGTAAGTCACCTTTTCGTCGGAATCGAACTGCAGCATGGCCACTTTCGTGAGATCCGGAGCGAAGCGAGCGGCGATTATGGCTCCCACGATAACGGCAGCCAGCGAAACTATCTGAGTTACAAGCCCTTTGACCACGCCGATAATGAGGGCGGGGATAAAAAGGGCTAACAATACTATGTCTAATACCGGCATTTTCGCAGAAATGATTATATTTGCAGGATATAAGTAAGCAACGCACAAAAGTAGCGAAAAAATATGACATTCAAAGAATATAAGGGACTGGATCTTGTGGCCGCCGGGAATGAAATCCTGGAGCGGTGGAAGAAGATAGGAGCGTTTGAGAAATCCCTCGCCCTGAGGGAAGGTGCCCCTGAATTCATATTCTTCGAAGGGCCTCCCAGTGCGAACGGCATGCCGGGCATACACCACGTGATGGCTCGCAGCATCAAGGATGCGGTATGCCGCTACAAAACGCAGAGCGGCTACAAGGTGCGCAGAAGGGCAGGATGGGACACCCACGGCCTTCCCGTTGAACTCGGAGTCGAGAAGATGCTCGGCATCACCAAGGAAGATATAGGCAGCAAGATCAGCGTGGCCGACTACAACGCAGCCTGCCGCCGCGAGGTGATGAAATATACCGCCGAATGGCGCAACCTTACCGAGCGCATAGGTTACTGGGTCGATATGGACGACCCCTACATCACCTACGACAACCGCTATATCGAAACCCTCTGGTGGCTGCTGAAGGACATCTACGGCAAGGGCCTGCTCTACAAAGGCAAGTCCATCCAGCCCTACAGCCCCGCCGCCGGCACCGGCCTCAGCACCCACGAGCTCAATCAGCCCGGATGCTACAGGGACGTAAAGGACACCACCTGCTGCGCCCAGTTCAAGGTTATAGGAGAAGAGGAGCTTTACTTCCTCGCCTGGACCACCACCCCCTGGACGCTTCCGTCCAACACCGCCCTCTGCGTCGGCCCCGACATCGAATACGTTAAGGTGCGCAGCGCCAATCCCTACACCGGCGCCCCCGCAACATACATACTCGCCAAAGCCCTCGTGGGCGCATGGTTCAACGACAAGGTGCCTTATGAAGTGCTTCCCGGCACGTTCAAGGGCAAGGAGCTCGTTGGCATGCGCTACGAACAGCTGATTCCCTGGTTCAGGCCCGACGACGGCGCGTTCCGAGTGATTCCGGGCGACTACGTGACCACGGAAGACGGTACCGGCATCGTCCACATCGCCCCGACTTTCGGAGCCGACGACGCCAGGGTGGCCCGCCTCTCCGGCGTTCCCGCCCTGCAGGTGATCGACCGTGACGGCAACCCTCAGGCACAGGTAGATACGAAGGGACGCTTCTATCGCGTCGAAGACCTCGACCCGAAGTACGTAAGCGAAAGGGTATCGGCCGATTACCCCCAGTGGGCCGGCCGTTACGTCAAGAACGCCTACGACTCCTCCCTGCCCGCCGACGCCCCTACCCTCGACATAGACATCTGCGTGATGCTTAAGGCCGCAGGCAAGGCGTTCCGTATCGAAAAGCACGTCCACTCCTATCCCCACTGCTGGCGTACCGACAAGCCGGTGCTCTACTACCCGCTGGACAGCTGGTTCATCCGCACCACCGCCGTACGCGAGCTGATGATGGAGCTGAACGACCAGATTGCATGGAAGCCCGAATCCACCGGAAGCGGCCGCTTCGGCAAGTGGCTGGAGAACATTCAGGACTGGAATCTCAGCCGCAGCCGCTACTGGGGCACTCCCCTGCCCGTATGGCGCACGGAAGACGGACGCGAGGAGATCTGCATTGGCAGCGTACGCGAGCTTTACGATGAGATCGACAAGTCCGTCGCCGCCGGATTCATGAAGTCCAACCCTCTGAGGGACAAAGGCTTCGACCCTTCCGACATGAGTCAGGAGAACTACGGCCGCATAGACCTGCACCGCCCTTACGTAGACGAGTTATTCCTGGTCTCCCCCAGCGGCCGCAGGATGGTGCGCGAAAGCGACCTCATCGATGTCTGGTTCGACTCCGGCGCCATGCCTTATGCCCAGACCGGCCTGCGCGGACTGGACAGCCCAGACTTCGGCTGCACCGCCGACTTCATCGCAGAAGGCGTCGACCAGACACGCGGCTGGTTCTACACGCTTCACGCCATACACACCATGGTCAGCGGCACCCCTGCGTTCAAGCGGGTGATTTCCAACGGTCTGGTGCTGGACAAGAAGGGCGAGAAGATGAGCAAGCGCCTCGGCAACGCGGTCGATCCCTTCAAGGCGATGGACAACTACGGCCCCGACGCCCTCCGCTGGTACATGATGACCAACGCCCAGCCCTGGGACAACCTGAAGTTCGACGAGGCCGGAGTGGAGGAGGTGCGCCGCAAGTTCTTCGGCACGCTCTACAACTCCTATTCGGTATTCGCCTTGTACGCCAACCTGGACGGCTTCAACCCTGAAGCTCCGCTGGTGCCGTATGAGAGCAGGCCTCTGTTCGACCGCTGGATAATCAGCAAACTCAACACCCTCGCACGCAGGGTACATGAGGCATACGAGGACTACGATATCACGACTGCAGGCCGTCTGGTGCAGGATTTCGTCTGCGACGACCTGAGCAACTGGTACATTCGCCTGAACAAGAAGCGCCTCTGGGGTTCCGGCCTCGGGGACGACAAGCTCGCCGCCTACCAGACTCTTTACGAGGTGCTCAAGGGAGTTGCCCTGATGGGTGCGCCAATAGCTCCTTTCTTCATGGAGCGGCTGTGGCTGGACCTTGTTCCGGGCAGCGAGTCGGTGCACTTCGAGCCCATGCCTGAATGCCGGGGCGAACTGGTCGACGAGGCTCTGGAGGAGAGTATGTCCTTCGCCCAAAAGGCCTCTTCCATGGTGCTGGCGCTCAGAAAGAAAGTGGGAATCAACGTGCGCAAGCCTCTTGCGAAGGTGCTTGTGCCCGTGCTCGACGACGAGGTGAAGGCCCATATAGAGAAGGTCAGCGACATCTTCCTTACCGAGGTGAATGTCAAGCAGCTGGAATTCCTCCACGACACTACCGGCATAATCACCAAGAAGATCAAGCCCAACTTCAAGACGCTGGGCAAGATTTACGGGAAGCAGATGAAGGAAATCGCGGCCGCTTTCGGCACTCTGGACCAGCAGGTGATCGCCGACATCGAGCGTTCCGAAGTATATGCTCTGGAACTGCCGTCCGGCACCGTGCTGCTGCATCCCGGCGACTACGAAATCAGTTCGGAGGATATGCCCGGCTGGCTGGTCGCCACGGAAGGCACGCTTACGGTCGCCCTGGATATTGTCCAGACTCCGGAACTGATACTGGAAGGCACTGCGCGCGAACTTATCCATCCTATACAGAACCTCCGCAAGGAGAGCGGTTTCGAACTTACCGACCGCATCGATACTGTGGTTTATGCCGACGGCGAGGCTTACGGGGCCATAAAGGAGGCCCTTGAGGCTTTCGGCAGCTACGTGGCCGCTCAGACCCTTTCTCTGAGCCTGGAATTGAAGCCTCTGTCCGAAGCCCCGGCCGAGGCCGCAAAAGTTGATTGGGAAAACACTGTAATACTAATAACCCTTAAACGTAAATAATTATGGCAGAAGAAGTTAAAACACGTTATTCCGATGAGGAACTTGCCGAGTTCAAAGCCATCATTGACGAGATGCTGGACAAGGCCCGTGCGGAGTATGAAACTCTCCGCCAGGTGATAATGCATAACGGTTCCAACGACATCGAGGACACTTCGCCTTCCTTCAAGACTGTGGAGGACGACGGAGCTAACCAGCTGTCTAAAGAAGAGGCAAGCCAGCTCGCACAGCGCCAGTACAAGTTCATCCAGAACCTGGAAGCTGCACTCGTGCGCATCGAGAACAAGACTTACGGTATTTGCCGTGAGACAGGCAAGCTGATTCCCAAGGAGCGTCTGCGCCTGGTCCCCCACGCTACGCTTACCGTGGAGGCCAAGGAAAAACTTGCTAAGTCTGGAAGGAAATGAAGATTTCAAGGGGAGCGAAGCTCATAGCGCTCGGCGTCCTTCTTGTGGTTATCGACCAGGTAATCAAATACTTGGTCAAGACCAACATGGAGCTTGGGCAACAGATTTATGTTATCGGCGAATGGTTCAGGCTCTGCTTTGTGGAGAATTCCGGAATGGCCTTCGGAATGAAGTTCGGAGGCGCTGTGGGTAAGTTCCTGCTGTCGCTGTTCCGCATAGTGCTGTTCGGGGCGCTGGTATGGTGGATTTCGTCGCTTGACCGCAAGAAGAACGCGCCGGTCGGGGTTCTGGTCGGCTTGACATTGATTACCGCCGGAGCTTTCGGCAACATAATCGACTGCCTCTTTTACGGCCTCATCTGGGACTACGCACCTTTTATGTTCGGCAAGGTGGTGGATATGTTCTACTTCCCTCTGATACACAATGCGGCCGGAGAAGTTATCTTCTTCAGCCCCGTATTCAACTTCGCCGACTCATGCGTCACCGTTGGCGCATTTTACCTCATTCTCTTCCAGTGGAAGTTTTTCGCCAAGGACGAGAAAAAATAAATTGGTAGAAACGCAGAATATTTCTATTTTTGCAGTCCAATTCCGGGAGGAATGGCCGAGTGGTCGATGGCGGCAGTCTTGAAAACTGTTGTACGGCAACGTACCGGGGGTTCGAATCCCTCTTCCTCCGCAGCTATGCAATGCAAAAGAAGGTGCTGCACGAAAGTGCAGCATTTTTGCGTGATGGCGTACCCGTCGAAAGCTCGCTTTCGTAAGGATACGCTATCACACAAAAACAGCCGCAGGCTGACCGGCATTTGCATTGCTCTCGGAGTCCGAGGGAAAAGGCACGGCACAGCCGTGGCTAATCCCTCCAGCTGAGGGCGATGTTTGCATTGCTCTCGGAGTCCGAGGGAAAAGGCACGGCACAGCCGTGGCTAATCCCTCCTCCTACCTCACCTTATCCAGGATCAGCGGGATCGCGAGCAGCAGCAGACTGTCATATTTCATGCTGTCCGGATCCACACGGCGAAGGTCACGAAAAGAACAGATATCGATATGCGAAGGGGCACTTTCCCTCTGAAGGCTCTTGCGGTAATCCCTGCGCTTATCGCCGAACAGAGAATCGCCGAGCAGGCGCTCCTTATCGTCTACAGGCCTGAAACCCATAATCAGCTTATCCACCACCCAGCGACCGTGCTCACTCACGGACAGGGCCTCGTTGCTCTGCTCCCATGCCTCCTGCTCGGAGATTCCCCTTTCACCCGCAAAACGCTTGATACCGAGCGAACGGGACTCAAAGCAGTCGGAACAGAAAACATTGGACAGCCTCTTGCGGACGGCAGTCTGGTCGGCGCTCCACTTCTTATCGTCCACAAACGGACGGAACTTTGTCTGAAGCAGGTTGTATTGGAAAGTATCCAGAGCGTAAAGGTAACGCTTGGCACTGTGTATATCCTCGGCAGGCAGATTGTCGATAGCATTGCCCAGGCCGTAAACCCTGCTGGTAAGCACCGCCTTGCGTGTATCTATGGAAAGCAGTTCCTCCTCCTTCCGGGAAGCAAGAAAACTCCGAACATCCTCCTCTCGCACGCACAGGGTGCACGAATCCGGTGCCGCCGACTCCACGTGAATCTCCACGTCAATATAGGAGCCGGCGTTGCGCTCTCTACCGTAAATAACTGATTTACAGTAGTCCGGCAGAATATTCAGATACTCCTCGCGTCCCAGTTCGGAAACAATGTCCGCCCTGGAGCTGACCACAGTTATAACGGTTCTGTTCCTGCAGCTCAGCTTCCCGAAAATGTCGTACTCCTCATAGTTTACGAAATGAGCCGACAGGGCGAGCTGACGTACGACGGAGAGCATCAGAGGACTGTCTCCGCACACGGCGACGTGAACGCTCTCCGGAGACCCAGGAGCAATGGCGATATCCTTCAAGAAATCCAGCACGTACGCACGCGCAAAATACCAGTTGCGGACAATCTCTTCGGAGAAAGGCTGTCCGTTATCCCTGCGCCTCAGGTACTCGAAAGGGCGTTCCCTTGGAATCTGACGTTTCATCGCCGTATCTATTTAACTCTGTTTATCAGACTGCGGAAATCATCGGCCGAAGGGGCCTGGGAGAGCCTCAGGTCGAACCACTGCATAGCCTCGACCACCTCCTCCATCAGGCGGGACTGCTCCCACGCAAAAGCCTCGGTATCGCTGTCCATCAGATAAGCGTAAATCTGAATGCCCATACCGCTCCCCTTCTGCTCGGTCCAGCGGACCATAAGCATAGGCTTCTGGGACACGTGAGGATGGTCCATGAGCCAGTGGTGCAGATACACACGGAAAAGATGCCCGTTGAAGACACCCTCCCGGAGCTCATCCGCAGGCAGATATTTGCTCACGGAAGCGTTCGCCGCCAGGGCCTTCAGCTCCTTGGCGGAAAACTCGCGGAAGGAGCCGGTATCGATAAGGAAGGTCTTGCACATCAGACGGCCGTAGGTCTTGCCGTCGTTCATGTGCTGCAGATTGATGAAATGGTCGGCCTGAAGGGCGTAAATCGGAAAGGACGAGCTGGTAGTGTCCCAGTTGAACACCTCGACCGTAGTAAGGGTAAGCCCCTTTACAACGCCGTCAACGCCATATTTCGGCACCTGGATCCAGTCTCCTATGTTGAGCTGGTGATGCATGCGCATGTGAATGAACGTCACTGCGCCCTTTATCTTGTCCTGGAATATCCAGCCTGCGACGGAGCCTATGATTCCTAGTGCGAGAGTGGCCTTTTCGTTTGTCTGGATGCTGAATATCATTATGAAACCGATGAGCCACACCCCTAACGCTCCGAGAATGGAAATCTGGCACCAGGTGATGCCGGCTTCCTTCTTTTCCAGGCTGAAAATGCCGGAAAGCTTGTTGCAGGCCTTAATGGTAAGCCAGACTGCAAGGTTAAGGCAGACAAGGTAGATGCAGGGCCGGTAGTTGCCAGGCGCGAGTATCATGGAAACGCCAACGGACAGGGGAACAACCAGCAGCATGAAGGCCAGGAACGACCTGGTCCGCCACTCGAACAGTGCCCCTATAATCTGCAGGCCCAGTTTCCCTGAGGCCAGGTGCTTCTTGTTCAGTTTCTGGTAGATATTCATCGGGCTGAAGATAAATTCTTACTTTAGCCGACGGGAAAGCTCCTTCTCCAGCGACTTGATGTCGGTTATCGTGGAGTTGATATCTCCGTCCACAAGAAGGAAGGAAACTGGAGCAGAAGAGACGTTATAGAGCATAACTGCAGAGCGTGCTCCCAGGCCGTCGTTCACGTTGATCCAGGGCAGCTTCTGCGCCTTCACCGTTGCCGCCCAGGAACTCTTGTCGGGATTCACATCAACGGCATAAATCTGCAGTCCGCGGCCGTTCCAGCGCTCCCACAAAGGCATCAGGTAGTCCAGGTTGAACATCTTGTTCTCTGCCGATGAGGAATCCCAGAAATGCAGGAGCACGGCCCTGGAATCCACGCTCGAAAGTGCTACCTTCTGACCGTTGATGTCGGGATAGTTGATATCGGGGTAGCCGCTCACGGGGGCCGAACCCACCATGGCATGGAGCTTCATGGCATCCTCCCGCTTCACGGTCTCCTTCTCCAGAGCCTTGACATAACGGGACTCGGGATAAACGGTCTTGAGGCTGTCCAGGATATTGCGGAACAGCAGAGCGTCGGTATACTGGCAGAAAAGCGGAGTATTGGCGTCCAGCTGCTGGAAGAGTACAGGAATGACGGTCAGCGACTTGGGATTCTGAAGGACGAAGCGGGTGCATTCGCGGTAGTGTCTGATGAAGAGCGAATAGGCCTCGCGTCCGTCGGTCGCAGCGTTGATCGCCTGCGAGAAGCTTCCTATCATCCCTTCCACCTCCGCCAGGCGCAGCGATTCAGGCGAACCCTCCACCTCGTACACGCCGAGAGTGTCGGCCTTGACCACCGCCTTTTCGCCCTCGGAGAGCAGCAGCGAAGCGAGCTTCGTACCGCCGCGGAAGAGGTACACGAATTCCGGCTGGCCGGGCTTGACGTCTACTGAATAGCGCATACGGCCGGAAGCATCCGTGCGTACCGTATCCAGCACGTTGAACACGTTGACGTCCAGCAGACATACCTCCACATCGGAAGAGGGGGCGTCCGCAACGGTGCAGTCGATCTGAGCCTTGGGGGCGCAGGCCGACAGCAGAAGCGCCGCCGCAACGAATACGCTAAAGCTTCTCATACTCGGCAAGGATTGCGGCCGCTATCCGGGCCTGCTGCTCAGGCGTCACCTCAGGACGCTTCTTGCGGAAATCCAGGTCTCCCTCGGTCTGGAGGGGCACCAGGTGGATGTGGGTGTGGGGAACTTCCATTCCCAGCACGGCGACTCCCACCCTCTTGCAGGGTACTGCAGCCTTGAGAGCCACGGCCACCTTGCGGGCAAATGCCCAGAGGCCTTCGTACACCTTGGGTTCCAGGTTGAAGATATAATCGTCCTCTACGTTCTTGGGGATGACCAGGGTATGGCCTTCCGCAAGGGGACTGATGTCCAAAAAGGCGTAGAACTCATCGTTCTCCGCCACTTTGTAGGAGGGAATCTCTCCCTTCGCTATTCGGGTGAATATTGTCATAAGGAAATATCAAGAATCTTGAACTTGAGTACTCCGGACGGCACTTTCGCCTCGACGGTCTCGCCTTTGGCATGGCCCATAAGGGCCCTGGCGATAGGAGTCGTGGCTGCAAGGCGGCCCTGAGAGAAATCTGCCTCGTTCTCGCCCACTATGGTGAATACCATTTCCGCGTCGGCGGTGAGATTCTTCACTTTGACGGTGGTCAGCATACGCACCTTGTCGGTGTTGAGCTGAGACTCGTCGATAACCTTTGCGTTTGCTATGGTGTTCTGGATTTTTGCAATCTTGAGTTCCAGCAGGCCCTGCGCTTCGCGTGCCGACTCGTATTCGGCGTTCTCCGAAAGGTCTCCCTTCTCGCGGGCCTCCGCTATCGCAGCGGATATCACGGGGCGCTGGGCAAGTGCTTCTGCCAGATCTTTTTTCAGTTTGTCGAGCCCTTCCTGGCTCATATAATGAACTTCTGCCATAATTATGCGATAAGTTAAATAAAGGAGTCCTGTCGCGGGGACAGAACTCTAACCACTTACAAAGGTATGAAATATTTTTTGATTTTACTATATTTGCCCTGATGCTTAGAAAAATTAGAATTGCTTTGGCGGCGTTATGCTGTGCAGGCGTAACTCTGCTGTTTGCGGGTATTGGCTATGACTGGTGGGGCTGGCTTGCCAGGCTGCAGTTCCTGCCTGCCGTTACCCGGCTCATCGGGAGCGCGACTTTAGGGAACATCGCCGTGGTCTGCGGCATTCTGCTGTTTACCTGGCTGTTCGGGCGCCTCTACTGCTCGGTGCTTTGTCCGCTGGGAGTATTCCAGGACATCGTGATATGGCTTCGCCGTACCCTGGGCAAGGCCGTCAAGCCGCTGCGCAAGAAATACAACTTCAACCGGGAGCGCCGGTGGGTGCGGTATCCGGTTGCCGGATTGTTTATCGGCTGTATTATTGTTGATTTACAGCTGGTTGTATCGCTTCTGGGGCCCTACAGCGCCTACGGGCGTATGGTACGGAGCGTCGTGGGAGGAGGTCCCGCTCCCCTGCTGATTGCCGCCGGGGTCACTTTCGTGGTGATTTTTGTATGCGCGTGGTTATGGGGACGAGCATGGTGCAGCAATGTCTGCCCCGTCGGCACCGTCCTGGGCTGCTTCAGCAAGTATTCGCTGTTCCGCGTGTATGTCGATCCCGACAAGTGCGTCAAGTGCTCTGCGTGCCAGCACATCTGTAAAGCCTCCTGCATAGACAGCTCTACTCAGACTATCGACGGTTCCCGCTGTATCGACTGTTTCGACTGCCTGGATTTCTGCAAGGCTGGCGCAATCCGCTTCGGACCCGCCTCCGCTACAGCGGCGTCGAGAGCTGAAAACGGACGGAAAATAGGCAAAAAGTCGTCCGTTTCCGTAGAAAAACAGGCAAACGGGCGAGAAAATGGTGATAATCCGTCAGAAGTGTATAAAAGCCGGCGGCAGTTTATTGCGACAGGAGCGTTTCTGGTAGGAGCGGGGATTACCGCCGCGGCGCAGGAGATGAAAGTCGATGGGGGCTTGGCGCCGATGGAGCCGAAGGTTCCGCTGGAGCGGGAGCCGAGGCTGGTGCCGCCGGGCTCGCAGAGCGTAAAGAACTTCTACGACAAATGCACCGCCTGCCAGCTATGCGTTTCCGCATGCCCGAACGGCGTGCTGCGTCCCTCGACCGACCTGGACCACTTCCTGCAGCCGCAGATGGGCTACGAGAACGGCTTCTGCCGCCCCGAATGTACCGCTTGCTCGGAAATCTGCCCCAGCGGTGCGATACTTAAGGTCGAGCGTGACGCCAAAACGCTTGTCCGCATAGGCACGGCCGTGGTGAATCCCGAACTCTGCCTTGCTGCCAAAGGCGAGGCCGGCTGCGGCAAATGTGCGCGGGAATGCCCTTCCGGCGCAATCAGCATGGTGAACATCGACGGCACACGCCGCCCCGTTGTTGCCGAAGAGCAGTGCATTGGCTGCGGCAAGTGCGAATACCTCTGCCCGTCTCGCCCGGTGAGCGCGATAAGCGTCAGAGGACTGGAAACCCATATTAGCAAATGACATGGACAGAAGATCGTTTTTAAAGACTGCGGCAGTAGCCGGGGTTGCAGTGGGGGCCGGATCCTTCGCTGGTGCTCAAGATGACAAAAAGGGCGCTCAGGACAGCGGCGGCATGGTGCCCCAGCACTACCCCGGAGTAGGCGTACTGGGTTACGGCTGCATGCGCTGGCCCATGACAAAAGACTCGGACGGCAATGAGGTGATAGACCAGGAAGCCGTCAACGCACTGGTAGACAAAGCCCTGGCTCACGGAGTCAACTACTTCGACACTTCCCCCGTGTACCTTCGCGGCGAATCGGAACGTGCCACCGCGATCGCGCTTAACCGCCATCCACGCGAAGAATGGCTGCTGGCCACCAAGCTGTCCAACTTTTCCAACTCCACCTACGAGAACTCGGTGCTGATGTACCGGCGTTCCCTGGAAATCTTCCAGACCGACCATATAGACTACTACCTCCTGCATTCCATAGGCAGCGCCGAAGACTTCAAAAAGCGTTTCGGCGACACCGGAATAATGGATTTTCTGCTGAAGGAGAAGAAGGCCGGCCATATCCGCAAGCTGGGATTCTCAATCCACAGCCACAAGGAAGGCTTCGACTCCATGATGGAACTGCACGAAAAGTACCACTGGGACTTCGTGCAGATACAGATGAACTATCTGGACTGGACGCACGCCGGCGGGCGAAACACCAACGCCGAATACCTGTACAACGAACTGGCAAAAAGAGATATTCCTGTGGTCATCATGGAGCCTCTGCGCGGAGGCGGACTGGCCACTCTGCCCAAGCCCCAGGTCGAACGGCTGAAGGCCATCGAGCCGGACCTGAGCATAGCCTCCTGGGCATTCCGCTTCTGCGGGAGTTTCCCCAAGGTTCTAACCGCCCTGAGCGGCATGACCTATATGGAGCACCTGGACGACAACCTGAAGACGTTCTGCAACTTCAAGCCGCTGAGCGAAAGCGAGTTCGCCCTCCTGGAAGAGATTGCCGAAGACCGCTCCAGATTCCCTCTGACGGGCTGCACAGGGTGCGAATACTGCATGCCCTGCCCCTACGGAATCAACATACCGGGAGTGTTCCGCTTCTACGACAACAGCGTGGTGGAAGGCACCTATATCACCAGTACAGAGCAGAAAGACTACGCCCGCGCCCGCCGCAGATATCTGGCCTCATACAACAAGGCAGTGGAGTCCATTCGGCAGGCAGACCACTGCATCAGCTGCGGCAAGTGCATGAGCCACTGCCCGCAGCACATCCGTATCCCCCGCGAACTCGCGCGGGTGGACGCCTACATCGAGCAGATAAAGCAGGGAACGCTCTAGAAAGCGTATCCGAGAGACAGAGCCAGGGTACTTCCTACTGCTGAACCGAAAACGGCGGCGAGATCAAGTTTCACGCCGTAGAGTTTCAGTCCTGCGCCGGCGGAGAAGAAGGAGGGCACGGGAGCGGCAGAGAAATTCCCCTTGGCTCCTGCATACCGGTAGCCGGTACGCACGAAGACCATATCCTTAAAACTCCCCTGCACCCCGGCGGCAGCGCTGAAGTTGCCGCTGAAGTAATAGTCCGCGTCGGCCATCAGGTCCACCGAAAAGTCCCCGAAACCCAGCCCGTAGGCAGCCGCAAGCTTGGCGGATGCGGGCAGGGAGTAGCTTCTGTTGCCCACGGACGCCACCTTGGGGCCGAGTCCAATGACGCCTGCGCTTACGCTCAGGGCATCCTTGCGGAACAGGGCCGACACATCGGCGCTGAAGGACTTAAGAGTGGTCTTGGAATCGAGAGCCGATGTGACATAACGAGCCAGCGCTCCCATCGAAAGGAAGTCCCCTATCGCAAATGAAAGGCCGAGGCCCGCCTGCATATCCCTGGGAGCGAATTTTCCGGAAGCTCCGCCACCTTCGCTGGACAGCGGAATCTCGGGATAACCGCCGCCAAGGTAGCCGGCGGATATGCCGAAACCGCCCAGCCGGACCGAAGCCCCGCCGCCATAAAAAGTACTGTGCCCGTCGCCCGAGGGAGCAAGGCCGAAGACTCCGGCAGCGTCCAGGGTTCCCTCGGAGAGAGCTACCAGGGCAGGGTTGCCGAAGGCGGAAAACGCCGTTCCGGAAGAAAGGGAGGCGTATCCGGCTCCTGCCGCGGCAAGAGTGGCCGGATTCCTGTCGGCGCGGATGAAATCCATGGCCGTTCCCTGAGCCAGGGCCGGGAACGGCACTGCTGCAACAATCAATATGGCTAATATCCTTTTCATACCCTACTTCTTGATAATGTTGCTATTGTAAACCTTGCCGCCGTATTTCACGACGAGAGTATAGATACCGGGGCCTGCATTCTTCATGTTGATTGCTGCAGGCTCGAAGGCACTGCATTCACTGGCCGCAGAATAGACTCTGGCTCCTATGGAATTGTAAAGGCTGATATCGGCACTCCCGACAGTCTCTCCAGTACCCACGTAGAGGGTTTCCACAACAGGATTGGGATAAGCCTGGAATTCCTGGCCGGCAGACCGGACAAGCACCTTGAATGAGACGGAAACGACCTTTCCGCCAGCATCGGTCGCCGTAAGAGTAACCGTCGCCAGGCCGCTGTCGGCCAGGCCGGTGAGGGTAAGGGTAGCAATGCCGGTATTCTGGGTTACGTGGACCACGGAATTATCGGAAATATCTATCTTGTAAGAAAGGGTTTCCCCGTCCGGATCCACTACGTACTGCTCCATATCTATCTTGCGGGAATCGCCGGCATAATCCAGTCTGATATTCTCAATGGGCTTTATTATACGGGGTTCATGGTTGGGCAGGACCTCGTAATCTATGGGGTACTCCACCGACATGCCGTAATTATCTGACGCACGGAGAACGGAATGATATGTACGTGATTCCGATGCCACTCCGATTACCTGGAGCAGGTACTCCCCTGCCTTTGTGCTCTCTACCAGGCTGAGTGCTCCCGTATCGTTCTCGTCCTTGTCGTACTGCACATTCACCACATGCCCGTCTTCGTCGGAAATGTTGAACGCGATGGTAAAGACTTCATGTACCTGGAACTTGAAGTCGCCTTTGTAATCGGTGGTGATGGTGGGGGCATGGTTGTCGCCGGTGGTGACCGTACCTACCATAACTGCATCCGAGAAGTTGCGGCCATAGTCGAAAGCGGATACGGCTACATGATAGGAAGTGTTGAATCCAAGGTCGTCCAGCACACCCGTCACCTTTTCGCCCACGGCAGCCTCCCTGCTCAGGAAGTCACTGTAGTGCACGGAACCGGGGCTGCGGGGATCGCAGGCCATCAGTTCGTCGGGATTCTCCGATGCAAGCAGACGGAAACCGTAGGCCGGCTGGCCGTCACGGTCTGCGGGGACGGTGACGGTAACAGTGACGTTATTGGAAACCACATTATCGACATTGGATTCTTCCACTTTCTGAGGCGGCTCGCCGCTGCCATAGACTATCGCTCCCAGGGCGTCGACCAGAGGGCCTATCCTGTAGGATGCGGGGACGTCTGCGCTGTTGGCTCCGCCCACCAGCTTTTCCCACAGCATCTCCCGGGTAAATCCCTGTCCTCCGCAGTAGGATACCACCAGGGCGGCCACTCCAGCGACATGGGGGCATGCCATGGATGTGCCGCTCAAGGATTCGTATTTATTTCCGGGGACAGTGCTCAGAACGTTTACGCCGGGGGCACAGATGTCCACCCATTCGCCGTAATTGGAGAAAGTGGACCTGGTGCCGTAGGAGGATATCGCCCCCACGGACATGCAGCCAGGATAGCAGGCCGGAGCTCCGTAGATACGGCCGTCGTTGCCGGAAGCGAAGCATACCAGACCGCCGGCCATAGGACCCGTCTGACGTCCTTTCTTGTCTGTTCCGGCGTATTTGTTAAAGTAATCTATGGCATCCTTCATTCCGTCCTTGTAGGCTCCCGAATTGGGCTTGAGGAAAAAATTATGGGTGTCTTCTGCGGCGCTCTTGTCGTAGTTGCCCCTGTCATCATCGAACTTGTAGCCCCAGCTGTTGTTGCAGATGACCGCACCGTGATCGGCACCCCAGACTATTGCAGCGACATCATTAGCGCCTCCGGCAAGACCGTCCTGGAAAATCTGACAGGACATCAGACGCACTCCGTCCACTCCGGCCTGAGCGTCTCCTCCGGCTATGCCGGCTACGCCCTTGCCGTTATTATTGACGGCGCCTATGGTTCCGGCCACGTGCGTTCCGTGCTCGCCGGCTACTATACGGTACCCGCTGTTGTTTATCATGAAGTTGCGGCTGCCGTTTTCGCCCGGGGACAGGACTGCGGCCGCAAGGTCCTCATGACTTAAATCGATTCCGGCATCGACCACCGCAACGATGACATTGCTGCTGCCCGTAGTGTACTTCTGCCAGACGGGGACGATGTTCACGTCGGCCCAGCTTGGAGAGCTGTTGTGGTAGTGCCACTGGTTCTTCTCCAGAGGGTCGTTGAAATACGCTTCGTCGGTGCATGTCCTCAGCTCCGGCCTGGCGTTCAGCACGCCGGGAACCAGGGAGAAGCGCTCGACTGCGGCCGGCGAAGGGGTGCCCTCGTCGAAGCGTACCCGGTACCAGCGGTGCAGGCCGAATTCGCGATGCCTGTCCTCGAACTCTTCGTCCACGGGGAACAGTCTCTCCATGGAGGCCACTCCCAGCTCCTCGAAGACAGAGGCGAGGCCTGCAGCGCAGGGGCTCTGCGACTTGGTAGGCGCGCCTCCCTCCACGAGGGACACGAGTTCATCGTCGAAGTATACGGTAATCTGCCCGGGAATGTAAACGGAAGCAGCAAGCCTGCCTCCGTCGTCGGGCGCTATAGATTTGACTACTCCCGGCCCGGTCTCCTTTACGCAAGCGCAGACAAGAAAGACCGCCAGCGCGGTCAGCAACGGAATCCTGTTCATTATGAATCCTTATAAGTTGTTATCTGCAAGATACTTGAGAACCTTCGCAAGGGACTCTGGCTTGCTCCAGTTTATTTTCTCCTGCTTGAAATAGTTTCTCGCCGCGGCCTTGTCGATTCCCGGCAGAGCCAGGACGGTGGCCTTGTCTGCATCTATCTGCCTTGCGCCGAGCATGAACTCGTAGCGCACGCGCAGCGGCAGAACGTTTCCAGTTTTGGAGCCAGCGATTGCGGCTTCCAGCTCCATGCTCACAGTAGCGCCTGCCATGCCCAGGTTGTTGACGTTCTGGGTAGATGCGGTCGCGGAGCTTACTCCATACCCTATATCGCTTTTATTGAGGCGGTCCATATCGACCAGGGCGGTACGCAGAAGGGCGCAGTTGCCTTCTTCGGCCACCACCTGCTTCATACAGCCGAGACGGTTGACGAACATGGAGTTGCCGATGCGGGCATACTGAACCTGACGCATATCGGCCTCCATAATCCTGCCGTTCTGGATATAGTGCAGCTTGCCGTCCACCACGGAAACGTTGTACCAGCCGTCGTTGAGGTTTGCACCTCCGGAGGTATGAACGCCTCCGGAGGTGAATTCCTCAAGCAGATATGGCCAGGTTTCCCTGGGCTTATAGTCGTAGTTCTGCGCGGCGGCCAGAACACTGACCGCCAGCGCAAACCACAACAGTAAAGAGCGCTTCATTGCCTAACGGACGACAGACTGCCTTTTGAGTTCGCTGCGCACATTCCCGGCGGGCATGGCGACAAGCTTCCTGCCGGCCTTCATGGCTGCGCCTGCAACTTTACGTCCAGAAGGAAGACTGTTGCTGTAGCCCGGACGTGCAGTAGCCGCAGGAGCGGAATTCTCGGTCTGCCTTGTCATAGTAGTAGGGATTGCGAAGATCATTCCGAAATTAGTCCATCCGCTGCCGCTGTTGTAGCCCAGCAGGCCGAGCTGTACCGCATAGGTCTCCTCATTTTTGCTGTTGAGATAGCTGTTGGCCTCAATACTGGCCGAATTGCCGTCGCTGCTGAGCACAGCTCTTGCAAGCAGATTGGTCTCGGCATTGCCCGTCGCCACATAATTGTTATTGGTAATTCCGGACAGGTACAGGTAATAGGTATCCTCTCCGGATGTGACAGTTCCTCCGGAAGTGCCGAAGTTGAACAACAGATTGCCGCTTTCGGAATCATAATCGACGATGGCGATTGTGGAGTTTACACCGGGATAGAAAAGACCCATGGCATAGGACTCGTTAGCCACATATTCTATGATGGAAAGAGGATTGTCAAAGCCCTCGATTTTCCAGGTGCCAATCCATTTCAGGTAGTTTTCGCTGGCCTGCTGGGGGCGTTTCATTACTGCAGGGAACTCTACATCGAAAGAACCCCAGCCGGTGAAAGAATCTCCCTGGTAAGTGAAGGCTGCCATGCCGGTAAACGTCCCGTTGAGTGTGCTTTCTATCTTTGCCTGTGTGCCGTCTTCGCTCAGTTTGGCACATCCGATAGGTTCGTCTCCGGAGTAGATGCTGATATAGCCCTCCTGTTCTGAAGGCAGATAGCCGAAGAATCCGACATTGCCGCCATCGGCGCAAGGATCGGTCACAAAGAAATTAAGGTTTGCATCGGCATCCAGAGCCGCATCGATATAATAATCCTTAGTATAGACAGTGAAGGATACCTGACTCCTGTCCTTTTCTACAACCTTAATGGCATCGGCCTTGATATTCCATTCACCGAGCCACTTGTCATAAGCGTCCTTCTGGGCCTGATTAGGCTCGATAGTGAATTCACCTGTTCCGTATTCGCCGGTCACAAAACCTTCGGCGTCGCATCCGACAATCCATGCCTCATACGCACCGACGGCCAGTCTGTCATAAAGCCAGGTACCGTTTCCAGTCTGGATTTCATAAGCATCCTCGGTGCCCATGCTCTCCATAACATCTTCGCTGAGGAACTGCAGGTAGCCGGCTACACCGGTCTCGGGGAAGTACTGGGCCACCACACCCTTGTTGTAAACAAAGAGATAGTAGTTCTGGCCTTCGGCTATCCCGCTGACCTTGACTCCGGAATAGATTACGCCTTCCTCTGTGATATCACCTTCGTAAGATACCGTCCAGTCGCTGCGCTGCTTTGCCTTGAGCTCAATGTTGGCCTCGATGTAAGCCTTGGTCTTGGCACCGGCAAGCTCGGCTTTGTCTGCCGACTTGATTGCAATCACGGCATACTGGCTCACTCCCTTCATAACCTTGGACTCGTCCAGGGTAACCTCAACCTCTGCGGATGCAGAACCGGCAGGGATGGTTGCAGGGTTGGAGAAGCTCAGGGCCTCGGCTGCGATGGGAAGGTAGCCTTCAACATCGGTCAGGACTTCGAAATTCACGGTGACATTCTCATTAATGGCTCTGTCGAGGGCCACGGTAAACTTGGCCTTTCCGTCCACGAAAGCCTCGCTTGAGTTGGAGATGAACACCTGAGGCGGTGCCTGAGCGGCAATGCTGAGATTGACGGAGCACTCTTTGGCACTGGGGTCAATCTTGGCGCCATTGGCCTCGGCAATAGCAAAGGTCACACTGTAAACACCGGCGGGAACCTGGTCCACATCAACTTCTACATCCACGTTGGCAAATGCTGCACCGGCGGGAATGGGAAAAGCTTTTGCGTACGAAAGAGCCCCGGCAGGTATATTGCCGGAGTCTGAAAGAGTAACCTGTACTTCTTTGGAAGATGCAGGGGAAAGGGAAATCTTAAGAGTAACCTTTCCGTCAACAAAAGACGGTGAATCTGAACTTATGCTTACAAAGACCTCGTCCTTCTTGAACAGGTCGCAGGAAGCGAGCAGGGCGATTGCGCCCAGCGCAAGCACGACATTTTTTACAATAGCTTTCATAACTCTATATATTTAAATTATTTTTTCACCAGAGTGATCGGGGCAAGGGCAACTGCGTTGGACGCGGCAAGATAGTAGCTGCCGTTCTCATAAATCGCAACGAATCCCTTGGATCCGTCCAGTTTGAACCCATCCTCGGTCTTTTCGAAGGTAGCGGTACCGGACTGGTAAATGTAGTTGCCGTCATAGCCCCAGATGGTTATATCGTGGTCGTTGTACTGATCTGCAAGCTTATAGACGTAGTTGAACGAGAACTTGGAAAGGTCCTCGGCAACGGTGGCGGGAACGTAGTGGCGTATACCACGGCCTACCCAGTCGCCGGCGAATGTCGGAACGATACCGTCGATGAAGGTGGTGTACCAGTCGTTCGGGTCAGCGGCAAGCGTCATGGTCCATGTGGTACCCTCGGAATCAGTTGCGGTGTACTCGCCCAGTATGCTCTTCAGCGGGTGGTCGTTGTCTATAATGGTAACCTTGCAGTAGGAATAGCCTCCCTTGCAGACCTGGTTGCCGGAGCTGACCATCTTGATCGTGAAATCCTTGTTGCCGGTAAGCACTCCGGGGAAATCCGTGATGCTCACCTTGATGCTCTTCTGGGTTTCACCAGCGGCAAAACGCACTATGGAAGCGTCGTTGTCCACTATGTCGTAGTCCACGCCCTTTTTGCCATTGGGAACGACAAGACCGGTGGCGACATCTGTCTTCTCTCCGTCCTGAGTCTCGAAAGTAAGGGAGAAATCCACTTCGGCGTTCGCCTTTATGGGAATCTCTACAATACCCGCATCCTCATAAACGGAAATGGTAGGATTGGGGAAATAGACGAAAGGAATATCCGTATAATTCACCAGACGGCTGCAGGAAATGCCGGTAAGAACCAGCAGTAATGCTGCGATAAGATATATCTTTTTCATACTCATTCTCTTTTAGTCGGAACCGTAACCGGGATTCTGTGGCTTCAAGTTGACGTTCAGGCGGATTTCGTCGGCGGGGACGGGCCATACGAACGCCCTGTCGTCGGCGCTCATCTTGCGGGCCTCGTAGTATTCGCCCAGCATGATGGCGTTCTTGTTGAGGGTGCCGGCCTGGGGCTCACGGCCTTCGAAACCGAGTCCCCAGCGTTTGAGGCATGTCCAGCGCATGCCCTCGCCAACAGTCTCGCGGAACCATTCGTTCTGGATATCCGAAAGACGGCCACTGGTCTTGGTGGCGCCGCGGGCAGTCTGCAGCTGGTTGATGGTGGTCTTGGCCTTTGGCATTTCGTCCAGCAGGCATTCAGCTTCCGCCTTGATAAGGTACATCTCGCTTATCATGAAAGGCTTGCACATCTGGACGCCGTTAGGCACATCGCCGGAGTAGAGGGCGCTGTTGCCCTGATACTTCACGAAGGTCTGGAAGTCGCCGCGGTAGTAGGAACCGTTGACCTCGCTGTAGTAGTCGGTGCTGGAGAACCACACTGCCTTGCGTATGTCGGATGCTCCGTAGCTGTCAACCAGCTTTTTGGCAGGAAGGAAGAGGGAACGGTAGCACACCCCGTGGTCCTGCGAGGAGAACATGCTGGTATATACGTTGGTGGAGTTGGGAACTTCCTGCAGCGAACCGTAGAGCTGCATGATAGCCTCGGTACCCGCGTCGTTGCGAAACTCGTCCTTGAGTTTGTCGGCCGTATTGGACAGGGTGTACTTCTTGGTATCGATAACCTTACCGGCATACAATGCGGCGTTGGTGTAATCCTCGGTATCCAGGAAATAGCGGGCATAGAGTGCGTTCACGCAGTCTATGGTAGGATAATCGGCCTGAAGGATACCGGCCACGTCGGCCAGGCGTACCGCAGCGGAGTCAAGGTCTTTCTTGATCTGCTCGTAAACCTGATGCACGGTATTCCTTGCGGGACGGGCGTAAAGGTCGAATTCCAGCACGAGGGGCACACCGAGCGACTGTGCATCGTTCTTCTTGTACTGGGGACCGAAATGGCGTACCAGATTCATGTAGGCCTCGGCCCTCATCATATAAGCCTCGCCCTGAACGGTTCTTGCCAGGTCAACGGCACCGTCGGGAATATTGATTTCGTCATTCAGGGCATTGATGAGCACATTGTAATCCTTGATGACGATATAATGGTTGGCCCAATAGGTGTCGATGTAACTGTCGCTGGACGAGAAGCTGTCGTCGGTACGGTGAATGCTTCCGTAGTTGTTTCCGAAGCCGGCTGCGGCGTTGAAGCCGTCCGTCATCACGTCTTCGAGAATGTTGTACATACCGCCGTGCACTGCGCGGTAATCGGACATTATCCTGGCCTCGAACTGCAGCAGGTCCTCACCGGTGGCGATGACCTGTCCGCCCGGTTCGTAAACTATTGCGTTCGTAGGAAGAAGATTCAGGTTGCAAGCGGAGAAGGTTGCTATTGCTGCTGCAACAAACAGATATTTGATCGTATTTTTCATGGCTTGCATCAATTAGAAGGTGAGTTCAATACCGAGCAGCATCTGCTTGGAGTTTGCAGGAAGACCGAGGGTGACGTTCGTGTCGTCCTCCGGGTCGATACCGGAGAATTTAGTGAAGGTCAGGAGGTTACGGCCGGTAAAAGTAATCTTGAGATCCTGCATGAAAGGCAGGGCTCCGATGACAGATTTAGGCAGAGAGTAACCGATCTGCAGATTCTTGAGCCTGAGGAAAGAAGCATCCTCCAGCAGGTGGGTGTCGAACTGCATTACAGTTCCCTGGCGCCAGTCGGGCCATTTGGCATCCGGATTTGTCTCTGTCCAGAAGTCGGAAACCTCCTTATGCTGGTTCTGGTCTGCGAAGTTGTTGGGGTTCGCATAGAAATACGCGTCGTTGTTGATCATATATTTGCCGAGCACATAGGAGAAGTCCATGAGGAAGGAAAGGTTCTTCCAGGCACCGGAGAAGCTGAAGCCGCCGTAAACCGGAGCGTGGCGCTTGAGACCGGTGTTCTGGGTAAGGGTTTCCTCGGAGAACTCGTCGGTAACTTCGTTCATGGTAGTCGTATCCGGGTCGTCCGGATTGGGAACATACCAGGTAGGCTTACCGGTATTCCTGTCCACACCTGCGTAGATAGGATAATAGTACATAACGGGATGTCCAACCACGAAGGCTACTCCGGTGTTTGCAATCTCCCAGCGGTCGCGGCCGTCGAAGAGTTCAAGCACCTTTTCAGCATTGTAGTTGAAGGTTGTCTGGAAATGCAGGAAGGACTGACGGGTACGGATGATGTCGTAGCCCAGAGTTACGTCCACACCGGTGTTGAGCAGGGCGCCCACGTTGCGGTACTGGGAACCGAAGCCCACGGTGGAAGGGATGGGCACGCTCATGAGCATATCGGTGGTCTTCCTGTAGTACCACTCCACGTCGAAATCGATGCGGTCTATGACCTTACCGGTCAGGGCCACGGTGAGCAGGGACTGCTTCTCCCAGGAGAGGTCGGGATTCTCGGGCTGGGCGAAGTAGAGGCCGTTGGTGCCGTTGTATATACCGCCCTCGCCGAGAAGGTTAAGCGCCTGGTAATCAGCAATATTAGCATTACCCGAAGTGCCGAAGCTCACCTTGAAGTTAAGGTCGTTGAGCCAGACTACATTGCGCAGGAAAGGCTCTCTCTTGGCCTTCCACATGGCTCCGGCGGACCAGAACACGCCCCAGCGGTTGGAGGCGCCAAAACGGGAAGACGCATCTGCACGCACGGTACCGTCGAGGATATATTTATCGAAGAGGGTTACGTCTCCGTGTCCGAAGAAGGAACGGAAGGCGCTCTGCACCTGGCTCTCGTCTATCTCGCGGGTCGAAGGGTCACCGGAACTGATGAGAGTGATACGGGGATTGATGATGTCCTCGATGGAGCCGGACCAGGCATCGTAGTCGTTGAATATCTCTTCGTGGCCGGCCAGCAGGCTGAACTTCACGTCGTCGTTGCGGTCGTTGGAATACTCCAGGGTGTTGGTGAGCACGGAAGAGTAGTTGTAAGCGGTGCTGCGGCTTCTCCAACCGCTGCCGCCCATCAGGTAGTAGTCGGGCTTCATCACTCCGGTATAGCGGGTGATGTAGCCGTCCAGACCTGCCCTGGACGAGAATTTGAGTTCAGGGGTAAAGTCTATCGTTACGAATGCCGTACCGTTGAGGCCGAGACGCTCGCTGGGAGTGATGCGGTTGGCCATATAGGTACGGTGATTGATCATGCCGCCGGGATACTCGTTCACATATTCCTCTCCGGTTTCCGGATCGATGGCCGGATAGAAGGGCAGGGTAAGGTACGACATGGCTCCGGAAGTGTAGTTGCGGTTTTCGGAGGAGTTGGACCAGTTGGGGTTCTGAATGGTCTTGTCGTAGCTCACATTCATGTTCATACCCACCTTGAGCCAGTCCTTCGGGCGTCCCTGGACATTGGAACGGAGAGTGAAGCGGTCGTACACGTTGCCTATGGCGGATCCCCTCTGATGGAACTGAGATGCACCTATGAGGTATGCGACACGCTGGCCGCCGCCCTCGATGGAGATGTCGTTCTGGTATTGGGGGTTGTTGAACTGCTGTACGTAATTGTACCACTTGGTGTCTGCATCGTAGCCGTTGTCGTAGAAGGTCTCCTTGACGTACTGCTCGGAATGGATGCCGGTGATGTTCCAGAAGCGGGCCAGCTCGGAACTGCTCATCATGTTCTGATAGAGCGACTTGTCCGTGATGGTGGAGATACCGTACTGGGAACGCACCGTGATGGTGGCGTTGTTGTTGTACGAACCGCTCTTTGTTATGATGTGCACCACGCCGTTGGCTGCACGGGCTCCGTAGATGGAGGTGGCGGATGCATCCTTGCAGATGGAGATGGACTCGATGTCGTTCGGGTTCAGGGCCATGATGGAACGGGAACTGGAAGGCACGCCATCTATGATGTACAGAGGAGCCGAGGACGAAGTGAGGGAACCGGTACCATGGAGTTTCATGGACACGGAGTTGTCGCCGGCCACGCCTCCGGAGGTAAGGACCGCCAGACCTGCAACCTGGCCCTGGAGGGCGTCCAGAGCTGAGGAGGAGGGAGCGGTGCGAATGCTCTCCGAACTCACGGTAGTAACGCTTCCCACCAGGGACTCAACCTTCTTGGGAGAACCGTAGCCCACTGCCACGGCGCTCTCCAGGAAGAGCTTGGACTCCTTGAGGACAATCGCAAGATTCTTTGTCCCGGAACTCGCAAGATCAATATCCACATCGTCATATCCGATACAGGAAATCTTGATTTCCTTAGTACCCGCGGGCACTGTGAAAACGAAGTTGCCGTTATCGTCGGAAATGACGCCTTTGGTGGTGCCGGGAATAAAAATGGACGCACCGGGAACGGGAATACCGGATTCGTCGGAGACTTTACCGGTGATATCCACCGTGCCCGCCTGCCTTCTGTCCTGGTCGGCCGGACCGGCGGCAGGCGCCGCTACGCTTGTCTCCGAGGGCCGAAAGGCGCTGCCGTCCGACTCGCGTGCGGTCAATTGAGACGAGACCGCCAGAATCCCCAGTACAAGCACAAATCTCAGGGGTGTTTGTTTCATCGTATCGTACAATAATTATTAATTGCTCTTATAAAACGCACACATGAATGCGTAAAAACGCGAAGTTACGGCATTTCCGGCAAAAAAGCAAAAAGGCAAAGATCCAGGGGAAAAACTGATCGGTATAAAAAAAGTGGCCGACTTTTCAGCCGACCACTTTTTCTAGAATATAAACTACAGATTAGCTGGCGGGTACGAATTCGTCGTCACCGTAACCGAGGTTACCGGCAGAGACATTGTACTGAGTCCAAATAATCACATAATTGAAGTCAGGATAGAAGACATTGTACACCAGATAATCGCTGCTATTCTGCCATGTGGCAACGTCACGAGCGGAAATCATACCGTAACTGCCATAGCTGAGACCAATTTCCTGATTGGCAACCGTGACATAGTAGAAGGTGTCGCCCTCATCATCTTTCTGGGCTTTGCCGGAAACTTCGAACACACGGTGATAACCAGTCGCGTACAGGTCAGGGAAGCGGTAACGGCCCTCGATCTGGTCGCATTTCTGGAGAGTGGCGGCTACAGGGCCAAGGCCCAGCTTTGCCATCAGCTCGGAAGAGTATGCGCCGGTTGCGAGGTTGGTCCATGACAGTCCGGTGAAGGAAGTAGAACCGAGTGCAGAGGCACCGGAATTGAATCCGGCGGCTACAATGCGGTTTTCTCCCTTGATGTCGGTAAGGATGACGGAGAAAAGCTTTGCTCCATCAAACTCGCTGACAGTGACGTCGGCCTTGGTGCCGTTAGCCTTGACATAATCGGCATAGCCAGCCTGTCCTTTGGCCTCCAAATTTGCTTCGTAGGCCTCGGCGGGCTCGACCAGGTAATAAACCTCGTCCACCTTGTTGTTAGCTACAATCTTTATAGCGACATCGTTATCAGGATTGTACTCATCGCCGGGACTGTACTGATAAACGACCACGTTAGGTGCGGCATCGTTACCAGGCTCCGTTCCTTCCTTTTCGTTACAACCGACAAAGGCGAGCGCTGCAACAGCAGCAATCAGAGATAAATACTTTTTCATACTGCTTTCTTAATTAAAATTTATAAGGTGCTGAATCCTCGGTCGGAGGAACGGGAGTGGGATTCTGGACAAGGGCCTTGTTGTAGCTGGCCTCAGTGTTCACGAAGCAAAGTGTCATCCAGGAAGGAACCTCGTTGGTATTCCAACGGTACTCCTCAATGTGAATGGTGCCGTCATAGCTACGGATAATACCCTTAGCGAGACGCTTGATGTCGAACGTAGCGAAGCCTTCGCCCCAGAGCTCGACACGGCGCTGCCACCAAACCTCGTTCTGGAACGGAGTGGCAAAGGTGCTATTGTAACCCTCGTTGTGCTGGCCATACTCGAAGGCGGCGTCACGGGTCTTTGCGAATGCAGTCAGGAGAGCAATACCTTCACCCTCGTTGAGCATACCTGCGGCCTCGGCCTCGATCAGGTACATTTCCTCAACGCGCATGAGAGGAACCGCAACGGTGAATGCTGCATACTGGTCGTTGTGCTCGCCATCCTTAGGACGGAACTTGAGAGGCAGATAGCCCAGGTACTTGTGGGACTTAGCAACCTTGGTACCGGTGTTGTAAACGCCGGCGGGATCATCGGTGTAAGCGGTGAGGGCCTCCAGGGCAGCAGCCTTGGGCAGCTGGTCAAGAGCGGGATCCACCCAGCACATGCGGCGGAAGTCCGTAGCGGGGATGGTGCTGAACAGGTGGGCGTCAATACGCTTGGGACCCACATAGTTGGCAGAATAACCGCACTCAGAACCAGCGACTTCGATAATCATCTGGGAACCCCAGCAGGAGTCGGCGTCGTTCAGCTGGATATTCTTGTCGTCGCTCTTGAAAGTGCAGGCGAACATCCATGCGTCGTTGGGTTTGTTGAAGCCTTCGGTCTTGCTAAGATACTGGGCCTCGTTCAGCAGGGTGTAACCTGCCTGAGCCTTCTTTGCGAATTCCTTGGCGTTTGCCCAGTCGCCTGTCTCGAGATAGGCACGGGCCTTGAGACCGTAAACTACAGAAAGGTCGGGAGTGAACTTGTCGGCACGTACATACTTTGCCAATTCGTTCTCAGCCTTGTTCAGGTCATCCAGAATGAAAGCCCAGATAGCCTCGTTGGTGGCACGGGGATTGTCATTTGCCTGGGTGGTGGTAGTAGTTTCGGTAACGATAGGAACGGTGATAGCATCCTTGTTCTGGCGGTAGTTCTCGGAAGCGAACATACGTGCGAGGTCCATGTAGAACATGGCGCGCATTGCGTGAGCAATACCTGCTCCGGCAGCGTGCTCGGCATCCGGCTCTTCACCGGCGGCGGCAAGAACGACGTTGCAGTTCTTGATCCAGCCATAATAATAGGTCCAAGGGAGCTGGCAGACAGCATAACCGGGGCCAAGTGCTGCACCGCAAGTGTACCAGGTGGTATACCACTCGGATCCGGAGGTCTCACAAACCATATCCTGACCCATTACGTCACGCTGAAGGAAGAATGAAGGATAACCAAAGTCCCAGGGATAAGTATTATCATTGCCCCCATAGGTGAATGCACCGCAAAGGGAACTTGTGATAGCATCTACAAAGTTCTGATATGCTCCCGGAGCGTCGGCTGCCTGGTCGGCAGTGATGGTGTTGGACTGCGGGAAAGTCTCCTGGATGCAGGAGCTAAGCATGACCACCGCTGCAATAGAGATGAGAGTAAATATCTTTTTCATAATCATTTCTCCTTATATAATTAGAAAGTGATCTGGACACCACCGGAAATGGTGCGGACAGGAGAATACACAGAGACCGAAGCGGTGCCGGTGAAAGAGTAGCGGGGATCCAGACCCTGCCTTGCAGACCAGAAGCAGAGGTTCTCGCCTGCGGCATAGATACGCAGCTTGGAGATGCCTTCGATGAACTTGGGCAGAGTGTAGCCCACCATGAAGGACTGGAAGTTAAGATAGCTGGCGTTGGTCAGGAAACGGTCGGAAGCAGAGGTGCTGTAGCGGTCGGCATACTGCCAGCGAGGCAGATTGCTGGAGGTGTTGTTGGGGCTCCAGGACTTGATCCAATCCTTGTGGAAGGTTGAACCAGCATCACCCTGGTTCTCGCAAGGGCTCATGTAACCGGCATAGCGGGAATCGTAAATCTTACCGCCGATCTGATAGTCGAAGGTAGCAGTGAGGTCGAATCCACCGATACGAAGGGTGGTTCCGAAACCGCCGAATGCATCGGGAAGTGCGCTGCCCTGGTTGTAGTAGGAAGCGTCGGACCAGATAGTGGTAGTGTAGGACTTCTTCACACCGGGACGCTTGCTGTCGTTCAGGACATCCTCGTCAACCCAGTAGAGAGCCTCGCCCTGCTCGTTCACACCTGCATAGGACTTGCGGAAAAGGGCAAACATGGAGCCGCCCTCTTCGAGCCACCTGTTGCTCTCGGTGAAACCGCGGACACCGTTCTCGGGATCCACCATCTTGCTCTCAGGCAGGGTGAGGATCTTGTCGGCATTGGTGCTGATGTTGAAGTTCAGGCTCCAAGTGACGTTGCGGGTGCGGACCACGTCGGCGTTCAGGGCGAATTCAATACCGTTGTTGCGGATCTTACCGAGGTTACCATAGTATCCGCGGGAACCGATAGACTCGGCCACGGAGAGCCAGAAGAGCTGACCGTCGGACACCTTTGAGTAAGCGTCGATACCTCCGGAGAGGCGCCCCTTGAACAGGCTGAACTCAAGACCTACGTTGCTGTTGGTAGTGGTTTCCCAAGAAATGTTGGGATTACCGATCCTGGCAAAAGTAGGAGACATTGTATATTCACCGGAAGGAGTAATGGTGTAAAGGTCGGTGTAGCAGTATGCGCCCACACCGTCATTACCCTGCTGACCTATGGAAGCCTTCAGTTTGAGGAAGTCCACGAAGTCGGCGTTCTCCATGAAGGATTCCTTGCTGAGAATCCAGGCGGCGCCAACTGACCAGAAGTTACCCCACTGGTTTTCCTTTGCAAAGTAGGAAGTAGCGTCACGACGGAAGGATCCGGACAGATAGTACTTCTGATTGTAGTTGTACTGAGCGCTGAGGAAGTAACCTTCCACATTGTAGACAGTTGCACTTGAAGTAGAGGTCTGCTTCTTTGCGAAGGCGCTGATTTCCAGGATGGAAGGGTTGTAAGCGCCCTGAGCGACAGCCTCGAGAGACTGGGTGTCAGCCCTATAGTACTCATGACCTGCAATCACGTTGACGTTGTGGTCGCCGAAATCCTTGTGGAAGGTGAGAGTCTGCAGGTGGTTCTGACGAAGACCAGTGCTGGCGTATTTGGTGAGCTCTCCGTGAACGCCGACCTTAGGGCCGTACAGACCGTTGTCATAGAAGGTCTGGTTGGACTGGTTGACGATCATAGTGGAAGTGGCATTGAACTTCAGGAAAGGAAGGATATCCACATCGGCGAAGAAGCTGCCGTTGACCTGATAGTTCTTAGCCTGGGAAACGTTGTAGTAGTTGGATCCCAGAGGGTTACCTGTCTGCAGGAATGCACGGGCCACAGGGTAGTCGGGGCCGGGACGGCCGTAGTCGTACTGAGGGTTGCCGTTGGCATCGGTACGGATTACAGGGTTGCCGTTCGCATCCAGAACACGCACATAGATAGGATAGATAGGAGCGATGCTGGAAGTGTAGTACATCAGGTTGGTGGAACCGAGCTGACTTGAACTCATGTTAGGGTTGGAAGTCGTAGTGGAGTTTACGAAAGCGATGTTTCCACCGACCTTCAACCACTTACGGGCCTGGTAGTCAGCCTTGAGACGGGCGCTGAGGCGCTCGTAACCGGAGAACTCGATAACACCGTCCTCATTCAGGTAACCGACGCTTGCGAAGAAGTTGGAACGCTCGTTGCCGCCGTTTACACTCACGGTGTATTCCTGACGGAGAGCCTTCTTGTAAGCCTCATTGGTCCAGTTGTCGGGCTGCAGATAGTAAGTTTCGACCAGCTTGCCGTCGTCATCATAGACAGGAAGCTTGTAGCCGAGAGTTGCATTGGGGTTGAGCTTGCCGTTCATGCCGATCAGGCTCTCACCGTCGGGCAGGCTGTAAACCTGGTAGCCCAGATGCTCGAGCATAGTCTCGTTGGCCCATACGTTAGCGTCAGCCGCGCTCTTGTTCTGTCCGTAGAAGGAGTAGTTGTAGAGCTGGTTGTAGTACGCCTGATAGTACTCAGCGGGATCGGTAATGACATCGTAATCCTGGATGGCGCGGGAGTTAACACCGACGCGAGCGTCGAAGTTCACGGTGGCGTTACCCTTGGAACCCTTCTTGGTGGTTACGATAATGACACCGGCTGCACCACGGGCACCGTAAAGGGCTGCGGAAGCGGCGTCCTTAAGAACGGTCACAGACTCGATATCGCTCTGCGGGATGTTGGAGAGGCTGGCCGTGTAAGGGGCGCCGTCCACGATCACGAGAGGATCGGTGTCTGCGTAGATGGAAGCGATACCGCGGATGTTCATGCTACCTGCACCTGCACCGGGAGCACCGGACTGGCCCCTCATCTGGAGACCGGGAACGGCGCCGACGAGTGCGTTGGCAACGTTGCTGGTAGTGCGCTTGACGAGATCGTCGGATTTGATCACGGCAGCGGAACCGGTAAACGCCTCTTTGGTCGTGGTACCGAAGGCAACCACGATGGTCTCGTTAAGGGCCTCGAAATCGGGAACCAGCGAGACATTGATCACATTCTTTCCGGCAACGGCGATGACCTGTGATACATAGCCGACGGAAGAGAACTCGAGCGATGCGTTGGATGCCACGTCGATGGAATAGTTACCGTTGGCGTCTGAAGAGACACCGCTGGTGGTACCTTTCACCACAATGGCTGCAAACGGAACGCTCTCGCCTGTCTGTGCGTCCTTCACGCTACCTGTAACCCTGACATTCTGTGCCGAAAGGGATACTGCCATGAGGACAAACAAGGCGCTGAAAAGCAATTTTGCTTTTTTCATAGGCATTTTTTTAAATTAAACAATAAACTATACTAACTAAAACTTTTAGCCCAATTAAACGAGGGTTTTTGTTGGTACAAAAAATTCGGCGCAATTTACTTACATTTTTTTTAATATACAAATTTTATATATGGCCCCTGACAGCGCCCAGGGCCGATTTGAAAAAATTTTAATTACAGATTATAACAAAAGCGCAGGATTTACCTACGCTTTTGTAAGGAAATGACGTTATTTTTCTTATAAAAATTTATTAAAATTTTTTAAAACTCAATGGGGTTCCGCCTGATTAAATGAGCTTCTTAACCGCCTCAACAGACAAGCCGGTCGCTTAAAATCAGCCCTCTACTTATTATTATGCTTCTGCACTGACCAGGTCCAGAATCTCTGAAGTAATCTTCTGCTGGCGGCCCTTGTTGTATTCCAGGGTGAGTTCTCCGAGGAGTTCTTCGGCGTTGTCGGTGGCCGTCTGCATGGCAATCATGCGGGCTGCGTGCTCGGAAGCTGCGGAATCCAGCAGGGCGGCATAGAGCTTCATATCCAGCACCTGCGGCATCAAAGACTCCAGCAGTTCCGCCCTGGACGGTTCCAGGATGTACAGTTCGTCGTTTTCAGGCTGCAGCGAAGCGGAATCCGGGAATGACTCCGGAGGAGCGGAGCTGCAGCCTGACGAAAGGTACGGTTCTACCACAACCTCCTGGCGGCCGGTACTGACAAAGTGGTTGTAAACCAGCACGACACCGGATATCTCCCCTGCCGCATAAAGCTCGCGGAGCTCGGCGGCCACGGCAGCCACAGCATCGAAAGACGGATGCGCCACCAAAGACGTATAGTCCCGCGCAGCCGGAATTCCCTCCTTACGAAGGGCCTCCGCCATCTTACGCCCGAACGCCCAGCAATCCACAGGCCCGTTACAACCGCGCACCACCTCCAGCGTTTTCTTGATGACGTTAGCATTGAACGCCCCGCACATCGAACTGTTGCTCGCAAATGCGAGCACAACAGTTCGATGTACGGCTTCGCCGATTATCCCCCTGCACCCCCAGGGGACGGGGGGCGTACCCCCCGACTCCCCCTGAGTCGCTCCTTCGGAGCTCCGTAATTCCGCTAGTCCAATGCCCGATTCTGGAGCAAATTCGCCATTTTCGCTCCCATCTGCCGCCGGAGAAGCGGAAGCAGAACCTCCCTCCGGAGACCGTCTGCGCCCACGCAGCGTGAGTGGGAGGGGCCCGCCGCTTGCGGTGGGAGGGATAGGCCGAAGGCCGTAGTCTTCCGGAGGAAGGTTCTGCGCAGCGAATCCGGACGCAGAACCGGCGGAGACGGCGGCGAGAATCTGAGAAAGAGTCTCCTCGTAGGGCCGCAGAGCCTCGATGGTCCGCTGAGCCTTACGCAGTTTGGAAGAGGCCACGAGCTTCATCGCCGAAGTGATCTTCAGCGTACTCCGCACAGATGCGATACGATCCTTGACCTCCCTCAGCGACGCCATAGCTTATTATTTAAGCTGACGGCAAACGTCAGCGGCAACACCCTCGATAACGGAAGCCGCCCTGTCGGGAACGACTCCGGAGCCCAGCTCATCCAGAATATCGGAATGAGACGCCCTCATCCTGTCCAGGAACCGAGCCTGGAACTCAATCACCTGGTCCACCCGGATATCAGCCATAAGAGCATGAGTACCGCAATAAAGCACGGCCACCTGCTCCCCTACCGGCATAGGCGAATACTGAGGCTGAATCAGCAGCTGATTGTTCTTGCGACCCTTGTCCAGAGTCATGGCGGTCACCTTGTCCAGATCGGAAGAAAACTTGGAGAACGACTCCAGCTCCTCGAACTGAGCCTGGTCTATCTTCAGCGTTCCCGCCACTTTCTTCATACTCTTGACCTGAGCCGCGCCGCCCACACGCGAAACGGAAATACCCACATTCACCGCAGGCCGGAAACCGGCGTTGAAAAGAGAACTCTCCAGATATATCTGACCGTCCGTAATGGAAATAACATTGGTAGGAATATAGGCCGAAACGTCCCCTGCCTGAGTCTCGATTATCGGCAGTGCCGTAAGCGAACCTCCCGCACGCACCTTGCCGCGCAGCGCATCCGGAAGGTCGTTCATCTGCTCGGCAACCTCCTGCTGCGAGATAATCTTGGCGGCACGCTCAAGCAGACGGGAATGCAGGTAGAACACATCGCCTGGGTACGCCTCGCGGCCGGAAGGCCTGCGAAGGATCAGCGAAACCTCACGATAGGCGACGGCCTGCTTGCTCAGGTCGTCATAGACCACAAGCGCATGACGGCCGGTATCACGGAAGTACTCCCCGATGGCGGCTCCGGCAAACGGAGCATAATACTGCAGGGCGGCAGGATCTGCAGCTGTGGCTGCCACCACGATGGTGTAATCCATCGCCCCCTTCTCACGCAGGGTCTGCACTATAGAGGCGACGGTCGAACCCTTCTGGCCCACGGCGACGTAGATGCAATACACGGGGTCTCCCGCCAGCCAGCCTGCACGCTGGTTGATAATGGTGTCGATGGCAATGGCCGTCTTGCCGGTCTGTCGGTCGCCGATAATCAGCTCGCGCTGCCCGCGGCCGATAGGAATCATGGCGTCGATGGCCTTCAGTCCTGTCTGCAGAGGCTCGTGCACTGGCTCACGGAATATGACGCCGGGGGCCTTGCGCTCCAGCGGCATACGCACCGTCTCTCCCTTCACCGGACCCATACCGTCCAGCGGCGTGCCGATAGGATCGACGACGCGGCCGACCAGGCCCTCGCCGACCTCTATGCCGGCTATCCTGCCCATACGGCGCACCCCCATATCCTCCTTTACCAGGTCTGTAGGACCAAGCAGCACGGCACCCACATTATCCTCTTCCAGATTCATCACGACCGCCTTCACACCGCTGTCGAACTGCAAAAGCTCTCCGGCCTCGGCATTGCCCAGTCCGTGGATGCGGGCCACACCGTCGCTGACCGTGAGCACGCTGCCCACCTCCTCGTACTTCACAGACATATCCACACCCCGCAGCTGTTCCAGCAGGATGTCGGAAATTTCACTCGCCTTTATTGAATTCTGTGCCATCTATACAATTCTGTTGTTCTTTTCTATAAAGTCGCGGCGCAGCAGTTCCAGCTGATGCCGCACGCTGGCATCCATCATTTCGTCGTTCACAATCACACGGAAACCCCCTATCAGCGCAGGATCGACCTCCGTTTCTATGATTACACGGCAGCCCGTACGCTTCTCTATGGAGTCACGCACCCGCTCTTCCAGCCCCTCGAAGGGAGCAGCGGTAATCAACCTCACGTTCTTGAGGCCCACCGACTCCACATACATATCCACGAAGCAGCGCAATATGCGCCTCAGGTAATCGGTGCGGTCCCGCCGGGCCAGCAGTGCGATAAAACGCTCCAGGTCGGGCTCCAGCCGGGCAGGCAGGGTGGAGGAATTACGAAGCAGGCCGCGCACCTGCTCGCAGACACGCTCGGCCGAACCCTGCTCCTGAGTGTAGAGAAGCAGCGCCCGCGCATAGCGCTTCGTAATGGCTCCGGCATTCATATCAAGACTGACTGTGTACGGCCTCGTCTACGTATTTGTCCAGCAGGGCCTGCTGACTGTCGGAATTGTCCAGCTCCTTGCGGACTATCCTTTCAGCCACGGCCACGGAAAGAGCCGAAATCTCCGCCCGCATCTCCCTGTGAGCCAGTTCCCGTTCAGCCTCAATCTCCTCACGGGCGTTCTGCATCACCTTTGCGGCTTCCGCAGACGCTTCTTCGTGAGCTTTGGCTATCAGGGCGTTACGCTCGTCGGTGGCAGACTTTAGGATTTCCGCCCGCTCCACTTTGGCCTGTTCCAGCAGGCGGTTCTGGTCTTCGGCAAGGCGCTCCAGGCTCAGCCGGGCCTGTTCCGCCGCACGCAGCGACTCGGCAATGTGGTCTGAGCGCTTCTGCACTGCCCTGGTGATAACGGGAAAGCCGAACCTGGCGAGGAGGAAAAACACCACGCCGAAGATAACGACCATCCAGAACAGCAGGCCGAAATCAGGAGTAATCAGGGACATACTACGACTGCAGGACAGCCAGCAGACAGACTATGACGCCGAAAAGGCACACGCCTTCGATGAGGGCGCCGATAATGATTGCAGTGGTACGCAGTCCTCCGGAAATCTCCGGCTGACGGGCGGAAGCCTCCATGGTGGACTGGGCAAGCTTGCCGATACCTATAGCCGCGGCGATTGCCACGATACCTGCTCCGATAGCTCCGCCTACTTTGGCGAGGGCTGCTGCTTGAAGAAGAGTTCCTAACATAAGCTATTAATATTTAATTGGTTTCATGTTCCGTTTGGGGATGTGCCAGGCCGATGAAAACGGCAGACAGCATAGTAAATACGTAGGCCTGGATAAAGGCCACCAGCAGTTCCAGGCAATCCAGGAAGATGCCGAAGAGCACCGCCACAAAGCTGAGCGAACCGTTGAGCAAAGGTCCCATGGCGGCGGTGAGGAAGATGAGAGCTATAACGCTCAAAAGCATGATATGCCCGGCCAGCATATTGGCGAAAAGCCTTATCATCAGCGAGAAAGGCTTGGTAAACATACCCAGGATCTCGATAACGGGCATAATCGGTATGGCCTTCAGGAACAGGGGCACGTCCGGCCAGAGTATCTCTTTCCAGTAGTGCTTGTTGCCGAAGAAATTGACCATACAGAAGGTAAACAGGGCAAGGACCATGGTCACCGCTATATTGCCGGTGATGTTCGCGCCTCCCGGAAACACCGGGAAGATGCCCATCAGATTGTTGATCAGGATAAAGAAGAAGGCGGTAAGCAGATACGGGGAATACTTGCGGTACTCCGGGCCCACCGCGTCCTTGATAACATCCTGCTCTATTGCCACTATAAGCGGCTCCAGCAGGCCTGCAAGGCCGGTGGGGGCCTCTTTGAGCGGGTCGTGCCGGCGGTACCAGCGGGCGCACAGAAGAATCAGCACGACAAGCAGCACGGCATCAATCATCAGTCCGCAGACGTTCTTGGTGATGGAGATATCCAGAGGCCTGACGCCGTCGGAGGCACGCACTATCTTGCCTTCATGGGGCTCTCCCGCAGCCGCTATACGGTATCCGTCGTATTCGCCGCCATGCTCGAGCCGGGCGCTGCTGAAGCAGTGGACGCCATGGTCGATTACGATGCATGGCAGGGGGATGATAATCTCTTTCCCGTTAATGGACGTAATGTGCCATTCGTACGCGTCGCTGATATGGCCGAAGATGAAGCCGGTCATGTCGAACGGAGCCGCTTCCGATGCTCTTCCAAGCACCGGAAACAGCATCAGCGCCATCAAGACGACTATCTTTCGGGCTCGGCGCATACGGTTAACTCATTATCCTTCAGCATGAGGGCTCCGGAGCGCACGGCAAAACCGCGGAGTTCTCCGGCTTCCCGCCATTTCAACTCTCCCTGAGTGAGGGAGGAAACTATGGGAGCATGACCCGGGAGTATTTCGAAACGACCGGCTGTACCCGGCACGAAAACGGCTTCCACGCCGCCTTCGAAGGCCGGACCTTCCGGAGTCAATATCCTCAGTGTCAGTCCCTTGCTCATCACTTGGCCTGTTCCAGAATCTTATGACCCTTGGCAATGGCCTCTTCTATCGTACCGACGTTCAGGAAGGCCTGCTCCGGCAGGTCGTCGCATTCTCCGTCGAGTATCATGTTGAAGCCCTTGATGGTATCGGCGATATCGACCATCACGCCCTTTACGCCGGTGAACTGCTCCGCGACCTGGAATGGTTGCGAAAGGAATCGCTGTACACGTCGGGCGCGGTTCACGGTCTGCTTGTCCTCATCGGAAAGTTCGTCCATGCCGAGGATGGCGATGATGTCCTGCAACTCCTTGTTGCGCTGCAGTATCTGCTTGACTCTCTGGGCTGTACGGTAATGCTCCTCCCCTACTATGTTGGGGTCGAGGATACGGGAAGTGGACTCCAGAGGGTCCACCGCCGGGTAGATGCCCAGAGAAGTAATCTTACGGCTCAGCACGGTAGTGGCATCCAGATGCGAGAAGGTGGTCGCCGGAGCCGGGTCGGTAAGGTCGTCGGCCGGCACGTACACCGCCTGCACTGAGGTGATGGAGCCGTTCTTGGTGGAAGTGATACGCTCCTGCATCGAACCCATTTCAGTAGCCAGAGTAGGCTGATAGCCCACTGCGGAAGGCATTCGGCCCAGCAGTGCAGATACCTCCGAGCCCGCTTGCGTGAAACGGAAAATATTGTCGATGAAGAAGAGGATGTCGTGCGGGGCGTCGGGCTCATGGCTGTCGCGGAACGACTCCGCCAGGGTGAGGCCGCTGAGCGCCACGGAGCTACGGGCTCCCGGCGGCTCGTTCATCTGACCGAACACCATGGCCACCTGCGACTTGGCGAGCTCCTCCTGATCCACCTTGGAGAGGTCCCACTGGCCCTTTTCCATCGCCTCCTTGAATTCGCTGCCGTATCGGATAACGTCCGATTCAATCATCTCCCGCAGCAAATCGTTACCCTCTCGGGTACGCTCGCCCACGCCGGCGAACACCGAGAAACCGTTGTGCTTCTTGGCGATATTGTTGATGAGCTCCTTGATGAGCACGGTCTTGCCGACGCCGGCGCCGCCGAAGAGGCCGATCTTTCCGCCTTTCAGATAAGGCTCCAGCAGGTCGATGACCTTGATGCCAGTAAACAGCACCTCCTGCGAGGTCGCAAGGTCCTCGAATTTCGGGGCGTCGCGGTGGATGGGGAGGGCACCTTCAGTCTTCAGCTCCTCCAGCCCGTCGATACGCTGTCCGATGACGTTCATCACCCGCCCGCGTATCTGCTTGCCCACTGGCATGGAAATGGGACGGCCCGTGCTGACCACTTCCAGCCCTCTCTTGAGGCCGTCGGTGGAGTCCATTGCGACGCAGCGCACGGTTTCCTCGCCGATGTGCTGCTGAACCTCAATGATGACTTTGCGGGATTCGCCGACAGACACCTCGAGGGCGTCGTGGATGCGGGGCAGCATGGTCATCGCCTGCTCTTTGTCGGCGATTTCGAAGTGAACGTCCACTACGGGACCGATAATCTGGGAAATATAAGCTTTAACCTGCTCCATGCTACGCCTGTTTACTCATTCGTTTTTCATGCTCTTCCTGGGCACGGATAACCGACACGGAACGCTTCAGGACAAAGCCGCTTCCGAGGTACTTGGTGCGGACGTCGTCGTCGGAGGCAAGCGACTCCGGCGTGCCCTGCTGGAGGATGGAGCCCTCGTAAAGCAAGTACGCACGGTCCGTAATGGCGAGAGTCTCACCCACGTTGTGGTCAGTAATAATGACGCCTATATTCTTGTACTTGAGCTTTGCGATTATGAACTGGATATCCTCCACCGCAATGGGGTCCACCCCGGCGAAGGGCTCGTCCAGCAGGATGAACTTGGGATCGATAGCAAGGGCGCGGGCTATCTCGCAGCGGCGCCTTTCACCACCGGAGAGCTGGATACCCAGGGACTTGCGGACCTTGGAGAGGTTGAATTCGTCGATCAGGTCCTCCAGGCGCTCCATCCGCTCTTTTTTTGGTATCCCCTTCATCTCCATCACGCTCAAGATATTGTTCTCCACGCTCATCTTGCGGAACACGGAAGCATCCTGAGGCAGGTAACCTATGCCCTTCTGAGCGCGCTTGTACATGGGCAGGCCCGTGATTTCCTCATCGTCCAGGAAAACGTGTCCGTCGTTGGGGACTATCTGGCCAGTAATCATGTAGAAACTGGTGGTCTTTCCGGCGCCGTTGGGGCCGAGGAAGCCCACGATCTCGCCCTGGTTGACTTCCATCGAGACTCCCTTAACTACGGTACGCAGGCCGTATTTCTTGACCAGGTTGTGGCAATGCAGTTTCATCGTATATCGAGTGATAAGTCTTTAATCAGTTCGCCCACCTCGGCGTTTTTGGACATAAGGTCCTGCGCCTTTTCTACGGGCATATATTTCTTGTCCTCCTGATGTTCCTCGGGAAGGACTCCGGGTTCCAGCCGCACCTTGTTGCTGCCCACCAGCTTTTGGAGGCGGTCTTCAAGCTCGCGGAGTTTCTTCTCAGCTATCCAGCTGCGCTGCGCCTCGTTGGTAAGCGCAAACTCGAGAACCAGCCGGCCGTCTTCCTCACGGGTGCCTAGCTTGGCCTTGGCAAGGGCATTCGACAGGCGCGGCTGCGCTTCATACTGCGCCGCCAGCTCCTGCCACCTGGCCATCACCGCCTCAGCCTCCGGCAACGCCGGTTCGGCACTTCCCTCTTCCTGCGCCAGCTCAATCGTAATCTCCTCGTCGCTCATGAGGGAGCTCAGCGACAGCCCTGAGGCCCGCTTGCGCGGCTTCGCAGCGGCTGGTGTCTCCGCTCCGCTGGTATTGCCTCCGGCAGACTTCGTCCCTTCGGGTTCAATATCCCCAGTTTTGCACCCCGTTTCCAGATTTTCCGCCACTTCGGGTGCATTTTCGCCCGTTTTACCCCCCGTCGAAGGACTATCAGCTAAACTAGCGCAGGGGGTTTCGGGGGGTACGCCCCCCGTCCCCTGGGGGTGGCCGGAGGCCGGGGGATAGTAGTCTGCCCCGCAGGGGCGGACCGCAGGAGCGGATGCGACTGCGGTTTCGGGGGGCACGCCCCCCGTCCCCTGGGGGTGCAGGGGGATAGTCTCAGGCAGCGAAGCTGCCGCTGGAGCGGAGGCAGCAGGAGTCTCAGGGAACAGTGGCCGCCCGTGGCTACTTGAACGGGAGGGGCCCACAAGCGAAGCGCTGTGGGAGAGATGGAGCGAAGCGGAAGTTCCATGAGGCTCCTGCTGCGGAGCGGAAGCGGCAGTTTCTGCAGGCACGCCCCCGAGGAACGCGAGCCTCATGAGAGCGAACTCGATATGCAGCCGCTGATTGGTAGCGGCACGATAGCCGGCCTCGCATTGCGAAACGACCCCCAAAGCCTCGTAAAGGAACTTCACGGAGCAACGCCCCGCCTGCTCCCGGTAACGCTCCCGCAGCGATGCGGGCAGATCCAGCAGAGCATCCAGCCCGCCGGTCCGGCTGACCAGCAGATCCCGCAAATGCTGCCCCAAAGCAGACACAAAATGCAACGCATTAAAACCCTTCGACAAAATCTCGTCAAAAGTCAGCATTGCAGAACCGTAATCCTTCGCCAGAAACGCATCCACAAGCGAAAAACTGTACTCATAATCAAGCACATTCAAGTTGCGGATCACATCCTCATAGTGGATATCCCTGCCGCAGAACGCCACTGTCTGGTCGAAGATAGTAAGCGCATCACGCATAGCCCCGTCGGCCTTATGCGCAATCACATGCAGAGACTCATCGTCCACCGTCACCCCCTCCTTCCCGGCGATATCCCGCAGATTACGCACAATATCAGGAACGCTGATGCGGTTGAAATCGTAGGTCTGACAGCGGCTCAGGATAGTAGGAATAATCTTATGTTTCTCAGTAGTGGCAAGAATAAAGATAGCATGCGCCGGCGGCTCCTCAAGCGTCTTCAGAAAAGCATTGAAAGCCGACTGGGTAAGCATGTGCACCTCGTCTATGATGTACACGCTGTACTTACCCACCTGCGGCGGAATCTGCACCTGCTCCATCAGCGCCTTAATATCCTCCACGCCATTATTGGACGCAGCATCCAGCTCGTGAATACAGTAGGAACGCCCTTCCCTGAAAGAAACGCAGGACTCACACTCCCCGCAAGGCTCCATATCTGCAGAAGGATTGGCACAGTTTATGGTCTTGGCAAAGATGCGCGCCGCGCTGGTCTTGCCCACCCCTCGCGGACCGCAGAACAGATAAGCGTGGGCCAGCTGACCTCTGATGATGGAATTCTTAAGCGTACGGGCAATATTGTCCTGCCCTATAAGGCTCTCGAAAGAGTCTGGACGATATTTACGTGCGGATACTATATACTGAGCCATAAGTTGCTTTATAGTTCTACAAATGTAGTGAATTATTTTTATCTTTGCCCCGTCATGAAAACTTCATTTGCAAAATATCTGCTGATATCCGCCATGCTGCTTTTACCTATAAGCGCATGGAGCCAGAAGAACATCTATACCCGCAGTTTCCAGATACAGGACTTCAAAAGCAAGACAACAAAAGTCGTGCTCGGCGGCAGCCCGTCACTAAATGCCTCGCTGCGCCAGGAGGTAACCAGTCTTTGGACCGCTTCCCCATACGAATTCTGCACTACATCCGAATTCAACAGCCAGAAAAACAGCCCCGAATGCTACTTCCTGCATCCTGAGGTTTCCAAGGGCATCATATACCTCACCCTGTCGAGAGGTGGCGACAAAAACGCATCCGACGCCCGCAAACTCCCTATTACCGTAGTCTCCATACCGATTGCAGGAGAAAACGACGAATCCGGACTCGAACTGGTATTCATGCCTGCGTACATCAGCCTGCTGCAGGACTACATAGAGGCGGCCCTCAACTCCGAAGTTGCGGCTTATTCAGGTCTCAAAGCCATCCGTAAGCCCATGCCCAAGGGAACCGCAGTCTATTCCGGCAAGGAGGCCGAAGAAGCCTTCCTGTCACAGTATACCGGCGCTGCGGCCGGTTTCATCATCAGCCCCGACGGCTCTCCCAAAAGTAAGCCCCATTACAAATGGGTAATAGACACATCCAGCTACGCGCTCTACCATTATGGCAAAAATTGACCTCTACGAATACATCGAGCACAAGATAGGCATGAGCGTGCCGGAGATAATCGCAGACAGCCCCGATCGTTTCAGGTTGATCAGGACGGAAGCTCTGCGCGACCTGGTGGTGATGAACAAGATTGCCGGCACAGGCTACGAAATCGAATTCCCCCCGGAGACCCTTGAAGATGCGGAATGCAGAAGACTTATAGACGAATCAAGGCGGCCCTGACGGGTCGCCTTGATTTGACTTCAATATAAAAATCTTACTTCTTGACCTCCTCGGGAGCGGGTACGAACTTGCCTACCTTGTCCAGAGTTACGTCGAAGATGAGGGTGGAATTGGGATCGATGCCGGGACGGCCCTGCTCGCCGTAAGCGAGGTTGGCAGGAACGTAGAGCTCGATATGTCCACCTTCGCCGATGAGCTGCAGGCCCTCGGTCCAGCCGGCTACGACACTCTTGAGAGTGAAGCGCACGGGATCGGCATCCTCAGCGGTCTCGTCGAATACCTTGCCGTCGATGAGAGTACCCTTGTACTTCACCCAAACGGTATCTTCAGCTGAAGGCTTGTTCTCGTTACCTTCCTCGATAATCTTGTACTGAAGTCCGGACTCGGTCTCCTGTACGCCTGCCTTCTTGCGGTTGGCGGCAAGGAACTTCTCGCCCTTCTCCTTGTTCTCGAGGAGGATATAGTTGTGCCTCTTCTCAAGATATGCGTTGAATATCTCGTTGATGCGGTCGGGGCTCACCTTGAACTGGTCGTTGAAACCAGGATCACGATACTCACCCTTTGCATTCTGGAAATCCTTGATACCTGCAATAATCTTGGAATAATTGACATTGCCGAAATTGTAGCCCTTGATAAAGCTTCCGAAATTGACGCCGAGCAGATAGCTGACGGTATCGATTTCAGCCTTGGTAGGGGTGTAATCCTTCAAAGTCTTAACGGTTTCCTGTCCTTCTTCCTCACCCTCTACTGCGGGCTCGGCGGGTTTGGGAGAACAGGCTGCGATCATAGCACCCAGTGCGAGTGCGAAAAAGAATTTGCTTGTTTTCATCTTAATAATATAAAAGTTAATTGATTATAAATTCCATGCAAGTGCAGATGCGCCGAGTATGGCCGCATCGGATTCGGAAAGGCTGGAGAAGAGCACCTTCACCTTGTCTTTCCAGATAGGAAGGACACTCTCGTTCATAGACCTCACAATCGGCTCATAGAGGAACTCCTTGGCACGTGCCAGTCCGCCGAAAAGCACTATGGCCTCAGGGGCGGAGAAAGCTATGAAGTCGGCGAAACTGCGGCCCAGGATAGATCCGGTATAATCGAAAATCTCCTTGGCGGCCTTGTCGCCTGCCTTGGCGGCCTCGTAAACATCCTTGGAGGTCACGTTCTCGCGAAGACGGAGGAGCGAAGACTCGTCGGGATGCTGCTCCAGCCATTCGACAGCCGTACGGGCGACGCCGATAGCGGAGCAATAAGCCTCCAGGCAGCCCTGACGGCCGCATCCGCAGGTGCGTCCGCCGCGAATTGCGATAGTGTGCCCGAGCTCGCCGGCGAAGCCGTCGTGACCGTAGAGCACATTGCCGCCGATAACTATGCCGCTGCCGACTCCGGTACCGAGGGTAATCATGATGAAATCCTTCAGGCCGCGGGCCGCGCCGTATGTCATTTCACCCACTGCGGCTGCGTTGGCGTCGTTGGTAAGGGCAACGGGAAGGCCGCCCATAGCCTCGGACAGCATCTTTGCGAAGGGAATGTTCTTGGAACGTGCCCAGGGAAGATTGGGAGCATCCTTGATTTCGCCAGTATAGAAGTTGCCGTTAGGGGCGCCTACGCCGATTCCGCGGATCTGGCCCTCGAATCCGGCATCGGAAATGAGCAGCTTAAGGGTGGAAGCCAGAGCGTCCACGAACGACTGGGCGTCAGAGAATGTATTGGATACCAGTATGGTCTGGGCGAGAACCTCGCCGCGCGCATTGACGATGCCGCACTTTGCGGTCTGACCGCCAATATCTACTCCTACTACGTGTTCCTGTTCCATATCGCTACTCTACAGGGATATCCTTGTTAACGTTCTTGCTGCCGACGAGGGCGTAGAAGATAAGATATGCCAGGCAGGCGATGAGCAGCCAGTAGCTCTGGAGGGAGCCAACCTTGTCTGCCAGTGCGTTCTGCAGGAACGGGATGATGCCGCCGCCGCAGACCAGGGTCATGAAGATACCGGTAGCGGGAGCTGTATACTTGCCCAGGCCTTCAGCAGAAAGGTTGAAGATGGAACCCCACATCACGGAAGTGCAGAGGCCGCAGAGAGTGAGGAAGAGCAGGCTGAGAGGAGCCTTGCCGATCTTGACGCTCTCGGGCATGAAGATAGCCAGGATGATGAAGAGGATAGCCATGGAGGCAGTAACCAGAAGCATGTTCTTGCTGGACACCTTTCCACCGACGGAAGCGCCGACGAGACGGCCGAAGAGCATGCTGAGCCAGTATGCGCTGATGAATGTTCCGGCGAGAGCGGGACCAACCCAATCCAGTCCGGAGTAGTAAATGTTGGCGGTATTGGGGATACCTACCTCGATGCCCACATAGAAGAAAATGGCGATGGCGCCGAGCACGAAGTGGCGGAAGGACAGGGGGCTGTACGGATCCTTGACCTTGTTGCCGGCCAGGCGGGCTGCCTTCTCCTCGGGAGTCTCCATATGAGGCTCGGGAATCTTGGTGAGCAGGATGACCACGAAGGCAATGGCGAAGATGACCATTGCAATAATCATGACGGGAGCCGCCTTGGCGACGGTAGCGTCCTTGATGGAACCGCCAACCAGCCAGCCTACGAGGAAGGGAGCGATGGTGCCGCCCACGGAATTGCAGGAGCCGCCCCACTGAATCAGCTGGTTACCCTTGTTGCCGCCACCGCCGAGGGTATTGAGCATGGGGTTGACCACGATGTTCAGCATACACATCGAGAAGCCTGCGACAAAGGCGCCGGCCACATAGACCGCGAAGCTCTCGGCATATCCGGAAAGGAACTGGATGCCGACGCCGATGAAACCGATGACGACGGCTGCCAGGGCGGTAAACTTATAGCCTTTGCGGCGAAGGATGATACCTGCGGGAATACCCATGCAGGCGTAGGCGATGAAGTTGGCTAAGGTTCCAAGCTGGCTGAGAGCCTTGCTTGCACCGAACTGATTGGTTACCACGACTCCCATGGAGCCGGCGAGGTTGGTAACGAATGCAATCATGAAGAAGAGCGCGAAGCACACCGCAATAGCGGGACCGTAGCTCTTTCCGGCATTTGATTTGGTCATAAGTACTTGTTATTTAATTGATTCTAAGTTTTTCGCATTATACAGGTCCTTGCCTTCAGCCGTCATGGCGAACTCTATGCGGGCGGCATAGAATTTTTCCACCTTGCCGCGGACCATCTTGGAAGTGGTGTTGAGCATGCCGTTCTGCTCGGTGAAAGGAGTCTCGCCCACTATGATGGCGGCGGGAAGCCACTTCTCCGGGAAGAGGCCCTGATGACGCCCGCCAGGGCGGTAGGAGTCCACCTCACCCTTGATGATGTCCAGCTGGGCCTTGAGCCCCGCCTCGGAAGCAGGGTCGATGCCCTTCGCCTGAACGGCTTCCGCCAGCGCGGGCTTGTTGGGGATTACCAGCACTACGGTCCAGGGGCTCTGGTTATTGTAAAGCACGGAGGCATCTATGAAGTTGGAACCGTCGGCCAGGCTGTCCTCAAATCCCTCGGGAGAATACTTTTCTCCGTCGGAAGAGATGAGGAGGCTCTTGAAGCGTCCGGTAACGTACAGGTAGCGGGGATCCTCTTTGCAGAGATATCCGCGGTCGCCCGTATGCAGCCAGCCGTCAACGATTGTGGATGCGGTCGCCTCCGGATTCTTCCAGTAGCCAGCCATGACGTTTCCGCCGCGGATGACTATCTCGCCGGTCTCTCCCAGCGGCAGTTCGGCTCCGTCCTCGCCGCAGATCTTGATGTCCATGGGCTGAACGGTACGGCCGGAAGACCCGAAACGGGCGTGGCCGGCGGAGTTGGCGCAGATCACAGGCGTGGCCTCGGTGAGTCCGTAACCCTGGAAAATCGGCATTCCGACCGCGCAGAAGTAGCGCTGAAGCTCGATATCCAGAAGGGCGCCGCCGCCGATGAAGAAATGCAGGCGGCCGCCGAAGCTCTCGCGTACTCCCTTAAAGACGAGCTTGTCCATCAGGGCCTTGACCGGCTTGCGCCACCAGAGCTTCCAGCAGGGCTTACCCATGTTGTAGTACTCCCTGTTGTATTTGATGGCGTTGTTCAGGGCGAAGTTGTATAATTTCTGCACCGCGGGACCTTTCTTCTTGATACCGGCCTCGATGTTCTTGCGGAAGTTCCTGGAAATGGCGGGAACGGAGAGCATCAGGTGAGGACGGGTCTCGCGAATGGCCATCGGGATGTTGCGGAGCATGGTTATGGCGCTCTTGCCGCCGGGCACGGTTGCAATGCTGCCGCCGTTGGACATCATGAAGTAGAAGCCAGCCACGTGGGCGAAACAGTGGTCCAGAGGAGTGATGATGAGCATCACCCAGCCCCTGTCGACCTTCACCACAGAATTGCACTGAACTATATTGGAAGTGTAGTTGTTGTGAGTCAGCAGGATGCCCTTGGGGTCGGCGGTCGTTCCGGACGTATAGGAGATGTTGGCATAGTCGCCGGGCTGAATGGATGATATGCGATCTTCTAGTTCGGCCTCATGCTCCTTGAGGAAGTCCACGCCCATCTGGCGGAGTTCGCCGACGTACATCTCGCCTTCGTTCAGAGGGATGTCGTCCAGAACTATGGTCTTCTCGATGGCGGGGCACTGAGGCATCACCCTGCGGACCTTGTCTATCTGGCTCTGGGAGGCTATGATAAAACGGGAGTCGGAATGGTTGATGCGGAAAGTAAGGTCGTAGTCGGATTCCAGTTTGAATGAGAGGGGAACGTCCACGCCACCGGCGTAGAGCACGCCCAACTCACTGAATATCCATTTGTTGCGCCCCTCGGAAATGAGAGCGACCTTCTCTCCCTTCTTAAGACCGAGGGCCATGAATCCGGCAGCGTAGATGCGTCCCTCCTCACGAGTATCCGTATACGAGGTCTCGGTCCAAACGTCGCCTGATTTCTCTCTCAGGAAAGTATCGCTTCCATATTTTGCCGCATAAAAATCGACAAAGTCGATAATAGTCTTGAGTTCTTTCTCCATAGTTTTTACTTTTCGGGGAAGAGTCCGTAGAGCTTGGCGTCTATCATGTTGGTGATGAGCTCGAAGTCCTCGGGCTTGTTGCCGAATTTGATGTTGTCGGCATCTACTATCAGCAGGTTACCTTTGTAGGTGCTGATCCAGTCCTCATATTTTTCGTTAAGTCCGGTAAGATAGTCGATACGTATGCTCTTCTCGTATTCACGGCCGCGTTTCTGGATCTGGGCGATGAGGTTGGGAATGGAAGAGCGGAGGTAGATGAGCAGGTCGGGGAGGCCTACCAGGGACATCATCAGGTCGAAGAGGTCCGTGTAGTTCTCGTAGTCGCGGGTGCTCATGAGTCCCATCTCGTGAAGGTTGCGGGAAAAGATGCGGGCATCCTCGTAGATGGTACGGTCCTGGATTATAACCTTGTCCGACTTGGAAATGTCCAGGATATCCTTGAAACGCTTGTTCAGGAAATAGATCTGGAGGTTGAAGGACCAACGTTCCATATCTTCGTAGTAATCCGCAAGATAGGGGTTGAAATCCACGGGCTCGAACTTAGGGGTCCATCCATAATGGGCTGCGAGCATCTTGGTCAGCGTGGTCTTGCCGCTTCCAATATTTCCTGCAATAGCTACATGCATAATTTCAAGTGTTTCGAATCACAAAGGTAAAAATTATTATTTAAATAATCCGTAAAGTTCGGCGTCGATTTTGTCCGTTATCGAGGAAAAGTCTTCCGGATTGTGCTCAAAGTCGAGGGAGTCGCCGTCGATAATCAGCAGGCGGCCTTTGTAGTTCCCTATCCACTCCTCGTAATGGCGGTTGAGACCGGCCAGATAATCCAGGCTTATGGTCTGCTCATATTCTCGTCCCCGCTTCTGGATCTGAGAGACCAGATGGGGCACGGAAGCCTTCAGGTATATCAGCAGGTCCGGCGGGTTGACCATGGACATCATGAGGTTGAAGAGTTCCATATAGGTCTGGTAGTCCCGCTCCGACAGGTTGCCCTGCTCGCGGTTGTTGGCCACGAAAATATGCACGCCCTCCAGAAGGGTGCGGTCCTGGATGATCACGTCCTTGGTGGATGCTATCTCCAGCACGTCCTTGAAACGCTGTGCCAGGAAATAGGTTTCCAGATTGTAGGACCAGCGCGGGATGTCCTTGTAGTAGTCTTCCAGATAAGGATTGTAGGTAACCGCCTCGTATTTCGGAGTCCATCCGTAATGCTCGGCGAGCATGCGTGTAAGGGTAGTCTTGCCGCAGCCAATGTTTCCAGCTATTCCGATGTGCATCTCTTTGAAAGTAGTTACGCAAAAATAAGCAGAATTTCGTATTTTTGCCAAATAATATGGAGATAAAATCGTACGTTGTCAACATGCTTCAGGAGAACACCTACGTCGTGCGCGGCAGGGGCTCCTCCTGCGTGGTCGTGGACCCAGGATTCCTGAGCGCCGAAGAAAGCGCCCGGGTGCTCGGGGGGCTGAAAGGTCTCAGTCCCGAGGCCGTGCTGCTCACCCACGGGCACATGGACCACGTGTACGGTGCCGCCGAGATGCAGCGCCGCTTCGGAGTTCCGGTCTATATGTCCGCAGAGGACATCAGGACAATGGACTACTACGACAGGGTGGCCAAATTCGGCATAAGCGTTCCCGACCGGAACTTTACCGTCTCCCCCGTCACCGACGGGCAGACAGTTGAAGCCGCAGGGCTGGTTTTCAAGGTGATATGCACCCCCGGGCACTCCCCCGGCAGCGTTTGCTGGCTGATTGAGGACGAGGCCGTCATGTTCACCGGAGACACCCTCTTTGCGGGAGCAATCGGGCGCACCGACCTGATTTACGGCGACTACGACGACGAAATACGCTCCATCATGGAAAAGATTGTAGTGCTGGACGGGGATATATCGATCTACCCCGGCCACGGAGGCCCCAGCAGCATAGGGACGGAAAGAGTATCGAATCCCTTCCTGGAGCCGTTTAACGAGAGGGAGGAAATCCCCGAACTGAATGAATTATGACAAAGATTGAAGCTGCACGCGAGGAATACAAGGACTGGTGTTCCGCCGTTGGTATCGACACCCTGGAAAAGGTCAATGAAGTAGTTGCTTCCGGCAACGCGATTCCGCTGATAAACCTCTGCGAAGCGCGCCAGGAGCGTAAATACGCCGAAGCGGCGGACCAGATTTTCTGGGTCCGCAGGCGTGCCCGCATAGTTATGATTTCGGGGCCAAGCTCCAGCGGCAAGACCAGCAGCTCGCTGCGTATCGCACAGCAGTGCAAGGTGCTCGGCATGACGCCCAAGGTCATCGAGCTGGACAATTATTTCCGCAACCGGGAAGATACGCCACGAGACGAAAACGGGGAATACGATTTCGAAAGTCTGGGGGCCATGAACGTGGAACTGCTTAACAGCAACCTCAGCGACCTGCTGGCGGGCAAGGAAGTCATTATTCCGAAATTCGACTTCAAGGCCGGCAGGAGCGTTATGGAAGAATCCCGGGCGATGCATCTGGACAGCAACGACGTGCTGTTTATGGAGGGCATCCACGCCCTCAACCCGGAGCTCACTTACGAAATCGACCGCAAAGCGATCTTCAATATTTACATTTCGGCCCTTTCGTCGCTGCCGGGAGGCGAAAAGGTGCACAACAGCACCACCGACAAGCGCCTCCTGCGCCGCATAGTGCGCGACAACCGCGTCCGCGGCATCAGCCCGGAGGAAAACATACTCCGCTGGCCCTCGGTACGCCGGGGAGAGACCATGAACATTTTCCCCTTCGAGGAGAACGCCGACATCGTGTTCAACTCCTCCACCCTGTACGACGTGCCGCTGTTGAAGTATTATGCCGAACCGCTGCTGTACGGCATCACGGAGGCGTCTCCGGCGTACGAGAAGGCGCGTCAGCTGCTGTCCATCCTGGACAAGGTAACGGCCCTGAAGCCCGCCGAGATAGCCGCCGTTCCACCCACCTCCATCATGCGCGAATTCATTGGAGGCCAGACACTTTAGTCTATGAGACACGCCTCCCGGTTCATACTGCTTTCGGTGACCAAGGTCGGGGACAAGTCCCTGGTCCTTCACACCCTTAGTCCTGAATGGGGACGGCGGAGCTTTATTACAAGCGTTTCCAAAAAAGCGCCGATGGCCCTTTTCCTGCCGCTCTCGCTGCTGGACGGGGAGGTGGTGGAGAACAGCAAGTCCGATTTGTGGCGGTTGCAGGAAATCTGCGCCGGTGCGCCACTGAACGGAATACGTAATGATGTCCGCAAGAACACCATGACGCTGTTTCTCAGCGAGGTGCTGCTGCGTACCGTCAAGGAGGGGGCGATAGAGCAGGGGCTTTTCGAGTGGTGCCGGAGCAGTATCCTTACTCTGGATGCCATGGAGAGCGATTTCTCCAATTTCCATCTGCGCTTCCTGCTGGAGCTGGCCGCGGCACTGGGGTTCTCCCCCAGCCTGGAGGACCTCATGCCCTTCGCCGGGGAGCACCTCGGCATAGTCCGGGAACTGCTTAGCTGCAGCACCGCCGAATCCATGCTTATCCCGATGAGCGGAGCACAGCGCAACGCGGTGGCGGGCCTGCTTCTGGACTACATATCGTACCACAGCGAATCCCCCGTCCAGGTCCGCTCCCTCCAGGTCCTCAGAGAGTTATACAGTTGAGCCATGGCGGAAGAGAGAATAAAGATACGGGGGGCGAGGGCCCATAACCTGAAGGGCGTGGATGTTGACATTCCGCGCGGTAAGTATGTGGTTATTACCGGCATAAGCGGCAGCGGCAAGAGTTCGCTGGCGTTCGACACCATCTACGCCGAGGGTCAGCGCCGCTACATGAATACCCTTTCTCCTTACGCCAAGCATTTCATGGGCATTCTGGAGAAGCCGGAGGTGGAAAGCATCGACGGGCTGAGTCCCATCATCGCCATAGAGCAGAAGACCACCAACGCAAATCCGCGTTCCACGGTGGGCACGATAACAGAAATCTATGACTTCCTGAGGCTGCTGTACGCCAAGGCTTCCACCGCCTACTCCCCCGTGAGCGGTAAGGAGATGGTGCGCTACTCGGATGCAAAGATAGTGGACCTGATAATGTCCGGTTACGCCGGTCAGAAGTGTATTCTGCTTGCGCCCCTGGTACGCGGCCGCAAAGGCCACTACCGCGAGCTCTTCGAGCAGATGCGCCGGCGCGGCTACTCCCAGATCCGCATAGACGGGGAGATTTTCCCTCTTCCGGAAATCGAGTCCGTGGACCGCTACAAGCCGCATTTCATAGAGCTGGTGGTAGATAAGCTCAAGCCCGGCGAGGGGGATGAGTCGCGCATACGGAACTCAGTGGCAGCGGCGCTGTCCCTGGGTAAAGGCTCCGTGGCAGTGCTTTCGGCGGAAGACGGTTCCTTGAAACATTTCTCCAAGCATCTGGTGGATCCCGAATCCGGAATATCGCTGCAGGAGCCGCAGCCGCACAGTTTCTCCTTTAATTCGCCGGAGGGTTACTGCCCTCACTGCAAGGGACTTGGAACGGTAGCCGACATACGCATAGAAACCATTATCCCCAATCCGCACGAGTCCGTGGCCGGCGGAGGCATAGTGCCACTGGGCAAGCTAAGGGACAACCGCAAGTTCGAAATAGTCCGCGCAATCGCGCGCAAGCACGATTTCTCCCTCTACGAGCCCATAGAGGACATCCCGCAGGAGTTTATTTCGCTGCTGGTCAACGGATCCGACGACCTTTACCGTATCGGCGAAGGGAACGAGATGCAGATGGCGACCTGGGACGGAGTCGTAGGCGACGTCGAGGACAGGGTGGTCTGCCCTGTCTGCCACGGGACCCGTCTTCGGGAGGAGACGGCCTGCTTCCGTATTGACGGAAAAACCATTACAGAAGTGTCTGCAATGGAGATTTCCGAGCTGCTGGAGTGGGTTAAATCGCTGGACGGAAAGTTAAGCGGACGCGGCAAGGCCGTGGCCCGCGACGTGCTGCGGGAGCTGGGCGACAGGCTACAGTTCCTGGTAGATGTGGGGCTGGAGTACCTGTCGCTGGACAGGGCGACCGGCTCGCTTTCCGGCGGCGAGAGCCAGCGAATCCGGCTGGCCACCCAGATCGGCTCGAAGCTGGTCGGGGTGATTTATATCCTGGACGAGCCTTCAATCGGTCTGCATCAGAGGGATAACCGCAAGCTTATCGCCTCTTTGAAGAAGTTGCGGGACGAGGGGAATACGGTGATAGTCGTGGAGCACGACGAGGAGACGATGCGGGAAGCCGACTGGCTGGTGGATGTCGGTCCCGGAGCCGGCGAGCACGGCGGCCACATTTGTTATTCCGGTCCCTCCGGCTCCGCCGCCTTCGCCTCCGGGGCCTCTGTTCCCGGATATCTTCGCCCGCATAGCGGGCTCATCCCTCCCACTTCGCTTCGCTCGTGGGCCCCTCCCTCTAACGTGTCCGAGGGTGGACACGGATCCCGGGAACAGAAGGCCCTCTTCGGCTCCAGCGACGGAGTCCTTTGTAATCCTGAAGCAATCCAGTTCTGTCATCCTGAACGAAGTGAAGAATCTACCACCTTGGAATACCTCTCCGGTCACAATTGCATCGAAGTGCCGGCGGAGAGGCGGAAGGGCAACGGGAAAAAGCTGGTGCTGAAGGGAGCCGCCGGGAACAACCTCCGGGCTATCGACGCGGAGTTCCCGCTGGGCTGCTTCATCGGCGTAGCCGGAGTGTCCGGAAGCGGCAAGAGCTCGCTGGTCAACGAAACCCTCATCCCCATACTCAAGGCGCGCCTCAACCGCAGCAAGGAAAAGCCCCTCACCTACGCCGGAATCGAGGGCATAGAATTCATAGACAAGGTCGTAGAAGTGGACCAGAGCCCCATTGGACGTTCCCCCAGATCCAACCCCGCCACCTTCACGGGCGTATTCGACGACATACGGCGCCTATTCGAGGAGACTCCCGACGCCAAGGTGCGCGGCTTCGGAGCGGGACGCTTCTCCTTCAACGTTCCCGGAGGCCGTTGCGAAGAGTGCAAGGGCGCAGGCATCAAAGTGGTGGAGATGAACTTCCTGCCGTCGGTAAACGTGGTCTGCGACGTATGCCGCGGGCGGCGCTACAAGGAAGATACGCTGGCGGTACGCTATAAAGGAAAAAACATAAGCGAAGTGCTGGAGATGCCGATAGACGAGGCGTATGAATTCTTCAAAGCGCATCCCAAGATCGCCCCGAAGCTAAAGGCGCTGGTTGATGTAGGACTGGGTTACGTGCATCTCGGGCAGTCTTCGGTAACGCTGTCCGGCGGCGAAAGCCAGCGCATGAAACTGGCCGCGGAGCTCTTCCGCAGAGGCACCGGAAACACTCTCTACATGCTGGACGAGCCCACCACCGGACTTCACTTCGAAGATATAAAAACCCTTCTGGGAGTACTTCAGAAGTTGGTTGACCAGGGCAATACCGTAATCATCATCGAACACAATCCCGATATCCTGAAGAGCGTAGACTGGCTTATCGACATGGGGCCCGAAGGCGGACGCCGCGGCGGACTGATAGTCAGCACCGGCACCCCCGAGCAGGTAGCCTCCGACCCCGCTTCCGTCACCGGCCCGTACCTCAAAGAAGTACTCAGCCGATAAGCAGCAGGACGACGCCGGCGGCAAGAAGCAGAAGATTCAGGCTCTTTGCCCCGACATTCTTTTCCTTAAAGAAAATTATGCCGCAGATGAAGGTAATGATTACCGAAGCGCGGCGTATAAGCGATATGACGCTCAGCAGGGCATCAGGCTGCTTAAGGGCGAAGAAATACAGCGCATCCGCCGCGGTTATCAGCACCGCTACGGCGACAAGCCACCAGTCCCACTGGAACCGCTGCTGCTGCGGGGAGCCGGAGGGAGACTGCCCTTGAGGGACCGTGTCCACCCTCGGACACGTTAGAGGGAGGGGCCCGCCGCGCAAGCGGTGGGAGGGATGAGCGAAGCGAAGTCCCTCAGGGGCAGTCTCCCTCCGGCCGATAGCAGCGCGGTGATTTATTAGGGCCAACACAGACAATATCACCGTAATGTAGAGATTCGTCCAGCTCTGGACGAAGAGCGGCTCCATGCCCTTCATGATATGTTTGTCGAACAGCGCGGAAGCGACTCCCGTAACAATCGACAGCCCCATCCAGATAAAGCCCTCCTTGCGCACATACACCGGAGCGTCACCGCGGCTGGTCCATCCCAGCAGGAACAGCGCCGCCAGCACGACGAGCACCCCGGCCCATTGCGTCCAGCTCAAAGTCTCCCCGAACAGAATGATGGAAAAAAGCACCACGAACATGGGCCTGGAGCCCTTGAGCATGCTCACGGTAGTCAGCGGCAGCAGCTTCAGGCCTATCATCCCTGAAATCCAGGACAGAGTCACCAGAACCGCCTTAAGCCCCAGCTTAAGATGGTCGAGAGCCGGCCCGAAGCGCAGAAAAGGCGAGGTAAAGAGGGCGGAAAGCGCAGTCGCCACCAGAAGAACGGCAAGAACGCCGTTCTTCCGGAGCGCCTGCTTTTTGGCGACGTCATAAAGCCCCAGCAGAAACGCGGAGGCTACCGCCAAAGCGGTCCACATACTACTTCACTTCCACCCAGCGGCCGGGAACGAGGGCCGACACGGAGGCATCGTACATTGCCGAGCAGCTCACTGCAGGCAGATAGAAACGTCCGGGATAGGTTGCGACCAGCTTGGTCTTGATTACCACGCTTGAACCGGCACCCAGATCGAAGAAGCTGTACACTCGGTCGTCGCGGATATCCTGATAGCTCACACCGGAAGGATAAGACACTGACTGCGAATACAGTCGGTCGTTCTGTATCTCCCATCCGGAAGGGAACTTGTGATTGAGGGCCAGATCCCTGACGGCGGATGCGCCGGGGTTGGTCACGGTCACGACCGCATAGATGATGCGTCCGCGGGAAAGGGTATCCACCTTTATGGAGTTGTTGTTCTCGTCCTGGTAGGCGACCGTCAGCTTGAGTCGGTTGCTTATGGCCTTCTCTTCCGATGCAGCCGGGATGCCGGTGACGGAAGCCACCGCATACAGATTGCCGCTGCCGGAGTTGTCGATCTTGAGACTGAGTTTCTTTGCATCCTTCTCGACAGGCATGGAAGCGCTCTCGATGCACTTGCCGCCGTCCACCTTCTGCGTCTTGCCGGCAACGGTCCAGGCGGCCTTGACTCCGCCGGCGTTGGCACGGGCGTAATCGCACACGGCGTAGAGGCTCCAGGCAGTGGACTGGGTGCTCATCCATACGTTCTTGTCGTTAAGCCTTCCGGCTATATCGGATGCCAGACGGAAAGCGTCCTCCTTACGGTCGATCAGCAGCATGGTCTTGAGAGCCACCGCACGGTTGCGGTCGGAGCTGCCGTAGGACTCGTAGTACTTGTCCTCATACTGCAGAGGCGCCGCGATCTCGCGGGCAACGTTCTTCTTGCCGTCAACCGCATAGGCGGCAGCAAGCAGCCAGGAGGCTCCGGCAGGCATCTTCTTCACCTTCTCGCGAAGCAGGTTCATGGCGCTGCGCTGAGGTTTTCCGGCCGCCGCCAGGGCATATACGCCATAGGCACGGGCGGTGTACTCCTGCTTGCTGTCGGAAACTGCCCTTCCGAGCCAAGCGATAAGTTCCTTCTTAAGCTCGACAGGCACCGCATATCCCTGATCCTCAGCTTCTTTGAGGAAGTGGAGGGCATAGGCGCTGCCGAAGAGCGAGGAACTGTTCTGGCCGGGCCAGTAGCTCAGCGAACCGTCGCTGCGGCGATAGTTCTGCAAGCGGCGGATAGCGGCCTCGATATTGATGCGGCTGCGGGTACGGATCTTCTCGTCGCAGCTCATCACCTTATCCAGATAGAGCTGAGGGAAGACGGAAGAGACCGTCTGCTCCACGCAGCCGTAAGGATACTGGATGAGATACTTCAGGCGTGCGCCGAGGTCGATGGCAGGAATGGTGGAGAGCTCCAGTTCGGCGGAATTGGTGCCGGGCGTACCGAAGAGCTCCACATCCACGGTCTTGCTTTCACCGGCGGCAAGCAGCACGGTGGTGCTGCGGGTGACCTCAGGATTAGGATTGAGCACGTCTATCTCGATGTCGTGGGCGGACTTGTCGCCTGCGCCCTCGGCAGTAACGCTTACCTTGGCGATGCCGGTAACATCCTTAACCTTGAGCTCGAAGTAGCAGAGCTCGCTGCCGGCCTTGGCGCAATTGACCGTCTGCTTGTCCGGACCGCTGATTTCAACCAGCTCGGATGCCTTGATGCCGACTTTCACGTCACCCACGCCGTCCTTCATGGTCAGCACGGTAACGGGCACCCTGATGGTCTCGCCGATATTCATGGTCCTGGGCAGGGAGGCCTGCACCATTACAGGCTTGGTAACGGCCACGTTGCGGTCGCAGCTGCCCTGGGCGCTGCCGTCGGTCGCGATGACCATGGCGCGCAGGGAACCTATGTACTGAGGCACTTCGGCCTTGAGAGTGGCGGTCTTGCCGGCCTTGAGGGTGTAGGGACCGAGATAGCTCACAACGGGTTTGAAACGCTGGGCGTTCTGAGGCTTCATCGAGCCTTCCGCCGCCTCGTCGTCACCGCCGATCGCGAACAGCTGCTCGATCTTTCCGCCGTAGGCTCCGATCACGTCGTCGTAAAGGTCCCAGGTGCGCACGCGGAGGGCCTCCTTGGCGTAGAATGCATTCCAGGCGTCGGGAGTCTTGAATCCTGTCAGGCCGAGCAGACCCTCGTCCACAAGGGCTACGATGTAGCTCATGGCCTTGCCATTCTTCTCCTTAACCTTGAAGCTGATTTCGCTTTCGGGCTTGACTTCGGCGGGAATGTCGAGTACAGGCTGCAAGTGGGAAGCCTCGTCCTCAACGTTGATGTTGCAGACTCCGTACATTCGGATGGGAGCGTCGTTAAGCGTGCCCTCGTGAGGCTGGACCAGGGTTACGAAGGCATATACGTTGGGGAGCATGGAGGAATTCACGGGAATCTTGATCTCCGTTTCGCCCTCGCTGCAGGCCACCCACTCGGAACTGAGGATGCGACCGCCCTTCTCCAGGGAAACCAGGGCCCTGCTGCCCTTAGCTGAAGGAATAACGAGCTTGGCAGTCTCGCCTACGTTGTATTTGTCTTTATTTGCCTTTATGCTGAGTTCGCTGGCCGCCGTGGAGTTCTCTCCCTTGCCAGCGTAGTTCTCGTAAACCTCGCAAAGCATGGAGCTTGCATGGCCGCCGGCCTCGTCGGCAACGCGGATGAAATAGAGTCCCTCGGGAGCGTCGGCCCAGTCGTAGCTAAATGAACCTACGCCGGAACGGGTAGCGATATGCTTGTCAAACAGGCGCTCCTTGCTGCTTCCGGACATGTAGCTGGCAATCTGCGACGAAGAGTTCCACCACCAGCTCCAGTCCACATGGAAGACTTCCACGTGTAGGTCGGAAACCGTAACGGGGGCGCCGTCGGGGCCTACCGTCACTACGTCGAACTTATGGGACTTGCCGGCCTTAAGGTACTCTTCGCCCCAGCCGGTGCGGTCTTTTTCGACTTTGACGCCCACGTATGCGTCGAAAGGAGACATCTTATATGTGGAAACTCCGGTGCTGAATTCGCCGGAGGGCTCGAAAGCACGCATCATGAAGGTTACGTCGAGCATTCCGGGAACGCCCTCGCCGCGGAGGTCCATATTGGTGGAAAGGGACACCTGACCGTTTTCGTCGGTACGCATGTCGCTGTAGTAGCGGGACTGGGAGGTGAAGGCACGGGAGTCATCCTTGAAATCGTAGGCCTCGTAGCCCTTAAAGGAGGTACGGGCGTTGGTGAGTTCCACATCGCCGTTGACCTTAAGTCCGCTGCCGGGGGCGCCGTAGAGCCATTTGACTGTCAGGACACCTACACAGCTGCTCTTGGGTACAAGAAGCTTGTCCTCGAAGGCCAGGCTGACGTCCAGTTTGTTAGGCTTGACGGTCTCTATGCGCAGGGTCTTGCTGAAGCTCTGGGCGCCAATCTTTACGTTCACGCGCCAGCGTCCCGTGGGGGCGTCGGCCTCCGTGGAGAACGGGAAGTGGAAGATGTGGTTGCCGTCGTTCTTCAGGGTGAGGGTGCTGGTCACCTGGCCGTCGGGGTTGCGGAGCTCGGCGACGATGGGATGGCCGGCGGGGATATCTTCACCCTCTGCCATTGTGACTACGGTTACGTGGATGGTGTCGCCGGGACGCCATACTCCGCGCTCGCCGAAGATGTGTGCCTTAAGGTTTCCGTCGCGGCTCGCTCCGCTGACGTCGAAATTACTGGTAGAAAGGGATTTCTCGTACTTAAGGGCAAGGTAGGCGGCACCCTTGTCGGAGTTTGCCATGATATAGCAGCCGTCGCCTGCGGGGAAGCTGACGGAGCCGTCCTTGTCGGTCGTACCCTTGCCTATTTCTTGCAGCACGCTGTCGTAGAGCTTGACTCTCACGCCCTTGAGGGGCTGGCCGCTGAGTATGTCGCAGGCGTACACCTGGATCCTGTTGGCCGCGCTCTTTGCGATGAGGGCCACGTCGCTGGCTACCAGATAGGTATTGCGCTCGTCATAAGTATCGTAATCTCCGAAATAGGTATCGCTGTCCCAGAAATCTTCCTCTTCCAGAGGCTCCAGGCCGCGGATCTCTACGTGGTAGATCGCACCGGGTTCGGGTTTGATGAGCTCGTCCAGACTGATGGCATAGTTGCGCACCTCCCTCAGATGAGGGGCGTCCGTGGTACCGAGCAAAACCGTTGTGTCGGCCACTACGCGGGCCACCTTGAACAGGTTGTACTTGGCCTCGTACGTGTCGAACTGCATGAACTGCAGTATGTTGCTGGTGTAGATCTTACGTACTCTGAAGCGGGCCTGCACATAGCCGTAGGAGCTGAACAGCAGGTCCATCTTTCCGGTGCTGGGAAGCACGCTGCCATGGCTCAGCAGCCTGATCGACGGGACCTCGGGGGTCTCGCCGGTGCTTTCGCCTTCAGCGTAGCCTTCATAACCGGCCTCCGTCACGTCGACCGGCATCAGGGCCGTCTGGGGGGTTGAGTTGATCTCTGTCGCTTCCTGGGTGGCAGAATTGCCGGTCCCGTTGTCCTGGACGCATCCTGCAAGCATGATAACAGCCAGGATGACGCCGCCGAATAGTTTGGAAAGTTTCATATAATTTGGTTATATTTGTCTCAGATGTCCAAAAGTACGAAAATATTTTTGATTCTGTCCCCTTTTCTGGCAGTATATCTGCTCTGCCTTCCGTGGAAATTATTCAAGTCGCCGTACAGCGCAGTACTCACGGATAAGGACGGAGTCCTTCTCGGAGCCAGGATATCATCCGACGGCCAGTGGCACTTTCCGCCAGCCGGCGATGTGCCGGACAAGTTCGCCAAATGCATAGTCTGCTACGAAGACAAACGCTTCTGGTGGCATCCCGGCGTGGATTTCCTGTCTGCCGGACGTGCTATGGGACAACTGGTTTCGAGGGGCGAAGTAGTGAGCGGCGCCAGCACCATCACCATGCAGGTGATTCGCCTTAGCCGTCCCGGCGCTCCCCGAAACGTGCCCGAGAAGCTGCTGGAGGCGGTTCTGGCCACCCGGCTGGAGTTACGGTGCAGCAAAAAGGACATACTTCTGCTTTATACCTCCAACGCGCCATTCGGGGGAAATGTAGTAGGGCTGGAAGCGGCCGCATGGCGCTATTTCGGACGCCCCGCGGAGGACCTTTCCTGGGCCGAGAGCGCAATGCTGGCGGTATTGCCCAACTCCCCCGCCCTGATTCATCCCGGGCGCAACCGCCAGAGGCTGCTGGAAAAGCGTAACTACCTGCTGGACAAGCTCTGCGAGCGCCATGTCATAGATGCTCTGGAATGCGAACTCGCCAAGGATGAGCCGTTGCCGGAGAAGCCGCTGCCAATGCCGGACAAGGCCTACCACCTGCTGGAGCGCATGCGGGCAGAGGGCGGCGACAAATCCTACTCCTGCTCCGTGGATGCTGCACTTCAGGACAGGGTGAACGCTATCGCAGCCAACTGGTTCCCTATATACCACAGCAACATGGTGGACAATATGGGTATACTGGTGAGGAGCGTACGTACCGGGGAGATACTGGCCTATTACGGAAACACCAGGGGCCTGATGCCGGATCTGCGGGGAGCGGCCGTGGATATGATTCCGGCGCCGCGGTCCAGCGGCAGCACGCTCAAGCCGCTGCTTTACGCCGCGATGCTGCAGGACGGAATGATCCTGCCGGGGACGCTGATCAAGGATACCCCCTACAATTATAACAACTTCTCTCCGCACAACTTCAACCGTTCGTTCGACGGGGCAGTTCCGGCCTCGGAAGTTATTTCCCGTTCGCTAAACGTGCCTTCCGTGCGTATGCTGGAGCAGTACGGGGCGCCGCGGTTTCTGGAGCTGCTGAAGGAAATGGGGTTCTCGACCATTACCCGCGATGCCGACCATTACGGTCTTTCGCTCATCCTCGGCGGTGCCGAAATCACCCTGGAGGATCTTGTCGGTGCGTATCTCGACATGGCGGCTAGTCTGGCAGCGCCGGAAGAGACTGTGGCTCCGGTCCGGTACGCCCCTTCGGGGCTATCCCTCCCATCGCAAGCGATGGGCCCCTCCCGTTCACGTGGCCACGGGCGGCCACGCCGTCCGAAACCACAGTCTCTTCCAGCGCCAGACATGCCGCTTGGCAAAACGGCCCCGGAGCGAAGCGACGCAGGGAGTGCCGGGGGGAACGCCCCCCGTCCTCTGGGGGTGCAGGGGGATAATAAGCTGACAGAGTCAGCCAGGTTGCCGCTTGGCAGAGCGGCAATTTATCTAACGTTTGAGGCGCTTGCCGGGGCGAACAGGCCGGAGGAGGAGGCGTCGTGGATGGACTTCAGTTCCAGCGGAAAGATTGCATGGAAAACCGGAACGAGCTGGGGCAACCGAGATGCGTGGAGCGTAGGCGTGACCGCTGATTACGTGGTCGGAGTATGGGTCGGCAACAGCGACGGAGAGGGCCGTGCCCAGATGACAGGCGTCGGATATGCCGCTCCGGTAATGTTCGATGTCTTCGCCGCTCTTCCCCCGTCCCGCTGGTTCCGCAAACCCATAGAAGATATGGTGCCCATAGTGGTCTGCCGCCGCAGCGGACACCCTGCCTCAAGCATCTGCCCGGAAAAGGATACCCTCTGGGTTCCCGATATCGAAAAACGCCCGGACGAATGCAGGTACCACAGGATAGTGCATCTGGATGCCGAAGAGCGCATGCAGGTAAACAGCAGCTGCTATCCGGTAGAAAAGATGGTGGAAAAAGTATGGTTCGTCCTGCCGCCGGCGATGGAGTGGTACTACATGAAGAATCACGTGGACTACCGTCCGCTGCCGCCCAAGCACCCCGATTTCGACGCCGCATCCGAGCACAGCGTCCCGATAGACATCATCTATCCCCAGCAGGGCATCACCGTAGTCACCACGATAGGTCTGGACGGACGGGAGCAGGGAATGGTGGCAAGAGCTGCGCACCGTGACCCCACTGCGCTGATATACTGGCACTTGGACGACAATTACCTGGGCTCCACAAGAGGCGACCATGAGATTCTGATACACCCGGAGCCGGGACGGCACGTACTGGTTGCCATGGACGCCAACGGAGCCTCCCGCACGGTCCTCTTCTACGTCAGATAAAATTGTTATATTTGCATAAAACAGAAAGCTTATGAACAGATATATGGAACTGGCCATCCGCGAGGCACGGGAAGGCATAGAAAACGGGCACGGAGGCCCCTTCGGAACGATAATAGTCAAAGACGGGGAGATCGTTGGGCGCGGCCACAACTGCGTACTGCTGTACAACGACGCCACCTGCCACGGCGAAGTGGCGGCCATACGCGATGCCGGCAAACGCCTCGGCACCTTCGACCTCAGCGGCTGCGAGCTCTACACCACGGGAGAGCCCTGCCACATGTGCCTCTGTGCCTGTATGTGGGCCAATATCAGCAAGATATACTACGGCTGCAACATAGAGGACAACGGCCTCATAGGCTTCCGGGACGACAAATTCGACCGCATTTTCGGTGGCCGCGACAAACTTGAGGGCTATATGACCGAGGTTGACCGGGACGCCTGCCTGCAGCTCTTCAAAGACTACCTCGCCCTGGATCCCCAAAAATACTGAGAAACCGTTAGCGGAATTTCTTGTCCTCCTCCAGCATTCCCAGATAGGAATTGTAGCGCTCGGGGGAGATAAGGCCGTCTTCCAGGGCCTGTTTTACGGCACATCCCGGCTCGTGCGTATGCGTGCAGGGCACAAAGCGGCAGTTGTCCGCCACCCGCAGCATCTCCGGAAAGTACTTGGAAATCTCTTCCTTCTCCAGATCCACCAGGCCGAAGCCGCGCAGGCCGGGGGTATCCACAATGAAACCGCCGCTCGCAAGAGGGTACATCTCGTACAGTGAAGTTGTATGCTTTCCCTGCAGATGGGCCGCGCTTATACGTCCTATCTTCGGATCCAGCGAAGGGTCCAGAGCCTTGATGACCGATGACTTGCCCACACCGGACTCTCCGCTCACCAGGCTGGTCCTCCCCTTGCAGAGTTCCCTCAACTCATCTATCCCCTCCCCCGTAAGTGCCGAACATTCAAGCACTTTATACCCGGCTCCGCGGTAGATGCCGCAGAATTCGGCCACAAACTCAGGATTGAGGTCGCGGTAGAGGTCGGTCTTGTTAAGGACGATTACCGCCGGCACTCCATAGACCTCGCAGGTTACCAGCAGACGGTCCAGGAAGGGCAGTTTGATTTCCGGGAAGTACAGCGTCACCACCAGCAGCGCCTGGTCCAGGTTGGCTGCGATTACGTGAGACTGACGTGAAAGATTGGTGCTTCTCCGGATTATGTAGTTGGAACGGGGAAGAATTTCTGTAATGACTGCGGGATGCAGCTCGTCGGCATTGCCGGACAGTTCGTACCGTACTTTGTCGCCCACCGCCACGGGGTTGGTGGAGCCGGAACGCTCCAGCCTTACCTTGCCGCGCAACACTGCCGGGAAGGGATCCCAGCCGGGCAGATGGCTCAGCAGATAGTGGCTGCCGGCATTCTTTACGACGGTCGCCTCCATCATTTGGCCCTGCCTATCAGACTGTCTGAAAAATCCTTCAGTGAAGAGGTGTCGCAGGACAGGCCGGCGACCGCCTCCATGGCCCTGCGGGAGTAACGGAGAATCTCTGCACGGGCATCTTCCGGCACCCCGAGGCTGTCGTATAAACGCTTGATACTGGATATCTTGGCCTTCGCGGAGGCCTCATCAGGGCTGTCGGCTTCGAAGGCTTTGAGGAAGCCGTCCCTGTCGTCTGTTTTCTCCAGCGCCCTAACCGTCAGCCAGCTCTTCTTGCGGTTGATGATGTCGCCTCCTATCGGCTTGCCGAAGACCATCTCGTCGCCGTAGGCGTCCAGATAGTCGTCGGCAATCTGGAATGCCATTCCGAGCTCGTAGCCGTAGCGGTAGAGGGCCTCGCATTCGGCCTTGCCGGCACCCGCGATCATCGCTCCCATCTTGGCCGAGCAGGCCAGCAGCACCGCCGTCTTGAGTCCTATCATCTTGGCATAGTCGGCCATGGGGACGGTCTGCAGCCGTTCGAAATCCATGTCGTACTGCTGCCCTTCGCAGACCTCCTCGGCCGTACGGGAAAACAGCTCCAGAACCTCGCTGCGGCAGCTTTCCGGGGCCTTGCAGATACGTTTATATGCCTCTATCAGCATCACGTCGCCGCTCAGGATAGCCGTATCCTCGTTCCACTTTTTCCACACGGTGGGCACGCCCCGGCGCAACGGGGAACGGTCCATGATGTCGTCATGGATGAGGGTAAAGGTATGGAATATTTCCAGACCGGCGGCGGCTTCCTGCACCTCAGGCTCCACTTTACCCCGGAACAGGGCGTAAGCGGTAAGGCACAGACGCGGGCGTATGCGCTTGCCGCCTATTGCTATCATGTATCGCAGAGGGTCGTAAAGTCCGGCAGGGGTCTCCGGGAAGCTGATGATTTTTTCGTCGAACATATCCACAAATATAGCAATTAAATGAATATATTTGTAGGATGAAACTTGTATTCGCAACTGGCAACAAGGGTAAACTCCGCGAGGCGGCGGAGATACTCGGCCCCGGTTTCAATCTCCTCACCCCGGCAGACCTGGGGATAACGGAGGAGCTGCCGGAAACCGCCATGACTCTGAAGGAGAATTCCTTACAGAAGGCAGAGGCGCTCAAGGCACTGTGCGGGCAGGACTGCTTCGCGGACGATACGGGTCTGGAAGTGGACGCCCTCGGAGGCGCGCCCGGAGCGCATGCGGCCCGCTTCGCCCAGGACATGGCGCGCCGCGACGGCCTCCCGATACCGCCGGACCATGATTTTTCCGCCAATATCGACGCCCTGCTGCGGGAACTTGCGAAACACCCCGGAGAGCCCCGTACGGCCCGGTTCCGCAGCGTAATAACCCTGCTGATTGGAAACGAAAGGCACTTTTTCGAGGGCACTCTCGAGGGACGTATAGCCCTGGAGCGCAGCGGCAGCGGAGGATTCGGCTACGATCCCGTTTTCATAGCCGACGATTACCCCGACCGCAGCGTGGCGGAGCTTCCGGAAGAGGTGAAGAATTCCATTTCCCACAGGGGCAAGGCCCTGAGCGCCATGGCACTGTGGTTGCAAGAGAACGGATACCAGAAATGATGCACCTTATGAAGAAAATACTACTCGCCATCGCAGTCTGCGCGATCTGCACTGGGGCTGCGGCACAGTCGAAGACCTTCAAACTGGGCAAGTGGACGGAAATCCAGAGCGCCATCCTCAAGGAGCTAAACCGTTCCTATGTCGATTCCCTTCCGGTGGACCGGATCGAAAGGGCCGGAGTGGACGCCATGCTGTCCAACCTGGACCCTTATACCGTTTACGTGCCGGAAGAGGAGAACGAGGACCTCAAGATGATGATCAACAAGTCCTACGGTGGCATCGGGGCCATCATCTACAAGCCAGACTTGAAGGGGAACGTCATCATCAACGAGCCTTACAAGGACTCCCCGGCCTGGAAAAGCGGCCTCCGCTGCGGCGACGAGATTATCTCCATCGACGGCGAGAGCGTAATTGGGCTGAGCAGTGCCGAATGCAGCGAAAAGATGCGCGGAACTCCGGGGACCAAGGTGCTTTTCAAAGTGAAGAAAGTCCGCAGCGGTGAGCTGAAGGACGTTCGCATCACGCGCCAGACCATACATCTGCCGGATATCGAGTACTACGGCTATGTGCGTCCGCATACCGGATACATCTACCAGACCGGCTTCACCGAGGGCGTCGGCGAGCAGATGCGCGCCGCCATCAAGGACCTTAAGTCCAAAGGGCAGCTGGACACCCTGGTGCTCGACCTGAGGGGGAACGGCGGAGGGCTGCTGACGGAGGCGGTCGAGATCGTCTCCATCTTCGTGCCCAAGGGATCCCTGGTGGTGAGCGCGAAGGGCCGGAGCGAAGGTTCCGGATACTCCCTCAGCACGACCAAGGCGCCTCTGGACACAAACCTGCCGCTGGTGGTGCTGGTGGACTCCGGCTCCGCTTCAGCATCGGAAATCGTGTCCGGAGCGCTGCAGGACATGGACCGGGCCGTCATCATTGGCACCCGCACGTTCGGAAAGGGTCTGGTCCAGAGCATACGGCCTCTGCCTTACGGAGGACAGCTCAAGGTGACCACGGCAAAATACTACACCCCCAGCGGCCGGTGCGTGCAGGCGATCGACTATTCGCACCGCAACGAGGATGGCTCGGTCGGGCATATCCCCGATTCGCTCACCCATGAATTCAAGACTGCGATAGGACGCAGCGTCCGCGACGGCGGCGGAATTACCCCGGATATAGAGGTTAAGCCCCGCGACTACAGCCGCCTTACCTATTCCCTGGCGGTCAACGGAGTGATAGAAAGGTACGCGCTTGATTACGTGCGGGCCCATGCCTCCATAGCGCCGACCGAGGGATTCCACCTCAGCGAAGCCGAATACGAAGAATTCATAGAGTTCGCCAAGGGAGAGAAATTCGACTACCGCTCAAGCGCCAAGACATACTTCGACCTTGTGCGCAAGGAACTCAGGCGCGACGGCCTGGAAGATGCGGCATCGGAAGAGCTGAACGCCCTGGAGAAGGCCCTGAACATGGAAAAGGAAGATTTCCTGAGGCTGAAGAAAGACGAAATAGTGCCTTTCATAGAGGAAGAAATCATAGTGCGCTACTATCTGCAGCCGGACGGAATAAAGCTCCGCACCCGCTACGACACCCAGCTCCACGAAGCCCTTCGCAGAGCTTCATCCTTCAGTTTTAAGAATGAATCGTAACAGTCTCGAGATAATGGCGCCTGCCGGCAATTTCGAATGCCTGCAGGCGGCAATCCAGGGGGGCGCGAACTCCGTATATTTCGGAGTCGGAAAACTTAACATGCGCTCCCACAGCGCCAACAATTTTGCGCCCGAAGACCTTGCAGAGGTGGTACGGATATGCCACGGAGCAGGCGTCCGCGCCTATCTGACCCTCAACATAGTCCTGTATCCCGAGGACCTTCAGCCAATGCGCGAGGCCATGGATGCTGCACGGGCGGCCGGAGTTGACGCAGTCATAGCATCGGATATCGCGGCAATAGAATATGCCCGCAGCATAGGCCTGGAGGTGCATATCTCTACCCAGCTCAATATTTCCAACGTGGAAGCTCTGCGCTTTTACTCCCGCTGGGCGGACGTGGTGGTGCTGGCCCGCGAACTCAACCTGGACCAGGTGCGCGAAATCAGCGAAGCCATAGACAGGGAGGGCATCTGCGGCCCTTCCGGGAAACCGGTACGGATTGAAATGTTCGCTCACGGAGCTCTCTGCATGGCAATAAGCGGCAAATGCTACCTGAGCCTCCATGCATACGGTGCCTCCGCCAACCGGGGGGCATGCATGCAGGTCTGCCGCCGCGGCTACGAGGTCAAGGACCTGGAGACCGGCTACACGATGGGCATCGACAACAAGTACATAATGTCCCCCAAAGACCTGTGTACCATAGAGTTCATGCAACTTATCGCAGACTGCGGGGTAAAAGTGTTCAAGATTGAGGGACGGGCCCGCAGTGCCGAGTACGTCAGGCGCTGTACCGAATGTTACCGCCGCGCTGCGGACGCAATTTGCGACGGCGTATATACTCCCGAGATGGCCGCCGGGCTCAAGGCGTCCCTGGCCGAAGTATTCAACCGGGGCTTCTGGGACGGTTACTATCAGGGGGCATACCTGGGCCAGTGGAGCGAGATATACGGCTCCCATGCCACCAGACGCAAGGTTTACTGCGGCAAGATAAGCAATTGGTTCGACCGTATCGACGTGGCCGAAATAACTGTGGAGGCAACTCCCCTGAGCGTCGGGGACGAGATCCTGATCATAGGCGCCACCAGCGGAGTTACCGAGATGACGGTCAGCGATATGCGAGTGAACATGAAACCCTGTTCCAAGGCCGGGAAGGGCGAGCGTTGCTCCGTAGCCATACCCGCCGCGCCCGGTGCCGAACACGTGCGCCGGGGAGACAAAGTCTTTCTCTGGGTTAAATCTGACGAATGATCGTTTACCCGGCCCTGCTATAGGCGGAAGTCGTAATAAACTCTCTCCGAGGTGCCGTCGTAATAGCGGAGCCGTGCCATGTAGGTATGGGATCCTGCCGGGAGCGTTGATATGGATACGGGGCCTATTACCTGTTTGCCGTCCAGAAACCATTCTGTCATATAGACGGTCTTGCCGTCCGGCGGAATCACCGAAGGCGTATCTCCATTCAGCCTGATAAAGGCTACACCGTAATCGTTCAGCTCCGGTTCCTTCCTTTCACTCACGTCGGCGGCTATTACAAAAGCGTAGTAGCCCCCTTGGAAGTTCTGGTGACGCCAGTTGGAGCTGTTAAGGAAATCCGTAACGCACCAGGTGCCGTCCACATCATAATCGAACACACCGTACAGGGGGATGCAGTAGTCGTCTTTCTGCCTTCCGGTAATACCGTAACCGATAAACATATCCTGCCCTTCGGGAATAACGATGTCGGCGTCGGAGACCGGAATCTTGACCAGGGCGCCGGACGCGAAGCGCTCGGTCACATCTCTCAGCAGGGCACGGTTCAGCCCGAAATCGACTATTACGTACACCTTGTCGTACACGGTAGGAGAAGCGCTGAAGGATATGGACTCCAGCTTGCAGCCCGTGAGGCCTGCCTTCTTTAGCTCGTCTGCGGGACAGCGCATAGAGAACGCATACGCCCCCTCCGAAAAGGCTGTAATGTACTGTGTCAGAGATGTGTCGTAAGCCTGCAGGGTGGAATGCCGGCCTTCATCGACACGCATCATGTAGAAATCCTGCTGGGCGAAAGGTCCGTCGAGCGCGATATTGGCGGCAGCGGGAGAAAAACCGTCCTTCTGTACGCTCAGCACCATGCCGTCGCTTATGGTCTCCGGAATAAAAATCTCAAAGAATCCGTAGGCATCGGTCTCAGCCGTATCGTCTCCACGGGCGGCAGACCGGGCGACGATGCGGTAGGAGGCCTTTCTCAGGCTTACCCTGGCGCCTTCCACCGGCTTTCCCGAAGAGTCCATTACTGTACCCAGAACCACTCTCGAAGATGTTGTCGCCAGGAAAGATGAAGTGCCGCTGTCGTAGCTGATATCGGCCAGCAGTACTCCGGCATGATTCCCGTCCAAATCCCGCGGCAGGAAATAAGACACGTGGCCGGCACTGGGGAAAGCATGGTAGCCGGTGCCCGAAACCGCTTCCAGGAAGAAGCAGGGGTGATTTCCGTACGAGTTGATGTAGTTGGTATGTTCCCACAGCCGGGCTGCGCTGATACCGTTTCCGACAATGCGGGAGCTTTTGTCGATGTGATATATCAGCAGGCCGGATTCTCCGTTGGCGCTGTCCCACTTGTATTCGTCGCGGCTCTCAATCACGAAATACTCCCCCTCAACCTTAGTCGGATATGTGTATGCCATGTTTTCGCGGACGGGTCCGAGGCTGCGTATGCCTTCGGTCAACTCCGGAATCTCCATCCACCCGAGCATATTGCGTTCGACCGCGTTCAGATAAGGAGGCCTGCGGCCGGAGTCGTTGTAGCATCCGCCGGACATCAGGTCGAACTTTCCAGTAGTGAACAGATTCTCCCCGTTCTTGTCGTAATCGACATCGTAGAAATCCGGGAGCCCGAGGGAGTGGGCGAACTCATGGCAGGTAGTGCCTATGCCGCACATCTCCGTCCCACTCGCGCCCTTAAGTTCGGAGGTGCAGAAATAGCGGGAGAGCCTTTTGTCTCCCAGATGGACGTATGCTGAGCTCTGATGCGGCCAGATGGACTCTTTTCCTGCGCCTTCTGCTTCGTTGTGGCCGGGATAGTAGAACAGGACCATATCCACTCCCCCGTCGTTGTCGGTATCATAGTCGGCGATGTTTATCTGATCGGCCAGCAGTTCGTAGGCCTCGACTATGGCATCGTCGACGCCGTTGTCGTCGTAGTATTTGGAGGAATGGCTGAGATTTACAGGACCGAACACGTCGAACTCCGGACGGTAGATGCCGTTGGAGTTGTCCACATAATACTCTCGGACGGAACCTATCGCCCCGTTGTCGCTGTATCCATCCAGGTTCAGGAGATCGTGGAATCTCTGGCGCGGATTGTCCAGAACGAATACCGAATCGGTGAAGTTGGCAAGTATGCACAGCACTTTACGGTCTCCGAAATTGGTCGGGTGGGGATTGTCGAAAGAAGACCAGGTTCCCCTTCTGCCGGCTGTGCGGGAGGCGGCCATCATCCTTCGTGAGGCGTTGGAGGCGGCGGAAACCGGACGAAGGAAACCGTCGTCGCCCCTTTCCACTATCTGCCCGGACTCGTCGGTGGTCCAGTGAAATAATTCGTCGCCGTGGTTTTGGAGCCACATGCGCCTGCCGTCCGGCTGGGTATAAAGATACTTATACGGCGACGCAGGAACAGCAAGGGCCACGGAGCAGGCCGCAAGGGCCAAAAGAATTATGGCAAATAATCTTTTCATGGCGCCTACAGCCTCAGAATAAACCAGGAATAGCCGGAAGCGAGGGCTATGCGCCCTTCGTACACGTTCCGCACTTCCATCAGGAAATCAGCCGAATACTGCTCTACGCCGGCAGTACGGCTGCTCACCGTTGCGGTGAAGCTGTCGCCGGGTACAGCCCCGTCAGGTATAGGACCGACCTCCATGATCCGGAGAAGGCCGGGTGTGATAAAACGCACCCATAACCCGTTTTCGTCCTCATATACGCTGACCTGGTCCTTTTTCTCCGTATAGATCAGCTTGGGCGCGTCTTCGGAATACACGCCAAATGCTTCCGGTTCGGGCCTCGGGCCGTTGTAGCTGGGGGTTATCGAGATCTCTATGCCTTCCAGGCCCTCGCATGATGACAGCAAAGACAGAAGACATACAAGAACGGCTACGAGTATATGAAATCTCGATCTCATAATTTGCAAAAGTACACTTTTTTTCCTTACTTTTGTGAGATATAAGATAGTATGAAGCATGTATAGACTCGAACCTATTTTGCGCCCCATGGTCTGGGGCTCCGAATTATGGGTGCTGTCCGGTTATCCCGAAAGGATTTCGATAGTCGCCGACGGACCATACAAGGGGCTCACTATAAACGAATTAATCGCCAGGGAGAAGGAACATCTGGTAGGCGCGAGGGTATATGCTGAATACGGTGATGAATTCCCGCTTCTCATCAAGTTCCTGGACGTCCACGACGCCCTCAGCATCCAGGTCCATCCCTCCGAAGAGCTGGCACAAAAACGCCACGGAGCCCACGGCAAAACCGAAATGTGGTATGTGATAAAGGCGGAAAAGGGTGCCGAACTCATGGCCGGCTTCTCCCACAACCTTACTCCGGAAGAGTACTGCAGCCGCGTAGCCGACGGCAGTATCACCGAGGTGATCGCCCACCACGACATAGCCCCCGGGGACGTATTCTTCATTCCCCCGGGACGCGTACACGCCCTCTGCAAAGGCAGCTATATAGCTGAAATCCAGCAGACTTCGGACATGACGTACCGCATCTACGACTACAATCGTCCAGGACTCGACGGCAAGCCCCGCGAGCTGCATACAGAACTTGCCAAGGACGCGCTGGACTATCAGGTGCACGACGAATACAAGACTCCCTATACTCCCCTTAAAGACAGTGAGGTACAGCTGGTAAGCTGCCCTTACTTCATCACGTCCGTCATAGACCTGGACAAGCCCTTCACCAAAGACCTGGGTGATTTTGACAGTTTCCTTATCGTGATGTGCCTGGAAGGCGAAGGAGTCCTGCGCAGCGGCGGCGAGGAGATGGGCATAGCGGCGGACGGCTGCATACTTGTACCAGCCTGCGCAAAAGACATAGTATTTATCCCCGGCCCCCGTGGCATGAAGGCTCTGCTGAGCCACTTATAGGACAATGAAGAAAAAGAAACAGAAAAAGCAGGAAACCCGCAGCCGTAAAGGCCAGATCCCAAGAAAGGTTCCTCAGCAATATGTAGGAAAGGTGCAGATGACCCGGGAGGGATTCATCTTCGTAATCATCGACGGAATGGACGACGATGTTTACGTGAAGGCGTCCCAGACCCGACATGCCCTTAACGGCGATATTGTCAGGGTGGCCGTATCCCACAGGACAGCCGGCGGCAAGCGCCGGGAGGGCCAGGTGGTGGAGATACTCGAGCACAGCAAGGCACCCTTCGTCGGATACATGCATTTCGTTGGGGCTCAGGCCTGGGTGCTGATGCAGAGCAAGTTTATGCCCTACGACATAATGGTCGATGCCGAGGAGGCCCGTTCCGCCGGAGCACAGGCGGGAATGAAGGTTGCCGCGGTGGTAGACAGCTGGAAGCGGGGCGAACCGAGTCCGTTCGGCCATATCGTCGACGTTCTGGGATTCCCCGGCGAAAACGAGACCGAAATGCACGCCATCCTGGCGGAATTCAACCTCCCGTACCGTTTCTCCAAGGAAGTGGAGAACGCGGCCGACAAGATTTCCGAGGAAATCAGCGATGAGGAGCTCAAGGGGCGCAAGGATTTCCGCGACACCTTTACCTTCACCATAGACCCTTCGGACGCGAAGGACTTCGACGACGCTCTGTCTTTCAAGAAATTGCAGAACGGCAATTACGAGGTCGGCGTGCATATCGCAGACGTTTCCCACTATGTCCGGCCAAGCTCTCCGGTAAACGCGGAAGCGCGCGAACGCGGAACTTCCGTGTACCTGGTGGACCGCACGGTGCCCATGCTCCCCGAAAAACTCTCCAACAAGCTCTGCTCGCTCCGTCCGGACGAGGACAAGCTGACCTTCTCGGTCGTGTTCGAGATAGGACCGAAGGGCGCGGTGAAATCCCGCTGGTTCGGGCGCACCGTCATCCGTTCCAACCACCGCCTGGACTACGAGCAGGCCCAGGCTATCATAGAGAATCCCCCCGAGCCCGAAAAGAGGACGCAGCTGGACGACGCCATACTCAGCCTCAACGGGCTTGCCAGATGCCTGAGGGACGCCCGCTTCCGCGCCGGCGCCATCAACTTCGACCGTCCGGAAATGAAAGTCGAGGTGGACGAAAACGGTAAGCCGCTACGGGTCTATCAGAAAATCGCCAAGGAGTCCAACAACCTCATCGAAGAGTTCATGCTGCTGGCCAACAGGAGCGTGGCGGAGTTCGTCGCTACGGGCGGCAAGATGAACGGGGTGGCAATGAAGAACGCCAAGACCTTCGTGTACCGCGTACACGGAGAGCCCAATTACGAGAAACTGGAGGGCCTTCGCGGCTTCGCCTCCAACTTCGGCTACAAAATGGGCGAGGCAACCAGCGGAAAGGGAGCCGCCGCAGCGCTCCGCGAGCTGCTCGGGGCGGCCAAGGGCAAACCCGAATTCGAGGCCTTCGAGAATCTGGCCCTACGTTCCATGGCCAAGGCGGTGTACAGCACCGACAATATCGGCCACTACGGACTGGCTTTCCCCTTCTATACTCATTTTACCTCCCCCATACGCCGGTTCCCCGACCTCATGGTACACCGCCTGCTGTCCCTTTACCTGAAGGGCGGCGATTCGGCCGACAAGGGCCGCTTCGAAAGGGAATGCATACATGCCTCCGAAAGGGAGCTGGTTGCCGCCGATGCTGAGCGTACCAGCGTAAAATACAAGCTGGTGGAATTCATGCAGGACAAGGTGGGGATGGAGTTCGACGGCGCTGTCTCGGGCCTTACCGAATGGGGAATGTATGTAGAGATAGACGAAACGCACATCGAGGGAATGGTGCCGCTGCGCGAAATCCGTTCCGATTTTTACGAATTCGACGAAGCGCACTACCGTCTTCGCGGCAAGCGCACGAGGCGCGAATTCCGGCTTGGCGACCGGGTTCGCATCAAGGTGGCCGGAGCTAACCTCGAACAAAGACAATTGGATTTTGAACTTATAGAGAATGAAAAAGACTTTACTCCCGCTCCTGTTGCTGAGCGTCGCGCTCCTGCTGTCCACGGCAGCCGCAAGCGCTCAAACAAGAGAGCAAAGACTCGCTGAGTACGTTTATTATTTCGCCTCCGATTCACTCAAGGGACGTGCGGCAGGCAGCCCCGGAGCCGAACTGGCAAGGTACTACATAGTGGCCCGCTACAAAGAATGTGGCCTCAAGCCCTTCTCCAACGGAGATTTCGTAATCCCATTTTCCCGTAACGGAAAGGAGTACGCCAACGTGGTGGGAATTATCGAAGGTACTTCACTGAAAGACGAGTACATAGTGCTGGGAGCCCACTACGACCACCTCGGCGTCAAACGCGGCGAGATCTACCCCGGAGCCGATGACAACGCCTCCGGAAGCGCCGCCCTTATTGAGATAGCACGCGAGCTCTGTGCCCAGCGCGGCCAGCTCGAACGCAGCGTCATCATCGCAGCATTCGACGCGGAAGAAATCGGACTCTTCGGCTCCAACGCCCTTGCGGAATATCTGGACACCGTCGTAGGCATAGAGAACGTCAAGTTGATGGTAAGCGTGGATATGGTCGGATGGTACAGGCAGAGCGGTAAGCTGTACATGGAAGGCTCCTCTACCATAAGCGACGGAGCCCGGCTGCTGAAGGAAGTTGCCGGCCGCCACGACATCAACATACAGACCAAGGATTTCGAAACTTCCGTCTTTACTGCTACCGACACTCAGGGATTCGCCCAGAAGAGAGTTCCCACGCTGGCCGTTACAACTGGTCTGAAGTCCCCCTACCACAAGCCCGGAGACAAGCCTGAATTGATTGATTATCAGGGCCTTGATAAAGTCAGCGGATATCTTGCCGACGTAGCTGCCACCGTAGCCACCGATCCTCAGTTCGCGGCCAGCGGCAAGATCGCGCGCAAGCATCAGCCGAATCTGCCTCCTTTCGAGGGCGGAATCATAGCCGGCATGGGCGGAGCCAACATGCGTTTCCCGGACGCCAAGATGAGCACCGATTCCGACAGGAGTTTCAATGCCGGTCTTATGGCGCGCTTCAATCTCGGCAAGTCTGCGGCATTCCAGGTCAGTGCCGTCTATGACTGGACCAGATCTTACTTCCCCAGCCTGGAGCAGCCCCTGGGCAAGGCCCAGAAGTATTCCCAGCAGGGAATCACTGTACCTGCCTACATGATGATGCATGCCGGCGACGCATCCCAGTCAGTATATCTGGGAGTAGGCGGATACTACACTTACGCATTCGATCATAAGTTCAGCAAGTCGGATCCCATGTGGAACGTGAATCCCCATCAGGGAGGTATGGCGGCCATCATAGGCGTCCAGACAGGAAGTTTACTGATGCAATGGGACTTCCGCTGGCAGCTGAGCAAGCTGTTTGGCGGGCAGAACAGCAACGCACGCCTCAACTACGGAAGCTATATCACAATAGGCTGGGTGTTCTGACATGAAGCTGGAGTTTACAAAAATGGAGGGGCTGGGCAACGACTACATCTATGTGGACGCAACCCGCTTCCAGGTAAGCGATCCGTCTGAACTGGCAGTCCGCCTGAGTGACAGGCATTTCGGAATCGGAGCCGACGGGCTGGTGCTGATAGGCAGGTCCGGCAGCGCCGACTTTTCCATGCGCATGTTCAATGCCGACGGTTCCGAAGGCATGATGTGCGGCAACGCTGCCCGATGTATAGCCAAATACGTGTACGATAAGGGATTGACGCATTCTACGGAGATCACACTGGAAACTCCCTCAGGCATCAAACGCCTCAGTCTTCACCTTGCCGGAGGTGAAGTGGAGAGTGTTACGGTGGATATGGGCAAGGCAGTTATCCGCCAGGGACTGGTCGCTGTAGAAGCCGCAGGCCGGACCTTCGAGGGGATTATCGTCGATGTCGGCAATCCCCATTTCGTTATTCCCTGTGACGATGCAGACGCCGTTGACCTTAATCTTTTCGGCCCTGCAGTAGAGCGTCACCCCATGTTCCCGGGACGCACCAACGTGGAATTCATCTCCCACATGGCCCCCACCATCCTCAGCAGCGCAAGTTCCCGCCTGCGCATGCGCGTCTGGGAGCGCGGAAGCGGCATCACCCTTGCCTGCGGCACAGGCGCCTGCGCAGCTGCAGCCGCGGCAGTCAGCTCCGGAATGGTATCCAGCCCCTGCGAGATAGTGATGGACGGAGGCACCCTCGCGGTCTCCTGCAACGAAGACGGGACCCTTCTTATGAAAGGTCCCGCCCGCACTGTCTTCGAAGGAACGATCGATATTTAAATCAGCGGTTCCGCGGTCATGGCGGCTGGCTGAGGAATTCCCATCAGCTTCAGTATGGTCGGAGCAACGTTGCAGAGGGCTCCGTCCTTGACGGTCTTGACCTCGTCTCCGGCACCTATAACAATGAACTGCACCAGATTGAGGGAGTGGGCGGTATTGGGGCTGCCGTCCTCGTTCACCGCATAGTCGGCATTGCCGTGATCGGCTGTAAGCAGCACGGTATAGCCGTGGTTGAGGGCACAGGTAATTGTGGCCTCGACGCAGCCGTCTATGCAACCTACGGCATTGCAGATGGCCTTGTACACACCGGTATGGCCTACCATGTCGCCGTTGGCGTAGTTCAGGATAATCAAATCGTTACGCTCGCTGCGGATGGCCTCGCACAGACGGTCGGTCACCTCGACGGCGCTCATTTCCGGCTGCAGGTCGTAGGTCGCTACCTTGGGGGAATTGACCAGGATGCGGTCCTCCCCTTCGAACGGAGTTTCGCGGCCGCCGTTGAAGAAGAAGGTCACGTGGGCGTACTTCTCCGTCTCGGCGATGCGGAGCTGCCTCAGACCGGCCCTGGAGATGGTTTCTCCCAAAGTATCGGTCACCTCCTCCTTGGGGAAGAGGATGTGGAGGCCCTGGAAGGAGGCATCGTAAGGGGTAAGGGTGCAGTAATAAAGGGGGATGGTATGCATTCCCTCTTCGGGCATATCATTCTGAGTCAGCACGTTGGTAAGCTCGCGGGCGCGGTCGTTGCGAAAATTGTAGAAGATCACGCAGTCGCCCTCTTCCACCTTTGCAAGCGGCTTGCCGCCCTCGGTGATTACTATGGGCTTGATGAACTCGTCGGTCACCTCTGCATCGTAGGATGCCTGGATACCTTCGAGCGCGCTGCTGAACTGAGCGCCTTTGCCTTCCACCAGCATGTCGTACGCCTCCTTGACGCGGGCCCAGCGCTTGTCGCGGTCCATAGCATAGAAGCGTCCGCAGACGGTTGCGATACGGCCGGTGCTTTCCGCCATCTTCTCTTCAAGTTCCTTCACGAAGCCGTATCCGCTGCGGGGGTCGGTGTCGCGGCCGTCCATGAAACAGTGGACGAAAACGTCCTGCAGGCCGGCTTTCTTAGCTTCGGCGAGGAATTCGTAAAGGTGGTTGAGGGAAGAGTGCACTCCGCCGTGGGAGCAGAGGCCGAAGAAGTGGAGCTTCTTTCCGGACTGCCTTACATAGTCGTAGGCGGCCTTTATCTCGCTGTTCTGCATGAGTTTATGCTCACGGCAGGCCATGTTGACCTTGACCAGGTCCTGATAGACTATGCGTCCGGCGCCGAGGTTCATGTGTCCAACCTCGGAGTTACCCATCTGGCCGTCGGGGAGTCCGACGTATTCGCCGCAGGCGTGCAGGTGAGACATGGGATATTTGGCACGGAGGCTGTCGATGAAGGGAGCGCCCTGGGTATAAATGGCATTGCTGCGGTCGTGGCGGCCTTCTCCCCAGCCATCCAATATCATCAGTAGTACTTTTTTAGACATAATCTCTTTTGGTTTTCAGTCCGCAAAGATAGCAAAAACGCCGGAAAAAATCCGGCGTTTTCACTATCATTTACTATCATTTCAATCCTCTCGCCCGTAGCAGTGCTCCGGCATCGGGATCTGCGCCGCGGAAACGGCGGTAAAGCGTCATTGGCTCCTCGCTGCCGCCCATTTCCAGGACGTTGTGGCGAAGGCTCATAGCGGTTTCGGGATCGAAGATGCCCTTCTGCTTGAAGAGTTCGAATGCGTCCTTGTCGAGAACCTCGGCCCAGAGATAGCTGTAATAGCCAGCGCTATAGCCGCTGGAACCGAATACGTGGTTGAAGTAGGTGCTGCGGTAACGGGGAATTATCTCGGAAATGAGTCCCATCTCCTTGCAGACCTTAGCCTCGAACTCCTCGACGTCGATGCCGTCTATGCTGGACAGCTCATGCCACTTCATATCCAGAATGCTGGCGGCGCAAAGTTCGCCGGTAGTGAATCCCTGGTTGAAATTGGCGGCCGCCTGAACCTTTGCTACAAGTTCTTCGGGAATAACCTCGCCGGTCTTGTAGTGAAAAGCATAGGTCGCCAGCACCTCGGGTTCGAAGGCCCAGTTCTCGTTGACCTGTGAGGGGAACTCTACGAAGTCACGCTTGACGGCGGTGCCGCTCACGCCCTGGTATTTGCACTGGCTGAGCAGTCCGTGAAGGGCATGACCGAACTCATGGAACATAGTCTCTACCTGGTCGATGGTGAGCAGGCCAGGCTTGTCGGCCGTGGGCTTGTTGAAGTTGCCCACGTTCACGATGACGGGACGTACGCCCTCGCTCTGCTCCAGGAAATTGGTCATCCATGCGCCTCCGCGCTTGCTGTCGCGGGGATAGTAGTCGGTGATGATAACACCGATGAGAGAGCCGTCTGAATCGGAAACCTTGAAGGCCTCGGCCTCGGGATTGTAGAGCTTGACTCCTTCGATGGGCTCGAAACTGATGCCGTACAGGCGGGAAGCATTGGCGAACACGCCTGCGCGCACGTTCTCCATCTGGAAATACTCGGACACTTCCGCTTCGTCGAGGTCGTAGCGCGCCTTGCGCACACGCTCGGCATAATACAGATAGTCCCAGGGCTCGATGCGGGAACCTACAGGCAGCAGGCCGGCAGCCACATCTTCGTCCATAAGCTTCTGCATATCATATACTTCCTCACGAGCACGGGCCATAGCCGCATCCATAATGGGCTTAAGGAAGGCATCCACCGTAGCGGGGTCGCCTGCCATCTTGTCGCTCAAGATGAAAGCAGCCGGGGAATCGTAGCCAAGGAGCTTGGCCTTCTCTATACGCAGCTCCATCTCGCGGAGCACGTTGGCCTTGTTGTCGTATTCGTCGCCGTGATTTCCACGTGTGGAATACAGGCGGAATATCTTTTCGCGTTGCGCGCGGTCAGGCTCGGCGGCCATCTTGTCGTAATAGGACGCCACCGAGAAACCGAGTTCTTCCTTGAAGGAATTGGACTGCGAGAGCAGATTATTGGCGAAATTCAGCGCAAGTGTCGCAAGCTCGCTGTTGATCTCCTTCAGGCGGGCCTGGCCGGCTTCGTCGAGGCCAATACCGTTGCGGATAAAGCCCTCATAGTACTTCTTGAGGAGCATCTGCTGTTCGCGGGTGAGGGAACTCTGGTCGGAGTCCCATACAGCCTTCACTTTGGCGAAGAGAGCCGGATTCATCATTATTCCGTCGCTGTGGGCGGACAGCATGGGAGTAGCCTCCTCGACTATGGCATTGAGTTCTATGCTGTAGTCCGACTCGCTGACGTTGAACAGCACGTTGGACACACGGCTGAGTATGGCGCCGCTGCGGTCGAGGGCCGCCACCACATTCTCGAACGAAGGATCGTCGGGACAGTCGACAATTGCCTGTATCTCGGCGTTCTGAGCCTCTATTCCAGCCTTTATGGCCGGCATGTAGTGCTCAATCTTTATCTTCTCGAACGGGGGTATACCGTAAGGGGTGTCCCAACCTTCGATAAATGGGTTTGCCTTGTCACAGGATGCCATCATGCCGACTGCAGCTATGATAATCAATAACTTTTTCATTTGATAATACTGTCGTTTGTTCCGGAATAATAGACATCCAGGATGGTGAACTGAGGGCTGCCCTGATAGCGGGACAGGATGCCGACCACATCTATCGTCTTAGTGCCGTCCAGCACGTCTTCGGGTATGGCTACATCGGCGAAGCGGGCATAGCCGCTGGTGCGGACCTGCACCTCCACGCCGTCGTACATGAAGTAATGGCTGACGCTCTGGGCGCCGGGATGAGCAAGAATCACGTCCTTGTACAGGTCTTCATAGCCGAAGTTGTCGAAAGACGTGTAGGCTGTTCCCACTACGCCGCTGCCGTCACCTATCTCCACTTCGTCCCATACTCCGGACTCTGCCAGTTGCTGGAAACGGTGCTTGGTAAGAGCCCAGGTCGTAATGCCGAAGCTGTAGTCGGCTCCGTCGACCCTGTTGTTGGGAGAAGAGAGGAAAACGCGGTTCCACGGCTCATACTTGGAGTGATTGAGGTTGGGATCCGGATAGAAGAGGCAGAAGATTTCCTTTCCGCCGACCGAATTGCCGTAGCTCAGACCCTCCAGCTTGGTGAGCATGCTCACTATAGGGCTCTGGGTGTCCGACTGCATGGCGGTAAGCTGGGCTCCGGTAAAGGAGGAAGGCTTTACCCGCTGCTCTTCGGGAAGTATTGCGCCCCGGAAGATATGATTCTTGATTATCGGAGTCAGGTCTATGTAGGAGGTTTCGTATTCCGGCTCCTTGTCGGTGAGGCCGTCCAGATAATCCTCCCAGCCGTCGCCCAGAAGGCCGAGCTGGAGCAGACCAGCGCCTCCGCCGTACTGGGAGACGGACTTGTAGCCGTACTCCCCTACCACGAAGCCCTTGCACTTAACATATAGGATCTGACCGACCTTGAAGTCGTCGTATGAGGAACTGCGGCCAAGCTTCAGGCATATAGCGCCGGTAGCATCCTGGATATACAGCTCACGATAGACGTTTCCGGCTTCGTCGGAAGTGGTAATCTCGCCCTTGATAATCAGGTCGTCCAGAATCTCCACCGGAGTTCCGTGCTTGGTATAAAGCGCCTTGAGTTCCGCGATGGTGGCGTTGACCTCGGCGTCCATGTTTACCGGGGAGAAAGACTTTCCGTCCTCATAGGGCGTAGGAATGACCGGTTGCCATTCCTCAATCAGACTCTGGCAGGATACGAGTGCCGCGAAGGCGACTGTTGCTATTATAAACTTTTTCATGGCGCTTAGAATCTGAAGTAAATGTTAAGCATGTAGTTGAAGCCCGGCATGTAGAAGTACTTGGAGTCGAAACGGTAGTAACGGCTCTTGGCCTCGGTATTGTCCACGATACGGGTCTGCTCGTAGCCGCCCGTCTTCACGTCGCGGTTGTTCAGCAGGTTCTTGGCGTTGAACGAGAAGCCCAGCTGGTACTTGCGCTTGATGAAGAAGGACTTTCCTACGGACAGGTTCAGCAGGAAGGCGGGATCGAATTTCTCCTGGGTGGTCATGTACTCGATTTCTTCCGGAGTCATCTTGTAGTCCGGTCCCATAACGGCGAAGTCGGTACGGTACAGAGGATTCATATCCAGATATGCGCGGTCAAAGTACTCGGCGTCCAGGTCCACGAACCAGTAGTTGTGGTTCCATGCGAGGCCCAGGCTTGCGGCCGTCTGAGGGGTGGACGGCACGTAGTGCTTCTGCATACGGGTGTAATCGTTGAGCCCGATGTCGTCGGGGATGTTGCCGTAAACGTCACGGGGATAAACGGGGTGGTACTTCCAGAAGGAAACGTTCATGACATCGGAACCGTTGTAGCTCACCAGGGAGGCGCTGTTGTCCAGAGTCTGCACCATGGTGGGGTTGGAAGTATATACCGCTTCTCCGAGTGCGAGCACGCCCTGGATGCTGAGGTCGGGGACGATGTAGGTAGGCATCTTGAAGCCGAACTCTATACCCATGTGACGCTGGTCGATGCCGCTCAGGGCAAAGTTGGAGAAGGCGTTCTGAACGTCGTCATAAGCACTCATTATCTTGCTCTGGTCCTTGATGGTGGTGTAATAAGCGGTAGCACGGACGTTTATGCCGTTGCCGCTGTACTGCCAGTTGATGTCGGACGTAAATGTCTTGACGGTCGTGAGGTTGTCCACCATGCTGTTACGGGTACGGGGACTCAGGAACGCCTGGTTGAAGGTAGGAGCGTCGTTGAAGTAGCCCACGTTTCCGTAAACCCTCATGGTGGAGCCGATAACGTAGTTCAGGCCCAGCTTGGCGGCATAGGTCAGGAACTCCGCCTTCTTGGAATTGCCGAAGGACGTGATGATCTCGCCGTTGTCGTCCCTGGCAGGCTCTACCCTGGCTCCGCTCACAGGATCGGTGAACGATTTGCCGGGGAAGAGGCCCTTGTACCTAAGGCCTTCGCGCCAGAAACTCTGGTAGCCCAGCCGGCCTCCGAGGTTCACGTTGAGATTGCCGAAGGTAAACTCTCCGTTAGCCCATCCGCCGTAATTCTGGACATGTGCGTAGTAGTCGTAACCGTACTTGTCGCCCTCGTGCAGTATCTGGGGCGATTCGTGGATAAGGTAGTAATACAGGTCGTTCTGGGCCATGTAAGGCGTAGCAGCGTAGTCGCGGTCCGCGAAATTGTCCACGTCCACGAAGTAGTCCGCGCCAAGCAGGTCGGCAAGGATCTTATAGTACTCGGTCTTGTTCCACTTTGCGCTCAAGCCGCCGGTGACGGTAAGCCACAATGTCGGACGGTATTTGAAGTTGGTGGCGAAATTCAGGTCTCGCTGGTCCGTGCGGCGCTCTTCCTGAACGTATTTCGCACGGCCGTCGGCGGCCTGCTGGTTGACCTGGTAGATGCGGTCCCAGTTCATGTGCACCACTTCGGGATCTTCGTTGTACCAGGACTTGTAGGCCTCAACATATTTGGCCAGATTGTTACGCTTGTAATCCTCGTTCTCGTTGTAGAAGTAGGACGGGAGGTTGCGGTAGTAATCCGGACGGGGATCCTGGGCGTTATACCAGTCGAGCGCCGTATAGCCGTTCTTTCCGAAGCGGTAGAGCACCGTGGCGCTGCCCTCGAACCTGTCGGAGGGTTTGAAATCCCACTTGACGAAGGCGACGGGCTCGTGCGTCTTGCGGACGCGGGAGTTGCGCACACGTCCGTTCTGGTAGCCCCAGTTGGCATTGTACATATTGTCGTACATGAGGTCGTAAACCTCCTGCGTAGAAGCCATCTGCGCGCCGCGTTCGCCGGGAGTGCCGAAGAAAACGAAATGCAGGGTGTTGGCGTCGTTCAGCACCTTGTCTGCCGCCAGATAATAGGCGAAGGAGCGGTAATAAACGCCGTCTATCCAGTCGTTGCCTCCCAGACGGGCGCTTACGTTGGCCGCAAAAGCCCAGCCGTTGTCCATGGGGCCTGTGGCGTAGGATGCCATAAGACGCAGGCGGTACAGGGCGCTGTTGGTCATTATGCTTCCGCGGAGCCCCTTACGGACCTGTCCGGCAGTGCCGAACACATTGGTGACGCCGTTGTAGCCGCCCAGGGAGACGTTCGACACCTCCGCACCGTTGACCGTCTCTTTGGCGCGCATGGCCTCGTTAAGGCCGCTCCAGAGGGAGAAGGGACCGTATCCGGTAATGGCGTCGTTCATCTTGACGCCGGCCAGATATACCTCCTGGCTCTCGGAATTGTAGGCTCGGGCGCGGAAACGTACGGACGAGAAGTTGTAGCCGGCGATATTGTTGAACACGTCGTTGGTACCGAACAGTATGGTAGGATTGTCGTTGAATCCCGAGTCGTCCATGTCGAAGGCCGCGAAGGAGTCATCGTCCACCTCAGCGACACGCTGAATGCCGGTGAGCGACAGGTTGAACATGTTCTTCACATATCCGTCGTTAACCGTCACCTGCACCTGGCTCTCAAGGAAGTCGGGAGCATCTATGACAATGGTGTACATCCCGTTGTCGAGGTTGGAGAACAGGAAGCTTCCGTCCTCCGCCGACTCCGTGCTCGCTATCTCCTGGGCGCCGCGGAAAAGTGTCAGGCGTGCCTTTTCTACAGGCTGACGGCCGTTACGGTCGACCACTACACCCTTGACTCCGCCGGTCGCATCTCCGACCTGGCCGATGCCATCGGGAATCAGCAGCACATCCTGGCCTGCGGGCTTCTGGTCCTGCTTGTCAGGGACGACCTGCCCGGCATCCGCCTTGTCCGGAACCACATCGGGCTTTACGCCCTGCTCGGAAGGAACAGTTACGACCTGGCCGGGATCCGACGGAGCAGCATCCTGGCGAACATCCCCAGCAGGAGCGGCATCCTGGCGGACACCTTCTGCGGGAACTGCGGGCTTGTCGGAGCCATCCTTGACGGCAGGTTTACCGGCCCCGTCATTGACGGCGGGCTTGCCGGCCGTCCCTGTCGAAGCGGGAGCAGCCCCGGTCTTCCCGCTGCCGGCAGTAGAAGCCCCGGAAACCGCATCAGTAGTTTTACCGCCGTTCGAGGCCGGCCTGGCTACCTGGGTACCAGCCGACTGATTACCTGAGGCAGGCTTTCCGGCCACCTGGGTACCGGCCGGCTGAGCCCCTGCGGCAGGAGTTACGGCCGCCTGGGTACCGTTGTCCGGCAGGCCGGCCTCCTCCCCTGCTGCGGGCGTTTCGGCCTCGGTTCCGGCGGCCTCCACAGCGCCTTCAGCACCGGTCACGGCCTCCTCGGGATTTATACCCGTCGCCGGACTGATGTCTTTCTCCTGTGCGCACGCCGCCAGCAGCAGCGCGGCCGCAAGAGTGAATATAGGTAGAATGTGTTTCATATGAAGTTATTTCTTGATTACGATGTAGGTGGGATAGTGGTCGGAGTATCCGCCGATGAAGGAGCCGCCGGAGAAGGTACGGAAAGGCGTACCCTTATACTGGCCGCTCTGGTTGGTCATGAAGGGCTTGACGAAGATGCGTCCGTAGTACTTCTGCTTCACGATAGGCTGGATCTGGAAAGTCCCGGCGGGAGCGTTCGCAAGGGCGTTGTTCACCATCACGATGTCGAAGATGTTGTTGCCGCCGCGATAGTAAAGGGATGCGTAGCCGGCCTTTATCATGCTCACGAACGGGTCGAAGAAATCCTCCTCGGTCATCTCCTCACGGAACTCCTGTCCGCGGAGGAACTCAACCATACTCTTGTCGGTAGGGTTGTCGTTCATATCGCCCATCACGACTATCTTGATGCCGGGGAATTCCTTCTGGAGTTTCATGGCCCTCTGGTAGATGATTTCCGCTCCGCGGGGACGCAGGTCGGCGCCCTTTCCGCCCAGACGGGAAGGCAGGTGGGTCACGAAAATCGCGAACATCTCGTCGTCTATCGTGCCGCGCACCATCAGGACGTCACGGGTCCTGAAATTGTCCTTCTCTTCCTGAGTCCACTGGCTCCAGTCGATGCGGGAAGGCTCGAAAGTGAAGGGTATGGCCTCGCTGGTGATGTATTTGAACACTTCGGGGCGATAGAACAGGGCGCAGTCGACGCCTCGGCGGTCCGGGCTGTCGTAGTGCACAATCTGGAAGTTGGCATCCGCGATGGCCGGCTCGGCCACGAGGTCTTCCAGTACGTGGCGGTTCTCGACCTCGGAAACTCCGAGGACCGCGTGCCATACGCCGTTGTCGTTCTTCATCTCGGCAATGACCTTGGCCATGTTCTGGAGCTTCTTGGCATATTTAGCCTCCGTCCAGTTGTTACCGCCGTCGGGCAGATACTCGTAGTCGTTCTTGCCCTCGTCGTGGTAAGTGTCGAAAAGGTTTTCAAGGTTATAGAAACCGATTACATAAGACTTTCCGTTGTCAATGCCGGCGCTCGTCCGGGCAGGAGAGCCGCAGGACGCCATCATCGCGAAAACGGAGAGGTAGAATAATATCTTTCTCATGCTAAAAAATTCTGTTACCAGTTTTTGAGTGTATTGTTAGGGTCGGCCTGTTCTATGGCTTCTGCTTTTTCTTTTCCCAGGAATGCAGGAAGATTGGTGAAGAAATCGATGCCTGTCTTTTTCTCAAGTGCCTCGATGGACATGGAATACCTCTGGAAGTCGTCCCCGGATATGTCTCTGGAATGGGGCAGGTAGTAGCCCACCGCCGACCAGTCGTTTCCCTTACGCCGGAGCAGGGCCTTGAAATATGCAGACGGAATCGCGACCGAAACACCGCTTTGAGTGCCTGTATATCCCAAAGGCTCTCGGACGTCGCAACCGGTACAAACGTACAGTGTGTCGCAGTTCCTTGCGTAGTTCCGAACCTTCGTCTCCAGGCGCATCCAAATCTCACCGTTGAAATCGTATTGCTGGGGAGTCATATTGGTGGCGTAGAAAGTGGATTTGTTGGAATCCATCTTCTGTCTGTCCGCAGACGGGATCTGGTGCCCGCGGGTCCACCCGCCGCCGTACGACCTGGGAGTCAGGTACGGCTGAGCCATGTTCTCCTCCTCCAGGATAGGATCGTTGATAAAGACGTCGTAGCGTCCGGAATTGCCGTCCATAAGGCTGGCGTTCAGCGGATATGCCACCCAGTGAGAAACGTATTTGCCGCTGTCCCAGTAAAAAGACCAGTTGCGAGTGCCGCTGACGACGTTGTTCAGATAGCGGCCGCCCTTCATGTCATGCGCGAAGAAATACAGTTCAGGGCTTTCCTGGGGTGCCGGCAGTTCCATCCATACGGGCATGCTGTGAGCCACGCTTGCAGACTGGATGATTTCCAGTGCCACTTTGTGGCTTTTGGTAGTCAGGCGGATGACGGCGCTGCGGGGTGCATCCCCTTCATTTGCCGTCACCGTCAGGCTGACGTCTTCGAACATGCTGCCTGCAGTTTTGCCGAGGCTTATCCAGTCCTTCTGTGCATCCTGGTATTCGACGCCGAGTGTCCAGTCGCTCTCCGCAGCTACGGAAAGTACCTGCGTCCCGCCCGTCGAAGCCAGAAGGGTTGACGGGAGGCTGAGCACCGGGATGCGCTCCTCTACCTTCTCGCAGGAAGAGAGGAGCGCGCCCAGCACTGCAACGGCGCCCAGTATGACGAAGCGTCTCGACACGGAGCTTACAGGCTATTCGTACGTAAGGGTAATGGTCTGGAACTGAGCGTTATAGGCATTGGTAACGGCGATCCTGTAGGTCGCACCGGCCTCGCCCGTCAACTGATACTCGTACTCAGTGCCCTTCTTATTCTTCTCCTTATTGATTCCGAGCAGCGTTCCGTCCTTCTTGGCAAGGTCGATTATGACGTTCTCGGAAGCTCCGGCGCCGGTGAGGAACTTGACGCTCACCAGGGCCTTGCCGTCAATGGCGGGAAGCTCGATGTAGGAGTCTTTCTTGCCGATGAGCAGATAATAGTTGTCGCCGGACTTGGCCTGGTAGAACTTGTCTGCGGCGTGCATCACGAAGGTGTAGCCGGAAAGGGTGTAGGAACCGTCCTTGATGCCGTTCGCAGAAGCCTGAGGGAGATCGGATATCATTTCTATGAAGCTGACATCGACTACAAGGCCGTTGCCGGAAGATGCTTTGCCCTGGGTGATCGTCACCTCGATGCTTTTTGCAGATACGTCGGCGGTCGTGGATACCGTTACCTTATAGGTCTTGGCCTTCTCGGTGTCGGTATTGGCTGCGAAAGTAGCCTTGATATCCTTGGCGCCTTCGCCGGAGCTTACATCCAGGGTAACGTCCGAAGAAGATGCCGTCCAGGCCACGTTGCCGGTGATGCTGATGACGGCTTCGGTAGCCGTTGCGCCGACCGAGATATCGGTCTTCTTCACGCCGAAGGAAGGCCCGGTGCTCTCGGAAGTCTTTCCATTGAGTGAGTAGATGTAGCCTGTCTTGCTGGCTATCTCATAGGTTCCGCTGTAATTGGTAAGATGGCCGCAGCAGATGACTTCGTCCCCTACGGCTATCTGAGTATTCCCGTCTACCCACATAGTGTTGCCCAGGAAAAGCACTCCGTAGCAGGTGAACTGGGTGGCAGTCTTGCTGCCGTCGTCGGAAATGTCGAAGGTGGCGGTGCCGTGCTCCACATCGAAATAATATTTAACGGCAGAAACCTTACCCTTTACGTAGTAGTCGCCCGAGGTCTCCTTGTCGCCGTTGTCCTTGACGCACTTGATGGCGCCGTCGGCGTTGAACGGATCCGCCTGGGTGCCGGTACCCTTAGGTTCTCCGGTAGAACTGGAACTTCCGCCCTCGTAGGAAAGGATTGCAGCCTTGACTACTTCGTGCTGAGACTTGCTTGAGTAGAAATCATACAGGCCGGCGATGGTAATTGTGCCGCCGTTCTTTATCTTGTTCTTCCACTCGTCGGTCTTGTAGGCGTCCAGGACGCTGTAGACGTAGATGGTACCGCTGTCGTCGGTGAGATCGAAGCTGCAATACGAAGAATTGAAACCGGATACTTTACCGGTAAGCTTGTAGTAGGTATTCTTGTCTGCCAGGGCGATGAATTCCGCTACGGTCTTGGGCGCGGCATTGGAATAATCAGTGGTATCGCCACCGGAGCCGCCGCTGCCGCTCGGAGTCTCGCCGTTGCGCAGATGGCTGTAGATGTATGCGGCGCCCTTGCCGGAAGTCTCGGCCGTAGTGCCGTAGAGGGTTACGGGGCCATAGATTATGACCTCGTCTCCCACTTCCACGTCGGCCTGGCCGCTCTTCCACTGCTTTCCGCCTAGATAGTACACCTGGAAGGCCTCGAAGTCGTCGGAAGCGGACTGGCCGTTGTCGGAGATGAAGAAGACGGCGTTGCCGTAGCTTCCGCTGGCGGCGAATGTGGTCTGCACCTTGTGGATTATGCCCTTGACATAATACTTGTCGCTGGTTACTTCCTTGTCGGCAAGGTTGGCCTTGATCCAGGCGTTCGCCTCGCTGGCGCTCCATGCCGTCTCCGGGGTAAGACCGTCACCGGGCTTTATGGCGCCAGGCTGAGTCGCCTTTATCGACACATAGTCAGAGCCCCTGATCTGCAATCCTATTTTACGGTCCTTGCCGTCGTTGGCGGAAGCCGTAAAGGTAATTGTGGCGTTACCGATACCCGTAGAGGGTTCGGCTATGAGCCACTCCTGAGCATTGGAGGGAATCTTTACAGTCCATGCCTGGGCAGTAGTAACCTGCAGCTGGGCCTGTCCGCCCCCCTGGGGGAACTCAATGGCATCCTTGTCCACAGAGACGCCAAAGACGGGCTTCTCCTCCTTGCAGGACACGAGCGTGGCCGTCAAGGCGATCAAAGCGAAAAACAATCTTTTGATATTCATAATAACGCGTTATTTGTTTTAGTTTTCGTGTTAGCGATTTTCAAATATAAATATTTTTTAGACAAAACACAAAAAAGGCTCCCGCAGCGTGCGAGAGCCTTTTTACAGCATATAGAAGAGGCTTATTCGGTCTTCCCGTTGTGGGAATAGATGTAAGCCTTCTTGGAAGAAGTCTCGTAGGTGGAGGCGCCGGAGCTGCTGGTGTATTTGGTGAGCTGGCCGTAGAGAACCACGTCGTCACCTACCGCCACATCCGAGTTCTTATCCTTCTCCCACTTTTTATTGCCGAGATAGTAAACGCCATAGGCCTCGAAATCCTTGGTCTTGTCGTTGAAGTAGGTACCGTCGTCGGAGGTCCAGAAAGTGGCCATGCCGTCATTCTTGTCTGTTCCTGCATTCTGGGTGTAAGAATACACCACCTTTGATACCTTGCCCTTCACATATACGTCCCTGACCTTGGGGAGAGCGTCTCCGGAGAGACCTTCAGCCTTGGCGGCCTCGATTTCGCCCTGGGTAACGTCTATGTAGGAGAATGCACCGGCGGTATTGAACGGGTAATCCTTGTTGCCCAGTCCGTTGGCATCGGTCTCAGCCTTGTTGATACTGTAGATCTTTGCTTTCTGCTTGGCGGTTTCGTAAGTGACGGCACCCGTATTCTTGTCGGTGAAGGAAGTGACCTGACCGTAGAGTACCACCTCGTCGCCTACGGCGAAGTTGCCCTTGATGTCGGCGGCCGCGGTAGGATTCTCGATCGAGCCGCCCAGCCAGAAGATGCTGTAGGCTTCGAAATCCTTGCTGAGGTCGTTGTAGTAGGTTCCGTCGTCGGAAATCCAGAAGCATGCGTTGTTGTAGGTAGGCCCGTAATTGTACTTGGTGGTATTGGAAATGATACCCTTGATGTACACGTTATCCTCAATCTTGGTTCCGGAGCTCATGACGGCGATAATGTCGGACGGGGAATAAGGATTCGAGAGCGTTCCCTTGGGGTTATCGACAAACTCGACGATCCTGGTGGCGACGATGTTGATGTACTTGCCGGCGCTGGACAGACCGTTGAAGTAACCGGTAACGGTGATCTTCTTCTCGTTGAAGGAATTGGCGTTCAGCTCATCCACGGGGTAAACGATGGAACCCTGCTTGGAACCGTCTGCAAAATCATCGAGCTGGAGATTATAATAGTTGCCGGAGACTTTGAGGGTACCGGTGAGCTTGATGTACTCAGCCTTAGTGGCGCTGTACGAACCTGCACCGGCGGTGATATCCACGGCATCGGGGTACACTACCGAGTTCCCCTTGCTGTCCACGAACACCTCGGTAATGTCGGTGAGTTCGGGAACACCGTTGTAGGTAGTCTTCTTGGCGGCGATCCTGACATTGTCTCCAAGTTCCACCTCGGCAACCTTGTCGCCGTACACATAGATGGCGTTGGTTCCGTCGGACACGACGATACCCTTGGTGGTCTTGGCGACCGCGGTGGTCTTGTCGGCAATCGTCTGGACCTGGTCGTTGTCGGCGGCGACAATGATTTCGGAAACGGTCGATCCGGAGGCCTCTACACCTTTCTGGGTGATATCCACGGTCTTGCGTGCGGTAGGGCCGGAAATGGAAATGGTGGCGGTACGCTCTGCGGTGCGGATGTTCTCGTCGGCGTGGAGCTTGTAGCTGCCGTCCTTGTTCACATCCACGATCTGCAGCCAGTCGGAATCGCTGGAAATGAGAAGCGGGCTCTCCTTGGCGGTCACGACCAGGGTGAATGTGGTGTCGGTGGCGGGAAGCTTCTCAAAATCCAGGTCCTCCACGGAAATGAGGGACTTCTCGATAGCGACGACCGATGCGGTCTTCTCCTTGGTCTCGGGCGTGCCCTTGTAGCTCATGAGCTGACCCTTGACGGTCAATACGTCACCCACGGAGAACTCGTCTCCGGTCGTGAATTTAGCTCCGTCGAGCCACATGCCCCTGTAAACCTGTATCCACTGTCCATCCACGAACTTACCGTCGTCGGACAAGTAGAAAGTGGCGTTGCCATACTGGGGGCTGATTTCATTGATCTTGCAGACTATGCCCTTGAAATAATACTCCCCTGCCACATCATGGCTCTGATCGTCGGCGGGGCAGTTGTCCCAGATTACCTTCAGCGCCTCGGCCACGGTCATAATCACCGGATCGACTTTCTGCGCGTACTGAATGACGTTGATATGCTGGGTCTTGCCTGCGCAGAGGATCAAAACGTCGGCGTTTCTGGTAGAAGTGGCAGCATCGGCGGACAGGATGACGGTCGCGTCGCCGGCAGCACCGGACATGGGATCGGCGGTAAGCCATTCGCCAAGCGATTCCGCATCTATCTGCCATGCGTCGGAAGCGGTGAACTGAAGTGTGGCAGAACCGCCGTTGACATCTATGTGAAGGTAGGACTCCGAAACCTTGATCTCGGAAAGGACCTCCGGCTTCTCCTCATCGCATGCGACTGCGAGACCGAGGCCGAGAATGAGTGTTCCTATAAAATATCTGAGTTTCATAATTCTGTGATTCCGGATTAGTTGAACATATACTTGATACCTATTGAGGCGTACCAGCACTGACCGACGGCCGTGTTGTTCACCCAGGTCTGGGTGCTGCCGCTGACCGCCTCGGGAGTCGAGAAGGTAGGATAGCCCTCGGCGTCTACGCCCTCGTACTGAAGGATACGACCCGAGTTGAGTTGTTCATTCATGTACTTGCTCACGCCCCAGCTGTTGTTGAAGAGGTTGAGCAGGTTCTTGATGTCCAGGCTGAGCTGGAGAGTGTTGACGCTGCTGCCGATCTTCAGCTTGAAGTCGTGCTTGTAGCTGAAGTCAAGCCTGTTGACCCAGGGGGAATAGACGGCGTAACCTTCGGCATACTCGCCCTGATGCTTGCTCAGGTAAGGGTCGTTGTGGACGAAATCCATGAACCTCTGGCGAGAATCGGCCGCAGTGATAAGCTTGCCGTTAATCTTGGTGTCTGCGAAACGGAACTGGTTGTCGACCACCTCGTCGTCGGTAGGGATATAGAGGGAGTCGTACTTGTAGTTGTCTCCGTTCATGTCGTTGGTCAGCATGTAGGAGTAGTTGTAACCGCCTCTCCAGGCCTCGAAGATGAAGTTGAAGTGGTTGCCGCTCCTGTCGCTGTGGGTGGCGGAAGCAACGATACGGTCAGGCGTGTTGTTCTGGGAAAGGTGTACGGTAGTGTAGTTGGGACCGCATACCGTAGGAACGTAGTTGAATATGGACGCAGGGTCGGAACCGGGGAGCGACGTGAGCTCCTTGGCGACCACGTGGGTGTAGGCGGCCATGAGGTTCAGGCCCTCCACCGGGGACATATTCAGGGTGATGTTGCCGGACCAGGTGTAACCCTTGTTGGTGTTGGTCAGCACGTATGCCGGGGACTTGGTGTACATGAAGTTGCCAGGATAGATCGGACGGTTGTCGGCACCGTTGAAGTGCGCGAATCCGTTGACCGGAATCATGTTCCAGTCCTCCATCGTAGAAGCGTTGATGTTCTTGTTGAACATTCCTTCGAGAGTAACGGTGAAGGGGAAGGAAACGGGGAACGCATAGTCCAGGGCAAGGGATGTCTTCCAGACCTGAGGCATCTTGAAGTTGGGATCGACTGCAGCCAGCTTGCTGGGAATCTCACCGTCTTCCGAGGAAATGTTCTGAGGATAACCCAGGTCATACCACTTCTGGCGCATCTCCTCGCGGTTAACGATCAGGTCTCCTGCGAAAGCCGCAAGGTTGGGATTTGCCTCCAGGACCGCTCCGTCCTTGTAAGTCGTGGAGATGATACCGTTATACTGGTTCATCGAAGAGTTGGACGGCATGTTGGTAAGGAACACCAGAGGGATGCGTCCGGTGAAGATACCGGAACCGCCCCTTATCTTCATGGACTTGTCGCCGAATACATCCCAGGTGAAACCGAGACGGGGCGAGAGCAGAGGTATGGCATTAGGCCATTTTCCAGTATCGATATGGCGGATATTGCCTTCGGCGTCGGGATACTCGAGCTCGTAAACGGCATTGTTGCGGATAATGTTGCTGTTATCGAAGAAGAAGTCGTCCACACGGATGCCGGCGGTGAGTTTGAAGCGCTCGCTCAAATCCCATTCATCCTGGGCATAGACGCTGGCCTTGTGGTACATCACACGGCTTGCAGGATTGTCACGCATGAGATTCTCGTAACCGTAGGTAAAGCAGACGGTCTCGGGGGTGGATCCGGAAAGGAAGTCCTGCAGGGAGTTGTAACGATAGTAACCGGTACCGTTGCGCAGGTAGGCGTTGTCGGCCATCTGATACTCGTACGCAGCACCCAGGGTAAGTTTGTGGTTGCCCGTGTACATGGTGAAGTCGTCCTTAACGTTGAACACGTTGTTATGGTATCCGTTCTGCCATGTAAAGAGTTCGTAACCCAGGGAAATGTAAGGGGTAACGGTTCCGCTTCCGTCAAGGATGTCGATGAAGGGGAAATACTCGGAAGGAGTGTCGCGGGTCGTATCGTTCTTGGTGAAGGTGGCCAGGAACTGGTTCTCCATGTTGTCGGAAAGCCTGCTGTTCAGGTCGAGCGAGAACGAGTGGACCAGATAGTTCATGTTGTAGAACGAGTTGGCGAAAGCCATCGAATACTGGCCGAGACGGTCTTCTGTCGTACGCAGTTTGCAGTCGGAAGACGTACGGTTGGTATAGTTGCACTCGCGGGAGTTGGTGTAGTTGTAACGGAAAGCGAGGCGGTGCTGGTCGTTGATGTTCCAGTCTATACGGGCCAGAGCCTTGATATTGCTCTCGTTTCCATTGAAGTCCTGGTAGGCGCCGGTATCGTATTTATACTTTTCCCGCACATACTCCCTCACACGTTCCATATCTGCCACCGTAACACGGGAGATATTGAGGGCGGGGACCGCTACGCCGTCGGTGGAAGGTTTCCAGTAAGAAGTCACCTCGGGATGAGGGATGTACTCGAAGTTAACGAAGAAGAAGAGCTTGTTCTTGATGATCGGGCCTCCGAGAGTCATACCATAGGTGGTGGTTCGGTCTTCTGCGCGCTCGCCGAGTTCAAGTCCCGCGACGTTGTTGCCGCGCATCATCTCGTTGCGGTGATAAACATATGCGCTTCCCTTGAAGGTGTTGGTACCGGACTTGGTGATAGCGTTTACGCCGCCGCCGATGAAGTTGGTCTGACGTACGTCGTAAGGGCTTATCACGACCTGCATTTCCTCGATGGCGTCAATGGAAACGGGGTTTCCTCCACCGGGAAGGTCGCCGCTGAGGCCGAAGTTGTTGTTGAAGTTGGCACCGTCGATGGTGAAGTTGGAAGAACGGTCGTCGGCGCCCATGAATGTCATTCCGTTACCGCCGTAAGGAGACAGACGGGTGAGGTCGGTCAGGTTTCGGCTTACGGTAGGCAGGTTGACTATCTGCTGGTTGCTGATGTTCGTGGACGCTCCGGTCTTCTCCTGTGCGAACTTGGAGGCAGCGGTAGAAATCACAACCGCCTCGTTAAGTAACTGAGTGTCGTCGTTGAGTTTTGCGTTGAGCGCGTAAACTTCAGCGAGCTGGAGGATTACGTCGGTGTAGTTGACTTTGCGGTATCCAAGGCAGGAGACCTCTACCGTGTAGGGGCCGCCCGGGCGCATACCGTTGATGCTGTAACGGCCCTCACCGTTCGTGATGCCGTAGTACTGTGAGCCCGAAGGGGTGTGCACGGCAACTACCGTGGCTCCGGGAACGGACTCACCTTGAGCATCTGTCACCTTACCGGCGATAGACGATGTCGTAACCTGCGCGAACGCGGACACGACAAAGAACGTTGCTGCGAAACACAACAACAGCGCTTTGAAAGTTTTTTTCATAAAAAAAAAGATAGAGTTGTAAACTTTATTTTCGTGGTACAAAAATACTTTAAGAATTTATCACGCACAAACAAGATATTAACAAATTATTAACATTTTTTGCGTACCTTTGCATCCTATTAACCTGCGAGGACAGATTTGCCTGCTTGCAACCTCGCTTTAAAAAATGCTAAAAATGAATTACTTGTTTACATCGGAGTCTGTCTCCGAAGGTCATCCCGACAAAGTCGCCGACCAAATTTCAGACGCAATTCTGGACGAATTCCTTTCCCAGGACCCGGATTCCAAGGTAGCCTGCGAGACTTTCTGTACCGCCGGACTGGTGGTAGTTGGCGGTGAAGTCCGCTCCGAGAATGCTTATGTGGACATACACGCAACGGTGCGCAGGGTTATCGCCCGCATCGGTTACACCAAGGCCGAATACGGCTTCGACGCGACCTCCTGCGGCATTATCAGCACCATACACGAACAGAGCAAGGACATCAACCGCGGCGTAGTCCGCGAGTCTGAGGATGCTCAGGGCGCCGGAGACCAGGGAATGATGTTCGGCTATGCCTGCCGCGACACCGAGGATTACATGCCCTTCGCCCTTTATCTGTCGCACGCACTGCTGCGCCAGCTGGCCGATATCCGGCACAACGAGCCGGAACTTATGCCTTACCTCAGACCTGACGCAAAGGCCCAGTTCACCATAGAGTTCTCCGCACACCATCACCCGGTACGCGTTCACACGATAGTGCTGAGCACGCAGCACGACGAGTTCGACACCGACGAGGCGATGCACGCAAGGATCGAGCGGGACGTGCGGGAAATCCTGATTCCCAGACTTATAGCTTCTTTGCCCGAGCGCACGGCATCGCTCTTTAAGGGCGACTGGATACTTCACGTGAATCCCACCGGCAAGTTCGTCATCGGCGGCCCCGCCGGCGATACCGGACTCACCGGGCGCAAGATAATAGTGGACACTTACGGCGGTCGCGGAGCCCACGGCGGCGGCGCGTTCTCCGGTAAGGATTCGTCCAAGGTGGACCGCAGCGGCGCCTACGCAGCCCGTCATATCGCCAAGAATCTGGTTGCGGCTGGAGTCTGCGACGAGTGTCTGGTTCAGCTGGCCTACGCAATCGGGGTCGCCGAGCCGGTCAGCGTTTTCGTGGAAACTTACGGAAGTGCGCACGTCGAGGGCGGAGACGCCTATATCGCCTCCCGCGTCCGCGAGCTGTTCGACCTCCGGCCTGCCGCCATCGTACGCCGCTTCGGGCTCAAGAATCCTATCTTCGGCCCTACAGCAGCCTACGGGCATGTGGGCCGCAAGCCTTACCGCGCCAAGGTACGTGTGTGCGGGGAGGAGCGCGAGGTGCAGTTCTTCGGCTGGGAGCTGCTGGACATGGTGGATGCGATTAAAGCGGACTTCGGGCTATGAGTGCAGCCGGAAAAAAAAAGTCACCGCGGGTGCAGATCAGCAACAAGCGGGCGTCGTTCGACTACGAGTTTATCGAGCAGTACGACGCCGGAATAGTGCTGGTCGGCACGGAAATCAAGTCGCTGCGGGCCGGAAAGGCTTCGCTGGCCGATGCGTGGTGCTATTTCTCAGGGGGCGAGCTCTATGTCAAAGGTATGAATATCGCCACCTACTTCTGGGCGTCCAAGTGGGGCAGCCACGAGCCGGCACGCGACCGCAAACTGCTGCTGAACCGCCGCGAACTGCGGCATCTGGAGCAGGCCACCAAGACCAAGGGGCTCACCATCGTGGCCGTGAGGGCCTACATTGCAGACAACGGCTTCGCCAAGCTGCATATCGCCCTTGCCAGGGGTAAAAAGGAGTACGACAAGCGCGCCACCATACGGGAGAAGGACATCCGCAGGGAGATGGAGCGCGGCTAGGCCTCCGCTTACGGATGCAGGCCGTCTATTTACCGTCGTAAATACCCTCGAAGAGGATAGTTCCGGTGCCGCGTTCGGCGATTATATACACGAAGGGATGGTCGCAGAAGAAATCCAGTTCCCGGGGGTCGGGTGCCGTAGCTGTACAGCCGTCCATGACCATAACTGTCACTGCTGCAGCCTCAGTACCCCACTCGGCAACCGTAATCTTTGCCTTCTGGAAAATATTGCCTACCCAGAACTGCCATCCGGGGGCATTGAACATCGAGTCGAACTCGGCCCTGCTGCTGTCGAACGCCCGTTTGATTCCAAGGGCCTTGAGCGCCTTGGGCAGTTGGAAACTGCTTTCCGTATCGAATTTCGGGAGACGTACGTTGACCTGGATGTTCCTGTCCAGCGATGACAGGATGCCGTTCCAGTTTTCTGAAGGGAGTTTTGCCATCAGCCCGGAAAGGCCTTTTTTGCCCTTTTCGTCCGGCAGGAGCACATACATGGCGAACTTGCCGCTGGCGTAAGGCAGTTCCACCACCTTGTAGCCGTCGCGCACGGCATAATAGAAATGGTCGGAAGTCCGCATCAGGTCGGCTTTGGACTGGCCGCCGCCGTCCAGATAGAAGGGCTGCTGCTTGAGCGTTGCTTCTTCCCGGAACATGGGATCATACTCGCTGCCGGCCCATTTTGCCTTAAAATACAATGCGTTCATGATTGCGGCTACAAATTCGTCCGAAATGTCGTTTGCGCTCAGCAGAGGATAAATCACACCGTTGGTGTTGCGATACGCCCATTCGTTTATGCGGTCGGCGATCTCCTGCTTGCTTGCGGGGGCGAAGAACTCCACCGGAGCATAGTAGGTATCGTTGAGAGTCTGCTTGAATGCGTCCTGCAGGGGGAATCCATCCCTTACCAGCATCGCATCAGTAAGCTTGAGCTGCACGCTAAGGTCCAGCGCAGGCAGCTGGTTGAGAAGCAGATTGCAGAAATCGTTGAGAGCCTTGACGTCGGTACCGTAGCCGAGGGCCGTTGTAATCTCCTTTGCGGTTTCGCCGGAAGCTCCGTTCACGGCCATTGCAAGCGCATACTGCAGGCTCAGGGGAGAGAATATCATGCTGCTGTTCTGCTCTTTGTACAGTTCTGCAAGACACTTGAAAGCGAAGGCGTTGCCGGAATTGACATAGGCCTGCTGCTCTTCGCTTAACGACACTTTCGTTAATGACTTCTTCGGTGTGGGAGAAGTAATGGAAATTGGTTTTTTTACTTTAGGCACGGCGACTGCGGATATGTTACACGATGCTGCTGTGAGCAGGCAAAACAAAAACAAACAGAGACGATTCATTATTCTTTTTTTATTATAAATCCGGTTTACAGCTGAACCTTGCACGCAGAAAGGGAATAATTACGGTTCTGTGGCCAGACTGACGATTATCTCGTCAAGAATTGTGCCTACAGCGTATCCGGGAGCGGTTACGTTATTGGTTAGAAGGGAGAAAAAGATGGTCTTGGAGCGGTCGCCGTCGGCAGGCAGTATGTATCCGCTGAAACAGAGCACGCCGTCCATCGACCCGCTCTTCATCTTGACGCGCGACTTAATTGCCTCCGGCGTGCGTCCAAGCCGTCTTTTCAGAGTACTTTTGGTGCCCGGAGACGGCAAAGAACTCACATAGCAGTCCCGTAAAGGACTGTTGTACATCTTCTTCAGGAAGCGTACGAAGAACTCCGGAGAAACATAATTCTTGCGGGAGAGCCCGCTGCCGTCCACAAGTTTGCAGGCATTATCGGTCTGAAGTCCCATATTGGACAGGAGCCTTTCGGCGGCATTCGCGGAACTGTCCCTGTCGGCGCTGCCGAACATGCTGAGAGACAGCATGTTGAACATCGTTTCCGCGTAGAAGTTATCGCTGTTGTAGTTGGTATCCCTGACAATTCTGCGAAGTTCCGGAGAAGAGGCGCTTCCCAGGAGGATGAGCTCGCCGCTGCCGGCCGCAGGTTCTCCTATGTCCGAGAGCAGAAGGTCGCTGCGCACGTGTCCGTACGGAGAAATGTCGGCAAATCCGCCCTCGACCATTATCCCGTTACACAGCAGATAGTTATGGAAGAAATACGCGCAGGTATAGGCTCCGTAGCGGTTCGAGCATTCGAGTTTGTATTTGGTCCGGTGGGAAGGGAAACTCCCCCGGAATTCACAGAACGGGCCGTAGTCGGTATTGATACAATACAGTGTATTGCTGCTGTGTGCCGGACCTGTAACGCTGTTGTTGCTGTAACTCATCCAGGGCGTATCCGGATACATCAGAACTATCTGGAGCGGGGAGCCCTCGGTCGAGGGAGATACGGCGAAGCACTGGGAGTTTTCGAAAAAATTGAGTCCGGCGGGACCGGCTCCGTAGTTGTAGCCAAGATCCTCGTTCTGCCACGACAGGCCGTAAGCGGGCCGCTTGAACAGGCGGGGATCCCCTATCACCCTGCCTTTTACGGTCTTGATGCCGGCATCTTCCAGAATGCTTTTCCAAGCCGAGAAGGTGACTTCCAGGGAATCGGCGCATCCTGATCCCGCCCCCGTGGTAGGGTCTCCCCCGCCTACTATGTAGAGGTCTCCCTCAAGTACCCCGCCGTCAAGCGTTCCCCTGTAGGCCAGAGTGGTCTTGAAACGCATGTCGGGGCCGAGCCGCTGCAGCGCCAGGCCTGTGGTAATCAGCTTGACGTTCGAGGCCGGAACCATTTTCAGTCCCTTGTTGTACTGGGCCAGAGTGTCCGCGCCACGGACGGCCAGCACCCCAAGAATACCCGAACGCAAAGGCTCCTTCCGGGCATAAGCGGATACGAGCCTCTGCGTTTCAGTGTCGCGCGCCGCCGCTCCCAATCCAGCCAGTGTGATCAGGACAGCCAGCGCAAATATCTTATTCAGAGCCTTCAAGCCTTCTTGACGGCTGCGGAAAGCTTCTCGTAAAGAGCGTCGGTCTTTTCCAGAACCTCCTTGCGGAGTTCGTTGTAGTACTTGCGGGGGTCGCCTTCTACCTTGCCGACCTTGTCGCGCAACTCATTGTAAAGGTCCACAGCCTCCTCGATCAGACCGGAAGCCTTCTCTTCAGGGACCTTGGAGTTAACGGCAGCCACGAGGGAGCAATCCTCGATAAAAGCACTCAGGACGTAATCGATGTCCTTCTTAATGTCACGTAGATTCATTTGATAGTAACTTTAATAATCAAATGCAAAGATACGTTTTTTATTTTAATAATTGCTGACCTGGTAAAAACCAACCAGGTCAGCAATGATAAGTGGCTGATAATTAGTGGGGGTGTTTGCCAGCCCTAATTCTGTACGGAGTCGAAACTCAGGGGGAGGCCGCGGTAGAAGTCCAGCAGTTTGGTCTGGTAGAGGCACTGGTAGCGGGCCTGGATGTACTCGGACTCGGCGCGGAGCCAGCTGTTGCGGGCATCGTTGTAATCGGCTATGCCGGCCTTACCGACGCTGTACTTCTCCTCCGTGAGCTCATAATGCAGGCGGGCGCTTTCGGCGCTCTCGGCGCTTCCGTTGTAGCGGGCCTGCGCATTTACGGCATTATAATATGCCTGCTGAATTTCCTTGTACAGGGATTTCTTCACATTCTCCAGATTGAGCTGCTGGTTGCGGTAGTTGATCTCCGCGCTGCGCACCTGGTTGCGGGTACTGAACCTCTGGAAAATGGGGATATTGAGGGAGAGGCTCACGTACTGACTGAAATTGTTTTTCAGCTGGTCCAGGAAGCCTGAGGACGGCATCTTGGAGTTTGTGTAGTAGTCGGTACCAATACCGCCTCTCAGCGAAAGGGATGGCAGATATGCACCCTTGGCCTTGGCTATGTTGAGCTGGGCGTAGTCCACTCCAATCTTTGCAGACTCTACGGCAGGCTTGACCTCAACCGCCTCTGCATAAATATCCTCCGGGTTCATGAGAAGCACCGCAGCAACGTCTCCCACCTCGGGAATCACAACGTCGAAGCCCTCTGGAGAGCCCAGTTCCAGCAACTGAGTCAGATCCAGCATGGCCAGACGAAGGTTTCCGTCGGCCTCTATCTCCGACTGACGGCTCTGGGCGAGAGTAGCCTGCTGGGCCGACACCTCGGCCATGCTCGCCTTTCCGGCGCGCTCGCGCTCCTGAATCTGCCCCAGCAGATCCTCGTCGTGCATCCTCTGCTCCCCCGCCACACGCAGCAGCTCACGGTTGTACAGAATCTGCACGTAGGCCTGGGCAACCTGCACGCGTATGTCGTCGCGGGCCTTTTCCAGATCAGCCGTCGCCGCCTCCAGGTTCAGTTTCCCAAGTTTAATGTTATTGTTTATTTCGAAGCCCTTGAAAACGGGGACCTCGCCTCCGAGGCTGAACGACGTAGCCGTAGTGTTGGAGTTGGAATAGGTATTCTCCGACGTAAGGCCTCGGCCGAAAGAGAGGTTCTCGGAAGCGGATGCGCTCAGCGACGGCAGACGGCTCATCTGCGCTGTGTTGAGGTCGACCTCGCTCTGCTCCACGTTGAGAGCGCTCTGGCGTACGGTGATATTATGGTCCAGGGCGTAGTCTATGCAATCGGCGAGGCTCCACGGCCCCTGCTTCGGAGATTCGCCCTCCTGCGCCATGGCCGTCGCACCCGCGAGCAGGGCCAGGCTAATGATTATCAAGCGTTTCATTTCTTCTTACCCATTGTGATGATACGGGTGCCGCGGACCACGTCGCCCTCTGCCAGTCCGCTGCGGACCTCTATGTTCAGCCCGTCGCTCAGGCCGGTCTCCACAGGCACACGGACATAGTCCTCGGCCTTCTTGACATATACGAAGGTGCTGTCGCCCATGAACTCGAGGGCGCTCTCGGGTATGGCGAGCACGCTGTCGGCACGCTCCAGCACGATTTCCGCATTGGCGCTATAGCCAGACCGAATCATGTGGCTGCCGCTCACCTTCACCGCCGCCTTTATCTCGAACTGATTGGCGCCGTTGTTCTCGACGGCTTTGGGGGCGATGTACTCCAGGGCCGCTTCGGAGCTGTAGTCGGGCAGGGCGCCGATGCTGATCTTCATGGGCATGCCCTCGACGAGCGAGCCCACTTCGGTTTCATCGATGTTGCCGTCGAAAATGAGGTCCGACATGTTGGCCACGGAGGCGACCGTGGTACCCTCGTTCATGGTATTTGCCTGGATGACGGAGTTTCCGACCTTTACCGGGATGTCCAGGATAAGACCGGTGATAGTGGAACGCACGAGGGTGGAGCTGCCGGTGGCGTTGCTGCTGGACACGCCGTCGCGAATCACCTCCAGGGACTCCTGTGCCGCATTCTTCTCCTCAATAGCCTGATTATAGGTCTGAAGCACCTGGTCATACTCCTCGTCGGACACCAGCTTCTTGTCGTACAGAGCCTTTTCGCGCTCCCAGTTGGTCTTGGCCTGCTTGAGGTTGATCTCGGCAAGGCGTACGCGGGATTGGGCGGAACTCAGCGAGTTCATGTCGGGGATGACGCGGAGCTTGGCGATCACCTCGCCCTCCTTGACCATCTGTCCGGCCTCCTTCCGGAGTTCGGAGATGATTCCGTTGATCTGGGGCTTGATGTTGACCTCGTTGCGGGGCTCTATCTTGCCAGTAACCACAGTAGTGCGGCTGATGCTGGTTATTTTGGCTTCGTGCTCGTTGTACATAGCCTTCTCCGGGCGGGAGTTCTTGAAGAGGAACACGAACGTACCGATAAACACCAGCGCTATCAGCGCGAAAATGATGAACCTGAAAATCTTTTTCATTATAGTTGGTTTTTGTTATTCATCTCTCATTGCATCCACGGGTTTGATCGCCATCGCCCTGGATGCGGGGGCGAGTCCGGCCACGACGCCGAGAACCGTGAGCAGCAGGGCTGCAATTATGGCGGTCCAGAACGATACCTGGAAATCTACAGGAGCGGCGTCCGGCCTGCTGTTGACTATGGTCTCAAGCAGAGACAAGAGCCCTACGGCGAACACGATTCCGAAGGAGCCGGCAACCAGGGTAAGGCTGATGCTCTCCATGATAATCTGGCTGAGTATGTTGCGCGGAGTGGCTCCGATAGCCCTCCTGATACCTATTTCCGTAGTTCTCTCCTTTACCGTGACCATCATGATGTTGCTCACCCCTATCACTCCGGCCAGTATGGTTCCCAGACCGACCAGCAGCACGAGGAAGTTGAGCCCGGTAAAGAGGTTGTCCATTATGGAAAATATCTGCTCGGTATTCATATAGAACATGGCGTCCTTGTCGGTCGGGTCAAAATTGTGTTCCCTCGCCATAATCTGCCTCATCCTGTCCTCCATGGTGGACATTTTGACTCCGCTGCGTCCCGTGACGCAGAGCAGTTCTATAACGTTTCCTTCATGATATACCTTCTGCACGACCGGAAGCGCCACCGTAACGGATTCGTCAGCACTTCCGTTGATGCTAATATTGCCGGAGCTAAAGTCGACGCCTATCACCTGATAGTACACCGGACCTACTTTTATCATGGTTCCGCAGGGATCGCCGCCCTCCGGGAAGAGGCTGGTGTAGATGCGCTTTCCTATAATGCAGACCTTACGCTCCTGCAGCACGTCCGCCTCGTTCAGGTAACGTCCGTACTTCAGGCGGGGCTCCTCTATCTTGCTGTAGTCGGCATATACGCCCTTGATGTTGCAGTCGATAGTATTGGTGCCAAATACCGCCTCCTGTCCCCATTCGGACACTATCGGAGTCACGATATCGAGTTCGGGGACCATGCGCCTGATGCGTTCCACGTCGGTATAGGTCATATACCATCTGCGCCCTTCCTTCATGCCCTTCCAGGGCTTGGTAGTGCGGTCCGCGAAAACTATGGCCGTATTGGTGGCGAATCCCTCGAAGTTGGCGCTGATAAGCTGCTTGAGTCCCTGGCCGCCGCCTAACAGGAAGAGCAGCATGAAGATGCCCCAGAATACGCCGAAGCCGGTCAGCAGGCTCCTGCTCTTGTTGCGCACGAGAGAATCGGCGATCTCGCGATATGTATCTAAATCGAATCTCATTCCGCTCTCAATGCTTCAATAGGTCTTACGCTTGCGGCCTTGCGTGCCGGGAAGAATCCGGCCAGCGTACCGGCTATTATCAATACCAGAGTGGCTTCTATGGCCACATCCAGGCCGACCCCGGGATCCACGAGCATGGATATCTGCTGGTCCATTATACTCATCTTGGCCTGCCCGAGAGTCTTGTCCAGGAGCGTGCAGGTCAGCATTCCCAGAAACATTCCTATGTATCCGAAGAAGGCGGTGATGCACACGCTCTCCGAGATAATCAGCTTGGTGATGCCCCAGGGACTGGCCCCGATGGCCTTCCTGATGCCGAATTCATGGGTGCGTTCCTTTACCGTGATAAGCATTATGTTGCTCACGCCGACGATTCCCCCCAGCAGCGTAAAGAGGCCGATGATCCAGAGCGCCGTGCTAAGTATCTTGCGCCCCTGGCTCATCTGCACGTTCTGGTGGGCACGGTTCCACATCCAAATCGCGCGCTCGTCGTCCGGAGCGGCACGATGGTGCAGGTTGATGACAGATTTGTACTGCTTCTCGAAGGCTTCGTTCGCCGCTTCGGTGTCCAGCCCCTTGGTTGTAAAGGATATGTTGCCGACCTCCTTACCCTTGCCGTACACCGTCTTCACGGTGGTAAACGGGGCGTAGAGATTGTTGTCGTTGCGCATGCGGTCGGCCTTGCTTATGCCTACCACGCGGAAGGCCAGCGAACCCACCTTGACATATTTTCCCAGCAGCGATTCCACCCCCTGACCGCTTTCCAGAAGCTTTTCTGCAGTACTTTCCGGGATGACCACCACCTTGCGGCTGCCGCTTATGTCCTTGTCGTTCAGGAAGCGGCCGTAGCGCACTTCTATCTTCTCCATCTCCTGTACGGCAGGATATGCTCCAGACACCCTGCCGGAGAAATACTTCTTGCCGTAGCTGACTGTGGCACTTGTGCTTACCGAGGCCGACACGCTTTCAATGTGCTCCGTAAAGATGTCGCCGCCGGTGACGGACACATCAGTGTCGTCCAGCTGGATTCGGCGGCCCGACTTGAGGCCGTCGTATGGCTTGGAAGTCCATCCGCCGCCTACGGTCACGGAATTGGTGGAAAATCCTCCGCTGCCGCTCATGAAAGAGTTCATCAGCCCGTTGCCGGCGCCCAGCAGCACTATGAGCATGAATATGCCCCAGGATACCGCGAAGCCGGTCAGGCAGGTCCGCAGCTTGTTGCGGCGTACACTCTCCCATATTTCAGTAAACAGGTCCCTCATTTCATTATGGTATCGGTGCCGAACACGGAAGCACGATGCTCGCGGTTGTCTTCGATCTTGCCTATTATTCCGTCCTTGATGTGGACGATCTTGTCGGTACAGTTGGCCACGCCGCTCTCGTGCGTAACCACGATTATGGTCACTCCGTCTTCGCGGTTCAGCTGACCCAGCAGCTGCATGACCTCCTCGGAGGTCCTGGAATCGAGGGCGCCGGTAGGTTCGTCGGCCAGGATGATCTTGGGCCGGGTAATAAGGGCACGGGCGATGGCTACGCGCTGCTTCTGTCCACCGGACATCTCGTTGGGATAGTGACCGGCCCAGTCGGCCAGCCCCAGACGGTCCAGGAACTGCATTGCCAACTCATGACGCTTGTGCCGGTTAACCCCCTGATAGAACAGCGGCAGTTCTACGTTCTCTACCGCTGTCTTGAATCCTATCAGGTTGAAAGACTGGAAGATGAAGCCTATCATGCGGTTGCGGTAATCGGCCGCCTGCTTCTCGGTCAGATTCTTGATCAGCCTCCCGTCGATATAGTATTCGCCGGTGTCGTAATTGTCGAGTATTCCGAGTATATTGAGCAGGGTGGACTTGCCGGAGCCGGACGCACCCATAATGGATACGAATTCACCGCTGTCTATGTTCAGGTTAATACCTTTCAGAACGTGCAGGGGCTGCCCGTTGTTGTAGGTCTTGTTGACGTCTTTTAATTCGATTAGCATAGCGCGCTTTTTGCAGCAATAATTATACCGTCATTGCACCCATTGCGCAGGCGCAGACGAGAGCCGCCAGGGCTACCAGGGATATCAGCCAAACGACGAACAGCACGAGGCCGGGACGCCACTTGGGAGATTTGATGTTGAAAATCAACATGATGCTGCCGTAGAGCATGCCCAGGAAGGGCAGCATGTAAACTATGGTGGAAAGGATTCTTACCCAGAGCGAACCTATCAAAACATTTATTTCAGGGAAATCGACGGCCACATCTTCGACGGCTTCGGCCAGGAAGTTGGGGATGCCCATCGTATGCCATCCGAAGACAGCCAGTGCTCCGGCGAAGAGTCCGGATACCGCAATGACCAGCAGTATGAGGCCTAAGGCAACCCCAAGGATACGTCCTACAGTGCTCCAGGCTGGCGAATTGCCGACCTGACGCAGGGCGCTGCCAACTTCGTTGGCTCCGCTCTCTATACTGCGGCGCACGCTCTCGGCGCTGCCGTCGTCGCCCCTCATCTCCCAGCGCTGGCAAGCAGTACGGGCTGCAGGCATGCATATCCACAGAATGATGTAAATGACAGGCATACTGAAGACTACGTATCCGTGATGGTCGGTCACGCCAAAGAGTCCCAGGCAGGTAAGCACCGTAAAGATAACCCTGAGGATAATGGGGTCAAAATTGAAATAGGCTCCGAGGCCGCTGCAGACTCCGGCTATTTTGGCATTCTCCATATCACGGTAGAGCTTGCGGGCGGGCTTTTCGGGAGCGGCCTCATCCGGTTCCTCGCGGGCTATGCTCTCGGGACGGCCGAGTATATCTATTACTGCCAGAATGGAAGCCTTGCTGACGACTCCGTCCTGAGGGGTGCGCTCACGAAGGAGTTCCGCCATCCTTTCCTCTATGCCGTCGGTAATCTCCGGATTGGAGTAATAGGCAGACATTTCCTTGAGGTAACTGTCGGCCTCGCGGGCCGCATCGACATCCAGCGTGAATACGTATCCGCCTATGCTGACTTTTTCTATCTGTTTCATTGCTTGAGAGTTTCTATTGCTTTAACCATTTCCTGCCAGGCCGCGTCCATTTCCGAGAGCTGCTGGCGTCCCCTCTCGGTGATGCAGTAGTATTTGCGGGGAGGTCCCTGCGTGGATTCCTCCCACCTGTATGACAGGAGACCCTGGTTCTTCTGGCGTATCAGCAGAGGATACAGAGTGCCTTCCACCACTATCATATCGGCTTTCTTAAGTTCGTCGATTATGTTGGAGGCGTATGCCTCATGCTTGGCCAGGATGCTCAGAATGCAGTATTCCAGCACCCCTTTGCGCATTTGCGAGCGCACATTGTCGGCATTTGTTTCCATGATGCTTACTTTTTATAGGAACTAAACTTGGCGAGGTTCTCGGCAGTCGGCGCAAGGCCGCGGAGCTCGCACTTCTGTGCGGCGGTTACCGCCTTCGGGACGGCTATCCAGAGGATAACGTAAATCCAGAAACCGGCCGAGCCGGCAATAAGGGCCACCAGCATGATAATACGCATGAGCGCCACATCTATACCGAAGTACAGTCCAAGACCGGAGCACACTCCGGCGATGCGTACGTCGTCGGTGTCGCGGTAAAGTTTGCGCACGCCCTTTTCTGTTTTTCCGGTGGTCTGCGCGGTCGTGCTGCTGCCGTCCGGCATTCCAAGCTGACTGATAACCTTTTCGACCAGTTCCAGATCCACTACCCTGGTGCTGTCGCCCACGGATTCGTAGAAAAGATCGGCAATACGCGACTCCAGTTCGTCCATCACCTCGTCCGTACCGGTCTGCCTGAGGTGCTCGCGGAAGAGAACAAGATAGGACTCCAGGCGTGCGTATGCGTCGTCGTTGATTGTGAAACTCCGGCCTCCTATGCCGGCAGAAATTACTTTTTTCATAATTCTTTAGCTTTATTCAGCGTAGCTCCGTCAGCTGTCCCGGAGCGTCCGTTACTGTTTTACACCGCAAAGATATAAAAACTTTTTAATACTTTGCAATACAAAGTACATAAAATTAAAAAATATTTTGCGGCACAATTTTTTTTGCGCCGCAAAATATCGAACATCTTACCTATTTATTTTTAAGGAATAGTTTATTTCTTAACGATGCAGAAATGCGAATAGAGCTTGCGCTCTCCCGCATGGTCGTAACGCTTGTTGCCGGTAGGATAATTGACAACGTGCGTGTTGGGGTCGCCGAGCCCTTCGACACAAAGCGTCGAAGAACCGCCTCCGTCCATATTCAGGGCGTAACGGGGGTTGAAATTCTTTACCAGGAAACGGGTCAGCTCGCGGGCCGTCATTCCCTCACTGTTTCCCTCGCGCCGGCCATCAACCACGATCATAAGGAAATGATTGTCGGCTGTCAGCGCAACGGCGGTACGGGGATGACGGACTCCCTGATGGCGGCGCAGGTCCTCATAATCGAAAGCCTTCATTTCGTTTGCGGAATAATACCCGGCGAAACTCTCCCCCACCGGACGGTAATCATCTATCAGCATGGGAGCGCTGGTAAAGATATTGTCGGCAGTGCTGCTGGCGTAGAAGCGCCTCAGCTCGCCGAGGTCGCGCCCGGGAGCATCGTAGGAAATCTTCGGCTTGCCGCCCTCCATACTAACTGAACCCCCGTTCTTCCAGTTGAACACCGGGTTGGTCATCACACAGTTGTTGGGCATATTGGAGATGAGTTCTCCGTCCACCTTAAGCACTATGGAGGCCGGCTCGTAGCAGGCATTCATGGCAATCAGCGCATCGTACTTCTTCATCACATCGGAAGTGACGACTGCTACCGGCGAATACGTGAACTTAAGCTCCAGCTCGGAAACCGACATGTCCCAGTCCGCCACATATACGTGCTGAGCGGAACCGCTGGTCGGCTCCATGCCATGGAACTCCTTGTAAACCAGGCCGGGAGCAATCTGTTCGGCGGTCCAGCCCTTCTCCTCGGGACGGTCTACGAATAGGGCAATGCGACCTTTTAGGTAATCCCTCACATCGTTCCACCTGTAATACGGCCCCTGAACGACTCCGAGCTTGCCCAGGCGCACCTCTTCGCCGTTAAGCAGAACCTTTACCAGAACGTCTCCGCGGCCGTTTTTCTTGGGTTTGTAGAATACGTACTGAAGGTTCGTTCCCATAAGAGAACGGAAGGTCTGGAAATAGTAAACCAGTTCGTCGGGGTTCTCGGGAGCGGTGTCAAAGTCGTCTATATCCATAATCATCAGCAGGGCCATCATCACGTGGTCGTGACCGAAGCGCAAATCGGCTCCGCGGATTCCGGAAGTCATCCTCTCGTCTGCCTTCTCCACCATGTCCTCAACTACTGACGAACAAGGCGTGCGGTACGGGCGATATTCGCGATAACGCTCGTAATTGTCTATCTCCCAAAGGATTGCATACTCTTCTTTGGTTAACAAGGAACTGACGTCTATTCGCTCCTCTTCCGGTATGCTGTTCATTCCTGCCACAAACATGTAAAGGTTGAAGAAAACGACCTGCGGGTTACGTTTGCCAAGGCAGTTGTCCGGATCCTTGAACAGCCGCGCCAGCACATCTCTATACTGGGGGAAACGGCGGAGGAAAAAGTCTTCAGAAGATTCCTTGTAAGGGAATATGTCCTTAGGACCGGTATATTTGAACGGGTTCTCCCCCATGTTAGGCCTAGTCGCCTGCACATCCAGAATGCTCTGGTGCTCATACAGCGTAGTATGCGGAGCAGCGCGGGTGATGGCGGAGCCGAACGACGACATACTCATGATGGAACGGGCTGCCGGAGACGCACAGGCATCCACTACGCTACCCTTTCCGAAAGCGGAGGGGAACGACTTCACCATGGTCGAAGCGATATACTGATGCTGCTCCCATCCGATGGGGGTGAGGTCTCCGACCTTGTACTTCACATTGTCCCAGAACGGCTGAAGGCGGTCCAGAAGCTCTTCTCCATAGGGAGTAAGATTACCCTGGGAGCGTCCTTCGGCAAGCATATTCAGCAACACGGTGTAGGCTTTCGCCGTATATGCGTAGCGGGAGCCGTGACGGCCATAATGGCTGACGTAAACGGCTTCGTATCCTTTGGGCGCCGGGGTAGCCGCCTTATCGGAATAATCGTACAAACAATCCAGGCCGGAAGACTTGTTCCAGTCTGCAAGCACCTCCTGACGGACCCCGGTACGCTGTGCGTAAACGGCAGTGGCCAGGCAAATCATAAGAACTATAACAAAAGATTTCTTCATAATCATCCTATCTGCGATCCGTTGTTGACGGCCTCCTGAGGGGTTACGAAACGCATTGTGCCGTCTCCCTGTTTGGCCATGAGAATCATGCCGTGGCTCTCAATTCCGCGGATCACGCGCGGCTTGAGATTGGCAAGAATGCATATCTGCTTGCCCAGCATATCCTCCGGGCTGTAGTACTCCGCTATGCCCGACACGATTACGCGCCTGTCTATACCGGTGTCTATGGTAAGCTTGAGCAGCTTGTCCGTCTTGGGTACCCGCTCGGCCTCCAGGACGGTAGCCGTACGTATGTCCATCTTCTCGAAATCTTCGAAGCTGCACTCGTCCTTCTGAGGGGCCACGCGCCCGGCTTCCTCGGCTTTGGCTCGGGCCTCAATTTCCGCCCTGATGTTCTGCAACCTGGCGATCTGGGCGTCGATCGCATCGTCCTCTATCTTGGCAAAGAGCAACTCCGGCTCTCCCAGCTGATGGCCCGCAGGCAGGATCTGGGGACGTCCGAGCACCTCCCAGTCGAGCTCGGAGCCCAGCATATCCCTGAGCCGCTTTGCGGCAAACGGGGTGAAAGGCTCGAAAGCTATGGCGAGGTCGGCGCAGATCTGCAGGGAGATGTTCAGTATGGTCGCAGTGCGGTCCATATCGGTCTTTGCGGTCTTCCAGGGTTCGGTGTCGGAAATATACTTGTTGCCGGCGCGGGCTATGCCCATGGCATCCTTAAGGGCCTCGCGGAACCTGAATTCCTCGATATTCTTCTCTATCGACGCCTTGAGCGCCGGGATTTCGGCCAGCACTTCCTTATCCACGTCGAGCAGCTGCCCGCAAGGCGGCACCTTGCCGCCGAAGTACTTGTGGGTGAGCACCATGGCGCGGTTGACAAAGTTGCCGAAAATGGCCACGAGCTCGCTGTTGTTACGCGTCTGGAAGTCCTTCCAGCTGAAGTCGTTGTCGGCCGTCTGGGGAGCGTTGGCCGTAAGTACGTAGCGGAGCACGTCCTGCTTGCCGGGGAAATCCCTGAGGTACTCGTGCGCCCATACCGCCCAGCCGCGGGAAGTGGAGATCTTGTCGCCCTCCAGGTTCAGGAATTCATTGGCCGGGACATTGTCCGGCAGTATGTATCCGTCGCCGTAAGCCTTCAGCATTGCGGGGAAAACTATGCAGTGGAAGACGATGTTGTCCTTGCCGATAAAGTGTATCAGGCGCGTATCAGGCGACTTCCACCACTTCTCCCAGCTGTCCGGCAGAAGCTCCTGGGTATTGGATATATAACCGATGGGGGCGTCGAACCAGACATAGAGCACTTTGCCCTCGGCGCCCTCAACGGGCACCGGTACGCCCCAGTCGAGGTCGCGGGTAACGGCACGCGGCTGCAGGCCGCCGTCCAGCCAGCTCTTGACCTGGCCGTAAACGTTGGTGCGCCATTCCTTGTGGCCCTCCAGAATCCACTCCCGCAGCCACTGCTCATAGTCCTGTAAAGGCAGGTACCAGTGGGTTGTCTTCTTCTTAACGGGTGTTGCGCCGCTCAGCTTGGAACGCGGGTTGATGAGCTCCTCGGGGCTGAGGGTACTGCCGCATTTCTCACACTGGTCGCCATAGGCGCCCTCGTTGCCGCATTTGGGGCAGGTGCCGACTATATACCGGTCCGCCAGGAACTGTCCCGCCTCCGGATCGTAATACTGCTCGCTCTCGCGGGTGACGAACTTGCCCTCGTCGTACAGTTTACGGAAGAATTCGGATGCATTCTTCTCGTGAATCTTGGAGGAGGTGCGGCCGTAGATGTCGAAATTGATTCCGAGGCCGGCGAAGGAGTCCTTGATTATGTTGTGGTAACGGTCAACTATATCCTGCGGGGAGCATCCCTGCTGGCGGGCCTTTATGGTGATGGGTACGCCGTGCTCGTCGGAGCCGCAGATGTAAAGCACCTCGCGGCCGCGCATGCGCAGGTAGCGTACATAGATGTCTGCGGGCACATAAACGCCCGCCAGATGGCCTATGTGCACGGGGCCGTTCGCATACGGCAGAGCACAGGTAACAAGTGTTCGTTTCTTATCATTCATAGCTTTTTATGATTTTTCTCTTCCTATTTTCTGATTGATACGGCGCTGGGCGGCCTGCAGCTTGAGCATCTCCTGCATCATGGAGAGTTGTTCCTCAGGGCTTGCGGAAGCAAGGGAACGGCGCAGGGTGTCCAGACGGTCCTGCACCCGGCGTTCGGCATATACCATTATGGCCTTTGGAACTCCGGCCGTGAGGAAGGTTGCCGTAGTGGTAAGGGCGGCTTCGAAGGCTCCCACCGTAAGCTGGTACTTCTCCGTGCAGAAAGTGGCGGCAAGCGATGCCAGCACGCGGTCTTCCCCGTCCAGCAGGCGGCGCAGTATCGCGCCCTGCTCAAGGCCTTCGTCGTAAAGGCGCATGTAATTGTCGTACAGTAACTTATACTGACTGTTGGAGAAGTGGCTGCCGTCGGCGTCCATGGAGTCACGGATAAAATCCGCCACGGTCGGTTTCTCCTCCTCGCTGCCGGAATAATAGGGCGAATCGCTCTCGAACTCCAGCTGTTCGCTGCCGTAGCGCATGAGAAAGAAAAGCAGGTCCCTCTCCGCCGGAGCCAGGGTCCTGTTCTCCAGATAGATGCCGGCACCGGGAGAGTTCGCAGGAAGCTGGAGTGCCGGATCGGCTGCATCGCCGCCGGGAGGCGCCGGAATCTCATTCCCGTCTCCCGCAGAATCGTACGGCGACGGCTGTGAATGCTGACGCTGACGGTCGCGCAGCTCGTCCTCCATCTTCTTCTTCCTCACTCCGGAGATGCGCTGGAAGATAATGGACGACTCGATTCCGAAACGCAGGGAGACCGTATCCACATACACCGCCCGCTTCACAGGATCCGGTATCTCAGCTATGGTATCTGCGATGTCGTTGATGAGAGACGCCCGTTTGAGGGGGTCGGTCCCGGCCTCGGACAGCAGCAGGTCGGTCTTGAACTCGATGAAGTCCCTCTCGCCGGAGGCAATGTACTCCTGCATCTCTGCCAGGGTGTGCTTGCGGGCGAACGAATCGGGGTCCTCCCCGTCCGGCAGCAGCACTATCTTAACGTTGAGCCCTTCCGCCAGCACCAGGTTGATACCGCGCAGAGCGGCATGAATACCTGCCGGGTCGCCGTCGTACATGATGGTGACGTCCTCGGTGAACTTGTGCATCAGGCGTATCTGCTCCACGGTAAGGGAGGTGCCGCAGGACGCCACTACGTTGGTGATGCCGAGCTGGTGCATGGTCACCATGTCCAGGTTGCCCTCGACCAGGATGCATTTGCCGCTGCGGGATATTTCGCTCTTGGCGAACCATATTCCGAGGAGGTTGCGGCTCTTTATGTAAATCTCCGTCTCCGGAGAATTGACGTACTTCGCCGGATTGTCGGCATGCAGCGTCCTGCCGCTGAACGCCAGCACCCGTCCGCTTACGGAATGGATGGGGAACATTACCCGCTCGCGGAACTTGTCCGCCACGCTGCCGTCCTCCCGCTGTACTGCGAGGCCGGCGGCAAGTATGTACTCCATCTTGTAGCCCGCGGCGACGGCTGCGTCGATGAACGCCGTCTTGCCTGAGGGAGCCCAGCCAAGCCCGAAGCGCTCAATGGTGGCGTCTTCAAGTCCCCGCTTGCGCAGGTACTCGTAGCCCACGGCACGTCCCTCTGGGGTCTGCAGCTGGGAGGCGAAAAACTTCTGGGCGAATTCCGATACCAGGAGAAGGCTCTCACGGCGCTGTCTCCGGACTATTTCCTCCGGGGATTCCTCCTCCTCGACTATGTCTATCTTGTACTTGGCGGCCAGATAGCGCAGGGCCTCCACGTAGGAACTGTGTTCGTGCTCCATCACGAAGCCCACAGCAGAACCGGATTTGCCGCAGCCGAAGCATTTGTAGATGCCCTTGGCCGGGGAGACGTAGAACGAAGGGGTTTTCTCGTTGTGGAATGGGCAGCAGGCCACATAGTTGGCCCCGCGGCGCTTAAGCGTCACGAAATCCCCGACCACATCCTCTATCCTTGCAGTGTCGAGTATAAGGTTGACTGTCTCCTGCGGTATCACGAAGCTATCTCACACAAGAACTTGATGCGCACCAGGCGTATCTCCATTTCATCATAATCTCCGCCCAGGGCGGCGATGGCGTCCGCAACCGAATCGGAAGCCGCTTCGTCCCGGAAGTATTCGTATATCTCTTCGACGATGTCCTCGTCCAGAGTCTCATTGATGTAATAGTCCAGGTTCAGGGAGGTGCCGGTGGCCACGATGGCCTCGATCTCGCTCATCAGCTCGTCCATGTCCAGCCCCCTGGCTTCGGCTATATCTTCCAGCGACATGCATTTGTCTATGCTCTGGATGATGAATATCTTGTTGGCCGATTTGCTCGGGGCGGACTTGACTATGAAGTCGTCCGGACGGGTTATCTCGTTCTCTTCTACGTACTTGGAAATGAGCTTGACGAATTCCTCACCGAATTTACGGGCCTTGCCTTCGCCCACTCCCTGGCAGTTGCGCAGTTCCTCTATCGTTACCGGATAGAGTATGGACATGTCGTCCAGGGCCGGGTCGCCGAAAATAATCCAGGGCTGCAGCTTCAGTTTGCGGGCCACGTCCCTGCGCAGGTCCTTCAGCATGGCAAGCAGCACCGGATCGCCGGCCCCGCCGCCGCCCTTCATGGCAGCGTTGGCGGCCGCGGTCTCCTCGTCCTCCTCGTCGTCGGCGTCGCCGTTGCCGGTAAACACTCTGTCCTCGACTATCATAAGTTCATACGGCTTTGCCAGGAACTCCCGACCCTTGTCGGTCACGCCTATCAGTCCGTAGCTCTCGATTTCCTTCTCCAGCAGGTGCAGGATGAGGCCCTGGTGTATGACGGTACACCAGAATTTATCGCTGTGGTCGGAGCCCTTGCCGTAGTACTCCAGCTGGTCGTGCTGGTAGGACTTGACCATAGCGGTTGGATTGCCGATGAGTATGTTGGCAAGATGCTCGATCTTGAAATGCTCGGGCAGCGCCTCTATCAGCGCGATGACCAGCTTCATCTGCTCCCGCCCGTCGAAGAGAGGCTTGGGATTTACGCAGTTGTCGCAGGAGCCGCAGTTGTCGTGCGGATAATCCTCGCCGAAGTAGTTGAGCAGCAGCTTCCTGCGGCACTGGTTGGACTCCGCGTAAGCTACCACCTCGCCCAGCAGCTGACGGCTGATTTCCTGCTCCGCCACCGGCTTTCCCTGCATGAACTTTTCCAGCTTCTGTATGTCCTTGTAGCTGTAGTAGTCTATGCAGCGGCCTTCTTTCCCGTCACGCCCGGCGCGGCCGGTCTCCTGATAGTAGCTCTCTATGCTCTTGGGGATGTCGTAATGGATGACAAAGCGCACATCCGGCTTGTCAATGCCCATGCCAAAGGCTATGGTGGCCACTATGACGTTAATCTCCTCCGTCAGGAAGGCGTCCTGATTCTCCGCACGCGTCTTTGCGTCCAGGCCGGCATGGTAGGGACGCGCCTTGATGCCGTTGATGCACAGCAGCTGGGCTATTTCCTCCACCTTCTTGCGGCTGAGGCAATAAACTATTCCGGATTTGCCGGGGTTCTGCTTGATATACTTTATCATATCCTTCTCCACGTCCTGCTTGTCGCGAACCTCGTAATAAAGGTTGGGACGGTTGAAGGAAGACTTGAACACCGCTGCCCCCTGGATGCCCAGGTTCTTGAGTATGTCGCTCTGCACCTTGGGCGTCGCCGTGGCGGTGAGGGCGATGATGGGCAGGCGCCCGATTTCGTCCACCAGGGCGCGTATGCGGCGGTATTCCGGCCGGAAGTCGTGACCCCATTCGGAAATACAGTGCGCCTCGTCCACGGCATAGAAGGAAATCTTCACCTCCCTGAGGAGCGAAACGTTCTCCTCCTTGGTGAGCGATTCCGGCGCCACATAGAGAATCTTGGTCTTGCCGGCAAGCAGGTCGGCCCTCACCTCCTCTATCTGCGCCTTGCTGAGCGAAGAATTAAGGAAATGGGCTATACTGCCGGTGCCCGTTCCGGCCTCGAAGCCGCGGAGCAGGTCCACCTGGTTCTTCATCAGGGCGATGAGAGGGGAAATCACTATGGCGGTCCCCTCCATTAGCAGGGCCGGGAGCTGATAGCAAAGGGATTTGCCGCCGCCCGTCGGCATCAGCACAAAGGCGTCCCCGCCACCGACAAGGTGCCGTATGACGCTTTCCTGATCGCCTTTGAAAGTGTCGTAGCCGAAGAAATTCTTCAGCGTCTCGTGAATGGTGGCGGAGTCTATGGTCATGAATATCAGTCTAAGGTGTGGATCGCAAGGCCGGAACGAAGCTTAGGCTCGAACCAAGTAGTCTTGGGAGGCATGATATTGCCGGTGTCGGCAATATTGATAAGCTGCTGCATGGAAACGGGGTAAAGGGCGAAGGCGACCTTCATCTCCCCGGAATCCACCCTCCTGGACAGTTCCCCGAGGCCGCGGATTCCGCCTACGAAGTCGATACGCTTGTCGGTGCGGAGGTCCTTGATTCCCAGTATCTTGTCCAGCACCAGGTTGGACAGGATGGTAACGTCCAGCACGCCTATGGGATCGCTGTCGTCGTAGCGACCGGGCTTTGCGGTGAGGCTGTACCATTTATCCCCGAGGTACATGGAGAAATTATGCAGGCCCACGGGGCTGTAGGGTTTGGCGGGACGGCCGCAGCGGGGCTTCGTGGCGAGAGCAACGTCAAAGTCCTCCTCCAGAGCCTTCAGGAATTCCTCGGGGCTCAGGCCGTTCAGGTCCTTGACCACCCGGTTGTAGTCGATGATTGCCAGCTGGCTCTCCGGGAAGCATACCGCCATGAAGTAATTGTACTCTTCGTTGCCGGTATGATTGGGATTCTGGGCTTTCTTCTCCGCGCCCACTCGGGCAGCGGCAGCAGTACGATGGTGACCGTCGGCCACGTAGAATGCGTCTATGTCCTTTGTGAATATTTCGGTGATACGGGCGTTGACCGCATCGTCGTCGATTACCCAGAACGTATGGGTGAAGTTATTCTCATCCACAAACTTGTACTCGGGCTTGCCGGCGGCGGTCCTGGCGATAATGCCGCCGAGCTCGGCGTTATCCTTGAAAGCAAAGAAAACGGGCTCGATGTTGGCGTTCTGGATGCGGACGTGGATCATGCGGTCGTCTTCCTTATCCTTGCGGGTAAGCTCATGTTTCTTGATTATCCCGCTGGCATAATCGTCCGTGTGGGCGCAGAGCACGATGCCGTACTGGGTGCGCTTGCCCATGGTCTGGGCATATACGTAATACTTTTCCTTGTCTTCGCGGACCAGCCAGCCGTTCTTCTGCCAGGTCTTGAAGTTCTCCACCGCGCGGTCGTACGTGCGCTGTTCGTGCTCGCCGGCAATGGGATTAAAATCTATTTCAGGTTTGGTGATGTGGAGTAGCGATTTCTCACCCGCCATCTTGAAGGCTTCCTGGGAATTCAGAACGTCATACGGAGGTGCCGCAACCTCGGTTACAAGGTTACGCGGGGGCCTGAGAGCTGCAAAAGGTTTTACTCGTACCATAGTGTGGTTATTAATTTAACCGAAGGTACGAATAATTTATGAAATATGCAAAAGGAGATTTAGTTCTCGTCTTCGTCGTAGATGATTTCCTCCTTCTCGTCGTCCTCGTCCTCCTCATCATCATCGTCGTCCTCATCATCATCGTCGCCTCCGGGGATTCCGGGGAGCTTGCGATGCTGCTGGGGGAGATCCTCAAATGCTACGTAGCCATTCTCGAACTCCAGGGGCACGGGGCCTTTGGTCTCCACCACAGTGGGCGTAGAGATGCTGCCGGCCTCCTGGCCCTCAAGCGTAATGATTACGCTCTTCCGGGCTGCTACGTCATAGAAATACACGAAACGGACTATCCCTTCGGCTACAGTCCGGGCTACCGATACGGCATCCACGGTGCCGCAGCCAAGGTCCTGAAGGGCGTACCGTGCAACCACGGTCCCCTCCCCGTCGAAGGCCTTGAACAGGATAGGCTGGTCGACGGTGAATTCGAGATCGGCGCGGAGCTGCTTGTGGAAGGTGTACAGAGAGTGGCTGCCGTCCACCTTGTACACTCTGTAGAAACCTTTTATCCCCTCCAGGGTAACCCTATACGTGTAAACCATAATAGTCTTTTCACAAATCAACGTGCGAAGATACAAAAAAAGCGCTAACTTTGGTTGCTGATGAGCGATATTTATAATAGTATCTCTTCCAGGGGCGAGGGGCTGTACAAGGATCAGGGCAGCCGGTTTATTGCTTTTGCCATTCCCGTGGAGACGGAAGAGGAAGTGAAGGAGCTGGTCGCCGGCTTCCGCAAGGAGTACCATGATGCACGGCATCACTGCTACGCCTACCGCATCGGCGCCCAGGGCGAAATCTGGCGTGCCAGCGACGACGGAGAGCCATCCGGAACCGCCGGGAGGCCCATTCTCGGGCAGATCGACTCCGCAGGCCTCAGCGACATCCTGGTGGTCGTGGTGCGCTACTTCGGCGGCATCAAACTGGGTGTGCCCGGACTTATCAAAGCTTACAAAAGCGCCACCGCAGACGCGCTTGCAAACGCCCCAAGGTGCGAAAAAATCGCAGGCGACTGGTACAGGGTGGGCTTCGACTACGAATCGATGCCACAGGTGATGAAGATGGTCAAGGACCTGGACCTGCCGCAACGCGCCAGGGAGTTCGGGCAGGAATGCAGCATGGAACTCAGGGTGCGCCGCAGTCTTAAGGATGTTTTTTTGGAAAGAACACTTTCTATCTGTAAATTTGCAGACTTATTATACAATTAACTATGACCAATAAAGTTCACGTTTTCAACGCAGGCCCCTGCCTTCTCCCGCAGGTCGCCATCGACCGTTCCATCGAGGCTCTCAAAGACTTCGCCGGCACCGGTGTTTCCCTGATTTCCATATCCCACCGCACCAAGGAGTGGGATGCGGTCATGGATGAATGCCGCGCACTCTGGAAAGAGCTGTTGAATATACCCGACGACTATGAGGTAGTGTTTCTCGGAGGCGGTGCAAGCCTCGGCTTCCTCTATGTAGCCATGAATTTCCTCGAAAAGAAGGCTGCCTACCTGGACACCGGCGTATGGGCCCACAAGGCTCTCAAGGAGGCCCAGGGCCTTGGTGAAGCATATGCCATCGCCTGCTCCAAGGACCGCAACTACTGCTACATTCCCAAGGGATACGACATTCCCACAGACATAGACTATCTGCACATCACCACCAACAATACCATCTACGGCACCGAGATCAAGACCGATTACGACTGCCCCGTTCCCCTTATCGCCGATATGTCCTCCGACATCCTCAGCCGCAAGGTGAACGTGAGCAAGTACGCCATGATCTACGGCGGCGCGCAGAAGAACGCGGGTCCTGCCGGCGTCGCCTTCTACATCATCAAAAAGGATATGCTGGGCAAGGTCAGCCGCTACATCCCCACGATGCTCGACCTCCGCACCCACGTGGACAAACTCTCCATGTTCAACACTCCCCCGGTGTTCTCCATTTTCGTGATGAACGAGACTCTGAAGTGGCTCAAGGGCATAGGCGGACTGGACGCGATTCACGCCATAGATGAGAAGAAGGCAGCTACCCTGTATGCCGAAATCGACCGCAACAGCCTCTTCCGCGGCACCGCCGACAAGGCTGACCGTTCCATCATGAATGTCTGCTTCGTTCCCGCCGAGGGACGCGAAGACCTCCAGGACGAGTTCCTCGCATTCGCCAAGGAGCGCGGAATGGTGGGACTGAAGGGCCACCGCAGCGTAGGCGGATTCAGGGCCTCCCTCTACAACGCCTGCACCCAGGAAGACGTGGACGCTCTGGTCGCATGTATGCAAGAATTCGAGAAACTTCACATTTAAAAGTCGTATGAAAATACTTGTTGCAACCCAGAAACCTTTTGCGGCCGTCGCCGTCAATGGTATAAAAGATATTCTGGAGGCCGCCGGACACGAGGTGGCGGTGTTTGAAAAATATGCCGCACAGGAAGACCTGGTGGCTGCCGTAGCCGACGCGGAAGGCCTCATCATCCGCTCCGACAAGGTGACCGCCGAAGTTATCGCCGCAGCACCCAAACTCCGCATCGTAGTGCGCGCCGGGGCCGGTTTCGACAATGTGGACCTCGCAGCCGCCAGCGAGCGCGGAATCGTGGTGATGAATACTCCCGGACAGAACTCCAACGCCGTGGCGGAACTCGCGATAGCCCTGATGATATACATGGCCCGCACCCAATTCACTCCCGCCACCGGCAGCGAGATTGCCGGCAAGCGCCTTGGAGTGCAGGCTTACGGCAACGTTGGCCGCCTGGTAGGCATGAAGGCACGCGCCCTCGGCATGGAGATTTCCGCCCTGGATCCCTTCCTGACCGACGAGCAGATAGTTGCCGGAGGAGCCAGCCCCGTGCATACCGTAGAGGAGCTTTACTCCTGCAGCGACTACCTGTCCATACATATTCCGGCACTGCCCGCAACCATAAAGAGCATAGGCTACGAGCTCATCTCCCGCATGCCCAAAGGCGCCACTCTCGTGAATACGGCCCGCAAGGAGGTCATCGACGAGGACGGCCTGATGCGTGCCCTGGAGGAGCGTCCGGACCTCAAGTACGTCACCGACGTAATGCCCGACAACTATGCTGCCCTGCAGGAAAAGTTCGGCCTGCGGGTTTTCGCCACTCCCAAGAAGATGGGCGCCCAGACTTCCGAGGCCAACATCAACGCCGGACTGGCCGCCGCCCGCCAGATTGCGGACTATTTCGCCACAGGAAACACCAAATTCCAGGTAAACCGCTGATTTGAAATTCATTAAGCATATAATCGCAAGTCTCGCTGCCGTATGTTTTACGGCAGCGGGCGTCTTTGCGCAGGTGGTCGAGAAGCGCGATACGCTCGACACCTCCTACGTAACCGCGGTAAAAGAGAAGATGCGCAACACCACCCAGACCGGCCTTATGCGTCTGGACGGCAACAAGCTGCGCACCACCGTAGCCGCCTTCGGCACCCCCGACCTCATCAAGAGCCTGCAGATGCTGCCCGGAGTGGCGGCGGGAAACGAGCTGATGTCCGGTCTCTACGTGCACGGAGGCGACGGCAACGACAACCTCTTCCTGCTGGACGGGGTTCCTCTGTACAACGTAGCCCACTTCGGAGGATTCTTCTCCAGCTTCAATACCGACGTGGTGGAGAACCTGGACTTTTACAAGAGCGGATTCCCGGCCCGCTTCGGCGGACGCCTGTCTTCGGTGGTGGACGTGGAGACCTCCGAGGGCAACATGGAGGAGTACCACGGCAATTTATCGCTCGGCCTCATAGACGGACGGGTGCAGGTAGAAGGCCCTATAGTCAAGGGCAAAACTTCGTTCAATGTCGGCCTGAGGCGTTCCTGGATGGATGTCGTCACCGTGCCGGCCCTGCTTTACGTAAACACCAAGAACAAGGGCAACCCCAAGGCAAGCGGCGGCTATGCTATGTGGGACATGAACGCCCGTGTAACCCACAAGTTCAACGAAAACAGCAAACTGAACGCATGTATCTACTGGGGACGCGACAATCTTCACGCAGGAATCAAGGAATCCGAGTCCGAGTCCTTCATGGACATAGACCTGCGGACCAACTGGGGCTCGTTTACGTCCTCCGTCGCATGGGAGGCGAAATACAGCCAGAAGGTCAACGCCAGGCTGATGGGCTACTTCACCCGTTCAGACTCCGACGTAGGCTATACCTTCGACGTGGGATCCGTGAAAGATAAGAAAGAGGAGTCCATGCTGTTTTTCAAGGACGACAACATCTGCGACGTGAACGACGCCGGAGTGAAATACGACCTCAACTGGTATCCCGACAGCTTCAACCACGTGAGGGCGGGAGCGGCCGTTGCTATGCACAACTATAAGATAGGCAGGGAGTATGAGCAGAAGGGCGCCCTTTTCGGCATCCTGAACGATTCCGACTCAAAGGACAATGAAGTTGCTCCCACCGGAGAGAAATACCGCGCCTGGGAGCCCGCCGTATATCTGGAAGACGAGATTTTCCTCGCCTATAATTTCACTCTGAACGCCGGCCTGCGCGCATCCCTCTTCGGCACCAGTAAGAAGACCTGGGGGTCGCTGGAACCCCGCGCTGCGCTCAAGTGGCTCATTACCAATGATATCTGCGCCAAGCTGTCGTACACCCGCATGAGCCAGTACATACACATGGTATCGGCCATGTACATAGATCTGCCCACCAACAGCTGGATGCCGTCCACTCCCGAGGCGGGGCCCATGGTTTCCGACCAAATCGCCGGCGGACTCTACTTCACCCCCGGCCACTTCAAGATCAATCTGGAGGGATGGTACAAGACCATGGAGGGCATGCTTGCCTACAACGGCGCCAACGCCTTCTACCCTCCCCTGGTGAACTGGGAGAAATCCTTCACCTCAGGCAGCGGCAAATCCTACGGAATGGAGCTTGAAACCACTTACAGCATACCCAAGCTGGAGCTGTCTGCATACTATACCCTCAGCTGGTCCTGGCGGCAGTTCGACGCCTATTCCATGTTCCCCTTCCTCGACCGCAACGACAACCGCCACAAAGTGAACCTGGTGGGCAACTGGAACTTTGCCCGCGGCTGGTTCATGTCGTTCAACTGGAGCTGGCATACGGGAAACCGCATCACCCTGCCCAGCCATATCATCCGCGCGGAGGGCGGGATTTACGATACGGTATTCGAAGCCCCCTTCAACACCAAACTGCCCGACTACCACAGACTGGACATCAGCCTGGACAAAAAATGGGAGCTGTATAACGGCAGCGTTATCGCATTCAACCTGAGCGTTTACAACGTTTACAACCACCTCAACGCGTCCTTCGCCATGCTGGACCAGGACGAGAAGGGCAATTACAGAGGTATGGCCTACGGGCTCATCCCCATCATCCCGACCTTTAGCGTGAGCTACAAATTCTGATGCTATGAAAAAGTTCTGCCTTCTGACCGCCCTAGGCCTTCTCGCCTGCGCCTGCGAGATTCCGTTCTCCATAGACAACATTTCCGAGCCCCGCTTCTTCGTGGAGTTCATACCTGCCGCCGGAGAGCAGACTACCACCTTGAAGATATCCTACGCCGACCCTGCATACGGGGAGAAGCCCAGAGGTTTTTATTCTTTGTCCTCCAAGGACGTTAGCATAGAAGTAAACGACAAGGCCATAGACACGGGGAATCTGACCTGGGAGCAGAACGGCAACAGCTGGAAGGCGGCGGTCAATGGTAACTTCGTGCCCGGAGACAGGGTCACGGTGAGCGTAAAGGGAGCCTCGGTTCCGACCGCTACAGGCGTTACGGTAGTGCCGGAGCCGCCGGTCATCGCCTCCATCGACATCAGCAAATCGGACGACAAGGAAGAATCCGCCGGCAGACGTTTCGTGGTCAGGCTGGACCGCAACGTCGCCGCAGGCGAATACTACGGAATATCGATCAAACTGGAAGAGGAGTACTACACCGCCGAAATCAGCCTGATGCCCCCGTCGTTCCGCCTGGACACTTTAAGATCCACCTACAGCAGGTCTCCAGGGCAGGTGGCGTCAATGTCCGACATCAACAATATGGACCTGGACGCTTTCGCATCCGTCAGCTACAAGTACGGCGGTCTCATCAGCGAGGACAGCATGTACATGATCGACGACATGTTCGTGTATGAATACAACCCCATGTCGCTGCTCAGCAATAAACAGTTCGACGGCAACAGCTACTCCTTCTATATCAACGCCGACCTGAACATCAACGACCTGCTGGACGGAATGGATTTCGGCGGAGAAGGCGGATATACGGAACCGGAGTATCCTGAATATAACGAAGGGGATGATCCCGGAGACGATTGGGAAGACCCCGAAGAGCCGGAGGAACCGGACACCTACACCATCATGATAGGCTCGAAGACCTGGTACCGTATCGAGATCTTCCGGCTGAGCGAGGAGTTCTACAACTACTGCAAGGCCCAGTACCTGATGGACTACAACATACTCGCCAATTTCGGAGTCACGCCTCCCAACTTCACCTATTCCAATGTGCGCAACGGCCTGGGCGTAGTCGGCGGTGTGTCGCATTGCTGCTCGGAACTCATTCCCGACCCCTTCAACAAAGAGCCGGAGATGCCGAATCTAATGGATTTGATGAAGGAGCTGACTAAATGATCTCCTCTCTCTCGCGGAGGTCCTTCACACGCAGCTGGATGGTGGAGTTGCCGCGATAGTAATTCTCTACTATAGAATAACATACGTCAAGCGGATTGCCCGACTTGATGTATTCGTAGTAGTCTGCCATATTGAAGGCAATGGCGGCTATCTGGTGGTAGGGCTGGGATTCCTGGATGAGGTCCAGCTTGAGATGAATTCCGCCGGCTCCCACCTTGCGCCCGTTGCCGGCGTCATAGACGTTCTCCGTCATGAAAACGGGGTTGCCGTTTCCAGGGCCGAAGGGCTGGAACTGCTTGAGTATGCGGAAGAATTTCGGGGTGATCTGGGAGAAATCCAGCCTCGCGTCTATGTCCACCACCGGCACCAGCATATCGGCCGTAATCTTTCCGGCTATGAAACTGTCTATGCGGCGGGCGAATTCGTCCAGGTTCTCCTCCTTGAGGGTAAGACCGGCAGCATACACGTGACCGCCGAAGTTCTCCAGCAGGTCCGCGCAGCTTTCTATGGCCTCATACAGGTCGAATCCCGCCACGCTCCGGGCGGAGCCGGTAACGAAGCCGTTGGATTTGGTAAGGACGACGGTAGGCTTGTAGTAAGCCTCCACGAGGCGCGATGCGACTATACCCACGATACCCTTGCTCCAGCGGGGATTGTACACCACCGTGGCGTTTTCCCTGGCTAGACAGTTGCCGCTTTCCACCATCTCCAGAGCCTCCCGGGTGATTTCCCGGTCTATGTTCTTGCGGTCGTTGTTGTTCTCGTTTATCTTCTCTCCGATGAACATGGCGGTCCCCACATCCTCCGCAGTCAGGAGCTCCACCGCCAGGCGTCCCGATTCCATGCGCCCTGCGGCGTTGATACGGGGGCCGATCTTGAAGACTATGTCGTCGATGGTTATATGGCCGGGCTCCAGGTTGGAGAGATTGATCATGGCCAGCAGGCCTTTGTGGGGGTTCTCGTTAAGCTGTTTGAGGCCGAAGTGGGCGAGGGTGCGGTTCTCCCCCACCATGGTCACCAGGTCCGAGGCGATACTCACGACCAGCAGGTCCAGCAGGGGGATAAGGGATTCGAACGGAACGCCGTAGCGGGCCGAGTAGGCCTGCACCAGCTTGAAGCCTACGCCGCAGCCGGAAAGGTCGTCGAAGGGATAGAAACAGTCTTCTCTTTTGGGGTCGAGTACCGCGACCGCCCCGGGGAGAGTCTCCTCCGGAAGGTGATGGTCGCAGATAATCATGTCCACTCCCTTGCTCTTGGCGTATTCCGCCTTATCTATGGCCTTGATGCCGCAGTCGAGGGTGATGATGAGTCCGAATCCGCCCTCGAAGGCCCAGTCTATACCCTTGTAGGATACTCCGTAACCCTCATCGTAGCGGTCCGGAATATAGAAATCGACCTTAGAGGTGAACCTCCGTATGAAGGAGAATACCAGTGCGACGGCGGTGGTGCCGTCCACGTCGTAGTCGCCGTAAACGAGAATCTTTTCGCCGGAGGTGATCGCCTTGTGCAGGCGCTCTACCGCAACGTCCATGTCCTTCATGAGGAAGGGGTCGTGGAGGTCGTCCAGGCTGGGGCGGAAGAAAGTACGGGCCTGCTCGAACGTTTCTACGCCGCGCTTCACAAGAAGCTCGGCGAGAACGCGGTCAATGCCTACTTCGGTGGAGAGTTTCTCCACTTTCGCAGGATCGGCCTGTTCCATCAGGTTCCATCTCTTTTCTGCTCCCATAACTTGCAAAAATATATATTTTTTAGGGATTTTCCCAAAAATTATATTATCGACGATATGATGTCGTCGGCGACGAACCAGCGGTCTTCGGGGATGCGGCCGTAGCCCGGAATGCCCTCCGAGGTCCGCAGTCCCAGCATTATCCTCTCCTCCCTGATCTCTTCCTCCGTGAGCACTTCGCTCGTCGACGTCCATCCGTTCAGCTCCTCGGAATTCCAGCTGCGAATTTCTCTGCATGGCACTTTCTCTTCTTCTCCTGACGGGTAGATTCCAAGCGAATGCGCACCTGGGCCGAGCCCTACATACGGAGAGCGTGTCCAGTAGGCGCTGTTGTGAACGGCGCGGCGGCCGGGAAGCGCCCAATTGGAGATTTCGTAGTGCTCATAACCGGCGGCAGAAAGGAGGCGGCAGATGAGGCGGTACTGAGCTTCGCATTCCTCGTCGGGCAGTTCGATGTAGCGCCCTTCACGGACCATACGCCCCAGCGTACTCCCCTCCTCTATGGAGAGCTGATATGCCGAAATGTGCTCCGGGCGCCATTCCAGCAGCTCCCGGACCGTAGCTTCGAGCATCTGCTCCGACATGCCCGAGACGCCGAAAATGATATCCAGGCTGATGTTGTCGAAACCGGCTTCGCGCAGTAGCCGGAACGCACGGCGGGCGCCTTCAGAATCGTGCCTGCGGTTCATCCAGCGGAGCATTCCGTCGTCCAGCGACTGAACGCCCATACTCACCCTGTTCACTCCGATCTCCCGGAGGCCGTGTGCATATTCAGGGGTGATGTCGTCGGGGTTCACCTCCACCGTCCATTCATCGTAAGACCGCCCCCCGCAGGCGTCGGCGATGCGGCCCAATACATCAGGAGGCAGCACCGACGGGGTGCCGCCTCCGAAGTAGAGGGTATTGACTGCCGCGGTGGCGGCTATTTCTGCCTTGCGCGCCTGGGCCTCGGCGATTATGCCTCGTACGTAGGCCTCAGTCGGGCACGCCCGTTCCGAGAAAAAATCGCAGTAGGTACAAAATGACCTGCAGAACGGAACATGGACGTAGACCATTGGTTGTCAGTAGTTTACGGAGCGGAGCGACACAGGGGAGTTTGAGGGGGGGGTCCGCCCCCGCAATAATTGTAGTTGCTGTTGCGGAGCGCTAGCGGAGCAACAGCTCTGCGCTGCCGAGTTTGGACTGCGTGGTGAAGGCTTCGACCGTGTAGATTCCCTTGTCGAACGAAGGAATATTGTTTACGTAGATGCTGAGCTCGACCTCCTGTCCCATGTAGTCCACCTCGCGGGAAGCGGTTGCGGCCATGGGTTCTCCGTTCAGGCTGAACCTGGTGCCGCGGCCGTCGTCCAGCAGATTGCCGGCGGGATCCTTAACGCGGACGTAAACGCGAACCGGTCCCTGTTCGGCGAGTGCGTTCTCCACCAGACTCAGGGTCACAAGCAGGCGGGTTACGTTCTTGCTGCGGTCGACCACCTTGCCGGCGCTGCTGTAGGCCTCCAGCCTAATGCCGCGGGCCTTGATTACCGAACCGGTGACTACCTTGCCGGTGAGATCCTCGACCTGGGCGGACAGCTCCTCGTTGCGCTTGCGGTGCTCGGCGGCCTCGCGACGGGCGTTGGCGGCATCCACGGTAAGCTTGTGGTTAAGCTGGTTGAGGGAATCTATCTGCACGATGTAGTTGCGCATGATGGATCGCAGCGTGCCGAGTTCCTTCTCGTACTGGCGCATCTTGACGCGGTTGGTAGCCTCAGTCTTCTTGATGCGGTCCACCAGCTGCGCCACCTCCTCACGGGAGGAATCGAGCTGGAGGTTGATGGAATCGTAGTCGGACGAGAGGGCTTCGTAATCGCTCTGAAGGGCCTCGATCTGCTCCGTAAGTTCCTGTTTCTCAATATTAAGCTGGCCTACCAGGGTATTCTTCTGATAGAGCACGTATGCCAGTGCGGCGCCCAGCAGCAAGGCCACGATAATCATGATTACCATGACCGTTTTGGCTCCTCCGTTCTGCTTGCGCTCACGCTCTTTGCGTTCTATTCTCTCGAGTGGATCTTCTCTTTCCATAATTCCGAATGTTTAAGCGTTATCTGCAAAAGTAGTTATTTTTCTGCACTTTTGCTGCAACCATGATGCCGTTTCCTCATCGAGCAGAGGAGAAAGTGTCTCGAACACCAGGGAGTGGTATGCGTCCAGCCATTCTGTCTCCTCGGCGTCCAGCACTCCGGGAACCAATATTGAGGTGTCGAAGGGGCAGAGGGTAAGGGGCTCGAATCCAAGCCAGCGGCCGAATTCATTGGAGCCCCGCTCAACGCAGAGCAGCAGGTTTTCGTGCCTTACTCCGTGCATCCCTTCGCGGTAGATTCCGGGTTCGTCGGAAATAATCATTCCGGGCTCCAGCGGCACCGGATTGAGGTTCTGGCGCACATCCTGGGGGCCTTCGTGTACTCCGAGGAAGCAGCCTACCCCGTGCCCCGTGCCGTGCCCGAAGTTGCGCCGTGCCCTCCACAGCGGTCCGCGGGCCAGGGCGTCTATGCGGCAGCCCGGCGTGCCTTCCGGGAACATGGCCATGGCCAGGTCTATGTGGCCTTTCAGGACCAGAGTATAGTCTTCCCTTTCCAGGTCCGTGCACTCCCCAAGAGGCACGGTGCGGGTAATGTCGGTGGTGCCGTCCAGGTACTGACCTCCGGAATCGCACAGATAAAGCCCCGAGGGCTCGAGCAGCGGAGCGCCGTCCTGGGGCGTGATGTAGTGAGGAAGCGCCGCGCCGGGGCCGTAAGCGGAGATAGTTTCGAAGCTTTCTCCCTGATACAGAGCGGTTTGTGAACGCAGCTCGCGGAGTTTCACGGAGGCGTCCCATTCGTTCAGCACCCGGTCGGCGCGGATCGATTTCTCCAGCCAGTAGAGGAAGCGCACCATGGCCACCCCGTCGCGCACGTGGGCCTGCCGCATGCCTTCTATCTCTACCGGATTCTTGACGGCCTTGGCATGCCGCACTGGAGTGGCGCCGCAGACCAGCTGTACGCCAGCCGTTTCGAGAGTCTTGCAGAGCTGCCAGTTGAGCGTCGATTTATCGGCATACAGCCTCAGGCCGGAGGACGCCGACAGGAACTCCTCCAGACCGTCGTAGGGCTCCAGGCTGACTCCGTCGGCGGCAAGCTCGGCGAAGCAGCGTTCCGAGTCGGGATCTTCGACGGGTTCCTTGAGGACGAACCAGGAGGCGCCGTCTTCGGAAACCAGCAGATAGCTGATAACCAGAGGGTTGTACTCTATGTCCGACGCCCTGGCGTTGAGCGTCCAGGCTATCTCGTCCAGGGCGCTGAGGAGGATGGCGTCACAGTCCTTCGCCCGGCAGAATTCGCGCAGCATTTCCAGCTTGGCGCTCCGGGGCATTCCGGGATCGACGGAAAACACCGGGGTCTGTGGAATGGCGGGACGGTCTGTCCAAAGCAGGTTGATAAAATCGGGTGCGCTGACTATGAAGGGACGGTTTCCGGCGGCTTCAAAGGCGGATGTTATCTCTTCCACGAAGCAGGCCGGAGTGCTCAGTCCGTCCACTGCCAGAACGGGTTCTTCATCATCTGCAAAACGGGCTACAAGCCATTCAGGGATAAGCACTTGCTCGGGCACCCTGGTCTTGTGTAGCTCAACTCCGGTGCCAGCCAGCTGCTCGTTCGCCTGGATGAAATAGCGGGTGTCGGTCCACAGGCCTGCATGGTCTGCTGTGACCACCAGATCAGCCGCCTCGCCGGTAAAGCCGGTCAGCCAGCGTATCTGCTTGTAGCGCTCGGCCGGATATTCGCTGCCGTGGGGATCCGAGCCGGTCAGTATCACGGCATCCCATTCCCGCGAACGCATCAGCGAACGCAGGGCGGCTATCCTTTCTGCGTGGATATTCATGGTTCGGAAGGGATAAATGTCGGAATATGAAGTATTTCCGTCTTGAAGAGGTTGCGGCGGTGCATACGGTCTATCTTCTCCCTGACGGCGTCGTCCTCGCACACTCCTTCGCGGATGTACCGGTCCAGTGTGGCGTAAGTAAAGCCGAATTTTTCCTCGTCCGGACTGGATCCGGGCAGGCCGTCATCGGGCGTCTTGTCCACCCAGCGGGCGGGTATGCCGAGGGCATGGCCGATCTGCAGCACCTCGCGGACCACCAGGCCGCCGAGAGGGGCGAACGAGCCTGCTGCGTCGCCATAAAGGGTGGCGTAGCCTATGTAATCCTCACTCAGGTTACAGGTGTTGGCGACCATTCCGTTAAGCGACTGAGCCGCGGCATAGAGCATCGTCATCCTTATGCGGGGAGGGATATTCTGGACTGTCTGGAGGGAGAATCCTCCGGGCAGCAGGGAGCCGAGGGCGTTACACTCCGCCTCAATGCGCCCTATCGGGAAACAGAGGTAGCGTATCCCCAGATGCGCGCAGATTTCGTCCGCTTCATTCAGACTCTGGTTCTCGGCGGGCATGGCTATTCCCACTACCCTGTCCGGACCGAGGGCCGCGGCGCACAGGGCAGCCGTTACGGTGCTGTCTTTGCCTCCGCTCATTCCGATTACCGCGTTGCAGGTCGGGCCGTTGGCCTCGAACCAGGAGCGTATCCACGCTATGCATTCGTCTTTGAGATTGTTCATCCTGCTGTAATTTATGTAACGCAAAGATAAATAATACTTTGTAAATCAAAAAATTAGTTGTATCTTTGCAGCCCGCAAAAATGCATTGCGGAGATTAAAGTATTAAGTATCAATTAATTAACAAACCAATGCCTGGATTAATTGGAAAGAAAATCGGAATGACTTCCGTTTTCGGTGCCGACGGTAAGAATATACCGTGCACCGTTATCGAGGCTGGTCCGTGTGTTGTCACGCAGATCCGTACAGTGGAAACCGACGGTTACGAAGCTGTACAGCTTGCCTATGACGAAACAACTGAAAAGCACGCCAGCGCGCCTCTGATGGGGCATTTCAAAAAGGCCGGTACCACTCCCAAGCGCAAGCTCGTCGAGTTCCCCGCGGACTTCGGCAAGGAGCTTCAGCTCGGCGACACCCTCAAGGTCGAGGATATCTTCGACGAGAGCGTTGCCTTCGTGGACGTTGTCGGCACTTCTAAAGGTAAAGGGTTCCAGGGCGTCGTGCATCGCCACGGGTTCGCCGGTGTCGGCGGTAAGACCCACGGCCAGCACAACCGTCTTCGTCACCCCGGTTCCATGGGAGCATCCTCATGGCCTTCCCGCGTACTTCCCGGTATGCGCATGGCCGGTCACATGGGCAACGCCCGCGTGAAAGTGTTCAACCTCAAGGTTGTCAAGGTTCTCCCCGAGAACAATCTCATCGTTGTCAAAGGTTCCGTTCCGGGAGCCAGAGGTTCTTATGTAATTTTGGAGGCTTAAGAGTATGGAACTTGCAGTTTTGAAAATAGACGGTACCCAGTCCGGCAAGAAAGTCACTCTCGACGAGAAGGTCTTCGGTATCACTCCGAACGATCACGCCATCTACCTGGACGTAGTTCAGTACCTTGCAAACCAGCGTCATGGCAATGCCAAGACCAAGGACCGCAGCGAAATCGCTCACAGCACCAAGAAGCTCGGACGCCAGAAGGGCGGCGGCGGCGCACGCCACGGCTCCCTTAAGGCCGGTATATTCGTAGGCGGCGGCCGCGTTTTCGGCCCGGTGCCCCGTTTCTACCACAACAAGCTCAACAAGAAGGTCAAGAAGCTTGCCCGTTTCTCCGCACTCAGCTACAAGGCTCAGGAGAACGCCATCATCATGCTCGAGCCCTTCAAGATGGAAGCCCCCAAGACCAAGGAGCTCCTCGGCATCGTCAACGCCATCAAGGCCGGCGAGCGCAAGGTGCTCATCGTGCTTCCCCAGAATTCTGACAATATCTTTCTTTCATCCCGCAATCTTCCGCAGGTCAAGGTCATCACGGTTGACGAGATCAACACCTACGCTATCATGAACGCCAATTCCCTGGTGCTCATCGACGGTGTACAGGATATCCTCGCGCAGAGAGCATAAAAAAACAAGAAGATGGGAATCATTATTAAGCCAATCGTTACAGAGAAGTTGACGGCTCAGGGCGAAAAGTTGAACCGTTACGGCTTTATCGTTGATCGTAAGGCCAACAAACTTCAGATCAAGGACGCGGTGGAGAAGATGTACAACGTCACCGTCACCGACGTCAACACAGTCAATTATCACGGCAAGCGTAAGCAGCGCTACACCAAGAGCGGTCTGCTCCGCGGTCGTGCCAACCATTACAAGAAGGCGTACATCACCGTTCAGGGTGAAGACAAGATCGACTTCTACGCCAACATCTAAGGGAGGAATAAGCTATGGCAGTAAGAAAATTCAAACCGGTAACTCCCGGTCAGCGCAACAAAGTGATCAGCGCTTTCAGCGAAATCACCGCTAAGAAGCCTCAGAAATCATTGCTTGAGCCTCTCAAGAGCACGGGTGGCCGCAACAACACCGGCCAGATGACCGTCCGCTACATCGGCGGCGGCCACAAGAGGATGTACCGTATCATCGACTTCCTCCGCGACAAGGACGAGTGCACTGCAACAGTTCTCACCATCGAGTACGATCCCAACCGCAGCGCCCGTATCGCCCTGGTCCAGTATGAGGACGGCGAGAAGAGGTATATCATCGCTCCCGACGGCATCAAGGTCGGCCAGGTTATCGCCTCCGGCAGCGGCATCGCTCCCGAAGTCGGCAACTGCCTTCCTCTGAGTGAAATTCCCGTTGGTACCCTTGTACACAACATCGAGCTCCGTCCCGGCCAGGGTGCCGCAATGGCCCGCAGCGCCGGTACTTCCGCACAGCTCGCCGCCCGCGAAGGCAACCACGCAGTCCTGCGTCTGCCCTCCGGCGAGACCCGCATGGTTCTCGTGAGCTGCCGCGCCACCGTCGGTGTCGTGTCTAACACAGACCACAACCTTGAATCCCACGGAAAGGCCGGACGCCGCCGCTGGCTCGGCAAGCGCCCCCACAACCGTGGTGTTGTAATGAACCCTGTAGATCACCCGATGGGTGGTGGTGAAGGACGTGCTTCCGGTGGACATCCGCGTTCCCGCAAGGGTCTGCCTGCAAAGGGCTACAAGACCCGCAATCCGAAGGCCGCTTCCAACAAGTTCATCATTGAAAGAAGAAAGAAATAACGGAATAAAACAAGTAAGAGATTATGAGTCGTTCACTTAAAAAAGGACCGTACATCCAGGAAGCCCTGGAGAAGAGAGTTCTTGCTATGAATGATGGTAGCAAGAAGAAAGAGGTGGTCAAGACCTGGTCTCGTGCCAGCATGATCTCCCCGGACTTCATCGGACACACCATCGCCGTTCATAATGGAAACAAGTTTATTCCTGTTTACGTTACTGAGCAGATGGTAGGTCACAAGTTCGGAGAATTTGCCCCTACCCGCACGTTCAAAGGTCATTCAGGTAACAATAAGAAGTAATCACTATGGGAAAGCGTAAAAGACTTATGGCTGAAGGCCTCAAGGAGGCCAAGAAGGTTACAGCTGTTGCCAAGCTGAATGACGTCCCCACTTCCCCCCGCAAGATGCGTCTGGTAGCAGACACCATCCGCGGCAAGGAGGTCAACCACGCTCTCGACCTTCTGAAATTCTCTAAGAGAGAGGCGTCCGTCCGTCTGGAGAAACTTCTCCGCAGCGCCATTGCCAACTGGGAAGCAAAGAACCAGGACAAGGCTAAGGAGCTGGACAACGGCAACGTCTATGTTAAGACCATCATGGTAGGCGAAGGCCGCACGCTGAAGCGCATCCGCCCGTGCCCTCAGGGCCGTGCAGGACGCATCCGCAAGCGTTCCAATCACGTGACCGTGATTCTCGATGTCAAACAACCTGTGGAGAATAAGTAATATGGGACAGAAAACTAATCCTATCAGCAACAGAATCGGTATCACCCGTGGTTGGGACTCCAACTGGTGTGGTGGCAACTATGCAGAGAAGATCGCAGAGGACTATAAGATTCGCGAGTATCTCGGCAACCGTCTTGCCAAGGCCAGCCTCAGCAAGATCGTTATCGAGCGTACGCTGAAGCTCATCACCGTCACCATCTACGCCGCACGTCCCGGTTTCATCATCGGCAAGGGCGGCCAGGAGGTCGACAAACTCAAGGAAGAGCTCAAGAAGGTCACCAACAAGGACATCCAGATCAACATCTTCGAGGTTAAGCGCCCCGAGGTTGACGCCCACATCGTAGCGGACTCCATCGCCCGCCAGATCGAAGGCCGCGTCAGCTATCGCCGCGCCATCAAGATGGCCATCGCCAACACCATGCGTGTAGGCGCCGAGGGCATCAAGATCCAGATCGCCGGCCGTGTCGGCGGTGCTGAAATCGCCCGCAGCGAGATGTTCAAGGAGGGCCGTACTCCCCTGCACACTTTCCGCGCAGACATCGACTACGCTCTGGCAGTAGCCCGCACCCAGATGGGTACCATGGGCATCAAGGTTTGGATCTGCAACGGTGAGAAGTACGGTCGTCAGGACCTCACTCCCGCCGCTCTTGCAGCAGCCAACTCCCAGGCGGCAGGCGCAGCTCGCGGAGACCGTCGCGGCGACCGCCGTGGCGACCGTCGCGGAGACCGTCGCGGTCCCCGTCGCGAGGAGAGGAAATAAGAAGATCCTTTCTGATAAACCAGGAGGCCGGCTGCAAAGCCGGCCTCTTTTTTGTCGTGTCCCACGGAATCCGGCCAGGACACAAAAGAAGCCGGAGCCACGTGGACTCCGGCTTTCTTATTGTTTACCAAAAAACCGGCTACAGCTCGCTGAGGCTGCGTGTTAGTTCGTCGGTCTTGGTGACGATGAGGTCCTGGTATTCCTTGAGACCGGTACCGGCAGGAATCAGGTGACCGCAGATAACGTTCTCCTTGAGGCCCTCCAGATGGTCCACGCGGCCGCGGATTGCGGCTTCGCTGAGCACCTTGGTGGTCTCCTGGAAGGAAGCTGCGGACATGAAGCTATCGGTCTTGAGGGCTGCACGGGTAATACCCTGGAGCACGAGGCGCGCAGTTGCGGGACGTGCGGGACGGGTTACCAGAAGCTTGCCGCCCTGACGCTCGATGGACGCATTCTCACTCTTCATCTCGCGGGCGTTGATTACATCACCTTCCACGAAACGGTCGGAGTCGCCATGATCCTCGACAATGAACTTGCCGTAGATGGCGTCGTTGGCGTCCATGAACTTCCACTTGTCCACGAGCTCCTCCTTAAGGAACTGAGTGTCACCCGGATCGGTGATCTCCACCTTGCGCATCATCTGGCGGATGATGATCTCGAAATGCTTGTCGTTGATCTTCACGCCCTGGAGACGGTAAACCGCCTGGACTTCATTGACAATGTATTCCTGAGCCTTCACGGGACCGAGGATGTTGAGGATGTCGTTGGGAGACACACCGCCGTCGGACAGTGCCGAACCGGCCCTCACATAGTCGTTCTCCTGAACCAGAATCTGCTTGGTCAGAGGCACGAGGTAGTGCTTCTCAACGCCGCTCTTGTTGCGGACGGTGATTTCGCGGTTGCCTCGCTTGACCTTACCCATGACGACTTCTCCGTTGATTTCGGAAAGCAGCGCAGGGTTGCTCGGGTTACGGGCCTCGAAGAGCTCGGTGACTCGCGGCAGACCTCCGGTAATATCGCTGGCCTTGCCGATAGCACGAGGAATCTTGAGGAGGATGTCTCCGACCTTCACCTTGCTGCCGTCCTCTGCCATCACGTGGGCACCCACAGGCAGGTTGAACTGACGGATGCTGTCTCCCTTCTCGTCCAGGACATGCAGGGTAGGACTCTTGGTCTTGTCCTTGGAGTCGATGATGACCTTGTCCGTGCTGAGCGAGAACTCGTCGGCGGCCTCCTTGGCGAAGGTTACGCCTTCCTCCATGTTCTCGAACTTCACGGTACCCGCGGACTCGATGATGGTGATAGCGTTGTAAGGATCCCATTCGCAGATGCGGTCGCCCTTCTTGACCTTTTCGCCGTCCTTCTTGTAGATGACGGAGCCGTAAGGGATGTCGTACTGCGAGAAGGTGATACCGGTATTCTCGTCGATGATGCGGAGCTCGGTCATACGGCTGACCACCACTTCCTCCTTCTGTCCGGCGTCGTTCACACGCTCAATGGTGCGGAGCTCGTCGTAGGCGAGCTTACCGTTGTACTTGGAGTCGATGAAGGAATCCACCATGGCACCGGAAGCGGTACCACCGACGTGGAAGGTACGCAGGGTCAGCTGGGTACCGGGCTCACCGATGGACTGCGCGGCGATAACGCCCACGACTTCGCCCTTCTCGACCATGCGGCTGGTAGCGAGGTTGCGGCCGTAGCACTTGGCGCACACGCCCTTGCGGCTTTCGCAGGTGAGCACGGAACGGATTTCCACCTGCTCGATGGGGAGGGAGTCGATAAGTTCGGCGTCCTTCTCACGGATCTCCTCACCTGCATGCAGGATGATATCTCCGGTAAGCGGGTTGAAGATGTCGTGCACGGTGGTGCGGCCCAGAATACGCTCGCCGAGGGATTCGACCACCTCGTCCTTGTTCTTGATGGCGGTGGCAATGAGGCCGCGGAGGGTTCCGCAGTCTTCCTCGGTGATGATGACGTCGTGCGACACGTCCACCAGACGCCTGGTCAGGTAACCTGCATCGGCGGTCTTGAGGGCGGTATCGGCCAGACCCTTACGGGCACCGTGGGTGGAGATGAAGTATTCGAGCACCGACATTCCCTCCTTCAGGTTGGAAATGATAGGGTTCTCGATAATCTCCGCTCCGGCGGCACCGGACTTCTGCGGCTTGGCCATAAGGCCTCGCATACCGCAGAGCTGCTTGATCTGCTGGGTAGAACCGCGGGCGCCGGAATCCAGCATCATGAACACGGGGTTGAAGCCCTGCTGGTCGCCGGAGATCTGCTTGGTGACTATACCTGTAAGGTTGTTGTCCACCATGGTCCAGAGGTCGATAACCTTGTTGTAGCGCTCCTGGTTGGTAAGGAGACCCATGTTGAAGTTGTTGCGGATACCTGCGATCTGCTTGTAGGCGTTGTCTATGAGGCTCTGCTTCTCCTCCGGAACGATGACGTCGCCGAGGTTGAAGGAGATACCTGCACGGAATGCCTGGTCGTAACCGAGGTTCTTGATGTCGTCCAGGAACTTGGCGGTACGCGTAACGCCGGTGTTCTTGATGACGAGGGTGATGATCTTGCGGAGGGACTTCTTGCCGAGCACCTCGTTCACGTAGGGCACCTCGTCGGGAACGAACTGGTTCACGATGATGCGTCCTGCGGTGGTCTTGACCATCTGCGTGCCCTTGGAGGAGTCCTGCTTGTCGACCGGGAGGCGAACCTCTATCTCGGCGTGCATGTCGATGGCCTTCTCGTTATAGGCGATGATGACCTCCTCGGGGCCGTAGAACATCTTTCCCTCGCCCTTTGCGCCCGGACGGATCTTGGTGATGTAGTACAGACCAAGCACCATATCCTGTGAAGGAACGGTGATAGGGGCGCCGTTGGCAGGATTCAGAATGTTCTGGCTTCCGAGCATGAGCAGCTGGGCCTCCATGATGGCGGCGTTGCCAAGCGGCAGGTGCACTGCCATCTGGTCACCGTCGAAGTCGGCGTTGAAAGCCGTACAGGCAAGAGGATGCAGCTGGATGGCCTTACCCTCGATCATACGGGGCTGGAAGGCCTGGATACCCAGACGGTGCAGGGTAGGTGCACGGTTGAGCAGCACGGGATGGCCCTTCATGACATTCTCCAGGATGTCCCAGATGACGGGATCCTTGCGGTCCACGATCTTCTTTGCAGACTTCACGGTCTTCACTATGCCGCGCTCGATGAGCTTGCGGATAATGAACGGCTTGTAAAGCTCGGCCGCCATGTACTTGGGCAGACCGCACTCGTGCATATTGAGCTCGGGACCGACGACGATAACGGAACGTGCGGAATAGTCCACACGCTTACCGAGAAGGTTCTGGCGGAAGCGGCCCTGCTTACCCTTGAGGGAGTCGGAAAGGCTCTTGAGGGCGCGGTTGCTCTCGCTCTTCACAGCGGAAGACTTCTTGGAGTTGTCGAAGAGGCTGTCCACGGCCTCCTGGAGCATACGCTTCTCGTTGCGCAGGATCACCTCGGGGGCCTTGATCTCGAAGAGTCTCTTGAGACGGTTGTTGCGGATGATTACGCGACGGTAGAGGTCGTTGAGGTCGGAGGTTGCGAAACGGCCGCCGTCCAGGGGGACGAGGGGACGCAGGTCCGGAGGAGTCACGGGGATGACCTTCATGATCATCCACTCGGGACGGTTGACGCCCTTGGACTCCTGGAACCACTTGACCACCTGCAGGCGCTTGAGCATCTCGGTCTTGCGCTGCTGGGAGCTCTCCACTGCCATCTTCTGGCGGAGTTCCTTACCGAGCGCGTCCACATCTATCTCCTTCAGGAGATCGTAGATGCCCTCGGCGCCCATCTTGGCCACGAACTTGTCCGGATCGGAATCCGGAAGGTTCTCGTTGCCCTTCAGGGACTCGCTGCTGAGGATGTCCAGATACTCGTCCTCGGAGAGAAGGTCCATCTTGCTGACGGCCGGCTCGTTACGGTTCTCAGCGGGCTGGTACTTGCCGACATTCACCACTATGTATTTCTCATAGTAGATGACGGACTCCAGCTTCTTGGCGGGAAGACCGAGGAGGGCGGAAATCTTGTTGGGGGCGGACTTGAAGTACCAGATGTGGGCCACGGGCACGGTGAGGCTGATATGTCCCATCCTCTCGCGGCGCACCTTCTTCTCGGTCACCTCGACGTTACACCTGTCGCAGACGATTCCGCGGTAGCGGATACGCTTATACTTTCCGCAATAGCACTCGTAGTCCTTGGTGGGACCGAAAATCTTCTCGCAGAACAGGCCGTCACGTTCGGGCTTGTAGGTGCGGTAGTTCACGGTCTCAGGCTTCAGGACCTCGCCGCACGACCTCTCGGTGATATCCTCGGGGGACGCGAGCGAAATGCTGATTGTCTGGAAGTTGCTCTTTACCTTTGTTTCCTTGTTATTGAAAGTAGGCATATAATTCGTACGCTGAATTGTTTATTCCAAAGTGACTTTGAGACCGAGTCCGCGAAGCTCGTGGAGGAGCACGTTAAGGGATTCGGGGATACCTGCCGGCGGCATGGGATCGCCCTTCACGATAGCCTCGTAGGTCTTCGAACGTCCGGTGACGTCGTCGGACTTGACGGTCAGGATCTCCTGGAGCGTATTGGCTGCACCGAAAGCCTCGAGTGCCCAAACCTCCATCTCACCGAAACGCTGGCCGCCGAACTGGGCTTTACCGCCGAGAGGCTGCTGGGTGATGAGGGAGTAGGGACCGATGGAACGGGCGTGCATCTTGTCGTCAACCATATGGCCGAGCTTAATCATGTAGATCACGCCGACGGTCGCAGGCTGGTCGAAGAAGTCGCCGGTACCGCCGTCGCGGAGCTGGGTCTTACCGAAACGGGGAACGCCCGCCTTGTCGGTGTAACTGCAGATCTCGTCGATGCTTGCGCCGTCGAAAATCGGGGTGCTGAATTTGAGGCCCAGACGCCAGCCGGCCCAACCGAGCACGGTTTCGTAAATCTGGCCGAGGTTCATACGTGAAGGCACGCCGAGAGGGTTGAGCACGATGTCCACGGGAGTACCGTCCTCAAGGAACGGCATATCCTCGCGGCGGACTATCTTTGCCACGATACCCTTGTTTCCGTGACGTCCTGCCATCTTGTCGCCCACGGTGATCTTGCGCTTCTTGGCAATGTACACCTTGGCGAGCTGCATGACGCCGTTGGGAAGCTCGTCGCCTACCTTCATCTTGTCGATTTCGCGCTTGAAAGCGGCTGCTTCGGTCTTGTAGGTGATGCAGTAGTTGTTGATGAGGTCACGGATCATGTCGTTGGTGGCCTTGTCAACAGTCCACTTGTTGGAATTGATGTTCTGGTAATCTATACCCCTGAGCAGGTCGGCGGTGAACTTCTTGTCCTTGGGCACGATCTCTACGCCGTAGAGGTCGCTGATGCCGGCGCTCTTGCGGGTCTTGGTGAGTTCCAGGAGCCTGGAAACCAGATCCTCGCGGAGACGTCCTGCCTTGGCGTCGAATTCCTGCTGACGGAGCTCCAGGCGGGCCTTCTGGTCCTGCTTGGCAGAACCGCGGCGGCCGGTCTCCTTGGCGAGCTTGGTATAGAGGGCGGTCTTCACGATGGTGCCGCTCAGCGAAGGATTGGCCTTGAGGGAAGCGTCCTTGACGTCTCCGGCCTTGTCGCCGAAGATGGCCTTGAGCAGCTTCTCTTCAGGTGAAGGATCGCTCTCGCCCTTAGGGGTGATCTTGCCTATCATGATATCACCGGGCTCCACGTGGGCGCCGATACGGATGATACCGTTCTTGTCGAGATCCTTGGTGGCGTCCTCGCTCACGTTGGGGATGTCGGAGGTGAGCTCCTCGGGTCCGCGCTTGGTGTCGCGCACCTCGGTGAGGTACTCGTCCACGTGTATGGAGGTGAGGATATCCCACTTCACCATCTCCTCGGAGAGCACTATGGCGTCCTCGTAGTTGTATCCCTTCCAAGGCATGAAGGCCACCTTGAGGTTGCGTCCGAGCGCGAGCTCGCCGCCCTGGGTGGCATATCCCTCGGTGAGGACCTGTCCCTTCTCCACCTTGTCTCCCTTGCGCACGATAGGCTTGAGGTTGATAGTGGTGCTCTGGTTGGTCCTGCGGTAGTTGGGAAGCTTGTAAACGACCTCTTCGGGAGCGAAACTGACGAACTTCTCGTCGTCGGTACGGTCGTACTTGACGCGGATTTCGTTGGCATCCACATAAGTGATCTCACCCTTGCGGTCGGCGACATACTGGGTGCGGGAGTCGATACAGACCCTGTCCTCGAGGCCGGTTCCCACGATAGGAGATTCCGGGCTCAGCAGAGGCACGGCCTGACGCATCATGTTGGCGCCCATGAGGGCACGGTGAGCATCGTCGTGCTCGAGGAACGGGATGAGGGAGGCAGCCACGGAAGCCATTTGGTTCGGGGCTACGTCCATGTAGTCGACCTCGTTCTTGGAAACCACCGGGAAGTCGGCCTCCTTGCGGCACTGCAGGCGCTCGTCGAGGATGTTGCCGTCGTCGTCCATGCGCACGTTGGCGAGGGAAACGAGCTTGTTCTCCTCTTCCTCTGCGCTCATGTAGTGGCAGCCGGCGGCACTCAGGTCCACCTTACCGTCCTTGACGTCGCGGTACGGAGTCTCGATGAAACCGAGGGCGTCGATGCGGGCATAGACGCAGAGGCTGGAGATAAGACCGATGTTAGGTCCTTCCGGCGACTCGATAGGACAGAGACGTCCGTAGTGGGTGTAGTGCACGTCGCGGACCTCGAATCCGGCGCGGTCGCGGCTCAGACCACCGGGGCCGAGGGCGGACAGACGCCTCTTGTGGGTAATCTCGGCCAGAGGATTGGTCTGATCCATGAACTGGCTCAGCTGGCTGGTTCCGAAGAACGAATTGATTACGCTGGAGAGGGTCTTTGCGTTGATGAGGTCGATGGGATTGAACTGCTCGCTGTCGCGGACGTTCATCCTTTCGCGTATCGTACGGGCCATCCTGGCCAGGCCTACGCTGAACTGATTGGCAAGCTGCTCGCCCACGGAACGGACGCGCCTGTTGCTGAGGTGGTCGATATCGTCCACCGTAGCGTGGGTGTTGATCAGGAGGATGAGATACTTGATGATCTCGATGATGTCGGTATTGGTGAGCACACGGACGTCGGGCCCGATGCTGAGGTTCAGCTTCTTGTTGAGGCGGTAACGGCCCACGTTGCCGAGGTCGTAACGCTTCTCGGAGAAGAAGAGCTTATCGATAACGTCCCTTGCGGTACTCTCGTCCGGAGCCTCGGAGTTGCGGAGCTGCTTGTAGATGTAGTTCACAGCTTCCAGCTCGGTATTGGTCGGATCTTTCTGCAGGGTGTTGAAAATAATGGCGTACTCGGTGGAGTTGGCCTCATCCTTCTGGAGGAGGATGGACTTGCACTCGGTGTCGAGGATGGCAGCGATTGTGTCGTCGTTGAGTTCCTCACCGCGCTCGACGATGGCCTTGGTACGCTCGATAGGGATGATTTCGCCCGTGTCTTCGTCTTCGAAGTCTTCCGTCCAGGTCTTGAGGACCTTGGCGGCGAGCTTGCGTCCCATATTCTCGCGAAGCACTTCCTCGTTGGTCTCAACCTCGTCCGCAAGGTCGAAGATATCGATGATATCCTTGTCGGAGTTGTATCCGATGGCCCTGAGGAGGGTGGTGACGGGGAGTTTCTTCTTGCGGTCGATGTAAGCGTACATCACGTTGTTGATGTCCGTAGCGAATTCTATCCAGGAGCCCTTGAAGGGGATAATCCTGGCGGAGAAGAGCCTGGTGCCGTTTGCGTGCATGCTCTGGTCGAAGAAAACGCCGGGGGAACGGTGTAGCTGGGAAACGACGATGCGCTCCGAGCCGTTGATCACGAAAGTGCCGCCGGGTGTCATGTAGGGAATGTCTCCCAGATAGACGTCCTGGACCCTCGTGTCAAAGTCTTCGTGCTCAGGATCGGTGCAGGAAAGCCTGAGCTTTGCCTTCAGCGGGACGTTGTAAGTGAGTCCGCGCTCCAGGCATTCCTCAATCGAGTACTTGGGAGGATCGACGAAATAGTCGATGAACTCCAGCTTGTAGTTGTTTCTGGTGTCCTCGATGGGGAAAATCTCCTGGAAAACCTGATAGAGACCTTCGTTCTTCCTGTTTTCGGGGGTGGTGTCAAGCTGGAAAAAATCCTTGAAAGACTTGAGCTGTACCTCCAGAAGGTCCGGGTACTCCAGGATTTTCGACGTTGCGAAGTTTATGCGCTTTGGGGCAGTCTTTTTTGACATATTTAGCTTTGAATGGACAAAAACTT